>WNGG01001394.1_pt1 | contig 31117 bp, 30 predicted proteins | sample 5400661 | NCBI WGS metagenome assembly WNGG01 (sample SAMN13153372, study PRJNA577476) | soil metagenome | isolation source: 100 cm soil or saprolite under Garry oak tree replicate 1 | place: USA:California | collected 2016-06-15
CGGGGCTTTATCCGGGCTCGAGCGGTTTGCTGGGAAGGCTTTCGGCTGGCGGCTCGTCGGCTACTCAATCGCAGCACTCATCGTCCCGGCCATCTGGGCCGCACGTGGTCGGCGTTCGGCCTATCCGTTCGCGGCCGACATCCTCTTCGTCCTGCCGTTTCTCATCGACACGGTTGGCAACGCGCTCGACCTCTACGACACGGTCGATTGGTGGGACGACGCAAACCACTTCGTGAACTGGGCGCTCCTCAGCGGAGCGCCTGGCGCGGCACTGGCGCGCACCCGGATCAGAGGCGGAACTGCTCGGGCTCATTGTCGGCTTCGGGGGAGTGACGGCGATCCTGGGGGAGATCGGCGAGTACTTCGCCTTCATCCGCCATTCGTCGGAGCTCGCGACGGCCTACACGGACACGCTCGGTGACCTGACGCTCGGGCTCAGCGGGTCGACGCTGACAGCCGCGATCTCAGTGATCGTGCTACGCCGGCACTCGACTCCGAGTTAGTGCAGAACGGTGGTGCGCTGGAGGTAGTCCTCGACCGCCAGCAGGAACGTGTCGTCCTCTGCGAGCTCCTTCAGCGTGCCTTTCGTCTCGTCGTCGAGGTCCTCGTCGCGGGCCACCTCGTTCAGGAAGCTTTTCATCTGGCCATCCCGCGACATCGCGGCCATGCGGAGGAAGATCCGCTTCGCCTCGTCGTCCTGGGAGATCGCCTCGAGGGACTCCATGTCGTTCAGCCACAGTCCGAGCATGTCACCTGTTGAACGACGCAGGCGTCCAGCGGGATACGGCTACTTCGCGGCCTTCTCCAGGGCTTCGACCAGCTCTTCCAGCTCCGGCTCGTCGGTGAAGGAGATTTCGAGGCGATTCGACACAATTCGGCTGGAGAAACCGGTGATTCGGTCGGCTGCACTCTTGGCGCGGGCGACGAGCGCCGGATCGAGCTTCGTCGTCTGACGGCGTTGCTTCGTCTTGGCGCCGGCCCAGCGGGCGGCCCGCTCGGCAGCCCGGACGGACATACCCTTCTGCACGATCTTGCGCGCCAGCGCGCGGCGGCCCTCGTGGTCAGGCACCGCCAGCACAGCCCGCGCATGGCCTTCGGTCAGCTGTCCCCGCTCGACCATTTTCAAGACGTCCTCAGGCAACTCGAGGAGGCGCACCCGGTTCGAAACGGCCGGCTTCGACTTGCCGACCCGCTCTGCAAGCTCCCCGAGTGAAAGCCCGAACTCGTCGAGCATGACGGCGAACGCGCGTGCTTCCTCGATCGGAGAAAGATCTTCGCGCGCGACGTTCTCGACCAGGCCGAGTAGCAGCGTGTCCCGGTCATCGGCGTCGCGGACGACGGCCGGCACCGTCTTCATCTTGGCGTCGCGCGCTGCGCGCCAGCGACGCTCGCCAGCGATCAGCTCGTAGCCGCCCGCGGTACGCGGCCGCACGAGCACCGGTTGCACGACACCCTGTGCCCGCACCGAATCCGCGAGACCCGCACCAGCTTCGGAGTCGAAGCGTCGCCGCGGCTGACGCGGGTTCGGGTGAATCGCATCGACGGGAAGCTCGGCAAGCTCCGTCGCCGTCGCCCCGCCCAGAAGGACCTCCAGGCCTCTGCCGAGGCCTCTTCGCTCAGGCACGCTGGACAAGCTCCATCGCCACCTTCCAGTAGGCGTCCGCACCGCGCGAGCGGCGGTCGTACGCGATTGCGGGCAGGCCGTGACTCGGCGCTTCTGCAAGGCGCACCGAGCGGGGGACCGTTTGCGTGAAAACCAGCTCGCCGAAGTGCTTACGCACTTCGGCCTCGACGTCTGCGGACAACCGCGTGCGCCCGTCCACCATGGTCAGCAGGACACCCCCGACGGCAAGCCGCGGATTCAGCCGCGCCTTGACGAGATTGATCGAGTGCACGAGCTGCGACAGACCCTCGAGCGCGTAGTACTCCGCCTGGACCGGAATCAGCACACGATCGGCGGCGGCAAGCGCGTTCACGGTCAACGGGCCGAACGAGGGCGGGCAGTCGAGGAAGACGAATGAGTAGTGCTCGGTACCTGTGGCGAGCGCCTGGCGTAGATATGTCTCCCCGTCGCTGTGCTGCGTCAGCTCGACGGTCGCGCCGGCAAGGTCCGGCTTGGCGGGAATCAGATGCAGGTTCGGAAACTTCGTCGGCTTCGCAAGGTCTCGCAGCGGCACGCCGTCGAGCAGGTCGTACGTCGACGTTCCATTCGCCCGCTCGCCGAGCCCAGAGGTGGCATTTGCCTGCGGATCGAGGTCGATGACGAGCGCCGGCTCACCCGCTTCCGCGAGGCAGGCGGCGAGGTTGATTGCGGTCGTCGTCTTGCCGACGCCGCCCTTCTGATTCGCCAGCGCGTAGACCTTCGCCACTTTGCCAGCGTACTCAGTCCAACGGACGCTTACTCGCCACCCCGGCCCGGCGCGGAAAGCCCGCCGGCGTCGGGTGGACTTTGCGCAAAACCATGAGCCCGTCGCGGGCTTCCGCAAGCTCGCCGCCGACCTGGTCGGCGACCCGGGCGACACGCTCGGCGTCGGCGCTCGGCCCAACCCACAGGACCACGGCGCCGCCGGTACGGATGAGCGGAAGACACCATTCGGCTGCAACTGGGGGTTTCGCGAGCGCCTTGGCGACAGCGACTCCGTACACGTCCGTCTCCTCCTCCTCGGCCCGGCCCTGTACGACGCGCACATTCGGCGGTGCCCACTCGCGCAGGAAGTCGCACTTGCGGCCGATCGCTTCGAGCAGCGTCACCTCGCGGTCGGGAAGTGACACTGCCAGTGGAATTCCCGGCACCCCGCCGCCCGAGCCCACGTCGACGATGGGGCCGTCGAACCCCGACACGACCTCCACGCCCCGCAAGGAGTCTTCCAACAACATGCAGCGCGCCTCCTCGAGGTCACTGATCCCGGTCAGACCGGGCGTTGCGACGAGTGCCTTGAGCCAGTCTTCAAGCAACGGGACGCACAACGACGTAACGGTTGGGCTCCGTACCCTCACTCGTCGTCTCTACCCCGTCGAGCTCTTTGAGCCTCAGGTGGACGACCTTGCGCTCGACCGCGGTCATCGGCTCGAGCTCGACCGGTTCGTGATCCGACAGCGCGCGCTCTGCCGCGCGCAATGCCAGCGCTTCCAGCGCGACGCGGCGACGGTCGCGATAGCCCGCAGCGTCGACGATGACTCCCTTGCGGTCTTCCGGGTGGCGGCGCCACATCACTGCGTTCGCGAGATACTGGACGGCGTCGATCGTCTGCCCGTGCCGGCCGATCAGCATGCCGAGATCGGAGCCGACGCAGGAGACCGTGATGACGTCGTCGGACTCATCGACGTCGATCCGCCCCGTGACGCCGATCCCGTCCACGATCCTCGTGACGAGAGCGCGTGCCTCCGCGGCCAGCTCGGACTCGTCAACGGCGTTGGCGGCCACCGCGTCCGCGGAGACGGTCGCAACCACCTTCGCCGGCGTGAAGCCGACGCCGAGCAGGCCTCGCTCACCCTCGGTCACCACCTGGAAGTGCACGGCAGACTTATCGAGGCTCGGGTGCTGCTTCTCGAGCTCTCGCAGCGCTGCCCACTTGGCTTCGCCGACCGTCTCGCCGGTCGCCTCCACCGAGATCTCCTGCGCGGTCACGCCTAACGCCGCGCTTTCTTCTTCCGTTTCACGCGACGCGGCGGGGCGCTGCTCGGCTTGGGCGCCGGCCCGTCAACGACCGGCTTGCCGCCATCGGGTGGTGGCTCCTTTGGCGGGGTGCGCGAGGACCGCTTCGGGCCGGGCGGCGGCGGCCCGCCCGGCGGGCCGACCTTTGGGATCAGCCGGCGGGTGATGAGTCCCTGCCCAACCGTCCAGAGGTTCGTCGTCATCCAGTAGAGGACCAGGCCGGTCGGGAAGCGGACGATGAACGGGATGAAGACGAACGGCAAGATCATCATCAGATACCGCTGCGACTGCTGCATCGTCCCCGACATGAAGTACGTCGAGGCCACCTGGCTGAGCACGTAGATCGCGAGCAGGACGTATCCCGACCAGTGGCTGTTCGCGTGCTTGGTGATGTCGGGTACGAAGTGCAACCACGAGAAGTCGCCGCGGTCAATTGCCGCCTGCCCGCCAGGCGGGTTCTTCGCGAAGTGGCGCAGCGTATAGAAAAGCCCGATGAAGATCGGCAGCTGCGCCACGAGCGGCAAGCACGACGCAGCCGGGTTGATGTTGTTCTCCTTGTAGAACTTCATCAGCTCTTCATTGAGCTTCGTGCGGTCGCCCTTGTACTTGCGTTGAATCTCCTTCATCTGCGGCGCATGTGCCTGCATGTTCTGCATCGAGTGGATCTGCTTCACGGTCAGCGGCACGAGCAGCATTCGGACGATGATCGTCAGCCCGACGATCGACCACGCCCAGGGAAGGCCGACCGTGTGAAGCGCGTTGAGAATGTGCCGAAGCAGGTCCTCGAGCGGCGTGAGGAGGCTCGCGACAATCACTTGAAGACCCTCTGGTCGCGCGCGTAGTCGACGCCCCCGCGGCTCCAGGGATTGCAGCGCAACAGCCGCCAGCCCGCGAGCAGCGTCCCCTTGAAGAAGCCGAACTCCTTGTACGCGTCGATTGCGTACTGCGAGCAGGACGGGTGGTACTTGCACTGCCCCACGCCCAGGAAGGGCGCCAGCGTGAAGCGATAGGCCCAGATTGCAGCGACTCCCACGTACCTCATGCCGTGGCCTTCGTCAGCACTTCGTCGACCCGCTCCCCGAGCCACTCGAAGCCGTTCGCCCCCACCGCCTCCGGGAGCCCCGGCTTGGCGATCAAGACGTAGTCACGGCCTGCGGGAACCTGTTCCAGGCGCTCACGCCAAACCTCGCGCAGTTGCCGCTTGATCCGGTTGCGCGCAACCGCGTTTCCGGCCGCCCGCGGGACCGCCAAGCCAAGCCTCGGCTCGCCGGGGTCCTCTTCCCGCTCGAACCAGTAGAGGACCAGAAACCTGGTCGAAGTCGAACGCCCCTGGCGATAGACAGCGTCGAAGTCTCGCGAGCGAGACAGGCGATTCCGGCGTTGCACAGCGGTGCTTGCTTTACGCGGAAAGACGCTTCCGGCCCTTGGCGCGGCGGCGCTTCAGAATCGCGCGACCCGCACGCGTCGCCATGCGCGCACGAAAACCGTGCTTGCGCTTCCGCCGGCGCACGTTGGGCTGGTAGGTCCGTTTCACGAGGTCGAAGAGGAAGAAAGTGCCCCGAAGAGGGGGCCGTGGCGGGCCAGTATAGATGAGCGTTGGTACACAGAGTTATCCACAGTCACGCGTGTGCGAAGTGCCTCCAAATGTGACCAACTGTCAGAGTTGATCCACAGGTGTGGAGAGTAATGTGGAGTCGGGAAAACTGCTGCAAATCCCGCTTATTTCATCCCCAGTTTCCACGCATTGAAGGCGGTCAAGCACGCTGCTATGCTCGCCGCTCCCCGAGCCGGAGAGGAGTGGTACCGCGGCGTGGATCGCCCAATTGAGCTGACTGCGGAGAGCCTGTGGAACGAGGTAGCCGGTCGGCTCAAGGGGGCCCTCAACGAGACCACGTATCGCACGTGGTTCGCGGAGGCGGAGGGAGCGGAGCTCTCTGACGACGCCTTCGTGCTCGGCGTCCCGAACGACTTCACGCGCGAGTGGATCGAGGGGCACTTCCTCGGTCTGATCGGCGCGGCCGTCCGCGACGTCACCGGCCAGGAGCGCCGCGTTGCACTCTCCGTCACGGAGCGGCTTCCGGCTGCCACACCCGCTCCCGCGGAGGCGCCGAAGGGCCACTCAGGCGGCGCCGTGGATGCCGGAATGAACCCGAAGTACACCTTCGACCTCTTTGTGATCGGCTCGTCGAACCGCTTCGCGCACGCGGCTGCCCTGGCCGTCGCCGAAGCGCCGGCGCAGGCGTACAACCCGCTCTTCATCTACGGGGGCACCGGGCTCGGCAAGACACACCTCATGCAGGCGATCGCGCAGTACGTCGCGGAGCACTCGAGCGACCTCTCCGTCCGCTACGTCACCAGCGAGACCTTCATGAACGACTTCATCAACTCGCTTCGCGACAAGCGAATCGAGGGGTTCAAGCAGCGCTACCGCACGTACGACCTCTTGCTCGTCGACGACGTGCAGTTCTTCGAGCACAAAGAACGGATTCAGGAGGAGTTCTTCCACACGTTCAACTCTCTCTACGAAGCAGGCTCCCAGATCGTCATGTCGTCGGACCGGCCCCCGCGGGACATCGCCACGCTGGAGGAGCGGCTGCGCTCCCGCTTCGAGTGGGGATTGATCACCGACATCCAGCCGCCCGACCTGGAGACGCGCATCGCAATCCTTCGCAAGAAGGTCAAGACTGACGGGATCCACGTGCCGGATCCACAGGTGCTGTCCTTCGTCGCCTCCCGGATCTCGACCAACATCAGGGAGCTCGAAGGAGCGCTCACCCGCGTGGTCGCGTTCTCGTCTCTCACGGGGCGAGCACTCTCCGTGGAGCTCGCGGAAGACGTGCTCAAGGACGTCTTCCCACAGGGCGAGGCGGCCGAGGTCTCGATCCAGCGGATCCAGGAACTCGTCTCCGAACGCTTTCAGCTGACGATGGACGAGCTCTGCGGCGAGAAGCGCTCGCAGAACATCGTCTACCCGCGTCAGGTCGCCATGTACCTCTCGCGCGAGCTCACCGACTCGTCACTCCCGAAGATCGGCAAGGAGTTTGGGGGCCGCGACCACACAACCGTCATCCACGCGACCTCCAAGATCGCCCGTCTGATCCGTGAGGACAGGTCTGTCTACAACCTTGTGCAGGAACTGACCGCACGTGTGAAACAGGTCCGCTGACGCGCCGTGCCTGTTGAAAAGCCCACCCTGTCCACCATCTGCGTCCCCTGCAAGAATGGCTCAACCAAAGGCAAGGGGGCGTTCCTCCCCGGTCCTAACACCGCTTATTACTACAAGAGGTTTTAAATGATTGAAACCAACACCATAGTAGGGACGGGGATGAAGGTCGTAACTCAGCGCGACGAGCTCGCGCAGAAACTTGGTGTCGTTGCTCGAGCGGTTTCAACGCGAGCGAGTGTCCAGATTCTTTCCGGTGTCTTGCTCATGGCGGAAGGGGGCCGGCTGCATCTCGCTGCGACCGACATGGAGTTGTCACTCCGCTCGTCCCTGGATGCACAGGTCAACGGCGAAGGGTCGGTCGTTGTGCCCGGGCGTCTCCTTGTCGATCTGGTGCGACTCCTACCGGACAACGAGGTGACGATCGAGCATCGCGCGGATGAAAGCGTCGTCCACGTCACGTCTGGTCCGTCGGCCTCGACGCTCCACACCTATGCCGCCGACGACTTTCCGCGGCTACCCGACCTGGACGCCGTTGGGACATTCACCGTCGAACGCGAATCGTTGCTTGACACCGTTGCACGAGTCGCACGCTCTGCATCACGTGACGAGTCGCGTCCGGTATTGACCGGAATCCTTGTTCGCTTCGAGGCTGGGAAGCTCGTGATGGCGGCGACAGACTCATACCGGCTGTCGGTGAAAGAGACCGAGTTGAGCGGAGAGGTGCCCGAACTCGAGGCGATCATCCCCGCACGCGCGCTGGCCGAGCTGGCCCGCATCGCGCAGGCCGGCGAGAGCGTCGAGCTCGGCGTGCACGAGAACCAGGTGGTCTTCGCCGCGGACGATGTCTGGTTGACGACACGTCGCATCGACGGGCAGTTCCCGAACTACAAGCAGCTCCTGCCGGAGGCGTTCGAACACGACGTGACGTTGCCTCGCAACGAGCTGCTCGACGTCGTTCGCCGCGTCGGCGTGATGGTGCAGCGCACGTCGCCGATCCAGCTGCGCTTCGCGGAAGGAGAGCTGACGATCTTCGCGCGCACGCAGGACGTCGGCGAGGCGAAGGAGTCGCTGCCGGTGCAATTCTCGGGCGAGTCGCTCGAGATCGGCTTCAACGCCGAGTTCCTCCGCGAGGGCATCGAAACGATGGCCGAGGACGAGATCAAGCTGCGTTTGATCTCCCCACTCCGACCGGCCGTGATCGAAGGCGGCGCCGACGACCCGACGTACCTGATCATGCCCATCAGGCTGCCCGGCTGATCCGTTAGAGCGGACTGGGTTGGCGGCGAAAGTGAAGGGGCGTTTGCAAGGCAAACGGGCGCATGGGCTAAGCCCGCACGTCCTCTACGGTCGGCGTCGCAACGCGACGCCTTAGTGATCGTCCACGCGGTCTCCCTCCGGAACATTCGGTCGTACGCCCGGCTCGACCTCGGTCTCGAGCCCGGTCTCGTGCTCGTGGTCGGTCCGAACGGGGCGGGGAAGACGAACCTGCTCGAGTCGTTGCACGTCGGCACGCAGGGCTTCTCCCCGCGTACGCGTGCCGACGCCCAACTCGTTCGCTTTGGTGAGCAGGCAGGGCGGATTGCGCTGCGTGGCACACGAGCTGACACGAAGGTCGAGCTCGAGGTGACGCTCGAGCTCGGGGAAGCCAAGCGGGCCAAGCTGAACGGTGCTTCTCTTCGCGCCGCCGAGCAGTTGCGCTCGGAGGTCGCGACCCTGGCGTTCACTCCGGATCGACTTGCGGTCGTAAAGGGTGGACCTGCGGTTCGCCGTGCGTACTTCGATCGCGCACTCGGAAGACTCGCGCCTGCACGTGCAACGCTCTCGGTCGAGTACGCCGTGGCTGTCGCACAGCGCAACGCTGCATTGCGCCGTGCAGCGGCCGGCTACTCGTCGCGCGACGCAATCGTGCCCTGGACGGAGCAGGTCGCAACGCTCGGCCGCAAGCTCGTCGAGTCACGAACCGAAGTCGTCGCGTCGCTCGCGCCAGGCTTCGCCGAGCGCGCGGACGAGCTCGGTCTTCCGTCCGCCCGTATGACCTACGAAGGCGAAGCTCCGACAGTCGAGCTGCTCGAGGCCCGCCTCGACCGCGATCTCGAACGTGGCGCGACGGGCCTCGGCCCGCACCTCGACGACGTGCTCCTCACAAGTGGGACACGCGATCTTCGCAGCTTCGGGTCGCAGGGAGAGCAACGCTTGACCGTGTTGGCGCTGCTCCTTGCGGAGGCGGAGCTGATTGCCGAGCGTCGCGGATTCGCCCCGCTCTTGTTGCTCGACGACGTCCTTTCCGAGCTTGACTCGAGTCGCCGGCGGGTACTCGCCGAGCGGGTGCTCGGGACGGGTCAGACGCTGATCACCGCGACGGAAGGCTCGGCGCTTCCTGTCGCCCCTGCGCAGGTCCTGGAGGTCTCTCCGGGTACCGTGAGGGCAGCCTGATGGATCACCTCGGAGGCCAGGTAGCACGCGAGCTCGGTCGTTTTGGCCCTGCCTCGGGGATGGCGCCCATCATCGAGGCCTGGCCGCTGGCCGTCGGCCCCGAGATTGCGCGCAACGCATGGCCGGCCCGCCTCGCACGAGACGGAACGCTGCACGTTCATACGCAGGATTCGATCTGGGCCTTCGAATTAGCGACACGCGCGGAGGAGATCCGAACGTGTCTCGGCGAGGTCTCACCACGCCGACTTTCGTTCGCACCGGGACCGTTGCCCGAACCCTCGGTTGTGCCCCTCGAGCAGATCCGCGAGCGGCCTCCCGAGCCGACTGCGGAACACGTTGCGAAAGCCGAGTCACTCACGCGAGTAATTCGTGACGAAGAGCTCCGCAAAGTGGTCGCAAAAGCCGCTGCGGCAAGCCTTTCGCGCGACGATAACGACCGCTCGTTTTGCTAGAATTCGGGGTGCCCGCAAGTAGGGATTTTGCAGGGCTTTTTTCATGACTGAAGCCACGTACACCGCCAAGGACATCACCGTGCTCGAGGGGCTCGAGCCGGTCCGGCTGCGGCCGGGCATGTACATCGGATCGACGGGACCTCGCGGCCTCCATCACCTCGTCTACGAGGTGGTCGACAACAGCGTCGACGAGGCCCTCGCCGGGCGCAACGAGAGGATCGAAGTCACGCTTCATCCGGACAACTCCGTGACGGTAAAAGACTACGGTTCCGGGATCCCCGTCGACCAGATGGAGGAGCAGGGCACCTCTGCGCTCACCGTCGTCCTGACCAAGCTGCACGCCGGTGGAAAGTTCGGCGCCGACGGTTCGCCGTACAAGGTCTCGGGCGGCCTGCACGGCGTCGGCGTCTCCGTCGTGAACGCCCTCTCCGAGTGGTTGATCGCGGAAGTTCGCCGCGACGAAAAGGTTTATCGCCAGGAATTCACTCGGGGCGCGCCCAACGCAGACCTCGCGGTCGTCGGCAAGGCGGAGAAGGGCGACACCGGCACGACGATCTCGTTCCTGCCCGATGCGGAGGTCTTCGAGGAGCTCGAGCTCTCGGCCGAAACGCTGCAGCAGCGGTTGCGCGAGACGGCCTTTCTCACCCGCGGCCTGCGGATCGTCTTGACCGACGAGCGTGCCGGCGGCGAGGAGATCGAGTTCCACTACGAGGGCGGGATCAGAGACTTCGTTGCGCACGTCAACGGAGCGAAGGACTCGATCCACAAGAGCATCGCGTATTTCGAAGGCGAGAACGAGCAGGGCAAGGTCGAGGTTGCGATGCAGTGGAACGCGTCGTACCAGGAGTCGGTCTACACCTTTGCCAACAACATCAACACGCACGAGGGAGGTTCGCACCTCTCGGGATTCAACGCGGCGCTCACGCGCACGTTGAACAAAGTCGCCCGCGACATGGGCCTGCTCAAGGAGAAGGAGGACAACCTCGAGGGCGAGGACGTGCGTGAAGGGCTTGCCGCGGTGGTGTCGGTGAAGCTGCAGGATCCGCAGTTCGAGGGCCAGACGAAGACGAAGCTAGGCAATCCGTGGATCAAGGGTTTCGTCGAGTCCAGTGTCAACGCGAAGCTCTCCGAGTTTTTGGAGGAGAACCCGACCGACGCCAAGCAGATCATCCAGAAGGCGATCTCGGCGGCGCGGGCTCGCCAGGCGGCGCGCAAGGCGCGCGACCTGACCCGTCGCAAGGGCGCGTTCGGCGGCGAGATCGCAAAGAAGTTTGCGGACTGCCAGGTGCGCGACCCCGAGTTGGCGGAGATGTTCATCGTCGAGGGCAACTCGGCCGGTGGCGCGGCCAAGGATGCGCGCGACAAGTCGAACCAGGCGATCCTGCCGCTGCGCGGGAAGATCATCAACTCCGAGAAAAACCGGATCGACAAGGTCCTGTCGAACTCGGAGGTGCAACTACTCGTCCAGGTCATCGGCACCGGCATCGGCGAGGAGTTCGACATCGCGAAGCTGCGCTACCACCGCGTCATCGTCATGACGGACGCCGACGTAGACGGGGCCCACATCCGAACGCTCGTGCTGACGTTCCTCTATCGCCATATGCCGGAGCTGTTCGAGCGTGGGCACGTGTACATCGCCGTGCCGCCGCTCTACCTCGCACGTCTGGGCACCCAGCACAGCTACCTGGAGAAGGATTCACAGCTCGAGGAACTGCTCGTACGCGAACGCTTCAGCGACATCGAGATCAAGGCGCGGGGCGGAGCAGAGGTGAAGCTGACCCAGGCCCGTTACGCGCGCTTCGCGCGCACGCTGACGGAGTACCAGGGCTGGGCGGCCCGGTTGCGTGCGGACTTCGGCCCGCAGGCCGCGGACTTCGTCCTCGCCCATCGTCTGGTCGAGAGCGAGGCCTCCACACCCGCGGAGGCAGTGACGGCGATCGACGGCGCGGCGGCCAACGGCTACACGCTGCAGCCGGAGGCGCGCGCGGAGGAGCTACTGATCCGGGTGATCGAGGTCGAGACGAGCGCGATGCAGAACATCGTGGTGCCGGCAGAGTTGTTTTCGTCGCCGATTTACGACCGGGTGCGGAAGACCTACGGCCGCCTCGCCGAAATCGTCGGCGGGCTACCGCCCTTCTCCCTGAAGCATGGTAAGCAGAGCCACGAAGCGCTTACTTTCGAAGACTTGCGCGACGGAGCGCTGACGCTGGCGAAGAGCGGGATCTCGATCACGCGGTTCAAGGGACTCAGCGAGATGAATGCACCCGAGCTCTGGGCGACCACGATGGATCCCGCGCGCCGCATGCTGATTCGCGTCGACGTTGAGGACGCCGCTGCCGCCGATCTGTGGTTTTCGCGGTTGATGGGCGACGAGGTCGAGCCCCGCCGGGTCTTCATCGAGCAGAACGCGCTGGAAGTACGCAACCTGGATGTTTAGGGTCGACTCACGCGCCGCCCGCACGTCCACGCGCGCTGCAAACCGCACGCTCGGGGCGTCCTCAGTCGGGCCCGTAGCCTCCGGCTACGCGCCCTCCCTGCGTCCTTCCGATCGCACGGTTTTCGCGGGCGTGAACGCACGCTCGGCACGAGAGGCGACCCATGTCTGATCTGACGAACGAACCACTCGGCGCCGGCCGAGTCGAGACGCGAGAGCTCGACCAGGAAGTTCGCACGAGCTTCCTCGATTACGCGATGAGCGTGATTGTCAGCCGCGCCCTGCCCGACGTCCGTGACGGGCTCAAGCCCGTGCACCGTCGCGTGCTCTATGCGATGCACGAGGCCGGCCTGCAACCGAACCGGCCCACCCGCAAGTCCGCGCGCGTCGTCGGCGACGTCATGGGCAACTACCACCCTCACGGCGACTCCGCGATCTACGACGCACTCGTCCGGCTGGCCCAGCCGTTCTCGATGCGCTATCCGCTCATCGACGGCCAGGGGTATTTCGGTTCGGTCGACGGCGATCCGGCTGGAGCCATGCGCTACTGTACTGCGGGCGACACGCGTGTGGCGACACCGCACGGGACACTCCGCATCGACGACATCGTGCCGGCCGCCGCCCCCGAATCCGACACTGCGATCGACCTCGAGGTTCTCGATCGCCTCGGCAAGCCGGTCAAGGCGCGAATGCTCTTCCACTCAGGTGAGCACGGCACACTGAAGCTGCGCACGCGCGAGGGGTTCGAGCTCACCGGCACGGTGAATCATCCGGTGCTCTGCCTCGTCGACATGGTTGGTGTCCCGCTCCTGATGTGGAAGCTGCTCGACGAGGTCTCGGCGGGCGACCGAGTGGTCATCTCGCGCAAGCCGCGTGAGGACGCTCGGTCGATCTCTGATTCGGATCGGCGACTCGCAGTGTTGCTGGGCGCGTTTGTCTCGGAGGGCTGGTTTGGCGAGCGCCGCGGTGGGTTCAACAATTGCGACCGGCAGTACTTCGACGCAGTTCTCGAGGCCTACGACGAGCACGTGGGCGGCCCGCGCTATGTCTACGAGCGGGTGATCCGATCGGGCAGCCTTCTTCGCGAACTGGATGTCCAGGACCTCTCCGCCGTTCGTGCGAGTCCGCTGGCCTTTCAGGTCGGTAAGGCGAGCGCGGAGAAGGAGATCCCAGAGGTTGTCTGGCGCGCACCCCTTGCCTTCAAGCGTGCCTTCCTCCAATCCCTTTTCGAGGGGGATGGGTCTTGCTCGCTTCTGCCTCGAAACAGCATTCAGATCTCCTATTCGACGTACAGCGATCAGCTCGCCAGGGGTGTGCAGCAGCTGCTCCTCGAGTTCGGTGTGGTGACGCGCCTCTGTCGCTATGCGAAGGGAGAGGTCAAGGTTGTGATCGGGAATCGTCGAGACGTGCGACTTTTCGCCACAAACGTCGGGTTTTTCGGAGCGAAGCAGACGAAGCTCGAGCGTGCGTTGTCTTCCCTTCCCGAGGCGCCATCCACTCGCAGCCGAGACTACGTTCCCTACCTGGCCGACTACGTCCGCTCGGAGAGCAATTCGCAGTGGCTACGCCGGCACAACATCGATCGCACGGAACGCTGGGAGCGTGGCGGGACGGCGATCCTCGAGCGGATCGAAAGCTACGAGGTTCGCTCTGTGATCGAGCCGCTCGTGTCCGCGGACTACTTCTACGCGGAAGTGGAGTCCGTCACCCTCGGCGGCGCCCAACCGGTCTACTCCCTTCGCGTCGAGACAGACGACCACTCGTTCGTCACCAACGGATTCATCAGCCACAACACCGAGTGCCGCCTCTCGCGCATGGCGACGGAGCTCTTGCGCGACATCGATGCGGACACCGTCGACTTCGAGCCCAACTACGACGAGTCGCGGCGGCAGCCGACAGTGCTCCCGGCGCGGTTCCCGAATCTTTTGGTCAACGGCTCGTCCGGCATCGCCGTCGGCATGGCGACGAACATTCCGCCGCACAATCTCGGCGAGGTCGTCGACGCGATCATCGCGATGATCGAGGACCCGGACATCGACGTCGAGCGGCTTACCCAACACATCAAGGGCCCGGACTTTCCGACCGGTGGTTCAATCGTCGGTCGCGGCGGCATCCGCGACGCGTATCGGTCCGGCCGCGGGCGCATCTATGTTCGAGGTCGCGCCCACATCGAGCAGCTTCGCGGCGGCAAGAGCGCGATCATCATCACCGAGCTCCCGTACGGCGTGCGCAAGGCCGGCGAGGGCGGCGTGATCGAGAAGATCGCCGACCTCGTCAAGGCGGGCACGCTGACCGAGGTCCCAATGTCCGACGACGCGTTGCAGGACCACTCCGACAAGGAAGGCATGCGGATCTACGTCGAGCTGAAGCGCGAGGCGGTTCCGCAGGTCGCCCTCAACAAGATCTTCAAGCTGACACCGTTGCAGACGACGTTCGGCTACAACGCGGTGGCGCTCGTCGACGGTGTGCCGAAGACGCTTTCGCTGCTCGAGCTGATTCGGCACTACCTCGTCTACCAACGCGAGGTCGTCACCCGCCGTTCGAAGTACGAATTGCGCCAGGCCGAGAAGCGCGCGCACGTCCTCGAGGGTTACCTCAAGGCGCTCGACTCGCTCGACGCTGTCATCGCGCTCATCCGGGCCGCAACCGATACGGACGCCGCCCGTACAGGGCTCATGCGCGACTTCGACCTCTCGGAGATCCAGGCTCAGGCGATCCTCGATCTGCGGCTGTCCCGGCTGACAAAGCTTGCGCGCGAAGAGATTCAGACCGAGTTCAACGATCTGCAGGAGCGCATCGCGGAGCTTCGCACGATTCTCGGCGATCCTGCTCGGATCGACGGTGTGATCAAGGAGGAGCTGCTCGAGCTCAAGGAGATCTACGGCAAGTCGGACGACCGCCGCACTGAGATCGTGCAGGCCGAAGACGAGCTCGAGCTCGAGGACCTGATCGCGGAAGAGGACATGGTGATCGCGATCACCCGCTCGAACTACATCAAACGGCTACCGGTGACGGCGTATCGCGAGCAACGGCGCGGCGGCATCGGTGTCATGGGCATGGACCTGAAGGACGAGGACTACATCGAGCATCTCTTCGTCGCATCCACGCATGATTACATCCTCTTCTTCACGAACGTCGGCAAGGTCTATCGGCTGAAGGTGCACGAGCTGCCGCTCGGTTCTCGCCAGTCGAAGGGCCGCGCGATCCAGAACCTGCTGCCATTCCGGCAGGACGAGCAGGTGCGCGCGGTCGTGCAGACCCGTGACTTCAAAGAGGCCGAGTTCCTTGTCTTCGCAACGAAGAACGGCGTCGTGAAGAAGACGCGGATGTCCGCCTACAACACGCCGTTGCGCTCCGACGGGATCATCGCGATCAAGATGCGCGAGGGCGACGAGCTCATCGGTGTCCGGCATGCCTCGGGGACCGACGACGTCCTGATGGTGTCGCGTAAAGGCCAGGCGATTCGCTTCCACGAGACCGACGTACGGCCGATGGGGCGAGACGCCTCCGGCGTGCAGGGCATGCGGCTACGCGCAGGTGACGAGGTGATCGCGGTCAACGTTGCCCACGACGACGCCGACGTGCTCGTTGTGACCGAGAACGGTTATGGGAAGCGCACCCCGGTCCGTGACTATCCCGTCAAGGGTCGCGGGGGGCTCGGAGTCAAGACAGTGCAACTGACGGAGGCGAAGGGGCAGCTGGCCGGCTCGCGCGTCGTGCGTAACGGGTACCAGGTGATGCTCATCTCCGACGGCGGCACGGTGATCAAGATGTCGGTCGACGACATCAAGCGGTCAGGCCGCTCCACGCAGGGGGTCATCGTGATGCGACTGCGCGAGGGAGAGCACGTCTCCACCCTTGCGCCGGTCGTCGAAGCCGCAGAGGACAAGCGCGATGCCACGAACGGCCCTGAAGCTGTCTCGGAGGCGTAGACCGACGCCACAAACCTCCGTCAAGCGGTACCCCAAAAGGGGGAGATTTTGAAGCCACCCCTTCCCCATCGGGAAAAAGAGCGATATACCTTTGAAACAAGGGGTACGAGCGCACAAGAAGGCGAGGACACATGGTGGTAAGTCGACAGGTAGATCTTCTCGAGCCGATCGATCTCGCAGAGCACCTGGGCAAAGTGGAGCTCTATCTCGGCCAGGTCTGCCAGATCGCCGGCATCTCCAAGATGCAGCTCGATTACTGGACGAACAAGGCACAGATCCCCACCAAGGGCAAGAAGCAGCGGATCTACGACATCGATGCGCTCGAGACGGTCATGTTGATCAAGCAGGCCAAGGACAAAGGTCTCAATCTCGGCGCCGCGATCGATGCGGCCCGCCGGTTCCGTGAAGTGCAGTCCGCGGCCCGCCGGCCCGAAGTTGTTCCTCAGCTCTAATCATCGGCCTTCGCCCGATTCTCTTGAAGGCGGACTGGATCCAGCTGCCGCCGCGCATGTCGGCGGCAGCGACCAGCGCAATCTTCAATCATCCAGGGCCGTTCGAATTCGTGCCGCAGCTTCCGCAGGCGCGAGTGTATTGACGTAGATCCCGGCGCCGAGCTCGAGGCCGGCCAGGATGTTCAGCCTCGGAAAGAGCACGAGTCGCCAATCGCCGGCGCCTTGCTCCAGCCAAACGTTCAGAGGCACCTGGCCTTCGAGTCGTCTCAGTCGCCGTACAAGCGCGCCGAGCAGTTTTAGCGCGGCAGTCAGCCAAGGGCTCGAGAACGGATCCGGATCCGGGTTGACCGGCGCGATCACCGTCTCGTACGGCACGCGGCTTGCCCACGGGCAGGCGACGACGAGGCCGTCCTCTTCGAAGACGGTCTCCGCTCGGGGCCGTGCTCGAAGCGCGGGCGGTTCTGGGAGCAAGACAAGCTGGGAGTGCGAGTGCGCGAGACTGGCGCCGGCTTCGCGCCCTTCGTTCAGCAGCGGAAACACGTAACCGGGCTCGTCTGCGGCGCGCCGGCGCCACGCTTCGGCAACGAGCTCGAGCTCGTCGTTCGCGGCTTCCGCGATCGAGCGGATGTGCCGTCGGCTGTGCACCACGATTTCCTGCCGCTCGAGCGCCGGGTAAAGGTTGGGGACCACTCGCACCTTCCAATCGCCCTGCTCGGGAAGGACGAGCGTCTGCGGCGGGGTCAGGTGCTCGTGCCCTGCGCAGAACGGGCACGATGCGAGCTCCTCGGCGCTCGGAGGGTCGAGCAGCGGCCGGGCTGCGCCGGGACGCTTTGCCCTGCCGGGAGCGATTACCGCGACGCGGCCTGAGTCCGGATCGCGGCGAAGCTCGCCGCTCAGATCGGCCCGCCGGCCCTTTTTTCCAGGAAAGGCCGGATCAGGTCGACTGGGAACACGATCGTCGTCGCCTGAGACGAGCCGAGCTCGAGGAGCGTCTGCAGATAGCGCAGTTGCAAGGCGACGGGCTGTTCGCCGATCACAGCTGCCGCGTCCTTCAGGCGTTCGGCTGCCTGGAACTCGCCCTCGGCGTTGATGATCTTGGCGCGCCGCTCACGCTCGGCCTCGGCCTGTCGTGCCATCGCGCGTTGCATCGAGGACGGAATCTCGACGTCCTTCACCTCGACGATGGACACCTTGATGCCCCAGGGCGCAGTCGACTCGTCGATGATTCCCTGGAGGATCGCGTTGATCTTCTCGCGTTCCGACAGGAGCTCATCGAGTACGTGCTGTCCCAGGACGGAGCGCAACGTCGTCTGCGCGATCTGCGACGTCGCCACCATGAAGTTCTCGATCTGCACGATCGCGTCCTTCGGGGCGACGATGCGGAAGTACGCGACCGCATTGACACGTACAGGGACGTTGTCCTTGGTGATGACTTCCTGCGGCGGGACAGTCAGCGTGATCGTGCGCAGGTCGACCTTGACCATCCGGTCGACCACCGGGATGAGCAGGAAGAGGCCCGGGCCCTTCGGTTCGGGCAGCAGGCGGCCGAGCCGGAAGATGATCCCGCGCTCGTACTCGCGGGCGACCTTGATCGCCGAGAAGAGGAACAGGACGACGAGGAAAACCAGTACGGCGACGATGACCAGGGCGACGCTCATAACGGGATCCTACGGGATGCTCGCGGTGGTCCGGCTGCACTGGGGTCGGTCAGCGCAGACGGACGCGCGGGCCAAGCCCGCAGTCCTGAAGGCTGCGCCGCAAGCGACGCCTCAGGCGACGCCCTAAGTCCCTTCGGGACGAACTGTGAGGACGAGGCCGTCGAGAGACTCGACCCGAACGCGATCACCTCGGCGAAGCTCCTGTCCGCCCACGGCGCGCGCCTGCCAGAGCTCGCCGTTCACGTAGACGAGCCCGTTTTCGCGCACCTCGCCGACGGAGCCGGCGATCAGCTGTGCTCCAACCTCGACGGGACTGTGGCGAACCTGCACCGCCTTGCTGATCGCGAACGCCCAGGCCGCGCCGAGCGCGACTGCGACTCCGATCACGAGCGGCTTCGACGTGTGGTAGCCCGGCGCATTCTGGAAGAGCATGATCGAGCCGACCGCGAGGCTGATCAGCCCGGCCACGGTCAAGGCGCCGTGCGTCGTTACGTGAACGTCGATGACGAGCAGCGCGACGCCGAGGAGCATCAACACGAGCCCGCCCCAGCTGATCGGTAGGACCGAGAAGCCGAAGAGCGAGGTGACGAGCGCGACCGCGCCGAGCGCGCCGGGCAGGACGACGCCCGGATGGAAAATCTCGAAGCCGATCCCGGCAAGCCCTGCGAGGAAGAGCAGGGGGAGGATGTTCGGATCGATGAGCGTGTTGAGCAGCCGTGTGAAGAAGCCGAGGTGCACGTTGTGAATCTGCGCGCCGGCGAGGTGGAGCGTGTAGCCGCGCGGCTTGGTCTTCACGCCGTCCGCCCGCTCGAGCAGGGCAGGCAGTGTCGACGCGACCGCGTCGATGACGTTCATCTTCAACGCCTCAGGGGCCGTTGCGTTCGTGGCCACGCGCACGGCACGGTCGGCCCAGTCGACATTCCGCCCGTGACTTTGGGCGAGCGCACGCAGCGACGCGGCCTCGTGGTTGATCAGCTTGCGCCGCAGGTCGGAGCCGATGTTGTTCCCGCCCGAGTCGATTGGAGTGGAGGAGCCAATGTTCGTCTGTGGCGCCATTCCCAGGAAGTCGGCGGCCTCGGCGATCCAGACCCCGGCCGAGCCGGCGGCGGCGCCGTTGGGCCCGACCCAGACCAGCACCGGTAGCTTCGCGTTCAGCTCGCAGAGCACGATCTTGTCCTTCGACTGCAGTAGACCGCCGGGCGTGTTGAGGACGATCACGGCGGCGGCGTAGCCGTCTTTCGCCGCGCGGCTCAGGTTGTCGCACACATAGTTCTGCGTGACGGGATTCACGTCCGCGTCGAAGTGGATTGCCAGGACGCGCGGCACTGCCGCCGTGGCCGAAGACGCAAAGGCGAGGAACGCCCCAACGAGCAAAAGTCCCCGCAAACAGGCGTTCTTCAACTCGTAAGGATTCTATCAGGGCAGGGCGTGCGCCCTTGAGGCCGAAGGCGGCTACAGGCACCCTGGACGGAGGCCGCAGCCATGAAGTCTCTTCTCGTCGCCACAGTGCTGTTCTTCGCCGCGCCTACCACCGCGTTTGGAGGCGCATCCCTCACCATGCGCGAGGTGCCGTTGCACGGCGGTCGCACGCTCAGCGCTGCGACGCCGCAGTTCGACATGGTTGGCCTCCACTGGCGCGGCCCGGGCACAGTGCAGTTCCGCACGCGCTCGCTCGAAGGACGGTGGAGTACCTGGCAACGTGCGGACCCGGAGGCCGAGGATCTCCCGAATGTCGGTACGACCGAGGCGCGTGCCGCACGCGGCTGGCGTGTGGGCAATCCCTACTGGACCGGACCGTCCGATCGGATCGAGTACCGGTTGCGCGGACGTGTTGCTCGCCTGCGGGCCTATTTCGTTCGCAGTCCCGAAATACGGATTCCTCTGCGGAGGGTCTCGCTGACCGGCTCCCCACCTCTGATCGACCGCGAGGCGTGGGGTGCGAACGAGGCGATCCGGCGTGCGCCGCCCAGCTACGCAGCCGCTCTCCAGTTTGCGCTCGTCCATCACACCGCCGGCACGAACTCGTATACCGCCTCGCAGTCCGCCGCAATCGTGCGCGGGATCGAGGTCTACCACGTGAAGGGCAACGGCTGGAACGACATCGGCTACAACTTTCTCGTCGACAAGTACGGGCAGGTCTTCGAGGGCCGTTACGGAGGCGTCGACAAACCCGTCGTCGGCGCACATGCCGAAGGGTTCAACACCGGCTCGGTCGGCGTCGCCATGCTCGGGACGTACGGCTCGAGCGCTCCACCCGCCGTCGCGCGCACGGCGCTCGCCAACCTGCTGGCCTGGCGCCTCGACATTGCGCACGTCGATCCCAAGTCGACGCTGACCTGGGTCTCGGGTGGAAACGCGCGCTTCGCGTCCGGTGTCCCGGTCTTCATCCGCGCCGTCTCGGGGCATCGCGACACGGGTTTCACGACGTGCCCGGGCGCCGCGCTCTACGCCCAGCTCGACGCGATCGCGAGGCAGGCGGAGAGTGCCGGCCTGCCGAAGCTGTATGCACCTTCGGTCCGGGGCGCCCTCGGCGGCCAAGTGCGCTTCCAGGCACGTCTGAGCGAGCCGCTCCCCTGGACGGTGACGATCACGGACGCTACGGGCAACGTCGTGGCGAGCGGGACGGGGACGAGCCAGGACATCGACTGGACGTGGGATGCCGCAACCGTGTTGCAGGGGTCGTACGGCTGGACGATTGCCGCCGGTGACACAGTTCTTCCGGCCGTCGGGACGCTCGGCGCGAAGCCGGTCGCGCTCGCGATCAGCTCTGCAACCGCGCTCCCGCGCACGATCACGCCGAACGGAGACGGGCAGACCGACTCGAGCGTGATCTCGTACACGCTCAGCGCTCCGGCGACGGTGACGGCAATACTACGCGGCCCCGACGGAAGCGATCTCTCGGTCCTGTTCTCCCAGCAGAAGCGGCCCGGGAAGCAATCGTTTCGTTTTGCTGCGTCGGGAATCGCAGACGGAAATTACGAGATCGTGCTCAGTGCAAACGACGGCCGGACCACCGTCACATCGGTCGTACCCGTGCTCGTCGACCGGACTGTGCGGGGCTTCACGACGACCGCCGCGATCTCACCGAACGGCGACGGTGTCGCCGACGAGCTCACGTTGTCGTTCGAGCTCACGCGCGCCGCCTCCGTGAGGCTCGACATCGCGCAGGCCGGGAAGACGTTGGCGCCGGTGTACTCCGGAGATCTGCCCGTCGGTCCACAAACCATCCCCTGGAGCCCAACCGGTTTGAAGGACGGAAAGTACGCGGCTGTCCTCACCGCGACGAACGAGGTCGGAACTGTCGTCCACATCGTGCTGTTCCGGATTGACACCGTCGCACCCGAGTTGCGTGCTCTCTCCTTCCGGGGCCTGCGCTTTCGTGTCAGTGAGGCCGCCACCGTTCGCCTGACGCTGAACGGGAAGCTCGTGAGCCGAGCCGTCAGGGCGGGTGTCTTCTCGTTTCACGCAGCCCGTGTGCGCAGTGTTCGGATCGTCGCGCAGGATGCGGCCGGGAACGTCAGCCGGACGTTGAAGTTTCCTTAGCCCACGCGTCGTACGCGCGCTCGAGCTGAAGCAGGATCGCCGCGAGCAGCTGCAAGCGGCTGACGGGCTCGCCCAGCTCGAGGCGGAGCGAGGTGGGCTCCGTCTGCGCCTTCGCAGGCAGCTGCTCTAGAGTCTGGTTGGCGTTCACGCCGATCCCGAGGATGACGCGGCCCTCACTCGACTCGGCCAGGATGCCGGCGACCTTGCGTCCGCCGATGAGGACGTCGTTCGGAAACTTGATCGCCGGCTCGATCCCCGTCACCTCCAGGATCGCCTCCGCGACGGCGTTGCCGGCGACCAGCGAGAGCTCCGGGAGCCGCGACGCTGCCACCGCGGGCAGCAGGAGGACCGAGACGAGCACGCTCGTGCCGGCGGGAGCCTCCCAGGTGCGCCCGAGGCGGCCCCGCCCCTCGGTCTGCTCCTCCGCCACCGCCACCGCTCCTTCCGCCTCGTCTTCCGCCAGCATCCGCTGGGTGGAGGGGGTGATCTCGGCGTAGCGATAGACCTGGCCGAAGCGGCCACGGAGAAGGGGTTTCACCGCGTCTGGGGCGAGCGAATCCTCCACGCTCCTACACTAGAGCGGAGAAATGCAACTGCCACGCGCGCGTCGGCGTCAAATCCAGCAGTCCTCCCGTCCGGAAGGGCCTCTTGCGTACGCGCGGTTGAGTGATCCGATCTTGGTGAAGAGAGCAAAAGATGGTGACGCGAGGGCTCTCGAGGCGCTCTGCGAAAGGCACGCACCCCGGGTCGAGAAGCTCACGGGTCATTTGCTTCGCGATCCCGAGGATGCGCGTGACGCGGCGCAGGAAGCGTTGGCAAAGCTCTGCATCAAGATCAAGCAGTTCCGGGGCGAGTCACAGTTTGCTACCTGGCTGCACCGGCTGACGATCAATGCCTGTCGAGATGTGGGGAACCGGCAGCGTGCGCGAGCCTGCGAGCCGCTGCTCGAGGATCGACGGGCCGCGACCGACGCGGATCCCGCGCGCGAGGCCGACCGGGCTGAGCTGCGCGGCGAGCTGAACCGCTGCCTTGCAGAGATCGCGCCCGAGCAGGCGCGCGTCGTCGTCCTGAAGGATGCGCTCGGATTTTCGTTCGAGGAGATCTCGGTCGCAGCCGACATGCCCGTCGGAACGGCGAAGTGCTACGCGCATCGCGGCCGCAGCCGGTTGCGTGACAAGCTCTCGGACGTGGCATGACATGACAGTCGTTACGCCGTTCGGCCGCGAGGCGATCGCGGAGATCCTGCCGCATCGGGAGCCGTTTCTCCTCATCGACGAGGTGCTCGAGCTTCGGCCCGGTGAGGGAGCGGTCGCGCGGAAGACCGTGCGCGCCGACGAGTGGTATCTCAGCGGCCACTTTCCGGGGCGGCCAGTGATGCCCGGCGTGCTGATCGTGGAGGCCCTTGCGCAAACCGGTGCGGTCGCCGTCTTGAGCGAGGAGGAAAATCGAGGCAAGCTCGCCCTCTTCGCCGGCATCGACGACTGCCGCTTCAAGCGGATCGTGGAACCGGGTGACGTGCTCGAGCTCCGCTGCGAGCTCGAGCGGGTCCGTGGTCCGATCGGTCGGGGCAAGGCCGAGGCGCGAGTGGACGGCGAGCTCGCGTGTCGCGCGACTTTGACATTTGCGGTGGAAAGGTGATCGGCAAAGCTCAAGGCGCGCCGATCTCGATCACCGGGGTCGGTGCGTACGTCCCCGATCGGGTGCTGACGAACGACGAGCTCTCGACTCTCGTCGACACCTCCGACGAGTGGATCATGGAGCGCACCGGCATCCGCGAGCGGCGGATCGCGGCGCCGGAGCAGGCGCTCACCGATCTCGCACTCCCGGCCGCCCAGGCGGCTCTGGCGCAAGCAGGAGTCGAGGGAAAGGATCTCGACCTCCTCCTCTGCGCCACCGTGACGCCCGACATGATGTTCCCGACGTCGAGCGCGTTGCTCGCCGACACGCTCGGCGCGCGTGATGCGGCGGCGTATGACCTGCTCGCCGGCTGCACCGGCTTCATGTACGCGCTTGCGCAGGCCTACGGGATGATGGCGGCGGGGCTGGCGGAGCGGGCGCTGGTGGTCGGCGGCGACGTCCTGTCACGGATCCTCGACTGGAGTGACCGGTCGACGCTCGTGCTGTTCGGCGATGGAGCGGGCGCCGTCGTGCTCGAGAAGGTCGAGAAGCCGGGCTTCCTGGGCTTTGAGCTCGGGGCAGACGGCGCCGGCGGTATCCACCTCTCGCTCCCCGGCAGCGGCTCGCGCAGCATGGAGGAAGCGACCGGAAACGGGTACGTCCACATGAACGGTCGCGAGGTCTTCAAGTTCGCTACGCGTGTGCTCGTCTCGTCCGCGGAGGCGGTCCTGGAACGCTGCGGAGCGGCGGTCGCGGACGTCGACGTCTACATTCCCCACCAGGCAAACGTGCGGATCCTGGATTACGCCGTCCAGAAGCTCGGCATCCCGCGGGAGCGCATGATCGTTAACGTTGATCGCTACGGCAATACGTCCTCTGGCTCGATCCCGCTTGCTTTGGCGGAGGCGCAGGCGGATGGTCGGCTCAAGGAAGGAGACCTCGTGTTGATGACGGGCATGGGAGCAGGGCTCACGTGGGGCTCGGCTCTGATGGAGTGGACGCAATGAAGACCGGTCTGGTTGCGTTCTGCTTCCCCGGGCAGGGATCGCTTGAGGTCGGAATGGGCCGCGAGATTGCGGCGGCCGTCCCCGAGGCCCTCGATGTCTTCGAGCGGAGCAGCCTGGCCTCCGGGCTCGATTTGCAGCATCTGTGCTTCGAGGGGCCGGAAGCGAAGCTTGTCGAGACGGAGGTCCAGCAACCTGCTCTCGTCGCGACGAGCTTGGCCGTGTGCGCGGCCGTCCGCGCGCGCGGGATCAAGCCGGACTTCGTCGTCGGCCACTCGGTCGGCGAGTTCGCCGCGCTTGCGGCGGCCGGGGCGCTCAGGGTCGAGGAGGCCGTCGCGCTCGTGCGCGAGCGCGGGCTCGCGATGGCGGAGGCCGCGCGCAAGAACCCGGGCTCGATGGCCGCGATCCTCGGTCTCGACGACGAGGTCGTGGAGCGGATCTGCCGGCGCATCCTCAACGTGTGGCCGGCGAACTACAACTGTCCCGGGCAGATCGTCGTCTCCGGCGAGAACCCCGCAGTCGACGAAGCCTGCGCGGCCGCCGAGGAGGCGGGCGCTCGCCGCGCCGTCAAGCTGCGCGTCTCGGGCGCATTCCACAGCCCATTGGTCGCCCGCGCTGCGGATCGCCTTCGACCCGCACTCGAGAAGGTGGGATTCGTCGAGCCGACGGCTCCCTTCATGTCCACGGTGACCGCGCGCATCGAGTCGGCGAAGCGGATGGCCCCACTGCTCGTGGAACAGCTCACCGCTCCGGTGCGCTTCACCCACGCGGGGCAGGCCTTGATCAGGGAGGGCGTGCAGACCTTCGTCGAGGTCGGACCGGGCAATGTCCTGTCGGGGCTCATCAAGCGGATCGACCGCAGCGTGAAGACGATCTCGGTCTCGACGCCCGAAGAGGTCGACAGGCTCGAGGAGACACTCCTCTCTGCCTGACGCGTTCGCGTCGCTGGAGGGGAAGACCGCCCTCGTCACGGGCGGGTCGCGGGGTATCGGGCGTGCGATCGCTCTTGAGCTCGCGCGCGCGGGGGCGGATGTCACGCTCAGCTACCGGTCGGGTAAGGACGAGGCCGAAGAGGTTGCCCGCGAGGCAGGGGCACGCGCCGTGGGGGCCGACGTCGCCGATCCCGAGCAGGCCAAGGGGTTGGTCGACGCGGCTGGGGACCTCGACATCCTGGTCAACAACGCCGGCGTGACCCGTGACGGTCTGCTCGCGCGCATGTCGGACGAGGACTGGCGCGTCGTGATCGAGACGAATCTCAGTGGGGTCTTTCACACGTGCCGGGCCGCCTCGCGCGGGATGATGAAGCGCCGCTCCGGCTCGATCGTGAACATCTCCAGCATCGTCGGGGTGCACGGGAACCCCGGCCAGACCAATTACTCGGCCTCGAAGGCCGGGATCATCGGCTTCACGAAGGCGCTTGCGCGTGAGCTCGGCAACCGTGGGGTGCGGGCGAACGTGGTAGCACCTGGCTACGTCGACACTCGTCTGACGCAGGTGATCGCGGAGGAGATGAAAGAGCTGATGCTCGCCAACACGCCGCTCGGCCGCTTCGGCAGGCCGGAGGACGTTGCCGGAGCGGTACGTTTCCTCTGTTCCGAGGAGGCGTCGTTCATCACGGGCGAGGTCCTGCTCGTCGACGGTGGATTGGGGATGTAGATGTCGGTCGACGGACGACGAAGAGTGGTCATCACCGGCATCGGGGCGGTGACTCCGCTTGCCAACGACGCGGAGACGACGTGGCAGCGCCTGCTCGCGGGTGAATCGGGCGCGGGGCCGATCACACAGTTCGACTCGACGGATTACCACGTTCAGTTTGCGTGCGAAGTGAAGGACTTCGATCCTTCGAACTGGATCGAGCACAAGCAGGCCCGGCGCATGGATCGTTTCGCCCAGCTCATCCTCGCGGCGGCACGCCAGGCGGAGGCGGACTCGGGTGTCGACATCCTCGCGGACGGCGATCGCGTCGGCGCGTCCATCGCCACGGGGATCGGCGGCCTCAAGTCGTTTCAGGACTGCTACGACACGTTGAGGGAGCGCGGCCCCGATCGCGTTAATCCTTTCGCGATTCCCTGCATCATCCCGAACATGGGCGCGGGCTGGGTCTCGATGGAGCTCGGGACGCGCGGCCCGCTCTCGTCGGAGTGCACGGCCTGCGCGGCGTCCAACATGGCGATCGGGCAAGGGCTGGACGACATCAGGCTCGGTCGCGCCGAGGTGATGTTCTGCGGCGGCACCGAGTCTGCGATCAACGAGGTCGGCATCGCCGGTTTCGGAGCGATGCGCGCCCTTTCGCGACGGAACGACGACCCGGCTCGGGCGAGTAGGCCGTTCGACGCGGGACGCGACGGGTTCGTCATGGGTGAAGCAGGTGCCGTCCTTGTCCTCGAGGAGCTCGAGCGAGCGCGCGGCCGCGGCGCCAAGATCTACGCCGAGGTTGCGGGCTACGGCCTCTCGTCGGATGCGAAGCACGTGACCGAGCCCGACCCGACCGGCGAGAACCCGGCACGTGCGATGAAGAACGCTTTCGCGGATGCCGGCATCGATCCGGCGGAGATCGACTACGTCAACGCGCACGGGACGTCGACGCCACTGGGCGACGCGGCCGAGACGCGGGTGATCAAGCTGGCGCTCGGCGAGGAGAACGCGCGGAAGACCCCGGTCTCGTCGACGAAGGGCGCGACCGGTCACTGTCTCGGCGCCGCCGGGGCGGTGGAGGCGATCTTCTCGACACTCGCGATCCGCGACGGGAAGCTGCCTCCGACGATCAACCAGGAGGTCGCGGATCCGGAGTGCGACCTCGACTACATCGCGAACGAGTCCCGCGACGCGGACGTGCGCGTGGCCGTGTCGAACTCCTTCGGCTTCGGCGGACACAACGCGTCGATCGTTCTCAGACGATTCGAGGACTAGGCACGCTCTGTGGCGCGAGACCGCTGGGCGACGTTCGACTGCTACGGCACGCTGATCGACTGGACCGTGCGGCCGTCTTCGCCGACCAACACCTAGGTCCACCGGCCCTGGTAACTATGCGACGGACCAGGGACTAGGCTCGGGGGGTGGCGCGAGACCGCTGGGCGACGTTCGACTGCTACGGCACGCTGATCGACTGGAACGGCGGCATCCGCCGCGAGCTGGCGCGTGTCTTCGGCGAGGAGAAGGCGGACGAGCGGCTCGACCGCTACCACGAGATCGAGCCGGCGCTTCAGGCCGGTGGTGAGCGCAGCTACCGAGAGGTCATGACGGCTGCAATGCTCGAGCTCGGTGCACCGGAGGACGAAGTGTCCGGATTGGCGGAGGCGCTTCCCTGCTGGGGCACCTTCCCGGAGGTACGGCCCGCGCTCGAGGAGGTGCGTTCGCGCGGCTGGAAGCTCGCGATCCTCTCCAACACCGACCGCGATTTCATCGAGGCTTCGATGAAGCGGATCGGCGTCCCGTTCGAGCTCGCGATCGTCGCATCGGAGATCGGCTCCTACAAACCCAGGCACACGCACTGGTTGCGCTTCTTCGAAGAGACCGCCGCCCCGCGTGAAACGCATGTGCATGTCGCCCAGAGTCACTTCCACGACATCGTTCCGGCGGACGAGCTTGGTTTGCGCTCGATCTGGATCAACCGCCATGGCGAACACCGCGAACCGTCGCCGACGCGCGAGCTGCGCGATCTCTCTCGACTCCCCGAAACGCTCGATGAGCTCGTTGCTGCCTGAGGGTTTCCGCGTCCGGCCGGCGACGGTCGACGACGCTCCTGCGATCAACGAGCTTGTGATCGCGGTCGACACCGCCGTCCAGGGCTGGTCCGACTCGACGGAGGCCGAGCTCGTGGACTGGTGGCGCCTGACCGATCTGGCCGCGAACTCGTGGGTCGTGGAGAACGACTCGCTCGCTGCGTACGCCATTGTCATCCCGCATGGTGAGAGCGCGGAAACCGACGGTTTCGTGAATCCGGCGAAGACCGGCCTCGGGCTGGGCAGCTGGCTGCTCCGGCAAGGAGAGAAGCGCGCGCGCGAACTTGGCTTTCGAACCGTGCTCACATGGTGTCTTGCGCCCGACGTGGACGCCCGCGGACTCTTCGAGCGCTCCGGATATCGCGAAGCTCGCCGCTTCTACCGGATGATCATCGAACACGACCGCGAGCCTCCTGCGGCCGAGTGGCCGGAAGGCTTTCGCGTGAGCACGTTCGAGCCGGGCGACGGTCGGGCGTTTCACGCTGCGCTGGACGAGGCGTTCGCCGAGGAATGGAACTTCGTTTCCGAGCGGTTTGAGCGGTGGGCCGAAAGACGCATCAACGTCCCCGACTTCGATCCGACGCTCTGGTTCATCGTCCGGGAAGGGGACGAGATCGCCGCTGTGTTGCGAGGCGACCCCGAGCGCGCCGGCGCAGGTTGGGTGGGTGCACTCGGTGTGCGCCCGCAATGGCGGAAACGTGGGCTCGGCCTCGCGCTTCTCCAGCACGCCTTCGGTGAGTTCTATCGCCGCGGCCAGCGCAGGGTGGGCCTCGGAGTCGATGCGCAGAACCCGTCGGGTGCAACACGCCTCTACGAGCGCGCAGGCATGCACGTCGCGTACGAGGCTGCGGCGTTCAAGAAGGAGCTTGCATGAGCCGCCTGCGCGCGAAGTGTCCCGACTGCAAGACCTACACGGCGGTCGCGCTCGGGCCCGAATACGAGTGTCACTCGTGCGGGCGTGTCTATCTCGCGGGGATGGTGCGAGTTCCGCAGGCCTGGGGAGAGGGCGGTGAGACCATGGCAGAGGCGGCGTGGCTCGAGCTTCCCTACCCGGAGACGGCGATCATCGAGGCCGAGACACTCGAGGAGCAGAACCTCGCGCTCGCTGCGGATCTGCCGGAGCGCCCGCTCATCCTCGGCGGCTGCTGTTGCTCGCACATCGGCGCTGTCGAAGGTCTGGCCGCCCGCCAGGACCGGCTAGCCGTGATCTGGTTCGACGCACACGGCGATCTCAACACGATGGAGAGCTCTCCGTCGGGGAACCTCTGGGGGATGCCACTGAGGAAGCTGATCGACTCCGGGGCGGTCGAAGCGGAAGACGTGGCGCTCGTCGGCGCGCGCAACCTCGACCCGCCCGAGGTCGAGTTCATCCGTTCGCACGGCATTCACCTGGGCGAGGACGGGATTGCCAGTGCACTCGACGGTGTCGGTTGCACCTACGTCGCCTTCGACGTGGATGTGCTCGAGCCCACCGAAACGGCCGTTTTCATGCCCGAGCCGGACGGTCTTTCGCTCACCGAAGCCGAGCGGATTCTTGGCGAGATCGCCAACCGCACGAGCGTCCTCGGAGCCGGATTGAGCGGCTCCAGCTTCGAGTCGAGGAACGTGGGGCCGCTCTCCAGGCTCGCCGGCGCCCTGGGTCTGTAACTGGCCTCTCGCCGGGTCAGTCTAAACTCGTCAGTTCCATGACCTCCCGGATCGACGTCTCCATCGAGCATCGGAACGTCCCAGAGCCGCCGGGAAAGCAGCACCCGAACACGTGCCCGCAGTGCGCTTCGCACTACCGGGATGACGAGCTCGAGGCGGCCCTCTGGGTGTGCCCGCACTGCGGGCACCACTTCACGATGCGCGCCCGCTCCCGGATCGCCTCGCTGGCGGACGAGGGCACGTTCGTGGAGGAGGCCGCTGACCTTCGCTCAGAGGATCCGCTCGACTTTTTCGACCTGCGGCCCTACACCGAGCGGCTTGCCGAGGCTGAGATGAAGACCGGGTTGGGAGAGGCGATGGTGATCGGCCACGGGGCGATCGACGGGACCGCGTGCGAGCTCGCCGTCATGGATTTCGCGTTCATGGGCGGCTCGATGGGCAGCGTGGTCGGGGAGAAGTTCTCGCGTGCCTGTGACGGCGCTGCGCAGCGCGGCGTGGCGCTCGTCTCGGTGACGGCGTCCGGTGGTGCTCGCATGCAGGAGGGGATCCTGTCGCTCATGCAGCTGCCGAAGACGGTCTGTGCAGTGGAGGACCTCCACGATTCCGGCCAACCGCTGATCAGCGTGATGACACATCCCACGACGGCCGGTGTGCTCGCCAGCTTCGCGAGTCTTGGCGACGTGATCGTCGCTGAGCCCGGCGCACTGCTCGCCTTTACCGGCCCGCGCGTCGTGCAGCAGACGACACGCGAAAAACTGCCGGACGACTTCGGGCTCGCCGAGCAGAACCTTCGCTTCGGCCATATCGACGCGATCGTTCCGCGGCCGGAGTTGAAGGCGTATGTCGCACGACTCCTGCGGCTCTTTTCCTCGAATGGCGACTGACCACGAGCTGCGGCTGCGCGAGCGGCTGACGCGCTTGCGAAGCCTCAACCTGCTCGGCGGGACGCGCGTCTCGGGCGAGCTCCAGAAGCTGCAGCGCCAGCTCGAGCGCATCCAGTCGGCGCCGACCGATGAGGAGATCTGGCGCTCCGTCGAGCTCGCGCGGCACCAGGACCGCCCGTACACACTGGACTACGTCAACCGGCTTTTCGACGACTGGGTCGAACTGCACGGCGACCGCGGCCGCGCTGACGACCATGCGCTGGTCATCGGCCTCGGCCGCTTCGAGGGACGCACGGTCGCACTCGTAGGCAACCAGAAAGGCCGCGACATCAAAGAACGCACCGACCGCAACTTCGGCATGGCCTATCCCGAGGGCTATCGCAAGGCGATGCGTCTGATGGAGCTCGCGGAGCGGAACCGGTTTCCGCTGATCAGCCTCGTCGACATTCCCGGTGCGTATCCGGGTGTCGCGGCTGAGCAGCATGGCCAGGGCGGCATGATCGCCCGGTCGCAGGCGT
>WNGG01008757.1_pt1 | contig 31093 bp, 26 predicted proteins | sample 5400661 | NCBI WGS metagenome assembly WNGG01 (sample SAMN13153372, study PRJNA577476) | soil metagenome | isolation source: 100 cm soil or saprolite under Garry oak tree replicate 1 | place: USA:California | collected 2016-06-15
GAGAAGCTGCAGGAGCGGCTGGCCAAGCTGGCCGGCGGCGTCGCCGTCATCAAGGCGGGGGCGGCCACCGAGGTCGAGCTGAAGGAGCGCAAGCACCGCATCGAGGACGCGGTGCGCAACGCCAAGGCCGCGGTCGAGGAAGGTGTCGTGCCCGGCGGCGGCGTCGCGCTGCTCCAGGCGGGCCGCAGCGCCTTCGAGAAGCTCGACCTGACGGGTGACGAGGCGACCGGCACGCAGATCGTGCGCCGGGCGCTGGAGGAGCCGCTGAAGCAGATCGCGGTGAACGCCGGCCTCGAGGGCGGCGTGGTGGTCGAGCGGGTCAAGACGCTGCCCCCCGGGGAGGGTCTGGACGCCTCGACGGGTGAGTACACCGACATGTTCAAGGCCGGGATCATCGACCCCGCAAAGGTCACCAGGTCGGCGCTGCAGAACGCGGCTTCGATCGCGGGCCTGTTCCTCACCACCGAGGCCGTGATCGTGGAGAAGCCGGAGAAGGAGAAGGCCCCTGCCGCGCCCGGCGGCGGGGACATGGACTTCTGATTCGCGCGGAAACCGATTCACCCGAACGGCCCGGGGCCTCCCCGGGCCGTTCGGCTTTCCCGGCGGGCGGGAACCCGTGTTTCGCAAGGTGCGGACGCGCCGCATGTTTCTGGATATAAGTGCTGGGTATAGGCCCCATGCGATCTTGAATCATGGGGGAGATCGCCTTCGGACTCCGGCCTCGCACGCGATCCCGTCCCAGCACCATCCGAACGTGTGAGGCCGGACCGGAACGACCCGGCGGAATCCGCAGGCCCCGCGGCCCGGAGGACCCGGCGCCCCGCGGGCCGGCCTGGCGGGCCGGCAAGCCGGCCATAACCAGGCTGCGATCCGGCGTCCCGGACCGATAGCCTTAGAGGTGCCCATAGCATCCTGTCGGTCGCCTGATCGCTGGTTGTTTTTAGCTCTCTCGACGTGAGGTCTGCGCGTGCCTACCGGCAAGGTCAAGTGGTACGACTCCGACAAGGGGTATGGCTTTCTCGCCCGTGATGACGGCGGCGAAGTGTTCGTGCACTCGTCGGCGCTGCCGACGGGGACGACGGCGCTGCGGCAGGGACAGCGGGTGGAGTTCGGGGTGGCCGAGGGGCGCCGCGGCGCGCAGGCGCTCCAGGTGCGGATCCTCGAGCCGCCGCCGACTGTGGCCGCCGTCAAGCAGGCCCGCAAGAAGCCCGACGAGATGATCGTGATCGTCGAGGACCTGATCAAGCTGCTCGATGATGCGTCTTCGACGTACCGCCGCGGCAAGCACCTGGATCCCAAGGAGGCGAAGCGGATCGCTACCGTGCTCCGCGGTGTCGCCGACGACATCGAGCCCTGAGCAAGGTCGAGCCCGGCATCGGCGTCGCCCTGGTCACCGGGATGGCCGGCGGGTATCCGGCCGCGCGGCCTCACCCGGCTCGCGCCCGCCGAGGCGCTCCGCGCGTCCTGACCGCTAGCCGGGGCGAGGTCGCGGGCGACGGCCGGGCACGAATTCCTCATCCGCGCGATGAGCCAGGATGCGCCGCCGCCGCCGGATGACGAGCGTGACCAGCGCCGCGGTCAGGCAGGCGGCCGCGATGGCCAGGCCGGCCTGGCCGTTGTCCAGCATCGAGACCAGCACCCCGGCCAGGCTGCCCGCCACGTTCGCCACCTGGTTCAGCGTCTCGGAGACCGCGAACGCGGACGACCGGATCTCCTCGCCGACCTCGCGCTGCACGGTAGAGTCGAGCGACAGCTTGGCCAGCCCCGCGGCGAGCGCGGCGGTGAACGCCACCGCGATCGCCGCCGCCAGGCTGAAGAACCAGGCGCATGCCGCCGTCACGATCGGCGCCAGGGTGAGCATGGCGAACAGGATGACCTGCGGCGCGCGGGCGCGGACCAGGGAGCCGATCGCCATCGCGGCCAGGCCGCCGGCCGCGGCCGCGGCCACCAGGGCGCCGAGCGCGAAGTTGTGCGACACGCCGAAATGCTCGGTACGCAGGAAGAACGCCAGGAAGAAAACCATGTAGCCGGAGAACGCGCGAAGTACCGCGTTACCCCGCATGGCCTCGCCCACCACCGGGCCCACGTCGGCCAGGCCCCGCCGACGCCGGGCGCCGGCCGCCCCCCGGCCGCGCGCAGGCCCGGCTCCGGCGGCGTCGCGTCCCGCGCGACGTGGCCCCGTACCAGGTGACCCCGCACCAGGTGGTAGGGCGCCGGGCTGGTACGGGATGGTGCGCCCGTCCCGGCCGTCCCGGCCGGATCCGCCCGTCCAGGGGTCGCTGCCGTTGCCGGGGGCGTATCGCCCGTGCTCGTTCGGATTGAAACCGGGCGGCGGGCCGGCTGCGGCGGGCGGTGCCGGGCCCTTGGCGGCCGGAGCCGGCGGCAAGTCCACCTGGTCCGGGAGCCGCAACGCCAGGAACATGGCGGCCAGGTAGATCAGCGTGCCCGCGCGGAGCACCCAGGCGGCCCCGGCCGTCACCTGGATCCCCGCCGCCAGCGCCCCGCCGAGCATGGAGGCGGTCAGCGTGATGAGCTGGGATCGCGCGTTCGCGGTCACCAGGGTGATCTCCGCGGGCAGCAGGCGCGGCGTGACCGAGGCGCGGGCCACGCCGTACGCCTTCTGCAGCACCAGGATGCCGAACGCCGCGGGCAGCAGCGTCACCGGGCTGTTGATCGCGGCCGACATGCCCCAGCAGAGCAGGCCGCGGGCCAGCAGGGTGCCGGCCAGCAGGTAGCGCCGGCCTTGCCGCATGCGGTCCATGGCCGGCCCGATGAACGGCGCGAGCACGGCGAACGGTGCCATCGTCACCAGCAGGAAGAGCACCACCCGGCCGCGGGCCTGATCCACCGACGTGCTGAAGAAGATCGTCCCGGCCAGGGATACGGCGACGAACGCGTCGGCGGCCCCGCCCGCCGCGGTCAGCTCGATCAGCGTGGACAGGCCGGTCCGCCCGGCCCCCGAGGCACCGGTGACCCGGTGCACGACGCCGCCCGTCCGGCGGGTCGCGGTCGCGCCGGCCCGCGCGCCTGACCGGACCGCGTCACCCGTGGCGCGGGCCGCGTCACCGGTTCGCCGCATCGCCTCGGACAGCCGCATGCAACCAGTATTCTTGGTAGTTGCCACTGCGGCGACCCGGACCCCTTGACCGTCGCCGTAACCGGCAGGTAATCGCACCTGCATCCTGCGTGATGAGCGAGAATTGGTAGCCGTGAGTCCCACCCGCACCCGAACCAGGGAACCAGATCAGGCGTGCGCCGAGGCCGTAGACCTCGCGCGGGACGCCGTCACCGCCGTGGTGAGCGCTGCCGAAGTCGGCCGTCACCTCGGCGTGCAGGCAGAGGGCGAACGCATCGTCACTCACCTGTTCGATTGCGCCGACCTGGCCTATGCCGGCTGGCGATGGGCGGTGACGGTTGTCCGGGCGCCCCGGTCCAAGGCGGTGACGGTGAGCGAGACCGTGCTGCTGCCCGGGCCGGGTGCCCTGCTCGCGCCGGACTGGGTGCCGTGGCAGGACCGGCTGCGGCCGGGCGATCTCGGCGTCGGTGACCTGCTGCCCGCGCCCCCGGACGACGAGCGGCTGGTGCCGCTGGTCGCGCTCGAGGGCGACGACGCCGTCACCGACTGGTTCAGCAGCGACCCGGACGAGGGGAGCGGGGGTCCCGCCGAGCCGGGCGAACTGCCTGCGCCCGGACGTTCGCGCGTGCTGTCCGCCATCGGCCGGGAAGGCGCGTCCGAGCGCTGGTACGCCGGCGAGCACGGCCCGCGGTCGCCGATCGCGCACGCCGCGCCCGCCCACTGCATCAGCTGCGGCTTCTACCTCCCGCTGAGCGGAGAGCTCGGCCGCGTCTTCGGCGCCTGCGCGAATGCGTACGCGCCGGACGACGGCCGGGTCGTGTCCGCCGATCACGGCTGCGGGGCTCACTCGGAGGCCATGGCCGGCGCGGCGGCCGCGCGCATCATGGCACCGGTCATCGACGAGTTCGGCTACGACCTCGTCGACCTGCCCGGGGTCTCGGTCGAGGAGACCGTGTTCGAGCCGCTGTCCCGCGGGGCGGACTGACCCGGGTCACCCTGCTCACTCCCGGCCGACCTCGTGGCCGCGGCCCGCGCCCGGCCGCGCTTCAGCCTCGGCACGTACCAGAGCCCGAAAATCCCGAACGCCAGGCCGCACACGCAGGTCCAGATCCACCAGCGCTGGCCGGCCGGAAGGCTGCCGCGGACGATGAGCAGGACCACCAGCGCGACGGCCCACCCGGCCGTGATGATCCTGATGACCAGCTGGTCGTCCGCTTCGAGCGGAGGCGGTGGCGAGGGGCGCTCCGGCCGGTCGCGGGTCAGCTTCACCCCTCCAGGCTACGAGGTCCGGGAGCGTTCGGGACGGTCAGCCCGCGCCGGGCACCTGGTGCCGGTCATTCATGATGTACTTAGGTCACGCTCTAGGCCCGCCGACGAAGGTTACCGACGATGACAGCAACGCGGACCAGGACCGATGCCGGACTGGCCACGGCTCTGCGGATCTCCGTGAGCAGGCTGGCGCGGCGCCTGCGCGCGCAGCGCACCGCATCGGGCATGACCGAGGCGGTGCTCTCCGAGACCCAGCTGGCCGCGCTGTCCGCCCTGGAGGTCCACCACGCGATGACCCCGGGCGAGCTGGCCGAGCACGAGAAGGTGCAGCCGCCGTCGATGACCCGCGTCATCGCCGTGCTCGAGGAGCGGAACCTGGTGCTCCGCTCACCGCACCCGACCGACCGGCGTCAGGTGATCCTCACCGTCACCGAGGAGGGCCGGGCGGTCGTCCAGCGTGTCCGGCGCCGGAAGGACGCGTGGCTGGCCCGGCGGCTGGCCGAGCTGACGGCCGAGGAGCGCGCCGCGCTGCGGGCGGCGGTGCCGGTCCTGGAAAAGCTCAGCCAGTCGTCGTGACCGGCCCGGTCCTGGCGGGCGGGGCGCGCAGCGGCCAGCTCGCCAGCGAGGTGTACCGCGGGTGCTCGGTCGCGCCCAGGCGGCTGCGGACCAGGTGCACGCGATCGGCGGTCCACGGCTGCCCCTGGTAGCCGTCCAGCCCGGCCACGAGCTCGGTGACGTCGGCGGGCATCCGGCACCGCGCCAGAGTCAGGTGCGGCTGGAACCGGCGGCCCTTGTCCGGCGGGGGTGCGCCCGCGCGGCTGGCGCCTGCGGCGACGGATTCGGCCAGCCGGGCCAGCGCCCCGCGGTCGCCGGACAGGCCGCTCCACAGCACGTTCGCGCGGGTGGCAGCCGGGAAGGCGCCCGCACCCGCGAACGCGAGCCGCACCTGATGATGCCGCCGGGCGGCTCGCTCGAGCCGCGGCATCAGCCTGGCCGCGGCGGCCCCGTCGACCTGGCCGAGAAACGCCAAGGTCACGTGCCATGCCTCCCGGTTGGTCCAGCGCAGGTCGAGCCGCCTGGCACGGAACGGCTCCACGAGGGCGTCGAGCTCATCGAGCACCGCCGAGGGCGGGGCAATGGCCACGAACAGCCGCATGATGTCCCCCGAAGCGGCGGTCGATCCGGGGAGCCGCTTGATCCCCTCCTGTGCCGGGCGGGTCCGCGGGCCTAAACCGGTCCGCGGGGAGTGCGCGGGCTCGCTCAGCAAGTCTGCCCGGTGAGCGTTGTCACCCATGACCCACCTCAGATCTCGTCTCGTCTGCAGGTTTGTAGGCTGTCCTGGTGAACCGGCTGCCCCGATGGCTGCTCCCGGCCGTACTCCTGCTCCTCGTGCTAACGCTACTGATCGGATCGGTCATCCGTTAGTCGCCCCTGGAGTCAGCTGGCCCGGTTAGCTGGCCCGGTTAGCCGGCACCGTCAGCTGGCCAGGTGCTCGGCTACATAGTCGATGCAGGCGGTCAGTGCTTCCACGTCGGCCGGATCGACCGCGGGGAACATGCCGATGCGCAGCTGGTTACGGCCCAGCTTCCGGTAGGACTCGGTGTCCACGATTCCGTTCGCCCGCAGGGCCGCCGCTATGTCGTCAGCGACCAGCCCGCCTGTGACGTCGCCCGTGATGTCAATCGTGCCGATGACCTGCGAGCGCTGCGCGGGATCGGCGACGAACGGATCTGCGAAGGCCGCCTTCTCCGCCCACGTATACAGTATGGCAGCTGAGCGTGCGGTCCGGGCCGTGGTCCAGGACAGGCCGCCGCGATCGAGCATCCATTCGATCTGGTTGGCCAGCAGGAACAAGGTCGCCACCGCGGGCGTGTTGTAGGTCTGGTCCTTGCCCGAGTTCTCCAGGGCGATCCGCAGCGAGAGGAAGTCGGGTATGTATCGCCCGCTCGCGGCGATCTCGTGCACCCGCTCTACGGCGGCCGGCGACATCAGGGCGATCCAGAGGCCGCCGTCCGAGCCGAGTCCTTTCTGCGGCGCGAAGTAGTACACGTCGAACTCTTCGGCGCGCACCGGCAGCCCGCCTGCGGCGCTGGTCGCGTCGACCACGATCAGCGACCCAGGATCGGCGCCAGGAACCCGGTGCACCGGCATCGCCACGCCCGTCGAGGTCTCGTTGTGGGTCAGCGCGTAGGTATCCGCCCGCGGATCCGCCCGCGGCGCCGGATGAGTGCCCGGGGCGGACTCGATCACGTCCGGTTCGGCCAGCCACGGCGCGCGGGCGGCCAGCGCCGCGAACCTGGCCGAGAACTCACCGAAGCTCAGGTGCTGGGAGTGCTCGCCGATCAGGCCGAACGTGGCCATCTCCCAGAACGCGCTGGTGCCGCCGTTGCCGAGCGCGACCGTGTAGTCGGCCGGCAGGCTGAACAGCTCGGCCAGGCCGCCGCGGATTCGCTGTACCAGCGACCTGACCGGCGGCTGGCGATGCGATGTACCCAGGTAGGCCGCACCGGATTCGGCGAGCGCGGCCAGCTGCTCGGGGCGGATCTTGGCCGGGCCGCTGCCGAACCTGCCGTCCTTTGGCCGGAGCTGCGCCGGGATCACGACGTTGCTCATTGCCCCTGTCCTTCGCTCGCTCATGGCCGCAGCCTACCGGCGGGCGCTAACAGTTGAAGGTCGAGCACCTCGTCCGCGCCGGGAACGTCGCGGACCGGCCGCGTCGGGGGGCCGGTGTAACGGGCGGCCGGGCGGACCAGCCGGCCGGTGCGCTTCTGCTCGAGGATGTGGGCTGCCCAGCCCGCCGTCCGGGCGCAGGCGAACATCGAGGTGAACATGTGCGCCGGAACGTCGGCGAAGTCCAGCACGATCGCCGCCCAGAATTCGACGTTCGTCTCGAGCACCCGGTCCGGGCGCCGCGCCCTGAGCTCGGCCAGCGCCGCCTTCTCCAGCGCCAGCGCGACCTCGTAGCGGGGCGCGCCCAGCTCCTTGGCGGTGCGGCGGAGGACCCGGGCGCGGGGGTCTTCGGCCCGGTACACCCGGTGCCCGAAGCCCATCAGCCGCGTCCCCTGGTCCAGCACGGACGCCACGTACCTGTCGGCGTCCCCGGTCCGCTCGACCTCCTCGATCATGCCCAGCACACGCGCGGGCGCGCCGCCGTGCAGCGGACCGGACATGGCGCCGACCGCCCCGGACAGGGCGGCGGCCACGTCGGCCCCCGTGGAGGCGATAACCCGGGCGGTAAACGTCGAGGCGTTCATGCCGTGCTCGGCCGCTGTCGTCCAGTAGGCGTCGACCGCCTTCACGTGCCGCGGGTCAGGCTCGCCGCGCCAGCGGATCATGAACCGCTCGGTGATGGTCGCGGCCTGGTCCACCCGGCGCTGCGGCACCATGGGCAGCCCGACACCGCGGGCCGCCTGCGCCACGAAGGACAGGGCCATCACCGAGGCGCGGGCGAGATCCTCGCGGGCCTGCTCGTCGCTGATGTCGAGGAGCTGCCGCAGCCCCCAGGCGGGCGCCAGCATGGCCAGGGCGCTTTGTACGTCGACCCGGATATCGCCGGAATGGACCGGGATCGGATAGGGCTCGGCCGGCGGCAGTCCGGGCGCAAAGGCATTATCCACGAGAAGGCCCCAGACATGCCCATAAGAGACATGGCCGGCTAGCTCCTCAATGTCAACTCCCCGGTACCTGAGCGCACCGCCCTCTTTGTCCGGCTCGGCGATTTCCGTCTCGAAGGCGATGACCCCTTCAAGTCCTGGCTTGAAGTCAGACATCGGCGTTTCCTCTCTTCCTCATGGGGGTGTCAGAGGGCACCTCACGCCGTGTGCCGGACCGAACCCTGCAGAGCCTTAAGCGCCGCGCAGGTGAGCGGCGCGGGACGATTCCAGCGCTACCATTCAACCGCCCTGATCAGGGTTGCGGTAGCCGAAACAGGTGTGAGGATCATTACCCATGGACACCACACAGCGTGATCCCGGTCCGGGCCGCCCGCCAGCGGGTCCGGACGGCTCGTCAGCAGGCCCGCAGGGCCTGGCGGCGGCATCGGACGGCCTGTCAGAGGCCTCGCTGGCCAGCGACCCCATGACGCAGTTCGCCCGGTGGATGGCGGACGCCGAGGCGGCGGGCCTGCCTGAGCCGACCGCGATGGTGCTCGCCACCGTTTCTGCCGAAGGACACCCGCGGGCCCGCACCGTGCTGCTGAAGGGGCATGACCAGTCAGGCTTCACCTTCTACAGCAACCGGACCTCGCGCAAGGGCCAGGACCTGGCCGCGAACCCCTGGGCCTGCGCGGTCTTTCCGTGGTACGCCATGCGGCGCCAGGTGACCGCCGAGGGCGGCGTGCGCATCATGTCGCAGGCAGACAGCGAGCCCTACTACCGGTCCAGGCCGCGGGGATCGCAGATCGGGGCGTGGGCCAGCAGGCAGTCGCAGGTCATCGGGTCCCGCGCGGAACTCGACGACCGCGTCGCCGGGCTCGAGCGGCGGTGGGCGCCGCCGGCCACCATCCCGATGCCCGACTTCTGGGGCGGGTACCTGCTGGTGCCGGAGACGGTGGAATTCTGGCAGGCGGGCACGTTCCGGCTGCACGACCGGCTCCGCTACCGGCGTCTCGACGACGGGTGGACCGTCGAGCGCCTGTCCCCTTAGCTCCTGGGCATAGCATCAAAAGCAGGAGGATGAGGAGTTGACAGCCCAGGGGCTCATAGACACGACGGAGATGTACCTCCGCACTGCGGGCGCGCATCGCCGAGCGGCTGACGCAGAGCGGCCCGACCGTCAGCCAGACGGTGGCCAGGATGGAGCGGGACGGGCTGCTGCACGTTGCCGGGGACCGGCAGCTCTCGCTGAGCGACGTCGGCCGGAGATTGGCCACCCGGGTGATGCGTAAGCACCGGCTGGCCGAGTGCCTGCTCGTCGGCGTGATCAAGCTGCCGTGGGAGGAAGTGCACATCGAGGCGTGCCGCTGGGAGCACGTGATCTCGGAGGGCGTGGAGCGCCGCCTGCTGGAACTGCTCGGCTACCCGGTTCGCTGCCCGCACGGCAACCTCATTCCCGGCCTGGACGAGCTCGGGCTGCCCGCGGAAGCGCTCGACCGGGCGAATGCGGCCACGAAGGAGACGGGTGAGGCGATGACAAAGGTCGCATCCGCGGACGATACGCGGGTGGTCATCCGGAGAATCGGCGAGCAGATACAGAGTGATCTTGTTTTGATGCTTAAACTCAAGCGCGTCGGGATACAACCCGGACGCGAGGTGATTCTCATGGCAGGCGACGATGGGGTGCGCGTGACAGTCGGCGACTCGATGGACACCATCTCGACTGATCTGCCCAGTCAGATCGCCGGGCATATTTTCGTGTCCATTAGCAGCCGGTGTCAAACAGCGGCCGGAGCGTGATCATATCAACCGGCGACGCTGCCTGGGGCGGGGAGCGCGGGCGTGACGGGCTGGGGTGAGGCGGCCTTCGACGCGTACCTTCCGGCCGATATGGTCCTCGGCCACGCCGACATAGGCGTCGTGGTCACCGATCGGCTCAGCAATCTCCTCTACGTCAACGAGTTCGCGGTGAGGCTCTTCCGTATTTCCGGTGACGTGGCCCGGCTGGCCGGCTGCCCGGTGCTGTCCCTGGGCCTGTTCGCCGACGACGGCGTGCGCAAGTCGGAAGACCTGGCCGGGCAGGTGCTGCGCGGCCGGTCGTGGGAGGGAACGGTCGAGAGCGTGCGCGGTGACGGGTCCCGTACCCTCATCCGGGCCCTCGCCGTGCCGCTGCGTCACCCCGGCGGTGATATCGACGGGATGGTCATCCTGGCCCGCGAGGCCAGCAAGCGCGACGGCCAGGGCCAGCAGGACCGGATCGCCCTGCTGGAGCGGGTAGGCGAGCGGCTGGCCGGCTCGCTGGAGATCGGCACCACGCTCAAGCACGTGGCGGAGATCCTGGTGCCCCAGTTCGCCGACCACTGCTTTATCGACCTGTTCCAGGGCGAGCAGCTCTTCCGCCGCGCCATGCGGCACGCGAGCGACTGGGTGCCGCCGCCGGGCACCTGGGCCCAGGTGGGCGAGCAGATCCACTACCCGGACGGGCACTTCTGCCAGCAGGCGATGGCGCGCCTCGACACGATCGCCATCAACGACCTGGACAGCGAGTACTACCCCGCGCCAAGCCCGGAGAGCATGGCGGCGGCGCACGAGGCCGGGATGATGTCGGTGATCGCGGCGCCGCTCTATGCTCGCGGCGAGCTCCTCGGCGTGATGAGCCTGGCGCTGTCCCGGCTCACCGACCGCGACGAGCAGCACTACGACGCGCCGGACCGCGATCTCATCGGCGCCATCGCCAGCCGGGTGGCTATCGCGATCGACAACGCGATGCTGTTCGAGACCGAGCGGCAGACCGCGCTCGCGTTCCAGAAGAGCCTGCTGCCGCAGGCGATCCCGGACCTGGACGGCCTGGAGGTCGCCTGCCGGTACGTGCCGGCTAAGCCGCTTGAGACGCAAGGCCAGGGGATCCAGACGCAGGTGGGCGGTGACTGGTACGACATCATCCCGCTGGCCGCCGGGCGGGTCGGCATCGTCATCGGCGACGTCGAGGGCCGGGGCGCGCGGGCCGCGGCGATCATGGGCCAGCTGCGGGCCGCCCTGCGGGCGTTCGCGCAGGACGAGAAGTCACCCGCGGACATCATGCGCAAGCTCGACGAATGGTGCCGCGCGCTGGCTCCCGCCGACGAGAACGGGGTGGCAGTCGGCGACCCGCCCACCGTCAGCTGCATCTACATGATCTACGACGCGTGGTCGAGGGAACTGACCTTCGCCAATGCCGGCCACGACGCCCCGCTGCTGATCAGCGCCGGACAGGTGCGCCAGCTCGAGTTCAGGTACAAGGGCGTCCTGCTCGGCGTGCGCGGCAAGGGCATCCGGGGCCTGCCCACCTACAAGCAGCAGACGATCGGCATGCCGCCCGGGGCCATCCTGGTGTTCTACACCGACGGCCTGACCGACCGGCGGACCCGGGCCAACGGCTCGGGCCACTACACGGAGGCCGAGGCGGTGGAGATGCTCCAGCACGCGGTCCGCGCGGCCGCGGTCGGCGGGGACGCCGACGCCGTGGCCACGGCGGCCGAGTACGCGGTCCCCGGGGACATCGATGACGACATGGCCATCCTGGTGGTCAAGTCCTCCCCGTCCGAACTCGCCTCGGCCGAGCGCACGTTCCCGGCCGAGCCGATCATGGTGTCCGAGGCGAGACGGGTGGCCGCCCAGACGTTCCGGTCCTGGGGCATGGACTCCGGCCAGGTCGAGCTCGCCTGCCTGCTGGTGTCCGAGGTGGTCACCAACGCCGTCCTGCACGCGTCGGTCACGCCGAGCCCGGGCCGCGACCTGGATCTGGAGATGGAGCCGCTGATGATGCCCGCGCCGGTCGGGGTGCCGGCCGGGTCCCTGGGGCCGGCCGGGTCCGTCACGCCTGGCCCGATGCCGGGCCGCCCGGCCAGCCGGTCAGCGGCCGCAGCCAGGACGGCCACCGTGCCGGGCCAGAAGGTGCCGGGCCAGAAGGTGCCGGGCCAGAAGGTGCCGGGCCAGAAGGCCGCCGCCATTCCCGGCCACGTGGCGCCCGTCCAGGGCGGCGCGGGTCCGGCCTGGCCGGACGCTCCGCCGGGGATGGTCCCGGCGCCCGCTGCCCCCCGGGAGTTCGCGCTGCGGTTGCGGCGCGGCGCGACCTCGGTGTGGGTGGAGGTCTTCGATCCCGACCTCAGGCTCCCCCGGATCCGCACCGCAGGGGAGACGGACGAAGGCGGCCGCGGCCTCTACCTGGTCGAGCAGCTGGCGACGCGGTGGGGATCGCGGCCGACCCCGGAGGGCAAGGCGGTCTGGTTCGAGATGCCGCGCAGCGGCGGCCGGTCCTAGCCGTCCCGGCCAGTGCCCGGCGGCTCAGCCTCCGGCGGCCCAGGGGTCCGGCCCGGTCAGGTCCGCCGCCTCAGTGGCCGTTGTGCGCCGACCACAGCAGGAGCAGGACCAGCCCGACAATGACAACCGGCCCCAGCCAGTGCTTGCCTGACACGCCTAGCTTCATCTTGCCGCGCAGTCGCGTCCAGCCGAACGCCACGATGGCGCCGATGAGCACCAGCAAGATGAGTCCGTCCATGGCCGCCTCCTGAGCCTGCGGTTTGCGAACCCGTTTCGAGCGTACGGCATTCGGTCCCCGGGCGCGAGACGGTCTAGCCGTCCCCCAGGTCCAGCACGCTCAGGTCCCGGCCGCCCCGCCCCGGGCCGCCTAGCCCGGGCACCCCCTGGTCCGGCGCGCGCAGCAGGTAGCCGACGCCGCGGCGGGTGTGGATGAGCGGCGGCCCGAGCCGGTGGAGCTTGCGCCGCAGGTAGCTGACGTAGGTCTCCACCACCTGGGCCTGGCCGGTATAGCCGCGGCCCCATACGCGCTGCAGCAGCTGGGTCCTGGTCAGCGCGTTGCCCTGGTGCCGCAGCAGGCAGGCCAGCAGCCGGAACTCGGTCGGGGACAGGTCCACCAGCGTGCCCGCCCGGTGCACCGTCCACCGGGACTCGTCGAGCACGAGGTCGCCGCAGCGCAGCATGCGCGGCTCCGCGGCCTCCTCGTGCTCGCCGGAATCCCGGTAAAAATCATGAGCTTCCACCATGGCATCTGCAGGTTCGAGGGCGTGTTCCCGGTGAGCAGGGTTCACAGGGGAACCGGGGTTGACAGGGTCGTGCCGGCGCACCCGCGGGGACCGCGGGTGCGCCGGCGAAGCTGGCATCGCCAGCGACTGGCTGACTGGACTCACCAGTGGGTCGCCACCGCGGTCGGGGTGACCACCGGCGTCGTGCCGGTGCCGGTCGTCCCGGTGCCGGTCGTCCCGCCGACCGTGGCGGTGCTCAGCGGGGTGAACAGGACCAGCTGAGCGTGCAGCGTCCAGTGCGACCGGAAGCCGATGACCAGCGCCAGGTCACCGCGGGCGAGCCCGTTCATGGGCATCCACGCGTACTGGGTGAACGTGATGGGGCTCCATGTCGGCATGGCGGTCAGCGGCGTGGTCGCGGTCTGGGAGACCGTCGCCATGGTCCTGGTCACGGTGACCGTCACCGTGAGAGCGGTGTTCGCCACCTGGACGGTGACGGTCTGCGCCGCCGGGGTCGGCGTCAGCAGCGCCGCGGCCGTTGTCGGGCTGCCGGCCAGCAGCGTCGTCGCCGGGATCATGTTGCCCGACATCATCGCCTGCTGCGCCGCGTTGGTGCTCGCGGTCAGCGCCCGGGTGCCGGCCATCGTGTTCGAGACGTTCTGGAACCTCGTCGCGCCGGACAGCAGCCACAGGTGCAGCGAGCCGTTGGACGACTGCAGGATCAGGAACTTCCTCGTGGCCAGGACGATGATGCCGCGCTGCGCGGCGAGCACCTTGCCCCGGTGGGTCGTCTGGCTGAACTGGCGCGCCTGGGTGAGCTGCGCAAGCTGGGCGTAAGAACTCTGCCTGGACCCGTTCCAGTTGGTCATGACCGAGTTGAGGACGTTGCCCTCGTTGCCGAAGCCAGATGAGTAAGCGGCCGACGTGGCCGCGGGCGCGGATCCGTGGCTGGCGACTACCGCTGCCGCTGCCACCGCGCCGCCGACTAGAACTGCGGTCGCGATACCGACCCGGGTCTTCACGGGGCTTTTCCCGTAACGCCGATCGCGGGCCCTCATGGATGCCTCCTTCGTCCGTGGACGTCGCGCCCGCTTCGCGCGTCCAGGTAAGACTGGTCGGGCCTATGGGGTGCTAGGTAGCCGATGGACGGCCCGTCTGTATCCATGGCTTCGAGATTGCCCCCATCGGCCGCGGCCGGGTCCCGAATCGGGGGGCACGTAAGCAGTACGTTCGTGAGTTCACATGCTCACGACGGCGCCCGCCGGGGTGACCCGGCGGGCGCCTGGGGAGTTCAGCTCTCGGTTACATCCGTTCCGGAATGGGCACCCCGAGCAGCGTGAGGCCCATGGTCAGCACGTCGAGCGTGAGCGCGCAGAGGGCGAGCCGGCTGACCCGCAGCGACTCGGGTTCCGCCTTGAGCACCGGGCACTCCTCGTAGAACGTGGTGAACAAGCTGGCCACGTCGAACAGGTAGGCGCACAGGCGGTGCGGTTCCGCGGTCTCGCCCAGCTGGGTCACCATGGCGCCGAAACTGAGCAGCCTCAGTGCGAGGGCCCGTTCCGGAGCCGCGGTGATCCTGACACCCGCCCGGCGGGCGGCGGCGTCCGCGTCGGCGCCCTGCGCGCCGGCGGCCTGCGCGCCGGCGGCCTGCGCGCCGGCGGCCTGCGCGTCCGCGCCGGCGGCGCGGCGGAAGATGGACCGGATCCGCGCGGTGGCGTACTGCAGATACGGCCCGGTATTGCCGCGGAACGAGATCATCCGGTCCCAGTCGAACAGGTAGGCGCTCTCGCGGGCGGTGGACAGGTCGGCGTACTTCACCGCGCCGATGCCGACCGCCTCGGCCACCGCGTCCAGTTCGGCCGCCTCGAAGCGGGCCGCCGCGTCCAGCTCGTCGAGGATGCTGCGGGCCCGGTCGACGCCCTCCTGGAGCAGGCCGCTGAGCTTGGGCGTCTCGCCTTCCCTGGTCTTCAGCCGGTTGCCGTCCTGGCCGAGCACCATGCCGATCTGGGCGTGCTCGAAACGGGTGCCCGCCGGTATCCAGCCGGCCTCCCGGGCCACCGCGAAGACCATCTGGAAGTGCAGGGCCTGCTCGGAGCCGACCACGTACACCGAACGATCGCAGCTGAGCTTGTCCACCCGGTAGCGGACCGCGGCCAGGTCGGTCGTGGCGTAGTTGTAGCCGCCGTCGCTCTTGCGGATGATGAGCGGCAGCGGCCTGCCCTCGCGGCCGGTGAAGCCCGCGGGGAACGCGCACAGCGCGCCCTCGCTCTCGGTCGCGATGCCCCTCTCCTCGAGCTCGCTGACCGTGTCCGCGAGCATGTCGTTGTAGAAGCTCTCGCCGCGGATGTCGCCGTCGGCCAGGCTCACGCCGAGCCGGGTGTAGACCTGATGCAGGTACTCCCGGGAGATGTCGACGAGCCGCTGCCAGATGGCCAGCGTGTCCGGGTCCCCGGCCTGCAGCCGGACCAGCCGGCTCCGGGCGCGCTCGGTGAACTCGGGCTCGGTCTCGAACTTGCGCCGGGCCGCCTGGTAGAACGCGTTCGGGTCGGTGGTCAGCAGGGCCGCTTCGGCGGAATTCTCGCCCACGTCGAGGAGGTGCTCGATGAGCATGCCGAACGGGGTGCCCCAGTCGCCGACGTGGTTGTCCCTGATCACCCGGTGCCCGGCGAACTCCAGGACGTGCGCGATGGCGTCGCCGACGATGGTCGTGCGCAGGTGCCCGACGTGCATCTCCTTGGCCACGTTCGGCGAGGAATACTCCACCACCACCGTCTGCGGGCTGGCGGCCGGCGGGAGTCCGAGCCGGGGGTCGTTGAGCATCCGCGAGGCCTGGCCGGCGATCCAGTCGTCGCGCAGGGTGAAGTTGATGAAGCCGGGCCCGCTGACCACGGGCTCGGCGCACATGTCCGTGACGTCCAGCCGGGCGGCCAGCTCGCCGGCCACGTCGCGCGGCGGCCGGCCCAGCCGCTTGCCGAGCGGCAGCGCCACGTTGGACTGGAAGTCCGCGAACGAGGAGGACCGGATCAGCGGGTCGACTCCGCGGAAATCCGGGCCGAACGACGCGACGATGGCGTCATGCACCCGCTGCGCGAGAACCTGCTCTGGATCGGCCATGACTTAAGCCTATAGGCGGCGCCGCAGGCTCTGGCGCGCCCGCTGGGCCCGGGTAACGGGCGGCGCAGGAAGTGGGCGCCCCGGCCGGCCGGCCGGCCCGGGCCCAGCCGCTGGGTGATCTTCTCGGTGATCTCGCCGCGGGCCAGGTCGGCCGCGAGCAGGCAGGCGGAGGTGACGGCCCGCGCGGTGCTCGCGCCGTGCGCGATCACCACGGTTCCGCCCAGGCCGAGCAGGACGGCTCCGCCGTAGCTCTCGGCGTCGAGCCGCCCGGCGAGCTCGCGCAGCCCGCGCCGCTGCAGGAACGCGCCGACGCGAGCGGTCCGCGTGCCGGTCACCGCGGCGCGCAGCTCGGCCGCGGCGAACCGGATCGAGCCCTCGAGCGTCTTCAGCGCCACGTTCCCGGTGAAGCCGTCGGTCACGATCACGTCAAGCTGGCCGGCCAGCAGGTCACCGCCCTCCACGTTGCCCGCGAAGCTCAGCGGGAGCGCGCCGTGCGGCGGATCGCTGGCCAGCAGCTCATGCGCGCGCCTGGTGAACTTGTTCCCCTTACCCGGTTCGGTCCCGATCGTCAGCAGCCCCACCTGGGGGGCGGGCACGCCCAGCGCGGTCTGCGCGTACGCCACGCCGAGCTGGCCGAACTGGACCAGCATCTCCGGCTTGGGGTCGGCGGTCGCGCCGGCGTCGATGAGCACCGTCCGGCCCGGGCGGGTGGGCAGCACGACGGCGAGCCCGGGCCGCAGCACGCCGGGCAGCGACCGCAGCCGCAGCCGCGCGGTCGCCACGATGCCGCCGGTCGACCCGGCCGACACCACCGCGGCCGCGTCGCCGCGCCGGACCAGCTGGCACGCCACCGCGACGCTCGACCGGGGGCGGCGCAGGCTGGCCAGCGCGCCCTCGTCCATCGCCAGGTTGTCCTCGGCCGGCACGACCTGGACCTCGTTGATGGCGTCCAGCCCGCCGAGCACCTGGCGCAGCCGCGCCGCAGGTCCGGTCAGCAGGACCCGGACGCCGTGCTCCCGCTGGGCCGCGAGCGCCCCGGCGACGATCTCACCGGGGGCGTGGTCCCCGCCCATGGCGTCGACCGCGATCACTGGCGCCGCCGCGCCGTCCGGGCGTGCCGCGCCGTCCGGGCGTGCCGCGCCGTCCGCGGGGCGGCCGGGATCGCCCGCGCGTCCCGGGTCGGCCTCGCCATCCCGCGCCGGGGATCGCCGCGCCGGGCTGTCCTGAGCCATATTCAGCGGAGCACCAGGGTGCGCGGCCGCGGATGGTGCCTCATCCTTGCTGTGCCCCTCAAGCTGCTGTGCCCCTCAAGCTGCTGTGCCCACCAAGCTGCTGTGCCGGCGTGGTGGCCCCATTATGGCCCTGGCGAGGAGTTCGGGCCGGCTTGGTCGCTGATCTTCCCGGTCTTGCGGTGCGGCGGGCGGTTCGTACGGTCCGGCCGGGGCGCCCGCATTATACGGCCAAAAAGCCGCGGAATGGTGCGCCATGTCCAAACGGGGTCTTGGAAGTTGCTGTGATCTGGCCGAATACTTCCTGCGAATCATGGTAATTGCCTCAACAGCAGAAAGGAATCGGAACCATTGGGGCTGCCGGTGCGTAATAAGCGTGGGAGCAGTTTCTGCCGGGCGTTTGGCGGGGGACGCGGGCAGGCGGCGGAACCGCTGGGGAGCGGGTGTCTTTGGGGCCATTTTCGCGCGGTCCGCGGCGTATCGGCCGTATGACGCGCTACACGGAGGGAGAAGGCATGACTGACGTCCAGCAGGTCGTACCGCCGGCGCGATCAGCGGGCCGCGGGTTCCGCGCCTATTCGGCGAAACATCTGGACATGCTCATACAGCGGGCCGGGCTGCTGCCCGAAGAACGGCTGGCGGTGCGGGCGGTGGCGACCGTGCTCCCGTTCCGGACGAACTCGTACGTGGTCGAGAACCTGATCGACTGGGACGCGGCCCCCGACGACCCGATCTACCGGCTGGTCTTCCCCCAGCCGGACATGCTGCCCGCGGCCGACGTGCGGCGGCTCGCGGACATGATCGACGGCGGCGCACCCGAGGCCGGGCTGCGCGCGGCCGCGCACGAGATCCGGATGCGGCTGAACCCCCATCCGGCTGGCCAGCTGCTGCTGAACGCGCCCAGCCTGCACGGCAGGCCGCTGTCCGGCCTGCAGCACAAGTACCCGGAAACCGTGCTCTTCTTCCCCCGGCAGGGTCAGACCTGTCACGCGTACTGCACCTACTGCTTCCGCTGGGCGCAGTTCGTGGACGAGCCCGACCTGAAGATGGCGGCGGACGACATCGGCACGCTGGTGGCCTACTTGCGCGAGCATCCGGAGGTGACCAGCGTCCTGATCACCGGCGGCGACCCCATGATCATGGGTGAGGCGGTGCTCCGCCGGTACATCGCGCCGCTCATCGATCCGCAGAATGGTCTCGATCACCTCGAGTCCATCAGGATCGGCACCAAGTCCCTGGCTTACTGGCCGCAGCGGTTCGTCAGCGACCCGGATGCCGACGCGACCCTCCGGCTGTTCGGCGAGGTCATCGCCTCAGGCCGGACGATGGCGCTGATGGCGCACTTCTCGCATCCCCGCGAGCTCGAGCCGCCGGTGCTCGCCGAGGCGGTGCGCCGGATCAGGGAAAGCGGCACGGTGATCCGCACGCAGGCCCCGCTGATCAGGTCGATCAACGACGACCCGGAGGCCTGGCGGGCCATGTGGCGGACGCAGGTCCGGATGGGCATGGTCCCCTACTACATGTTCGTCGAGCGGGACACCGGCCCGCAGGACTACTTCGCGGTGCCGCTGGCTCGCGGGTACGAGATCTTCCGCGAGGCCTACCAGGGCGTTTCCGGTCTGGCCCGGACCGTCCGCGGTCCGTCGATGTCGGCCACGCCGGGCAAGGTGTGCGTCGACGGCGTGACCGAGGTGGCGGGCATCAAGGTCTTCGTCCTGCACATGATCCAGGCCCGCGACCCGCGGCTGGCGGGCACGCCGTTCTTCGCCAGGTTCGACCCGGCCGCCTGCTGGCTCACCGACCTGGAGCCCGTGTTCGCGTCCCGGTTCCCCTTCGAGCCCGCCCGCTACGATGCGATCCCGGACGAGCTGCCCGGACTGTGGCCGGACGAGCCGGGCGAGCTGATGGTCCCGGCCATCTGACCTGAATCCGCGCCGGGTGCCGCGATACGGTCCTGGCCGCCGGCCTTGTTCCTGATGGCAAGGCAGCTCACCGCGGCCAGGGCCACCACGGCGATCGGCAGGACCATGGTCCACCGCATCGCGGGCACGTAGCCCTGAGTGAAGACCTCGGTCCAGGCGCACCCGGAAGCGGACGAGTCAAGCGGGTGTGGCGTTTCGGTCTTGGCCGCCTCGGCAGGCTCGGGCGCACGCTTGCCCCGCTTGATGGCCAGACAGCTCAGCGCGCCGACACCAAGCAGGATGATCGGCAACAGCATTGTCTGCCGCATGGCGGTCACGTAGGTGAAGGTAAACACGTCGTGGCCGATGCGGGCGGCCTCCGCGGCGACCCGGGCGGACACGCCGGGGCCCAGGTGGGTGCTGCCGCCGGACTGGCCGGCCCCGACCTGGATGCCGTTCTTCGCCGAGTTGTCGATCCCGGCCACGAACCGGCCGCGCACCTGCGGCGGCAGCGCGGCCGAGCGGGTGCTGGCCTGGTCCGCCATCGCGGAGACCAGCCTGTTCTGCAGCAGGGCGCCCACGGCAGCGGTGCCGATCACCAGGCCCACCTGCCGGACGGTGTTCAGCACCCCGGATGCCGCGCCCGCCATGCGCGGCTCGATGTTGCGCATGGCGACAGCAGGGTCATCAGGAACCCGAGCGAGACGACCAGCAACACCGCCCACGGGTTCCCGCGCAGCTTGGTCATGTTTACGACCGTAGCTCCGAACGGGCGGGGGATTCCGCCCGGCCGGACACGGCATACCGCCCCGCCGCCGGCCCCGAACAGGATCAGCCCGGACATGAGGATGAACTTGCCGCCGATCTTGTCGGTCATCCGGCCCGCCACGGGGGCGACGAACATCGAGACCAGTGAGGCGGGTGCCATCGTGAGCCCGGCCTTCAGCGCCGAGAACCCCAAGACGGACTGCAGGTAGATGGTCAGCGGGATGAAGATTCCCATCATCCCGACGGAAAGCACGCCGGACACCCAGTTCACCACGGCGTAGTTCCGGTCCCGGAACAGGGCGAACGGCACCAGCGGCTCCTTGTCCTGGGTGAGCCGCTGGACCAGCAGGAAGGCGAGCAGCAGCACCACTCCCAGGCCGAGAACCAGCGGGATGCTGACGAACCCGGTGATTGTCCCCCAGTCGTACTGCTGCCCCTCGACCAGGCCGTAGCAGATCGCCATCAGCGCCGCGCTGGCCAGCAGCACCCCGGGATGTCGATCCGGTGCCGCCGGCCGGGCCGCGCATCGGGGATGATCAGCGGCGTGACCAGCAGCACGCACAGGCCGATGGGCAGGTTCACGAAGAAGATCCACCGCCAGTCGAAGACCGTGACCAGCAGCCCGCCCAGGGTCGGCCCGGCAATCGTGGCCACCCCGGCCACTGCCCCCCACACTCCGAATGCCGCCCCGCGCCGGTCCGGCGGGAACGTGTTGGTGATGATCGTCAGTGTCTGCGGCATGAGCATCGCCGCGCCCAGCCCCTGCACCGCGCGGAAGCCGATCAGCCAGCCCGGACTCGGCGCCAGCCCGCACGCGGCGGAGGCTGCCGTGAACACCCCGACGCCGCTCATGAACATGATCCGCGGCCCGATCAGGTCACCCAGCCTGCCCGCCGTGATGACCAAGACGGCCAGGATCAGGGCGTAGGCGTTGATCACCCACAGCACGTCATTCAGCGAGGCGTGCAGCTTGGTGATCAGGTTCGGGACCGCAATGTTGACGATCGTCAAATCCAGCAGGGTCATCAGGAACCCGAGCGAGACGACCAGCAACACCGCCCACGGGTTCCCGCGCAGCTTGGTCATGTTTACGACCGTAGCTCCGAACGGGCGGGGGATTCCGCCCGGCCGGACACGGCATACCGCCCCGCCGGCGCCGGCGCCGGCGCCCCGGCCGGTATGCTCCCGGCATGGAGCTCAACGGTACTTCGGCGGTCGTTTCCGGCGGCGCGAGCGGGCTCGGCGAGGCAACCGCGCGGGCGCTCGCGGCGGCGGGTGCCACGGTCGTCATCGCCGACCTGAACGAGAACGCCGGCAAGCAGGTCGCGGCCGAGATCGGCGGGCTGTTCGCCCGCACCGACGTGGCCGACGAGACATCGGTGCAGGCCGCGGTGGACGCCGCGGTGGACACCGGGTCCCCGTTGCGGGTCGCGGTCAGCTGCGCGGGCATCGGCTGGGCGGCGCGGACCGTCTCGCGTGACGGCACCCCGCACGACCTGGCCAGCTATCAGAAGGTCATCACCGTCAACCTGATCGGGACCTTCAACCTGATGCGGATCGCCGCCGCGGCCATGGCGAAAACCGAGCCCGCCGACCCCGACGGGCAGCGCGGCGTCATCGTCAACACCTCCTCGGTGGCGGGCATCGAGGGCCAGACCGGCCAGATCGCGTACTCCGCCTCCAAGGGCGGCATCATCGGGATGACCGTGCCCGCGGCGCGCGACCTGTCCGCCATCGGGGTCCGGGTGAACACCATCTGCCCGGGGATCATCGACACCCCCATCTACGGGTTCCGCGAGGGGGCCGGGGAGTTCAAGGCCAAGCTGGTGGCGCCGGTGGTGTTCCCCAAGCGGATGGGGCGGTCCGATGAATTCGGTCACCTGGTCCGGGCGCTGATCGAGAACGACTACATGAACGCCGAGGTCGTGCGCTTCGACGGCGGGATCAGGTTCCAGCCCAAGTAGGCTGGCCGGGGCAGGTACCCCGATCGTTTTGGCGGCACGCATGTGCGGAATTACCGGCTGCCTGGCGCTGGCAGACGGAGCAGGGCCCGACACCGAGTGGGTGGGCCGTGCCGCCATGCGCATCGCGCACCGCGGGCCGGACGACGAGGACTTCTTCGCCGATCACCACCTGGCCCTGGGCTTCCGGCGGCTGGCCATCATCGACACCTCGGCGGCCGGCCGCCAGCCGATGCAGTCCGCGGACGGCCGGTTCGTGATGGTCTTCGACGGCGAGATCTACAACTACGTGGAGCTGGCCCAGCGGCTGGCCGCCCGCGGCGTCCGGCTGCGCAGCAGGTCGGCGGCCGAGGTGCTGCTCGAGATGTACGCCTGGCTGGGCCGGGACGTGGTCCGCCAGCTCCGGGGCATGTATGCGTTCGCGATCTGGGATCGCCGCACCCGGGAGCTGTTCTGCGCGCGCGACCCGTTCGGCATCAAGCCGTTCTTCTACGCGCTGACCGCGGGCGGCCACCGGCCCAGGTCCGGTCCTCAGCTCAGGTTCGCCTCCGAGCGTAAGGCGCTGGCCGACTCCGGCGAGGTGACCGCCCTCGACCCGGACGCGCTGCGCCGGTACCTGTCGTTCCAGTACGTGCCCGCGCCGGCCACCCTGGTGCCGCCCGCGCGGTCGCTGCCGCCCGGGCACGTGCTGATCGCCAGGCCGGGCGGCCGGGTCGACGTGTTCCGGTACTGGCGTCCCGAGCTGCGCCCGGCCAGGTCCCCGTCGTCGAGCTCGCCGGACAAGATCCTGGCCGCGCTGCGCGACTCGGTGGCTGTGCACCTGCGCAGCGACGTCCCGGTCGGCGCCTTCCTGTCCGGCGGGGTGGATTCGGCCACCCTGTGCGCGCTCGCCGCCGAATCCGTGCCCGGGCTGCTCACCGTCACCGTCGGGTTCGAGCGCGAGGGCTACAACGAGATCGACGAGGCCATGGCCACGGCGACGGCGCTCGGCGTGAAGTCGGTCCCCTACGTGATCGGCCCGGAAGAGTTCCTCGCCTGCCTGCCCAGGATCATCTGGCACCTGGACGACCCGATGGCGGACGCCGCCGCGGTCCCGCTGTGGTTCGCGGCCCGGGAGGCCCGCAAGCACGTCAAGGTGGTGCTTTCCGGCGAGGGCGCGGACGAGCTGTTCGGCGGCTACGGCGTCTACCACCAGCCGGGTGTGGTCCGGGCCGGCCAGGTCCTGCCCGGATGGGGGCGCGCGACGATCGGCCGGGTCGCCTCCGAGCTGCCGACCGGCGCCCGGGGCAAGGGCTTCCTGAGCCGGACCTCCACGCCGCTGCGGCGGCGGTACATCGGCAACGCCTACGTGTATCACGGCGAGGAGGCCCGGCGGCTGGTCCGGCAGGGCAACGGCAGCGAGTTCGACGTGACCGATCCGGTATACCGGCAGGCAGCCGACGCCGGCCTGGATGACGTGGCCACCATGCAGCTGGTCGACGTCAATACCTGGCTGCCTGGCGACATCCTGGTCAAGGCCGACCGGATGGCCATGGCCCACGGCCTGGAGCTGCGCACGCCGTTCCTGGACCGCGAGGTGCTCGCGGTGGCGGCGCGGCTGGCCCGGGTGGAGAAGACCGCTGCGGGCACCACCAAGTTCGCGCTCCGGGAGGCGATGGGCGAGCTGCTGCCGCAGGCCGCCGCCGAGCGCGCGAAACTGGGCTTCCCGGTGCCGCTCGGTCCCTGGCTCCGCGGCGGCATGTATGGTTTCGCGGAGCAGGTGGTCCGCACGGCGCAGACCGGCCAGTGGCTGAACAAGGGCGCCGCCCTGGACATCCTGCGCCGCTTCCGGTCCTCCGATCCCGAGGTGACCTGGAGGCAGGTGTGGCTGCTTGTCGTATTCTCGCTCTGGCACCAGATCTACGTGGAGCGCGTGTACGACCCGGTGGCGCTCGGCTGGGAACCCCCCGCCGCCGGATGAGGACCTAAGCCGGATGAGGACCTAAGGGAGCCCGTGGAAATCCCCAGGATCAGCGTCGTCGTGGCGTTCTTCAACAACGAGGACGATCTCGGCGACTGCCTGGACTCGATCGCCGTCCAGTCGTTCGCCGACCTGGAAGTGATCATGGTGGACGACGGCTCCAGCGACCACAGCGCCCAGATCGCCCGGGACAAGGCCGCCGCCGACCCGCGGTTCATCCTGCTCCAGCCGGATGAGCACGGCGGCCCGGGAGGCGCGCGCAACCGCGGCGTCGAGCGCGCCCGGGGGGAGTTCCTGGCCTTCGTCGACAGCGACGACATGCTGCCGTCCAACGCGTACGAGCTGCTCCTGCACGCACTCGAGCAGTCGGGATCCGATTTCGTCAGCGGCGCCGTATATCGCGTGGGCCCCAAGGGGATCACCCCGTCGGCGCTGCATTCGCTGGCCCTCAAGGGCCGGCAGGCCGGCACTCACGTCACCCGGACGCCGCGGCTGCTCTACGACGTGTCGGTCTGGAACAAGCTGTTCAGGCGCAGCTTCTGGGATCGGCACCAGCTGTCCTACCCGGAGGGCGTGGTCTGGGAGGACCTCCGGCTGATGACCAAGGCCCATGTGCTGGCCCGGGCCGTGGACGTGATCCCGGACGTCGTCTACTACTGGCGCGAGCGCGCGCAGGGCCGGCTGTCCATCACGCAGAGCCGGGCCAGCATCGCCAACCTTCGCGACCGGATGACCGCGCTGGCCGACATCGACCAGTTCATCGCGGCGCATTCGACGGCCCGCCTGCTCCGGGCGCACCAGCGTAAGGCCCTCAAGAACGACCTGTGGCTCTACATCCAGGATCTGCACAAGGTGACCGAGGCCTACCGGGCGGAGTTCACCGACCTGGTGAACGGCTACCTGGACCACGTCAGCCGCCGGGTCCTGCGCAGCTTGCCGGCTCCCGCCAAGCTGGCCTACTACCTGGTGCAGATCCGGGCCACGCCGCAGCTCGCCGAGCTGGCCGCCTGGCTGGTAGAGCAGCCGGTGCGCCAGGTGCCCATGGTCCGGCGCTGGGGCAGGCTGCGCGCCGACCTGCCGTTCCGGACCAACGCCCCGGTGCCCGTCCCGGCCTGGGTGTTCCGGCCGCACTGGCGCGACCTGGACCCGTACATGCAGGTGGACGACATCGGCTGGGAGCAGGGGAAGCAGGACCGGCTGGTGGTGACCGGGCGGGCCAACGTGCCGTCGGTCGATGTCTCCCGGCGCAGGAACACCGCCAAGATCGTGCTCCTGCGCCCGCCTGGCCGTCGGCTCCCGGTCGTACTGCCTGCCCGGTCGTTCCTCCACCCGGAGGCGACGGCGCTGTCCGAGCAGGACCGGTACAGCTACGACTGGTCGGGCTTCCGGTTCTCGGTCAGCCCCCGGCGGTTCCGCGGGACCGGGGAATGGCAGTGCTACATGCTCGTCCGGGGCCACGGCGTATGGCGCCCGGCCCGGGTGCACACTCCGGTGCCCGGCCCGGCGGAGCGCCCGCAGCCCCGTCAGGTGGCACCCGGCCTGCGGTTCGGCGCCCGCTGGGCCGGTCTCGGCCTGAACCTGGCGGTGTGGCGGCTCGCCGCGGTCGTGACCGCCCTGGCCTGGCAGGACGTCGGCCCGCGGGCGGTCCAGATCGACGTGGAGGTGCCTGCGGGACCGGGCGGTGCAGGGTCGGCCAGCACCGGCCCGGCCGAGCTGGTCCTGGTGCGCAACCGCGGGGCGGCCACCCGCTCCTTCCCGGCGGTGGCGGTCCCGGCCGAGGGCGCCGCCAGGTTCCGTGCGCTCGTCCCGCTCAGCGACCTGGCCGGCGCGACGGACGCGGTGGACCGGGCCGGCCGAATGGCCGGCGATGACACGATGGCCTGGGATGTCTACGTCAAGCAGCCCGGCCGCCCGCGGTTCAGGGTGGCGTGGCCGGACGGCAGACATGAGAGCAGGCACCTGTTCGGCGGCCGGGAGGCTGTGGCCGGCCAGAGCCGCTACGGTGACTTTGTGATAGCAGAACGCGCGCCGCGGCCGGTGATCGATGAGCACGAGTGGCAGCCCGACGGGCGCCTCGCGCTCCACGGCGGCTTCCTGGGCGCTGGGCTTTCCGGTGCTGGGCTTTCCGGTGCTGGGCTTTCCGGCGGCGACCGGTACGAGACGGTGCTGCGCCGGATCGGGTCCGCCGACTCGCACGTCATCGGCTTCCAGGTGCAGGACGAGCGCTTCAGCATCGAGATCGACCTGGACCGGATGCCGTTCTTCGGCTCGGCCATCCCGCTGCGGGACGGTGAATGGAACCTGTACGTCCGCCCGGCGGGCGGTCTTCCTGACGGGTCCGAGGGCCTGGCCGAGCTCAAGTACGACCACGGCCGGCTGGGCGACGTGGCCGGCCAGCGGATCCCCGCGGGACGCAAATGGTACCGGCTGATGATCACCGGCCACGACGATCCGCTGATCACCGCCGAGCCGCGGCTGCGCCGTGCCGAGCAGGGCAACTTCGCCCAGCGGGCGCTGCGGCGCGGCTACTATCCGCTGATGCTCCGCACGCCGCTGCGCGACTCGGTCTTCTTCGTCAGCTGGAAGGGCAAGCAGTGCGGGGACAACCCGCTCGGCATCGCGGAGGAACTGCGCCGCCGGGGCGATGACCGTGAGCACCTGTGGGCGGTCACCGACTGGTCGGTGCCGGTGCCGGAGGGCGGCACCGGGGTGCTCCGCGGCACCCAGGAGTACTACGAGGCGCTGGCCCGGTCGAGGTACCTGATCTCCAACGACGACATGCAGGCCCCGTTCCGCAAGCGCGACGGCCAGGTCTACCTGCAGACCTGGCACGGCACGCCGCTGAAGCGGATCGGCTTTGACATCTCCAACCCGCAGTTCATCAGCGGGACGACGTACTTCGACCACCTGGCCAGGGACATCGCGCAGTGGGACCTGCTGCTGTCGCCGAACCCGTTCAGCACCCCGATCATGCGCCGCGCGTTCCGGTACGACGGGGAGATCTGCGAGTACGGCTACCCGCGCAACGACCTGCTGTGCCGGGCCGACGCGGCGGCTGTGGCCGCGCGGGTCCGGGCCCGGCTCGGCCTGCCTGACGGGAAACGGGTCGTGCTGTACGCCCCCACCTGGCGGGACAACCAGGTGTACGCCAACGGCCGCAGGTACCGGTTCGACATGCGCCTGGACCTGGAGCGAGCCTGGCGGGAACTCGGCCAGGACCATGTGTTCCTCATCCGCGGGCACCACCACATGGCGGATGACGTGCCCGCCGGGATGCGGGGCGGCTTCGCGATCAACGTCACCGCCTACCCCGATATCGCCGAGCTCTTCCTGGTGTCCGATGTCCTGATCACCGACTACTCATCGGCCATGTTCGACTACGCGGTTACCGGCCGGCCGATCCTCTTCTTCACCTATGACCTGGCCGAATACCGTGACAGCCTGCGCGGCTTCTACTTCGACTTCGAGGCGGAGGCCCCCGGCCCGCTGCTGGCCAGTTCGGCCGAGGTGATCGAGGCCGTCCGGGACGTCGACTCCGTCGCCGCTTCCTACCGCGACGCCTACCAGGGCTTCGCGGCCAGGTTCTGTTCCCTGGACGACGGCAAGGCCGCGGCCCGCATCTGCGACCGCCTGTTCCCCTCGTAACCCCCCGCCCCCGCCGTCCACCTTCGTGATCATGTGTCGTTAGGCGCCGGAAATGACGCTTTCCGGCACGTGATCATGGCATACGGCAGAGCCGAAGCCGCGCGGACGGGCGGCCTCGGCACGCGGCCTTGGATAATGTGAGGCCAGGGTGCCGCGCCGCCCGGGGTCGGCACCCGGGAAGGGACAGGCGTGCCGGAGACCGACATCGGACCCGACGACCCAGCCGCGACGATCGCGGTGCCGCCGTCGTCCACGCCGCCCTCCCAGCCCGCGGTCCGGTCATGGGCCAGGCGCGGACGGGCCGGCCAGCCCGGACCCGCTAAGCGGGGCGGCTGGCTCGTCGTGGCCGTTCCCGCGGTCACGTCGCTCGCGGCCGACGGGTACGAGATCGGCGGGCCCTCGCTCTGGCGGGACGAGGCGTACACCAGGGACGCCATCGCGCGCCCGGTCGGCCAGATCTTCGCCCTGCTCGGCCACCAGGACGCGGTGCACGGCGCCTACTACCTGCTCATGCACGTCATCGCGGCGGCGATCGGAACCTCGGCCACCGCGCTGCGGCTGCCCTCGCTGTGCGCCATGGTCATCGCGACCGGGTTCGTGGCGGCGGCCGGCCGCCGGGCGGCCGCGCTGGCGCTGCCGCCGGCCGCCGGCCGCGGCCGGTACATCCCGGCGCTGACCGGCCTGCTATCCGGCCTGCTGTTCGCGGCCGCGCCCTACATGACCTTCTACGCGCAGATGGCCAGGTCCTACGCGATCGAGACGATGCTCGCCGCGATCGCCTCCTACCTGCTGCTGCGGGCGTGGCCGGACGGCCGCTGGCGGTGGTGGTCGGCATACGGGACGGCCGTGGCGCTGGCCGGCCTGTTCAACCTCTTCGGGCTGCTGATGCTGGCCGCGCACGGCGTGACGCTGCTGCTGAGCGACGCCCGCGGCCAGTCCGCGGCCGGCCGCCGGGCCGGCCGGATCCCGCTGCGCTGGCTAGCCGTCTCGGCGGCCGCGGTGATCGCGCTCAGCCCGCTGCTCTACCTCGCCCGCCACCAGCAGGAGCAAATCGCCTGGCTGACCCGGCCCAACGTCAGGGCGATCGAGCGGCTGCTCAGCACCTTCGCGGGCTCGAGGCAGCTGATCATCCCGTTCTCCCTGCTGGCGCTGGCTGGCCTGGCCGCCGCCTGCCTGCCGGACGGCTGGCGCCCGCTCAACCCCGCCGCGCTGGCGCTGCCGTGGCTGGTCGTGCCGCCGTTCGTGCTGATCGCGGCGTCGTTCGTCAAGCCGGTCTACTACGTGCGCTACGTCGAATTCTGCCTGCCCGCCCTGGCCATCCTGGCCGGCGCGGGGCTGGCGGGGCTGATCAGGCTCGCGGCGGTCACGCCGCTCGGCCGGCTGCGCCTGGCCTGGCTGCCCGCCGCGCTGGTCGTGGCGGGGCTGGCCGCCCTGCTCGCCGGGCCGCAGCAGGCGATCAGGCAGACCGCCGCCCGCCCGGACGACCTGCGGCTGGCCTCCGCCATCGTGGCGGCCAACGAGCAGCCCGGCGACGTGGTCTTCTATATCCCGCTCAACATGCGCGTCCTCGGCACCGGCTACCCGGCGCCGTTCCTGCGGCTGCGGGACATCGCGCTGGCCGAGTCGCCGATCGCCTCGGCCGCCCTGACCGGCACCGAGGTCACTAGTCCCGCGTTGCTGAAGAGCCGGTTCACCGACGTCAGGCGGGTCTGGGTGGTCACAGGCGCCAGCAACTACAAGTTCCCCACCCCGTCCACGCCCGCGGACAAGGAAAAGATGGCCCTGCTGGCCCAGGCCGGCCTGCACATCCTGCACCGCTGGCAAGCCGGCGAGGTCATGCTCACCCTCTACGGGTCCTAGCCCGGGGTCAGGCGCCGGAGGACTCCGGCTGCGGGACGCCGAATCCGCCGGCCATCAGCTGCTCCCGGATCTTCCTGCGGCCGCGGTGCAGCCGGGACATCACGGTCCCGACCGGGGTTCCCATGATCTCGGCGATCTCGCGGTAGGGATAGCCCTCGATGTCCGCCAGGTACACCGCGGTGCGGAACTCACCGGGCAGCTCGCGCAGCGCCCGGAGCAGGTCCGAGTCGGTGGTCCGGGCCAGCGCCTCCGCTTCGGCCGAAGGCACGGGAGGCGTGAGCCGGTCCGCCGACATCTGCCATTCCTGCAGGTCGCCGCCGAGCGCTTGCTGCGGCTCCCGGCGCCGCTTCCGGTACACGTTGATGAAGGTGGTGGTCAGGATCCGGTTCAGCCATGCCCGCAGGTTGGTACCCGGGGTGAACTGCTGGAACGCCGCGTAGGCCTTGACCGACGTCTCCTGAACCAGGTCCTCGGCGTCGGTCGGGTTCCTCGTCATCCGGAGCGCCGCCGGGTACAGCTGGCCAAGCTGCGGAATGACGTCGCGCTCAAATCGCGCGCGATCCTCGCTTGAGTGTTCGGCTCGGCTCATGTTCGCTCCGGTGGTTTGTCATCTCACTGTATATAGACGCACAGCTGGCCCGGAAGCGTCCCCCTGTCACGGAGAACACGTCGCCCGGGGCCCGTTCGGCTGCCCATCTGCTAACGGCGTAAACAGATGATGCCCGCGCGAGCTGAACGGAACCTGAAAGCCGCCTGAGGGGATCGCCAGAAGCGAGCGGCCGTCGCCGGGGCGGTCAGCCCGCCCCGGCCGGACTCTCAGATCCAGCCCCGGCCTATCCGGTACCACATGTGGCTGTACCAGTCATGATAAGGGATAACCTTGCCGGCCAGAATCGAATAGAAGTACCAGAACATGAGCAGCACGCACAGCACGTACGCGCCGACGATGAGGGCGCCGGTGGACCGGCGCAGCGCGCTGGCCGTGACCGGCCCGAGGATCAGCCCCAGGCAGAGCACGATGGACAAGATCAGGAAGGGCTCGAATTCCAGCGCGTAGTAGTAGAACTTGGTCCGGGACACCAGCGGGAACCAGGGCCCCCAGCCCGCCAGGACGCCGAGCAGGACCGCCCCGGCCCGCCAGTCCCGGTGCAGCAGCCACTCCCACGGCTGCGACTGGTACGGGTGCGGGGTCTTCAGGCCCATGCCGAAGTTGATCGCCTGCAGGTGGTACTCCCACAGCGAGTACAGGGCCGAGATCACCGGGGTGTGCACGCCGTGGGTCTGCGCGTAGTCCCGGTAGTAGCCGGTGCTGGTCGCGAACCAGCCGCTCCAGCTGGCGATGTAGACGGCCAGCTGTCCCATGCGGTGATCAGGGCGGCGAAGCCGACGATGTACCAGGCCGCGTTCCACTTGGTGGCCACCGCCAGGCCGAGGAATATCCCGGCCGCCATCCGCCACCGGCGGATGCCGAGCCAGGGCCCGAGCTGGCCGCCTTCCCGGCGCGCGGCGCGCTCGGCGAGCCGGGCGCGGGAGATGTCCCGGTCGATGAGGATGCAGCCGAACGCGGCCAGGACGAAGAACATCAGGAAGATGTCCAGGATCCCGCTGCGGGACAGCACGAACTCCAGGCCGTCCAGGGACATCAGCAGCCCGGCGATGCAGCCGAGCAGCGTGGACCGGGTCATCCGGCGGGCGA
>WNGG01001030.1_pt1 | contig 31092 bp, 33 predicted proteins | sample 5400661 | NCBI WGS metagenome assembly WNGG01 (sample SAMN13153372, study PRJNA577476) | soil metagenome | isolation source: 100 cm soil or saprolite under Garry oak tree replicate 1 | place: USA:California | collected 2016-06-15
TCACGGTGTTGTCCGTGCTCGTCGAGGCGGTGCTGGCGTTGCCGGCCGCGTCCACCGCCGCCCCCGCCACAATCGTCGCGGTCACCGTGCCGCCACCCGTCATGCCGCTCACCGCCACGTTGTAGGTGGCGGGGCCGCCAGACACCACGACCGTCTTGGTGCCGCCCGCGGTGCCACCGATCGCGACGTCGGCAGCCGCGAAGCCACTGACCGCCTCGCTGAACACGGCCGTGAAGTTGATCGGCGACGCGCTCGCCGGGTCGGCCTGGCCGGCGGCCTGGTCGATCGTCACCGTCGGCGGCGTGTTGTCCACCGTGACCGTGACCGCGCTGCTCGTCGTAATGTTGCCCGCCGCGTCCCGGGCCACCGCGGTCAGCGTGTGGGAGCCGTCGCTCGTGCCGGTGGTGCTCCAGGAAACGCTGTAGGGGCTGGCGGTGTCTTCCACGCCCAGATTGGCCCCGTCCAGCTTGAACTGCACGCCGGCCACGCCCACGTTGTCCGACGCGTTGGCGCTGACCGCAATCGTGCCCCTCACGGCCGCCCCGTTTGCCGGTGACGTGATCGCCACCGTGGGGGCAGCGTTGTCGACGGTGACCGTGACCGCGCTGCTCGTCGTGCTGTTGCCGGCCGCATCCCGGGCGACCGCGGTCAGGGTGTGGGAGCCGTTGCTGGTGCCGGCGGTGTTCCAGGAAACGCTGTACGGGCTGGCGGTGTCCTCCGCCCCCAGATTCGCCCCGTCCAGTTGGAACTGCACGCCGGCCACGCCGACGTTATCCGACGCGTTGGCACTGACCGTGATCGTGCCCCTCACGGCCGCCCCACTTGCCGGTGACGTGATCGCCACCGTCGGCGGCGTCGTATCCGCCACGCTGAACGTCACGGTGTTGTCCGTGCTCGTGGAGGCGGTGTTGGCGTTGCCGGCGGCGTCGTGAACGAGGCCGGCTCCGATGCTCGCGATCACGGTGCCGCCCGTGGTCATGCCGCTCACCGCCACGTTGTAGGTGGCGGGGCCCCCCGACACCGCCACCGTCTTGGTCCCGCCCGCGGTGCCGCTGATCGTGACGTCGGCGCCGGAGAAATCACCGACGGGCTCGCTGAACACGGCCGTGAAGTTGATCGGTGAGGCGCTCGTCGGATCGGCCTGGCCCGCGGCCTGGTTGATCGTCACCGTCGGCGGCGTGTTGTCCACCGTGACCGTGACCGCGCTGCTCGTGGCGGTGTTGCCCGCCGCGTCCCGGGCCACCGCGGTCAGCGTGTGGGAGCCGTTGCTGGCGCCGGTGGTGTTCCAGGAAACGCTGTACGGGCTGGCGGTGTCCTCCGCCCCCAGGTTGGCCCCGTCCAGCTTGAACTGCACGCCCGCCACCCCCACGTTGTCCGAAGCGTTCGCGTTGACCGCGATCGTCCCCCGGACGGCCGCCCCCGAGGCGGGAGAGGTGATGGCCACTGTGGGCGGTGTGGTGTCGTTGGACACCGTGACCGTGACCGGGTCGGACGACCAGTTGATACCCAAGATGTCGCGCGCCACCGCGGTCAGGGTGTGCGACCCATTGCTCGCCGTCGTCGTGTTCCACTGGATCGAATACGGCGACGTGGTGTCCGCCGCGCCGAGGTTCGCGCCGTCGAGCTTGAACTGGACGTACTGGACGGTGAGAGCGCCGATGATGGTCACGTCGGCGTTGACCGGGATGGTTCCGCTGACCGTGGCGCCGGAGGTGGGAGACGTGATCGTGACGATCAGGCTGCCCAACTGGGCGGAAGCGTCCGGCGTCGAGATCCACGCCAGCGTCAGGACCGTCGCTACGCCTGCCGCCTTGGCCAGTCTCATACAGGACGATGCTGTTCTCGTGTTCATGGCGTTCTCACACGAATGGGGACGGGTTCAGGCCGTATGCCGGGTGACGCCACCCGGACGTATCAGTGAATGTCGGCCCGGCGGCCGCTCACGCGAGCCGCCGGCGTCGGCTGTCCGCCTCGACGGCCGAGTCGAGGACATGAACGACCGCGGCCGCGACCCGATCCACCTGATCGGCGCCCAGCTCCTGATGGATCGGAAGCTCGAGGCAATGAGCGCGCCAGGCCGCAACCTCGGCGGCCAGCGCGGGAGGACAGGTCGGATGAGACGCATCCCACAGGTTCACGCTCTGCACTCCCAGTCGTTCGAGCGCTCGTTGGAACCGAACCTTGTCGGGCACCATCACCGGGAAGAACAGGGGGCACGTTCCGGCGCGCAGCTCCGGAAACGGCAACGAGACGTGGCCGCGGAGGCGCGAGGCCAGGCGCTCGTAGTTCTCCCGCCGCCTCGCGACCACCGCGTCACGATCCATGAGGCGCATCAAAGGCGCGATCCACGGCGAGGCTCCGTAATCCAGCAGCCGCGAGTCCCAGCGCGCGCCTCCCGAAGCGACCATCTCGTCTCGCTGCCACTGGATCATCCCGGGCGCCCGGCGCGACGCCCAGGTCCACCACTTCTCGAGCCGCCACCAGGCCGAGGCTTCCACTCCCTGGTGCATCAGATCCAGCGTCTGCGCGAGCGTGGCGGCGCCGGGCGCCGGCCGCAGCGCAGCGGCGGCTCGAGGGGGTTTCGTCACCAGGAAGCCGCCGTGCGGAAGCGGCAGCGTCTTGTAGACGGAGAACAGCGCCAGGTCGCCGACCGAGCCCAGCCAGGTGTCGTTTTCCCGGCTGAACAGCGACAGCGCGCAGTCTTCGATCAGCTTCAGCCCGTGCGCCTCGCAGAACCGACGGATCGGCTCCAGCGGCTGCGCGAAGCCGAAGTAATGGATCACGTAGAGGGCGGATACGGTTTCGTCCAGCCGCTGCTCGGCGTCCGTCAGGTCGATCGAGAGCTGCCGGTCGAGACGGTAGTAGCGGAGCCTATAACCGGCGGCGAGAAGCGCGTCGATCTCGACTCCCTGGTGGTAGGAGGGTACGAGGATCGTGCTGCGCGCGGGCAGCCCGAGGCTCGGCAGGCCGTGGTAGAGCGCGACGCGGCCGCTGAACGTCCATGCTCCGCCGGCGGCATCGAAGGGGAACCACTCGCGCCACCGCGCGCGCGCGCGCGGCAGGCGCGCGAACTGCGCCCACGTCGGGTACACCGGAACCACAGGCCCCGTCGGCCTCATGCGTACTCCATCCGGGCGTGCACCCAGCGCGCGAGCCGCCGGGCGCCCGGGATCTTTCGCGCCTGCTCTTTGACGCCGTAACGGGTCCAGTACGCGTAGCGGCCCTGGACGGAGGGAGAGAAGAGCAGGAGCCGATAATGCCGGCGCAGGTGCGGCGCCCAGTCGGCTTTCCAGGGCATGTTGTCGGCGAGGAAGTCGAGGGCCTCCATCCCCTTCTGGATCCCGTGGCGGATCACGCGCGCGGTCAGCACCTGTCCGGGCGCCAGGGGCGAGAAGTCGGGATGGTAGGCGGTCTTGTGCATGAACATCGTCCGGCCGAGAACGCGGTAGAGCTGGGCGGCCATCGGCCGTCCGGCCACGGACAGGACCGGGATCCAGATCTGCGAGGATGCCCGCTCCACGAGCCGGTCGTAAAAAGCCTTGACGTGGCTCCGGCTGGCGATCGCCGTGCCGCCGTCTCCCTTCCAGCCGCTCGCCTCGAGCTCATAGAAGATCCCGAGCGCCCGGCCCTGGTCGGCCCTCTCCGTCGCCACCTCGAAGGTCACCGGGCCAAGCTCCTGGAGGCGGCGTTCACGGTTGCGAAGGTTCGACCTGAACTTACGCGTCAGGCCCTCGTCCCACGAGGCCGGAGGCGGAGAGAGAGGCCGCCACGGCGATTCGAACGTCGGCTCGACGAGCGACCTCCACCCCGCTTCCCGAGCCACGCGGAGCCCCGCGGCCAGCGTCGGCGATCCTTCAGGAAGATGGTCGACGCGGATCACGTCCCACCGCCGTGAGTCGCACAGCGGTCTCCAGAGCCCCTCCTCCACGTCCGAGCGGCCGGGCAGGGCCAGGAAGTCGAAGCGGTACGACTCGTGGGTCGTCAGGGATTGGAGCACGGCGATCCGGCGCCCGGCCCACGACTCCGTCAGGCTCTGGAGCGGGGCCAGGCCCACGAGCCTTCCGCCCTGGCGCTGCGTCAGGAGGAGCGGTGCCGCCGGACGAAAGCTCTCGATGCACGCGCCGATCCACTCCTCGTCGATGAACGGCGCGCTCTCGGCGCGATGCTCGGCCAGTCTCCGCCAGGCCGCGCGGTCTTCCTCGCCCATTCCGGCGACGTCCGCCGGATCATTGCCGCGCGCGGCGAGGGTCGCCATGCTCACGCCAGGACCTGCCCGGCCGGCTCTTCGAATCGACGCCGGCCGCCGTGCTCCGCGGCCACACCAAGAACGGCGGCGGCGAGCCGGTCCGGGTCGTGGCGGATCTTGTTCTCGGCGGCGAGTATCTGCCGTGGCACCGGCCGGCACCCCAGCGCGCGGAGCGAGGGGAGATCCGCCACCACCGGCCGGGCCCCGCACGCGGCGTACGTCTCGAGCAGGTGCGAGGGGATGGGCTTCGCCGTGAGGATCACGTCGTGGACCGGGAGCCCCGGCGCGTGGCGCAGCAGGGCACGCACATGGTCGGCCGCCGTCATGCCGTCGGTCTCGCCCGGCTCGTCATCAGGTTCATGACCAGCACCACGCAGGCCCGCGAGCGGGTGGTCTCCTCGCTGATCCCGCGCGCCAGGAGGACCGGGATGAGGCTGGTGTACAGGCTGCCGGGGCCGATCACGACCAGCTCCGCCGCCGCGATCGCCCTCTGCGCCTCGGGCAGGGCGGGCGCCTCGGCGGGCACGAGTCGAAGACGCCGGATCCGCCCTCGGACGGAGGCGATGAGCGATTCACCCTCGACCTGCCGGCCGTCGGCCAGCTCGGCCCGCAGGCGCACGTCCGTGCCGGTGGCGGGGAGCACGCGCCCGTGGATTCACGGAGGGCGCCGAAGGCGCAGGTGGGTTGAACCCCTAGTGCCTGCCCGGCTTGCGGCGGCGCCACCAGGACAACCACCGGCGCCCACCCGCCTGCCGGGCGCGGTCACCGTAGTACCCGGTGTAATAGCTCTTGTAGTACCCGCCGAGCGGGCGGTCGTCGCCGTTGAACACGATGCCTTTGAGCTTCGCCGGATCCATCGCGCCGAGGGTCTCGGCGAGGAGCTTGCGCGGAGTGCGGCCGGCCGCCACAACTATGACGAACCCGTCGACCCACTGGGACAGCAGCTTGCAGTCCGGCACCAGCAGTAGCGGGGGCGTGTCCAAGATGACGTGGTCGTACGAACCCCGGGCTTCCTCCAGCAGCTCGCCCACTCGAGGTGATTCCAGGATCTGGTACGCGTTGGGGGGCGACGTGCCGGCGGGCAGGATGGACAGGTTGAAGGGTGTGGTGCGCACCACCGTGGCTAGATCTAGCCGCTCGTCCAGGACTGCTCCGGTCAACCCGGGGCCGGCGGACCGGACGAGGCCGAGGCTGGAGGCTACGCACGGCCGCCGCAGGTCCATGTCCACCAGCAGCACGCGCGTGCCGGGCGACTGGGCCAGGGTCGCCGCCAGGTTGACCGCCGTGGTCGTCTTTCCCTCTCCGGCGGCGGGACTGCTCACCGCGATCACCGACCGCCGGGCGCCCTCCGCGGTCCTTGTCAGGAAATGGCACAACACTCGGTACTGATCGGCCTCGAACGAATTCGGCGAACGAACGCTGACCAGGCGCTCGTCGACGCGCAGCGCCGCCGCCGGGGCCCTACCGTTGTCGGCAACCGGATCGAACCGCTCCTCCACCGGCCTGCTCCTCAAGACGGGCATTTTGGTGACTCGATACATGGCGGCCTCAGAAGCGGCCCCGAGAGAGCATCGAAACCAGGGCGTCGTTGTCCCGGGCCACTGCGTGGGACGCGTGGATCAGCACACCGATCGCGAGCAGCACGGACGCGGCCGCCGCCAGGAAGCGGAGCCGGCGCAATCGGACCTCGCCCGCGCTGCTCATCCGGGGGATGCTGGCCAGCACCGGCACCCCGGTGAAGGCGCGGACGTCGTCCACGCTCTGGAAAGACGTGTCCAGCCGCTCCGCCACCATGGCGGCGGCCGCCGCCGTCCCCAGAGAAACCAGCAGCGCGAACAACAGCAGGAGTTGGCGATCGGGCGCCGCGGGGCCAGGGGGAACCACCGCGATCTCAAGTATGCGGAAACGCGGCCCTGCGTCGCCAGCCTGGGTGCCCTCATCGAGCTGCGCCTGCTCGTACCGTTTGCGCAGCGTGTCGTACAGGTCGCGCGTGGTCTGGTAATCGCGGGAGATCTCCTGCAAGGCCCGCCGGCGCCGGGGCGCATTCTCCAGCCGTTGGATGTAGCCGGCGATGGCGGACCGCAGCCGCGCTTCGTCGGACTTGAACCCGTCGACCTGGCGCTCCACCTCTCCCAGCGATTCCTTCAATCGGTCGGCGGTGCGGCCGGAGCTGGTGGCCGGACGGGCTGCCGCCGCGGCCGCCGGGGTCTCGGTAGGCTGGCTCTCGAGCGCAGCGATCTCGGCCTTGAGTCGGATCACGTCCGGGTATCGGTCGGTGAATTGGCGCTCGAGGTCGGCCAACTCAGCCTTGAGCTTCTCCAACCGGCCGGCGACGCCCCTGGGCGCAACTGCGGCGGCGGCGTCCTCATCGAGCTCGGCCAGGCGCCGGAGTAGGTCGTTCCGGCGGTCGAGGGCCCGCATGCGCTCTTCGCTCGTCGCGCGCAACTCCGCTTGCAGCTGCTCGAGCGCGGCCAGGTTGGCTTCAGACTGCTGCGGCAGTTCCCCGAGATGCCGCTCCTGGAACGCGGCCACCTCCCGCTCCTGCGTGTCCACCGTCTGCTTGAGCTCCTGTAATTGCCCCTCAAGTTGCAGCACGGTCCTGCGGGCCTGCCGCTCGCGGATCTTGCCGTCCTCCTCCAGGTACAGTCCCGCGAGCGCGTTGGCGACGTGGGTCACCGTGCCGGGATTCGTCCCGCGGTAGCTGACCGCGATGGTGATGGTGCCGCCCGGGTTGCCGGCGCTCGACGCAGCCTGGAACTGGGTCTGGATGTCACGGCGCATCCGGTTGACCGCTACCTCCGGAGAAACCCGCCCCCGGAGCGCCGGATAAAGACCGAAGCGGCGGATAATGGCGTCCAGGCGCGACCGGCTGAGGATCTCCTGGCTGATCAACTGGAGCCGGCGGTCCAACTCGGCCGCCACCGAGGCCTCCACCCTGGAGTCCTCGACCAGCACCGTGGCGGTCGCGCGGTACATGTCGGGCAGGCTCAACGCGAGCGTCACGCCGACGGTCGCGGTGAGGGCGAACACGATCGCGGCGAGCCATTTCCTTCGAGACCAGATCCCGCGCAGTCGCTCGGTGAAGTGGGCCTCCGGGCCGGTGTGCATGGGTCGTCCTCCCATTCAGTTGACGGAGCCGGCCACGAGACTCAGCACGAGCGTCTTGTGCACGATCTCTCCGCGCGGTCGCCCGTCCAGGTCGCCGTACTGGATGCCGAAGCGGCCAGGTGTCGGAAACGGTGCCGCGAGCGCTCGCCTAGACCGGCACCACCTGCGTCCAGTCGACCTCCACGCCCACGCTGCGCTGAAGCAGGTCCACCGAGAGGACCAGGACTCCCCTCGCCGGGCGGGCCTTGACCAGGATCCCTTCCAGGCCGGCCAGGGGCCCGACGACGATCCGCACCCGCCGGCCCTCGCGGAGGTAGGGATAAGGCAGCGTAGGCAGGCGCGAGTCGACCACCTGCCGGATGGCGTGGATCTCCGCCTCCGGGACCCGCGCCGGCCGGTCCCATGCCTCGCCCAGGATGCGTACCACCCCCCTCGCCTTGCGCGTCTCCACGTGCGCCGCCTTGTCGAGCGCGTCGTTGAGGAACAGGTACCCGGGGAACATGGGGACGCTGATCAAGCGGCGGCGGCCGGCCCTCGTGGACCAGGCCCCCATGCACGGCAGGAACGGATGGAAGCCCCTGGCCGCGAGCTGGTCGTACACCAGTCGCTCGGAGTGGCTGTGCGTCCACAGCACATGCCACGGCGCGCGCGACCCGCTGAACGCCGTCCCCGCTTCAGCCGCGAGCGCGGCCGCTTTCGCGCTGGCCCCGTGGATCTCGACCGCTGCAACCGCCAAGGCTTCGCCCCCTTCGGTTTCGTCCTGCCTTCCCGCAGGTCCGAACCGCGTGCGAACGTCGCTCTTCCGGCACCCCCGCGGGGTCGCCGGCGCCGGGCGGCGTCAAGGCCGCCCGGCGGCTCAGGGCTCCGGTGGTCCGTTGTGTCTCTCTGCCCAGAACGTCCGAGCCTGGGGTGCGCCTCGATCCCCCGGCCAGCAGCCTCGGATTCCTGCCCTCGGAAGGATCCCGATCGCGGCCACCGCGCCGCGGAGTGCCGGAGGGTCGGCGAAGAGAGTCGGCGCTCCAGCGGCTCGGACGTCCTCGGAAGAGAGACGACGGGTCCCGCGGTCACGTCCCAGCCCCACCTGACATGCGTAACCGGGCCCGCTCACCGCCGCGCTACCGCTGATCACGTGAGGGTTCTCCTCGCACTGGCGTCCCACACTTCCCCTGACCACTCTTCCAAGCTAGACGCCGGATGGCGAGGGCACAATCGGGGGTTTCTCGAAACCGCGATCAGGGAATCCCGGAAAGCGCGATCGGGCCGGCCAGCATGTTCCGCCGCGGCCCAGATTTCGTCCCCCCCGAAACGGCTGACCGGATCGCCCGGGCGCACGCAGGTCTCGAGGCGCCGGGCCGCCGCTATGAGGAGCTCGTCCCCGGCGAGGTGGCCCAGGCTTTCGTTGGCCAACTTGAAGCGGTGGAGATCGAGGAACAGCACCGCGTAGAGGGCGTCGGGCCGCCGCCGGGCGCGCGCCATGGTCTGGGCGACCTGCTCCTCGAAGAGGGCGGGTTGGGCAGCTCCGTCAGGGGGTCGTAGGACTTGCGGTCCGTGATGTCGGTCTGGGCGCCCGCCATGCGGGTGGGCTTCCCCTCCCGGTCGCGGACCGCGAAGCCCCGGGAGAGCACCCAGCGGTATGTCCCGTCCTTGTGCCGCATCCGGTACTCGTCCTCGAAATGGGCGGCACGGCCCGCGAGGTGGGCCACGACCTTGGCCTTCACCCGCTTCACGTCGTCAGGGTGGATCCGGCTCACCCATTCCGAGGCGTTCCGGCCCATCTCCTCCTCGTCGAGGCCGAGCATGGCCTTCCAGCGCGAGGAGACGTGGATCTCGTCCGTCTCCAGGTTCCAGTCCCAGAGCCCGTCGTTGGCCCCGCGGACCGCCAGCGCGTAGCGTTCCTCCGACTCGCGCAGCGCCCACTCCACGCGCTTGCGATCCGAGAGGTCCTCGCAGACGGTCACCAGGCCGACCGCCTGGCCGTTCCTGTCGGTCACCACGTCGGACACGAGCTGCACGGGGAAGGTGGTCCCGTCCTTGCGAAGCCCCACGCGCTGCCGCCGCCACCTCCGGACCTCCCGGAGCCGCTCGCCGCTCATCTCCCTCCAGTATTCGCGCGGGGAGAGCATGCGGGCGGGGCGACCGGCCAGCTCCTCGACGCGATAGCCGTGCATCTCCGCTTCGGCCGCGTTCACGTAAGCGAGGCGGCCCTGCGCATCCGTGATCGAGAGGCCCACGTGGAGCGTGTCCAGGGCCTGCCGGAGCCGGTGCAGATTCTGGTCGGCCCGCGATCGCTTCTCGCGCCGCCGGGCGTGGCCCTCCGCGACCGCGAGCCGCACCTCGAGCGTCCCGGCGTCGACCGGAGTCGGCAGGTAATCGTCGGCGCCCGCGCGGAGGGCCGCCTCGAGCTCGGCGGGCCGGTCGCTCAGCCCGGAAGCCAGGACCACGGGGCGCCATCCTCCAGGGGCGCCGCGGATCTGCCGGCACAGGGAGCGGCCGGCCGGAACGGCCCATTCGAGGACCACGATCGGGTGGGGAGCCTCCTGGTAGGCCTCCCACGCCCGCTGGGCGTCGTTGCAGGCGGTCACGGCGTGGCCGCGGGCCCGGACGACGCCTTCCAGCCACCGCCGCGTGTCGCCGTCACGCTGCAGGAGCAGGACCCGCATCGCTTCAGGCGCGGCGCCAGCCCAGCGGCTGGGTGTCCGTCCGCGCGGCCAGGGTCCCGAGCCTCGGCCGCAGGCGGTGCGGCCGGGAGTCGATCGGCACCACCCGGGCCGTGCTCGGCGCGGCGGCGGGGTGACCGAAGAGAACGACCTTCAGCGTCTCGGCGAGGATCCGCAGGTCCAGCCACCAGGACATGTGCTTGATGTAGTAGAGGTCGTACCGCATCTTCTCGGTCTCTTCCTCGAGGTTGTTGGCGTAGCGGTACCTCACCTGCGCCCAGCCGGTGATCCCCGGAAGGACGCTCGAGCGGATCCAGTAGTAGGGGATCTGGTGGAGGAAGAGGTCGAAGTTCGAGACGGGATGCGGGCGGGGGCCGACGAGGTTCATCTCCCCCCGCAGCACGTTGACGAGCTGGGGGAGCTCGTCCAGGCGGAAGCGGCGCAGCCAACGGCCGACGCGGGTGATCCGGTCCCCGTTGTCCGCCTCCCACTCGGAGGCGGCCTGCCGGGACACGAGCATGGTGCGGAACTTCAGCACCTTGAACCGGCGGCCCGACCGGCCCACCCGGTCCTGACGGAAGAGCACCGGTCCCGGGGAATCGAGCACGATGAGGGCCGCGATGCCCGCGAACAGCGGCAGCAGAGCCAGCAGGCCGACCGCGGCCACCAGGAGGCTCAGGCCGCGCCCGAGGATCCGGTGGAGCGCAGATCGCCTGAAGTCCTTCGAGAAGATCAGGGCGCTCGGCGTCAGGGCCTCGATGGCCAGCTTGCCGGTGAGGCGTTCGTAGGCGTCGACGCCTTGCTCCACGGCGACGCCTCGCAGCCGCGCCTTCATCAGGAGCCGGACGGGTAGCCGGCCGCGGCAGGCGGTCAGGGTGACGACGACGCGGGTGGGCCGCTCCTCGTGGAGGACCCGCCCCAGCTCCTCCAGGGAGCCGAGCCGTCGGGCGCGGACCGGCAGGAAGTCCAGGTCGCGGGCGTCGTCCACGATCCCGATCACCTCGGTGTGCGGCCGGGCGGACAGCTCCTGGATCAGCCTGACCGCCAGGGGGCTCGTCCCGAGCAGGAGGATGCGCTCACGCGCGCGCGGCCGCGCGGCAGGGGAGAGCGTTTTCATCGCCATGGCCATGACCAGCCGCGCGTCGTGCCCGGGCCCTCGGCCGCGGCGGCCAGCGGCGTGTAGTAATGCTTGTCTCCCATCACGGCTCCTCCCCGAGCCCGCCTTCCCGCGAAGCGCCCCCGGAGGCGGGGGGCCGCCACGGAGAAGCGACGGCGATCCGGACCGAGAAGACGTTGTGGAGGACGTCCCCCTGGAGCCTCCCGTGGGTCGCCGCGACGACGTGCGACCCCACGATCGAGACCGAGCGTCCGATCGACCAGGTCAGCTCGGTGTCCATGCGGACGACCCTGAAGTCGGCCTGCGGGACGCGGTTGCGGAAGAACCCCGGCGCCACGGCGATCCGAAAGTGGCGGGAAACGTCTCCGCTGAGCGTGACGGTCGCGCTCTCGGTGGACCCGACCCCCGGCTGGCCGAGGATCCGCGCCTGGGTCCGCACGTAGGCGGCGGCCGCCTCGCCCCGCCTGAAGCGCTGCCGCACCGACAGCTCACCCTCGGGCTCGGGCTCGCGCTTTCCCGCGGTGACGCGAGGACCGGCGGCGAGGCGGATCCAGGTGTGGGGCCCGAGGGCGTGGTCCCAGCCGGCCTGCACGACGTGCGAGGTGGTCCATTCCCCGGCGGAGCCGAGCCGGCGCAGCGTGTACCCGAGGCTGACCGTGGTCCGCTCGCTCCGCGTGTGCTCCACGGTCAGGGCGGCGATATGGGTCTGGCCGGTGAGGCCCCCCTCGATCGTGTCCGTCACGAACTCGTAGCGGACCGTCCCCCGGGTGCGTGGTCCGAGGGGCAGGCCAAGGGACTCCCGGGAAGAGAGCTGCGTGGCCGGACGCCTCCCGAGGTCGAGACCGGTCGTCGGGACCAGCTCCCCCGGTGTGCGAGTCGCCGTGTAGGCCTGGACCGCCTCGAGAAGAAGCCCTCGCCTCCCGGAGTAGCGGAGGGCGGCCCCGGCGGCCCGACGCGCGCTGGCCGTGTCGAGGGAGGACTCCTCGGCGAAGATCTCCCCCTCCTGGGAGTAGGCGAGGGATACGTCCAGGCGCGGGGAGCGGAGCCCGGCCCGGAGTCCGGGGGAGACGCGCGTGATCGCGTCAGCGAGGGGCTGGTCGGGGGACAAGAAGAGGTTGTCGTCCCACACCTGGCCGACCGCGAGGGACGGCGCCAGCTCGAATCGTGACTGGGCCGCGACGGTCACCGGAAGAGCCGCGGTCACGACGGCCGAAAGGGCGCGGGGGAGGGATCGCATGGCCGGTCAGGCGGGCGCCACCTCGGTGGCGTCGACCTCCACCGCCACGCTGCGCTGCAGCAGCTCGACCGAAAGCACCAGCTGTCCCTTGGCCGGCTTCCCGCGCGGGAAGAGGCCTTCGAGGTCCCTCGTGGGCAGAACCGAGGCGTAGCCCTTGGCCTCGACCTGCTCCTGGACCAGCCACTCGCAGTGGCTCCGGGTCCAGAGCACGTGCCAGTGGGCGGTCGCGACGTCGCCCGGGGCCGGGCGCAAGCCGGCCTCCTGTTCCACCTGCAGGTCGTCCTGACCCGTCGCGATCGTGATCGTCATCATCGAGCTCGCGCCCCCACGCTACCCCTACCCAGGCTTCGCCCCCTTCAGTTCATTCCCTCTCTCCGAGGGAGCGGCAACGCGCGCCATCCTCCCCAGGACGTCCGGCTTCTACTCCACCGTCACGCTCTTCGCCAGGTTCCTCGGCTGGTCCACGTCGCGGCCGCGGACGACCGCGGCGTGGTAGGCGAGGAGCTGGAGCGGCATGGCCGTGAGGATCGGCAGAAGAAGCTCGGACGTCCTCGGGAGGCGGAAGACCTGGTCGGCCTTGCCAGCGATCTCCCGGTCGTCTTCGCTGGCGAGGGCGATCACCCTTCCGTCGCGGGCCTTGACCTCCTCGATGTTGGACAGCGTCTTCTCGTAGAGGCGACCCTGCGGGGCGACCACCACCACCGGCACGGTGGGATCGATGAGCGCGATCGGGCCGTGCTTCATCTCCCCGGCGGGATAGCCTTCCGCGTGGATGTAGGAGACCTCCTTGAGCTTCAGCGCCCCCTCCAGGGCGAGCGGGTACTGGATGCCCCGCCCCAGGTAGAGGACGCTCGTGCAGCCCTCCAGGCGGGAGGCGACCTCCCGCAGCCCGTCGGCGCGCGCCAGCAGCTCCTCGCCCAGCCGGGGGACGTCGGCCAGGTCCCGGAGCAGGGCCCTCGCGGCCCCCGGGGACAGGGTGCCTTTCGCCCGGGCCATGTAGATGGCGAGGAGATCGAGGGCCACGAGCTGGGTGGTGAAGGCCTTCGTGGAGGCCACCCCGATCTCCGGCCCCGCGTGGGTGTAGAGGACGCCGTCCGCCTCCCGTGCCAAGGTGGACCCTACGACGTTGCAGATCGCCACCACCATCGACTGGCGGGCGCGGGACTCCCGCACCGCGCCCAGGGTGTCGGCGGTCTCCCCGGACTGCGAGATTGCGATGGTCAGGGTCCACGGGTCCACGATCGGAGACCGGTAGCGGTATTCGGAGGCGACGTCCACCTCCACCGGGACGCGGCAGAGCGACTCCAGGACGTGCTTGCCCACCAGGGAGGCGTGCCAGGACGTCCCACAGGCGACGAGCACGATCCGCCGGACGCGGGCGAGGGCTTCGGCCTCGAGACCGAGCTCGGCGAGGCGGACCTCGCCCGCCTCGAGGTCCACCCGTCCGCCCCAGGTGTCGCGGATCGCCCGAGGTTGCTCCCAGATCTCCTTGAGCATGAAGTGCGGGAACCCGCCCTTCTGGGCGGTCTCGGCATCCCACGGCACCCGGGTGGGAGGCCGGTCCACGGCGCGGCCCCCGAAAGTCACGAGCCGCACACCCTCCCGGGAGAGGACGGCCATCTCACCCTCCTCCAGGCTGAGGACTTCCCGTGTGTAGGGAAGGATGGCGGACGCATCCGAGGTCAGGAAGAAGCCATCCGGCGCGAAGCCTACGCTCAAGGGAGGCCCCCCGCTCCGGACCGCGACCAGCTTCTCGGGCTCCCGGCGGCTGATGATGCCCAGGGCGTAGTCCCCCTCCAGCTCCTGCACGGCCTCCTGGGTCGCCGCTTCGATCGAGCCACGCCTCGACTCGATCAGGTGCGGGATCACCTCGGTATCGGTCTCGGACCCGAAGCGGTGGCCCTGCGACTCGAGGGCCCTCCTCAGGGGCCGGTGGTTCTCGATGATGCCGTTGTGCACCACCGCCAACGAGCTCCCGCAGTCGCTGTGGGGATGGGCGTTGGCCGCGCTCGGCCGCCCGTGAGTGGCCCACCGGGTGTGGGCGATGCCCGCCTGCCCGTGCAGGGGGCGCTGCTCCATCACCCGCTCGAGCTCGAGGATCTTCCCCGCGCTGCGCCGGAGCTCGAGCCGCCCCTCCTGGATCACCCCGACCCCGGCCGAGTCGTAGCCGCGGTACTCGAGCCGCTTCAGGCAGTCCATGAGGATCGGCCCCGCGTCCCTCCTGCCGATGTAGCCGACGATCCCGCACATAGGCCACGGGCATCCGGTGCGGATGCCCCTCCAGGGGTTAACCTGCGTCCTTCTCCGACTCGTCCGGAGCCCGCTGGCGCCGCCGCTCCTTGCCGTCCCCGCGGCCGGACGACGATCCCTTTTCGCGGCGCTCCCGCCCATCCCACGTGCTCCAGAATCCGCTCATCACGACGCGGATGCGGGAGAGGATCTCGGCGCGGACCGATCGCTTGGGCAGGATGGCGTCGGCCCCGCTCTTGCCCGTCGAGCTCAAGTACGCTTCCTCGTCGTGAGGGGTCAGGAGGATGACCTTCACCTCGGGATCGACCGCCTTGATCTGGCGGGTAGCCGCGATGCCGTCGAGCCCGGGAAGATCGAGGTCCATCAGGACCACGTCCGGCCGCAGCTCCTTGGCGAGCAGCACCCCGTCGTCTCCCCGGGCCGCCTCGCCGATCACCCTCACGCCCTGCCCCATCTGCCGCTTGATGACCTCGCGAAACGCTTCGTCGTCATCGACTATCAGCACATTCAGCGTCATGCCGGCCTTCGTATCGACGGGCAACCATCTCCCCTGTTCCGCCCCGGGGGGGGGCCACGCCTCCGTCCCAGGCCTCGCGCTCTCACGCGCGCTCGCGCTGGTACACAAGCTACAGAGGCGCGGAAGCATCCACAATTGGGCGGACTCGGAAAACGATGTCAGGGGAAACCTGGGACTGGACTCGGCGGAGACCCGGGTCAGCGGCTCATGGCACGACGACGATGTCACCCGGGCTGAGGTAGAAGTTCGCCTGGCCCCCCTTGTCCCGGTCGAGCCGGCCGAAGTCGAAGGGGATCCGCTTCGTGGACTGTCCCTCGGGTCGGAGCACGACGATCCGTGACCGATCGGCGAACTCGGTGAAGCCTCCGGCCATGGCCAGGGCGTCGAGCACGGTCACCCAGGTCCGGGTATCGTAACGACCCGGCCGGGCCACCGCGCCCACCACGGACACCTTGTAGCTGTGGACCTCGGACACGATGACCGAGACCTCGGGCGAGGGCGAGTACTCGACGAGCTTCTTCATGAGGACGGCGCGGAGCTCCATGGGGGTCAGCCCGGCCGCCTGGACGTCGTTCACCAGGGGGAGGGAGATCTTGCCGTCGGGCCTCACGGGCACGGTGCGGCTCAGCGCTTCGTTCTTCCAGATGGAGACCTGGAGGACGTCTTCCGGGCCGATCCGGTATCCGAGCAGCTCCCGGGCCTGGGGCGTGGCGATCCCCGTGCTGTCCGCGAGCACGCACCCCAGCAGCGCGAACGCCAGTCCCCAAGTCACGTTTCCTAGAGCTCGCTGAGACCGTGCCGGATCGCATAACGGATGAGGCCCGCGGTCTCCCGGATGTTGAGCTTGCGCATGATGCGGCTCCGATGGGACTCCACGGTCTTGACGCTCACCCCCAGGATCTCCGCGGCCTGGCGGGTCCGCTTTCCCTCGGCGATGAGCTGGAGGACCTGCCGTTCCCGGTTGCTGAGGGGCTCGTCCGGGAGGTCGGACCTTCCCAGGAAGCCGCCGACCACCGCCTCCGACATCTCGGGATGGAGGTAGGTCCGTCCGCGGGCCACCTCGCGGATCGCGTGGACCAGGTCCTGCGCGTCATGCGACTTGAAGACGCAGCCCTTGAAGCCCGCCTTCAGCGCCTGCAGCACGTGCTGCTCGCCGTTCTGCGTGGTCAGGAGAACCAGGCGCGTCATCGGCGAGGCCTGGCGGATCTCCGGGGCGGCGTCGAGGCCATTGAGCTGGGGCATGACGAGGTCCAGGACCGCGACATCGGGGGAAAGCTCTCGCGAGAGGCGCACCGCCTGGTGACCGTTCGCGGCTTCACCCACGACCTCGAGCCCCTCGGTCTCGAGAAGGACCTTGAGGGCTTGGCGAACCACCTGGTGATCGTCGGCCAGTAGGACTTTTATGGGCATTGCTCCCTGGGGTCAGCGGAAGGTCAGACCCTTCCATTCCCGACGGGACCTAAGGCAAGCCTCGTGCCGGGGCGCCGGCCCCAGGAGAAGTCGCCCACGGACCGCGCTAACTGGCCCCCACGGCGCTCGAGGGCCGCGGAAGCCGCCGGGCCGGCGTCACGGGAATGGGAATGAGAGTACCGTTTGTGTGGCGGTCGCTACCCACCCCGGGTCGACCGACGATCCACGCGGCCTCAGACGCGTTCCGGGCACCGTCCCTCACCCGGTCAGCCGGCACGGTGCTTGCTTCGTCTCCGGGGAGGATCCTTGACTTGAACCGAGGACACGGACAGCGTTAGGCTGCGTTCTGTCCGCACGGCGCGCGGTCCGACCCTGTCTGCGGCCGCGGGAGTTCGCTTTTTCCGATCGTGAGGGAGCATCGAATGGAGCGAAAGCAGAGACGACCGGAGGGCGAGACGCCGTCCGACGTGGGCCAGCGGAACCCGACCTCGGAATCCACCGCGGCCCTGCTGAGGGAGCTCGTGGCCCACCTCCGCATGAACCGCACCCAGCTGCGCGAGGAGTGGGCCCGGCGCATCACCCAGTCCCAGTTGCTGACCGCGATGACGCGGGAGGAGATCTTCGCCGAGGCCACGTCGGTCTACGACAACTACGTCGAGGTGCTGGAGACGGGGAGCGTGGAGGCGCTGCAGGCCTACGCCCGCAACCTCTCCGAACGGATCATCCCCCGAGGGGTCGAGACCCATGAGGTCCTGGGGATCGTGCACCTGTTGCGCGACGTGATGGCGCGCTCGCTGTTCGGGAAGTACCAGAGCGATGCCGCGCTGCTGAACTCGGTCCTGGACGCCTACGAGCCGGCGGCCAACCGCATCGCCAGCACCGTGGGCGTCGGCTTCGTCCAGGAGCGCGAGCGCATCATCCGGCAGCAGCAGGAGGCGATCCGCGAGCTGTCGACCCCGGTGCTGCAGGTCCGGGACCGGCTCCTCATCCTGCCCATCATCGGGGTGATCGACCCGCAGCGGGCGCGGCAGCTCACGGAGCAGCTCCTGCGCGGCATCCGCGCCAATCGCGCGAAAGTGGTGGTGGTGGACATCACCGGCGTCCCCTCGGTGGACGCGACGGTGGCCAACCACCTCGTCCAGACCGTCGACGCCTCTCGCCTCATGGGCGCCAACGTGATCGTGACGGGGCTCTCTTCGGAGATCGCCCAGACCCTCGTGACCATCGGGGTGGATCTCGGCAAGATCAACGCCGTGGGGGACCTCCAGGGTGGCATCGAAGAGGCGGAGCGCCTCCTGGGCTACAAGGTCATCATGACGGGAGAGACCGCGAACGAACCGCAGGCCTGACGAGATGCGCGTCCCCATCCTCAAGCAGGGCGGCTACCTCATCGCCTCCATCCAATCGGCCCTGAGCGACGAGGACCTCCTCCAGCTGCGGGACGATCTGGTGCAGCAGGTCGGCAAGTATCGGTCCAGGGGCGCCATCGTCGACGTCACGGTCCTGGACGTGATGGACTCCTTCGCCGTGCGGACCCTGCGCGCCATCGCCCACATGATCCGCCTGCGGGGTGCCGAGACCGTGATCGTGGGGATCCAGCCCGAAGTGGCCTTCGCCATGGTCCAGCTCGGGTTGACCCTGGGCGACGTGGCCACGGCCCTGGACCTCGAAGAGGGCCTGGCCTTCCTCGGGCGGAATCCAAAGACGGGGCCATCGAATGGCCCATGACGTCTGGCCTCACGACGCGACGACCCTGGGGGCGTCCGTCGTCCCCATCGCGGACTCCACCGACATCGTCACCGCGCGGCAACGCGGACGGGAGCTGGCGTCGCAGATCGGCTTCACGGGCAGCGATCTCACGGTGATCGCCACCGCGATCTCGGAGCTCGCCCGGAACATCGTCGAGTACGCCAAGAGCGGAGAGATCGTCCTCGCCCTCGCGCACCGGGGCAGCCGCATGGGCATCCAGATCGTGGCGCGTGACCAGGGGCCGGGCATCGCGGAGGTGGCCAAGGCCGTGCAGGCCGGCTACTCCACCGGCAACGGCCTGGGGCTCGGCCTCCCGGGGGTGAGGCGCCTCATGGACGACTTCGAGATCGCCTCGGTCGTCGGCAAGGGCACGAGCGTGACGGCGCGCAAATGGATGCCCTGAGCAGGTCGGGGAACGCGCTTCTGGAATGGGGCATGGCCAGTGAGCCCCTGGCCGGGCAGCCGGAGTCGGGCGACCTGGGCCTCGTGCTCCCCTTCCCCGGCGGCATCCTGATCGGTGCCCTGGACGGCCTCGGCCACGGCGACGAGGCGGCCGCGGCGGCCCGGGCGGCGGCCGAGGTCCTCGAGACGGAGCGGGAGGCCCCGGTGGTCCACCTCGTGCAACGATGCCATGAGGCACTCGTCAAGACCCGCGGGGTGGTCATGAGCCTGGCGTCCTTCGGCGCGCGGGAAAGGACCCTGACCTGGATCGGGATCGGGAACGTGGAGGGCCTGCTTCTCCGGCCGAATGCCACCGCCCCCCCACGGAGGGAATCGCTGTTCCTGCGGGGCGGGGTGGTGGGCTTCAACCTCCCCCCGCTGGCGGCGTCCGCCATCCGGGTGGCGCGAGGGGATGCGCTGGTCTTCGCCACTGACGGCATCCGAAGCGACTTCGCGAACCACCTGCCCCCTCTGGAGCCACCCCAACAGGCGGCCGACCTGATCCTCGCCCAGCACGCCAAGAAGACGGACGATGCCCTGGTCCTGGTCGCGGTCTTCGGCGGGGATGTGCCATGAAGGGGGCCATCCGGAGCCTCACCGACGAGTATGCCGGGGCCCTCCGGGAGTACCTCGAGAGCGGAGGGGAAGGCCCGCTCTTCCGAGCCTACCAGATCGGCCGCAACGCGGTGGCGGAGGGACTCGGCGTCCTCGAGGTGGCGGCGCTGCACCAGGAGGCCCTTGTCCTGGACCTGCTCCACCTGCTCGCCCCGGACGAGAGCGCCCTCATCGCCAGGCGGGCCTCCGAGTTCTTCGCCGAAGCCCTGGCTCCCTTCGAAGCCAGCCGGCGCGGGTTCCAGGAGGCCACCGGCGTCCTTCGGGACATCAACCGCGAGCTGCAGCAACGGATCGAGGTGGCCCTCAAGGACTACCAGGCCGCGCAAGACAAGCTGGACGAGCGGCGGCGGATGGAGGCGCTCAAGGACGAGTTCATCTCCATCGTCAACCACGAGCTGAGGACGCCTCTCACCTCCATCCACGGCGCCCTCGGCATCATCAACACCAGGCTCGGAGCGGAGCTTCCCGAGGAGGCGCGGCGGCTCCTCGACATCGCCTACCGGAACAGCCGCCGCCTGACCCGCCTCGTCGACAACGTCCTCGACCTGCAGAAGATCGAGTCGGGGACGGTGACGTTCGAGATAGAGACCCAACCACTCCGGCCCCTCCTGGAGCAGGCCGTGGAGGCGAATCAGCCCTACGCGACGCAGCTCGGCGTGACCCTGGTCCTGGAGGAGGCCCCGCCCGCGGTGCGGGTCGCGGTCGACGGCGACCGGGTGATCCAGGTCCTGACGAACCTGCTCTCCAACGCGGCGAAGTTCTCGCCTCCCGGCGAGCGAGTGGCGGTCTCGGCGGTGAGCTCCGCCGGGTGCTGGCGGGTGGCGGTGACCGACCACGGGCCCGGGATCCCCGAGAGCTTCCGGGGCCGGGTCTTCCAGAGGTTCGCCCAGGCCGATTCCTCGACCACCCGGCCGAGGGGAGGCACCGGCCTCGGCCTGAGCATCTGCAAGGCCATCGTGGAGCGCATGGGCGGACGGATCGGCTTCGAGACGAGCTCGGGCCGAGGCACCACGTTCTACTTCGACCTCCCGATGGCGAGAGCACCCGGGGAGGCCGCGGACGCAAGCGCATGTCCCGAAAACCCCTGAGCCGCGTCCTCCTGGTGGAGGACGATCCGGACGTACAGGTCGTGGCTTCGCTGGCCCTGTCCGAGATCGGGGGCCTCGTGGTCGAGGTCTGCGGCTCCGCCCTGGAGGCCCTGAAGGCCGCCCCCGTCTTCCAGCCGGACCTCATCCTGCTGGACGTCATGATGCCGGGGATGGACGGCATCGCCGCCTTCGAGGCATTGAAGAAGGACCCCCGGCTGGCCGCCACGCCGGTGGTGTTCATGACCGCCCGCGCCCAGTCGCACGAGGTCGCCCGCTACCGGGAGCTCGGGTCGCTGGGCGTGATTACCAAGCCGTTCGAGCCGGAGTCCCTGGCGGAGACCTTGCGGGGCCTGTGGGAAAGCCGTGACGTCTAGAATGACGGCCGGGCAGCGCGAGCGCCTCGAGTCCCTCCGCCGGGCCTACACAAGGGATCTGCCGGCGAGGGTCCGGGCCATCGGGGAGGCCGCGGCCTCCCTCGAGCCCGGGGATCGCGAGAAGCTCCAATCGCTCCACCACCTCGTCCATCGCCTCACCGGCTCCGCGGCGATCTATGGATTCACCGGCCTGAGCCGCGCGGCTTCCGCACTCGAGGCCCTCGTCTACTCGGCTCTGGCCGGGACGGCGGGCTTCGAGCCCGAACGAGGTCCGTCCCTCGCCGATCTCGTGGTTGCCCTGAAGAGCGAGCTCGCCGCGGCGACCGCATCAAGCAAGCAGGAGAAGGACCCATGAGCGAAGGCAAGCTCGGTCGCAGGCAGTTCGTGAAATCGGCCCTCGGGGCGGGGGTGGCGTTGGGCGCCGCGAGCCCCACGGTCTTCGCCCAGGAGAAGGTGCAGGGCGCGAACGACCGTCTCCAGCTGGCCGTCATCGGCGTGGGCGGCCGGGGCCGCTACCTGCTGCGATGGGTGATGGAGACGGGCGGGCAGATGGTGCCGCCGGCCCCGCCTCCCTGGGCGCCTCCTCCCAAGCCGCCCGATCCGCGTCTGGCCGCGCGCGTGGTGGCCGTGTGCGACGTCTACGAGAAGCGCAAGCGCGAAGCCCAGACCTTCTCCGGGGCCGACGGCACCCTGGACTACCGGCAGGTGCTGGACCGGAAGGACGTGGACGCGGTGATCATCGCCACCCCCGACCACTGGCACGCGCGCATGGCCCTCGAGGCCATGGCCAGGGGAAAGGACGTGTACCTGGAGAAGCCGGTCACCCACACCGTCGAGGAGGCGCGACAGGTGGCGGAGGGCGTGCGCCGCACGGGCCGTGTGCTGCAGGTCGGCTCCCAGACCACGAGCTCCGACCAGTGGTGGAAGGCGCGGAAGGCGATCCAGGACGGCATGATCGGCGATCTCGTGCAGAGTCAGGGCTCGTACCACCGCAACTCGGAAGAAGGCGAGTGGAACTGGAAGATCGACCCCGAGGCGGGGCCGCAGGGCACCGGCGAGAGCTTCGTGGACTGGAAGATGTGGCTCGGCGAGGCGCCCGAGCGATCCTGGGATGCGGACCGCTTCTTCCGGTTCCGCAAGTACTGGGACTACTCGGGCGGGATCGCCACCGACCTCTTCTACCACGTCATGGCCCCCCTCAACATCGCCTGGGGCGAGGCCCAGTTCCCCCACAAGGTCATGGCCAGCGGCGGCGTCTACGCGTTCAAGGACCGGGAGGTCCCCGACACCTTCGCCCTCCTCGCCGAATATCCCAAGGGCCACTCCCTGGTGCTCAGCTCCAGCATGGCCAACGACACGCACGTCCCCGGCCTCATCCGCGGACACGAGGGGACGATCATGATGGTGCCCGACGGCCGCTTCGAGGGAAGGGTGGACGCCATCACCATCACCCCCCAGTCCGTCGCCCGCAAGAAGTTCAAGGACCGCTACGGCACCATCGAGGTCGTGCTGGAGACCGAGCCGCGCGAGTCGCACATGGAGAACTTCCTGCGCTGCCTGCGCAGCCGGGAGAAGCCGGTGCTCGACGCGGATACCGCCTACCGGGCCATGGTCACGATCGGCATGTCGGTGCAGTCCTATCGCGAGGGGCGGGTCCTCTACTGGGACGCCCGCCGCGAGAAGGTGGCGAGCGAGGCCCCCAAGGCCTAGAGGTGGATCACACTCCCCCTCTTCCTACCCAAGCTGGAAGACCGAGGAATAACGCACTCTCCAATCGTGTCTCCTCTTGTCGAGAGCTTCCAAGCCCCAGTATCTCCAAGGCCAGCCGGTGTAGGCTGGGGGACGCGGTGGGAATCGAACGCCGGCTGCGCTCGTTTTCCTGAATGGGAGGGAAGCCTTGCGATCGCGTTCCTGGGTCGGCCTCGTTCTGGTACTGCTAGGTACCGCGCCTACTTACCGCTCGGCGCCCGCGGGGGCGGGCGACCGCGCGACCGCCACCTTCGCGGGCGGCTGCTTCTGGTGCATGGAGGCGCCCTTTGCCGGTCTCCGCGGCGTGTCTTCCGTGACGTCCGGCTACACGGGTGGGCACAAACAGGACCCCACCTACGACGAAGTCTCGTCGGGGGCGACCGGCCACGCGGAGTCCGTCCAGGTGATCTACGACCCCGCGAAGGTGAGCTACGAGCGCCTCCTGGAGGCGTTCTGGCACAATATCGATCCCTTGGCCAGAGACGCCCAGTTCTGCGATCACGGGACCCAGTACCGCTCCGCGATTTTCTATCACGACGAGGCCCAACGCTCCCTCGCCGAAGCGTCCAGGCGGAAGCTCGAGGAGGAGCCGCGCTTCAGGGGCAGGATCGCCACCCAGATCGTGGCCGCCTCCACCTTCTATCCCGCCGAGGAGTACCACCAGCACTTCTATCGCACGAACCCCCTGCGCTATCACTCGTACCGGTCGGGCTGCGGACGCGACCGCCGGCTCAAGGAGCTCTGGGGCGAGAACGCGGGAGGACACGTGGATTTCCGGAAGCCCGAGGACGAGGAGCTGCGCAAGACGCTCACGCCGGCCCAGTACCAGGTGACGCAGAAGGAGGGGACCGAGCCCCCCTTTCGCAACGAGTACTGGAACAACCACCGGCCGGGCATCTACGTGGACGTGGTCTCGGGAGAGCCGCTCTTCAGCTCCCTCGACAAGTTCGAGTCCGGCACCGGCTGGCCCAGCTTCACCCGGCCCCTCGAGAAGGGGAACGTCAAGACGCGCACGGACCTCCGCCTCGGCCTGCCCCGCACCGAGGTCCGGTCGGCTCACGCCGACTCCCACCTGGGACACGTCTTCCCGGACGGCCCCGCGCCCACCGGCCTGCGCTACTGCATGAACTCGGCGGCGCTGCGATTCATCCCCCTGGAGGAGCTCGCGGCGCAGGGGTACGAGCAGTACCTGCCCTTGTTCGCGAGGGCGGAGCGCTAGGGTCGCTCAACCGACGAACTTGTACCCCCGGCCGTGGACGGTCAGGATGAACCGCGGGTGGCGCCGGTTCGGCTCAAGCTTTCGCCGGAGCCAGGCCACGTGCACGTCGACCGTGCGCGTGGTGGGCATGGCGTCCTTGCCCCAGACCTCGTCGAGCAGCTCGTTGCGCCCGATGGTGGCGCCCCGGTGGCCGATGAAGTGGCGCAGGAGCTTGAACTCCTTGGCCGAGAGGGCGACCGGCGCCCCGTCGCGGCAGACTTCCGTGCGGCGGAGGTCCACCTCGACCGACCCGAAGCGGTAGACGGGACGCGCCGACTCACTCGCGGAACGGGCGCGGAGGCGGGCCTCCACCCGGGCGAGAAGCTCCGCCATCTCGAAGGGCTTGGTCAGGTAGTCGTCGGCCCCGAGCTTCAGGCCCCGCACCCGGTCGGCCACGTCGCGGCAGGCGGTCAGCATCAGCACGGGGGTTTGCATCCCCCCCTGGCGCAGATCGCGGCACACGTCGAAGCCGCTCTTGCACGGAAGCATGGCGTCCAGGACGACGAGATCGAAGGCGTCCTCGGCCGCCCGGAGCGCGCCCTCCTCGCCGTCCGCCGCGGTCTCCACGCGGTAGCCCTCGCTCTCGAGCCGGTCGCTCAGGGTGAGCCGCAGGCCATGATCGTCCTCGATCAGCAGGATGCGCGACTCCATGGGCGGGCGGGGCCTAGAGGGCGCCCGTCGGACGCGACGCGGGCGCGGCGGGCGCCGCGGGCACGGGGGGCGTAGCGTTGCCCTTCTTCATCTTGAGGTGCACCTCGAACACCGTGCCCGGGGCGACCTCGTACCGCTCCGCGAAGGTCTCGTAGCCGCCCTGGTAGACGACGACCTCGTGGGTCCCCTTCGCCAGCCAGAGATAGGAAGGATAGCCGTCGAAGTCGCCAGCCTTGCCGACGAACTGGCCGTCCACCCACACCTCGGCCTTGCCTGGCTTGACCTCGAGGTCGAGGGCCCCCCAGCCCATGAGACGGGCGAAGTTGAGGTCGAGGCCGCCCGCGGGCGGGACGGCACCGAAGTAGCCGTAGGGTCCGGGGGCAAATCCGTAGAAGTAGGGGGAGCCGTAGAAGGCCGGGTAGAAGCCGAAGCCGTAGAAGCGCGCGGGGCCGAAGCCGACGATGCGACGCCCGTGGGCTTCGGCGGAGCCGGGCAGGGTCAGGGCGACCAGGGCTCCCAGGAAGACCGTGGCGAGCACGCGCTCGAGAGATTTCGCGTGCGATCTCATGAGTTCTTCTCCTCGCCGAGCGGATGAGTTCACGGGATGAACCGCTCGGACGACTTCCAGACCGAGCAACGATCGTGCCATCCGCGCCGGCCGCGCGAACTCAGGCCCCTTTGGGCGCGCGAGCCCCGGCAGCCCTCGCCCTCCGTCACCGACGAGGACAGGACCTGTCCTCGTGAAATGACGCGCGGGCCGTCGTCGGACGGTCTAGCCCCCGGAGTCGTCGGCGGACGGGCCGTAGATCGACGGCACCTTGCCTCCCATCGGGCGCAGGTACGTGCTGAGCTGCCCGCGATGATGAACCGCGTCGAACAGGAACCCCCAGGCCATCTTGGCGATGGTGTCTTCCCAGGCCGCGCCGCCCGTCATCATGAGGCGGGCCTTCTTCTGCCAGCCGGCTTCGTCGAGCCTGGACAGCCGCTCGTTGACGCCGGCGGCACTGCGCTCGAAGGCGGCCACGATCTCATCGATCCGCCCCGGCGGCTTCGTGTCCTTCCATTCGACCATGCCCTTGTCCAGCAGGCCCAACAGCGCCTCTTCCTCCATGGCCAGCACCCAGGCCAGCTCGGCGGCCGTGCGGGCCTTCGGGTCGGGCCGGTAGTCCAGCCGTCCCTGGGGCAGGGCCTTCAAGACGCGGACGAACGCCGGCAGCTCGCTCTTGCGCCGGGCAATACAGAACTCCAGATTGCTCATGGGGCCTCCTTCCGCTGTCCGGAGACCATAGACGAATGAAAAGCGAAAGTCAAGGTCCGCGCCGTCCTGGCCGTCCTGGGGCACGGACACGAGCGTCCCCCCCTGGCGACAGCCCGGGGGACAGCCCTCACGCCGGAACGTTCGCGTCAGTTGAAGGCGTACGACAGGCCGACGGCCGCCTCGAAGTGAGCTCCGGGTTGGAGGCCCTGCTGGCCATAGAATGCGCCCCCGGTCGCGTCGCGGAACGCCGAGCTCATGACCCGGCCCTCCCCGATCAGGGCCAGCCGGTACTTGAGCTGGGTCCTGAACCCCAGGCCGGCCCCGTACCGCGCCACGTTGGGATCCGCGGACGACTGCGGCGACCCGCTCGCGTCGTATTGCACGAGGGCGGGGCTCCGCAAGTAGTTGAAGCTGCCGGTCAGGTACGGGCTGACCCTGCCGCCGGGCCGCAGCTCGAAGCGCACGTCCGAGCCGAGGTTGATCTCGGTTCCGTACTGGGCGGAGTAGCCCACCCCCAGGCTCGGCCGCAGGCTGAGCCGGTCCGTGATGTAGTAGGCGAAGCCGAAGTGACGGCCCGGCGTCGTCATGGCGTCGAGGGTCAGGGATCCCCTCCCCTGGGCCATGGCCGTCGCCGACAGGCTGAGCAGAGCAAGCGACGTCGCGAAAAGGCGCACACCCACCTCCAACCGGGACCCGCACCGGCCGAACCCCCGACGGACCGGTCCATGGTCGAGTTTGAACGGGAGCTGCGTGCACCCGGCGTGCCAGGCGAGCCTGCGCACGTCCATCGGCAACTTTCAGGTTGCACTTATGGCGGGGCCCGCCTAATATACAACCAGGAGGTTGCATATGAGCCCGAGCCCCACCGATCGCATCGAAAAGAAGCTCCTGCTGCGCGCACCCCGCACGCGGGTGTGGCGCGCGCTCACGGATCCGAAGGAGTTCGGCCAGTGGTTCGGCGTCGACCTGACCGGCACCTTCGCCCCGGGGGCCCGCGTCCAGGGGAAGATCACCCACAAGGGCTACGAGCACTTGACGTGGGACGTCACCATCGAGCGCATGGAGCCCCCGCGGGTGTTCTCCTGGCGCTGGCATCCGTACGCGGTGGAGCCCCGGGTAGACTATTCCGCCGAGCCGACCACCCTCGTCGTGTTCGAGCTCGAGGAGGTCCCGACCGGCACCCTGCTCACGGTCGTGGAGTCCGGCTTCGACCTCCTCCCGCCCGCGCGGCGCGGGGAGGCCTATCGCATGAACGACCAGGGGTGGGCGGCACAGATGAAGTCCGTCGAACGGCATGTTGGCCAGGCGAGCTAAGGCCCGGACCCACACCCTCGAGGGCGCCGCGCCCGTCTTCGCGGCGCTCGGTGACGAGACGCGCCTGCGGCTGATGGCGCGCCTGGGCACCGAAGGGCCGCTGTCCATCGCGCGCCTCACCACGGGAACGGCCGTCACCCGACAGGCCGTCACGAAGCATCTGTACGTGCTGGCGGGCGCGGGCCTCGCCCGGGGCACCCGCCGGGGCCGCGAGCGCCTTTGGGAGCTCGAGCCGGAGCCGCTGCTGGAAGCGCGCCGCCGTCTGGAGCTCGTCTCCCGGCAGTGGGACCAGGCCCTGGCCCGGTTGAAGGCGTCCGTCGAGGGGTGAACGGGGGGTCGAGAACGCTAGTCCTGGCGGAGCGCAACCATGGGGTCGAGCTTCGCTGCCCGATGCGCAGGCACGAAGCTCGCGCCCGCCGCGATCACTGCCAACAGCGCGCACGCCCCGGCCAGGGTGAGCGGATCATGAGGCGTCAACCCGAACAACAGGGAGCGGGCGCCGCGGCCGGCGATCAGGGACAGTCCGGTTCCAGTCGCGACGCCGATGAGGAGCAGCCACGCCGCTTCGCGCATCACCATGCCGACCACCTGGCCCCGACGCGCTCCCAGGGCCACGCGAATTCCGATCTCGTTTCGGCGCCGCGCCACGATGTAGGAGATCACGCCGTAGAGCCCCATCGTGGCCAGCAGCGCCGCCAACAGGCCGAAGAATCCCGAGAGCATCGCCATCAGCCGCTCCCGCGCCATCCCGTCGCGGATCAGCGTCTCAAAGACCCGGTACTCCAGGAGGATCTCCGGGTGCCTTTTCGCGATCGCGCGTCTTACGTCCGCCATCGTGATCGCGGGCGCCGCTTTCGAATGGATCATCATGGCCGCCCAAGGGCCCTGGTCCGGGAACTGCGCGCCCGGCGCGAAAGTCATCGCCGGCGTCTCGCCGCGGATGTCGTTGTACTTGGTGTCCGGGATGACGCCGACGATCTCGTAAACCGTGGAAGGGTAATTCGGCTCCGGGCTCGTGCGGACGGTCTTGCCGATCGCATCGGCGCCCCCGAGCAGATTGCGCACGAACCTCTGATTCACTATCGCCACGCGGGGTGAGGTCCCGGTGTCGTTCTGGTCGAAGTCGCGCCCCGTGAGCAGCGGGATGCCCATCGTCTCGAAGTAGCCCGGGCTGACCCAGGTGAAGGTCGATAGTCCCTTCGCGGATCCCACTTGAACTCCGAGGTTCCAGACACCTCCAAAGAGAGGCAGGTTCGTCGTCGTCGCCGCGCCGACCACGTGCGGGACCGACCGCACCTCGTCCAACAACTGGCGCTGGAACTCCACGTAGCGGCCGCGCGGTACGTGCGACTGCTCGAATCCCATGAATGCGATCGCGATGCCGTCCTGACGCATTCCCGGATCGATCGTCATGAGGTTGCGGAAGCTGCGCACAAACAACAGCGCCCCGACCAGCAGCACGAGCGAGACGGCGATCTGGGCCACGATCAGCATCCGCTGCATGGAGAAGCGGCCCCGCCCTGTCGTCAAGCCACGCCCCGCGGCGTTCATCGCGGCTACTGGCTCCGTGCGCGTGGCGCGCAACGCGGGCGCGGCTCCGAATGCGGCGCAGGTCAAGGTCGCCACCCCAAGCGCGAAGAGAAGTACGCGCCAGTTCGTCTCGACGGTCAGGCTCACCAACCAGCTCTCGGTGGAGAGCGTCCGGAGCAGCCCGCGGCTCAGGAGCTGGGCGACCGCGATCCCGAGCGCCGCCCCCATCGCCGCCAGCAGCCCGCACTCCGCGAGCAGCTGCCGGAGAAGTCTCTGGCGCGACGCGCCCAGGGCCAGGCGCACCGCCATTTCACGCTCGCGTGCGCTCGCTCGCGCCATCATCAGGTTCGCGAGGTTGACGCACGCCATCAGCAACACCAGCCCCGAGATGGCTAGCAATATCCAGAGCGACGCGTCGTAGGTGGTCCGAAGCGAGCTCACGCCCCTGGCCGCCGGGTACGCGGCCAGACGAAAGCGCTTGTACGTGTCGATGGTCTCTGCGGCATACCCCGTGATCGCCGTCGCGGCGAAGACTCCGGGACTGAGGGCGTCCAAGTGGGCGGACGCGCGCTCAATCGTCCAGCCGGGGCGCAGGCGTCCCATCACCGCCACGTCGAACACGTCGCGGCGCAGCTCCTTCGGTTGGCAGAGCGGCAGCGCGATGTCGAAGCTCTCGCCGACGGCCAGGCCGAAGAACCCGGGGGGCGCTACGCCGATCACTTCCTCCAGTTCGCCGTCGACCATGAGCTTGCTCTCGCCGCTCAGATCGCCTCCGCCCATGTGGCGCTGCCAATAGGAGTAGCTGACGACGGCTTTGGATGCCGGGCACGCTTCCCCGTCGTCCTCCGGCAGCAGCAGACGCCCGCGCCACGGGCGCACTCCGAGCACGTTGAAGAACTCGCCGCTCACCCAGATGGCGCCCGCGCGCCGCAGCTCGGTCGGTTGGCCCACCCGGGCCTGACCAGAGGACCAGGCAAAGACACCCAAGAATGCCTGCTGGTGATCACGGATCTCGCGCCAGATGGGGCGCGTCAATTGCCCGTATGGTCCTGGATTCACGCCCAATCCATGGGTGCCGCCGCCGGCGATCTTTGCTTCCACGAGCTCTTGCGGATTTGGAATCGGCAAGCTACGCAGCCGAACCGCGTCGAGCAGCTGGAAGATCGCCGTGTTGGCGCCGATGCCGAGGGCCAGGGAGAGGGCGGCCACGGCCGTGAAGCCAGGGCTGCCGCGCAGAATGCGGGCGCCGTAACCAAGGTCCTGCGCCAGGTCATCCACGAAGCTCACGCGTCGCATGTCGCGGCACTCCTCCTTGCGCCGCTCAACGCCACCCATGGCCCGCAGGGCCGCGTAGCGCGCCTCCTCGGGGCTCGAGCCCCTCGCGATGTGTTCCTCAATCTGCCGCTCCAGGTGAAACCGGAGCTCCTCGTCCAGCTCCTGCTCGACCCGGTCGCGGCGGAACAGCGACCGCAGCCTCAGCGGCACGGTGTAGAGCCAGTGCTCGAGGCGCATGTCTCACGCTTCCTTGAGCTTCACCACATCCGAGATCGCGGCAGAGAGCCGCTTCCAGTTGGCCGCTTCCCTTTCCAGGTGCTTGCGGCCCGGCCGAGTCAGCGAGTAGAACTTCGCGCGGCGGTTGTTCTCACTTGGCTTCCACTCGGCGGTGATCCAGCCCTCCTGCTCCAGCTTGTGCAGGGCGGGATACAGCGATCCGTCGCTGACCTGCAGGACGTCACCGGAGAGCTGCTTGAGGCGCTGGCTGATCGCCCAACCGTGAAGGGGCTCCAGCGCGAGGATCTTCAGGACCATCATGTCCAGCGTGCCTTGGACGAGGTCCGTGGGTTTGCTCACCCGACCTCCCTCGGTTACCGAGATGAGGGTACGCCCACTCCTCTCGGTAAGCAAGAGGAGAATCGGCACCCCCCACCGCAGCGCTCCCGGGGGACGTCCCCGGCCGAGACGGTGCCATCATTGACGGCAGGAGAGGTGGTTGGGGCGCGGCCGAAGACTGCGAGGTGGCGATCGGCCGGGAGGCGAGGCATGAAGACCAGGCGGAGGTTCACGGATGCGATCCGGGCGGCCATCCGCGACGGGCAGGTCCTGGGCATCCGGGCGGGCACCCGGCCGCACCGCATCATCGGCATCTGGGCCGTGGTGGTGGAAGGCCGCGTGTTCGTCCGGTCGTGGAGCCTGAAGCCGCGAAGCTGGTACCGGACCTTCCTGGAGGAGCCCCGCGGAGCCATCCAGGTCTCCGGGCGAGAGATTCCGGTCCGCGCGGTGCGCACGAGGAGCGAGCGACTGAAGGACGCGATCGACCGGGCCTACCTGGAGAAGTACCACACCCCGGGGGCCCTCAAGTTCGCGCGGGATCTGGGCCGGGCGAAGTCCAGGGAGACGACCACGGAGCTGGTGCCGCGGTAGGGAACATCCGGTCCGCTTCATCGTCCTCTCCTTCATCGGTCAACAAGGGGGAGCTCTGAGCGTCACTCGACTGCTCCTGGGTGGGTTGCGGCTCGTGGCCGC
>WNGG01003941.1_pt1 | contig 31058 bp, 32 predicted proteins | sample 5400661 | NCBI WGS metagenome assembly WNGG01 (sample SAMN13153372, study PRJNA577476) | soil metagenome | isolation source: 100 cm soil or saprolite under Garry oak tree replicate 1 | place: USA:California | collected 2016-06-15
GGCGCTCGGGTGATCCGACCGAACGGGTGCGTCACGCGGAAAGGAACCCGAGGATCCCACTCACGATCGCAAGGATGGACGGGGTCCCGCCGACTCCGCCGGGGATCAAAAGGGTCAACACTCCAATGGCGAGGTTGATTAACGCGCCGAGGCGGGTCTTCCCCCAGCCGAACAGGATGCTCGTCTTTCCCCGATAGATCAGATAGCTCCCGTACAGCACGCCGATTCCCGCGATCAACGTGACGAGGTCGACGCCTCCCTTCGATTGTACGTTGAGCAGGATCAGCACGCCGGCGATGAGCCCGAGGATAAGGGCGATGATGCCGAAGAGGCGCTTCTCACCGATCATCGCAGCGGCCGAGGAACCCATCGTATGTAAGCCTTGTGAATCGGAGATCGAACGCCTTGGCTCGGTTATTTAATAGCTTTGGCCGGAGCGTCCTTGGAGGGTCTGCGCCGCGCCTCCTCTCCGGTGCGGCGCAGAAACTATTTGAGGACCCCGCTTGTATCGCACGCAAGCCGTCGTAGCTCAGTCCGGTAGAGCCCCCGACTGTTAATCGGGTGGTCTGCGGTTCGAATCCGCACGACGGCGCTCTCTTTCGCGGAACGCGGCGTCAAGCGGCCTCGACCGCTTCGATCGCCTTTTCGATTTCCTTCTGTAACTTCGCCCGTGCGGCGGGCTTCGACCAGAGGTCGGCGAGGTCCGGGCGGGTCGTCCTGCAAATCGTGAGCATGTCATCGAGGCTTGTACTTCGGAGCGTCTGAAGGACCACAGACTTGTAGGAATGCAGTTCGTTGGAATGCCGCTGAATGACGGACGTGTATAGCCACAGCTCGCACGCCATCCATTTCTCCACATAACTTCGGGCGAGGGGCCGGACGCGCTTCGCGATTTGCTGCCGGAACGAGTCCTTCGCGAGTTCGAGGAGGAGCGCACGTTCGGTCGGTTCCTTGGCCACGCGCCGGGAGTGACACCCGCCCTCATAAAGAGCGTCGCTTGCGACGGTTCGAGAGCGCTTGGGTCCCGGTTTCTTTCAACCGTGATACCAGGACTCGAAGATCTGAGGCGTGGCGCGGGTGCCGCTTCCCTTCAAGGAGTTCCCGCTGTGCCCGAGCGATCGGACCGGGAACCCGAGCCACCAGTCGGTCCATGCGTTTGAAGAGCGAACGTTCGGATTGGCCCGCGGTGTTGCCGATCGCCGCGAGGTCGAATCCACGAACCGGTCCCGAGAACGCGTAGACATGAAGATTTCCTTTGAAGAAGCAACCGGTGTAGGGGATCGGGAGGAGCCCGACCGCTCGAGCATCTCGCCGGAAGTGATCGACGGAATCCCGAGCGACCCGAACGGGCCGTACGACTTCGGTCAGCAGTTCGATCGTGGCCACGTACCGAGTCCCCTTGCGGTGGGTGTCGAAGATGTACGGCAAGCTGTTGAAGAAACAAATCCCGTACGAGGTCTCTTGCGTGTCCGCGTCGAAGACCGTGAGGCCATTCTCCGAGGGAACGAGTCGCTCGAGGCCCCTCAGATCCGCCTCGGCTCCGCGCACAATCCTGGAACGTCGGAGGCGGTATTAGGAATCACGGCGGACACACTCCTTAAGTAACGCCCCGCGGTTCCGCGGCCCGGGGCCCGTAGCTTAGTCCGGTGGAGCGTCTGGCTCATAACCAGATGGTCGTCGGTTCAAAAGGTCCCGCGGTACCCACGGGACCGGAAAGTCCGGCCGGGCCCATCGACGACCCAGGGTCAGAGGAAGGAGAGTCCCGGGAACGTCTTCCCGGCCGGTTTCAGCAGGTACTCCCGGATGAGATCCCGGGCGCCCGCGACCTTTTCCATGTCCCCGTCCCAGTCCTCGAGCACGGCGCGATATGCGGTCTCGATGTGATCGAGGACGGAGCGCACCCGCCTTCGAACGACCGCGCCTTTCCCGGAATAGACGACGGCGAGGTAGACGCGCTGGCCGCGCTCGATCATGATCCGGTATTCGTCGAAGTCCAGTTGGTGGAGTTCCCGATGCTCGCCGTACACGAACGCATCCCGGACGAACTCCTGGATCGCGGTCAGCATGCCGCTGAGGACGTCCTCGTCCTTGTCCTGCGACAAGCTGCGGGATAGGTGGTAGATGAGGACTCCGTCGCGGTACACGAGGAACACTTCCTCGATGTTCACGCGGGACCGCCGGACGACCAGCAGGATCGTCACCAAAGTCGCGGCGACCGCCGCGACGCCGAGGAGGGTCGGCAACGGATCGGTCACGATGAGGGTCGTCGCCGCATCGGACCGGACGTATCCGATCACCCTCCCGCCGCTGTTCGTGTAGTTCGCCTCGAACACGTTCGGGAGGAGGGAGCCGCCCGCGGTGCCGCCGCGGATTCGCAGGGCCACGAGGACCGTTTCCTGTTGCCCTGGCACCCCGCCTCCCCGGTTATCCACCATGATTTTTCTTGTCAGGGCCCGTTGGTGGAACGAGACGAGCGTTCGACCGCCGTGGACGGCAACTTTTAGTCCCAGCGACTCTTGAAGCGGCGGGCATGGAGAGCCTTGGCCTCGACCCCCGGATCATCGACGCGGTCCGGGCCCTCGGCATCGAGGCGTTCACGGAGCCGCAGGAGCGGGCGATCCCGCGTATTCTCGCGGGCGAGAACGTCCTCCTCGTGGCCCCGACTGGCATCGGGAAGACGGAGGCCGCATTGCTCCCGATCCTCGACCGGCTGGTCCGGGAGAAGCCCGAGCCGACATCGTGTCTGTACATCACGCCCCTCCGCGCCTTGAACCGGGACATGCTCCGGCGGATGACGTTCTTCGCGGACCGACTCGGCATCCGCGTCGCGGTCCGCCATGGGGACACGACACCCCAGGAGCGGGCGGCGATCACGCGGCATCCGCCGGACATCCTCATCACGACGCCGGAGACGTTTCAGATCCTGTTCACCGGTCGCAAGTTGCGGGAGCACCTCCGCTCCGTGCGGTGGGTCGTCGTCGACGAGATCCACGAACTCGCCTCGGACGAGCGCGGCGCGCAGCTCGCGGTCGGCCTCGAGCGGCTGCGGGACCTGACGGGCCGCGAGTTCCAACGCATCGGGCTCTCCGCCACGGTCGGCACCCCGGACGAGGTCGCGGCGTTCCTCGGCGGCGTGGATCGGCGGGTCGAGGTAATCCGCGTCCGGATCCCCAAGGGCATCCGGATCCGAGTCGAGATGCCAACAACCGCGAAAGGGGACTCCGAGATCGCGGAACGGCTTCGAGTCAAGCCGGGTCAAGCCGCAGCCCTTCGGCGCTGTTACGAGCTGATCCAGGAGCACCAATCGACGTTGTTCTTCGTGAACACCCGCGACACCGCGGAGTTCCTGTCCTCCCGCTTGACCGCTTGGTACCAGGATCCGAAGATCGGTGTGCACCACGGAAGCCTGTCAAAGGAAGTGCGCGTCCAGATGGAGGATGAGTTCAAGTCCGGAGGCCTCCGAGCGCTCGTGTGCACGTCGTCCCTGGAACTCGGCATCGACGTGGGGACCGCGGACTTCGTCCTGCAGTACAACTCCCCGCGCGAGGTCTCGCGTCTCGTCCAGCGGATCGGACGATCGGGCCACGGAGTCGGCGAAGTCTCCGACGGCGTGATCCTGGCGACCCACGAGGACGACGTCGCGGAGGCGTGCGCGATCGCCCGTCGCGGCCTCGCGGAGGAGATCGAGGATCTCGTCGTCAGGAAAGACAACCGCTCGGTCCTCGCGAACCAGCTCGTCGCCCTCGCGGTCTCCGAACGTTTCGCCTCGCTCGATGAGGCGTACGAGACCGTGCGTCGGAGCTGGCCGTTTCGGGAGCTCAAGCGGGCGGATTTCGACGAGGTGGTCGCCCAGCTCGCGGGCCTCCGGATTATCTGGTCCCGGGATGGGCGGCTCGGTCGGAACTCCAACTCCCTTCCATACTTCTTCGAGAACATCTCGATGATCCCGGACGTGAAGACGTACCGGGTGATCGACCTGTCGTCGCGCCGCGCGATCGGTACACTTGACGAATGGTTCGTCGCGGAGAACGCGAAGCTCGGGGAGAGCTTCATCATGCGCGGCTCCGCGTGGCGGTTCGTCGATTTCAAGGAGGACCAGTTGCTCGTCGAACCGGTCCGCGAGATCGGCGACGTGCCGTCGTGGGTCGGCGAAGACATCCCGGTCCCGTTCGACGTCGCTCAGGAGGTCGGCCGGATCCGGAGGGAGCGCGATCTCTCGGCGTATCCGGTCAACGAACACGGGGCCTCCATGTTCATGGGGTACCTCGCATCCGTGGGCGACGCGCCCCTTGCGACGGACACCCGCATCACAATCGAGTCCGCGCGGGATGTCCTGATCGTGAACGCGTGCTTCGGATCGAAGGTGAACGAGACCCTCGCGCAACTCATCTCGTCGCTCATCAGCGCGCGGTTCGGGCAGAGCGTCGGCGTGCAGACGGACCCGTACCGGATCGTCCTCGAGGTGCCCCGGTCTGTGAACCCGCAGCAGGTCATTGAGATCCTTCGACCGGAGGACCCGGATGCCCTCGAGCCGCTGTTGCGCGTGATCCTGAAGAACTCGGCGTTCCTGCGGTGGGCGTTCGTCTACGTCGCGAAGAAGTTCGGCGCCCTCCGCCGGGATGTGGACTGGGAGAGCGTCTCGATCCCGCGGCTCCTGAAGACGTTCGAGAACACCCCCCTGTTCGAGGAAGTGCTCGACAAGGTCTTCTGGGAGCGGATGGACATCCCGCGGACGGTCGAGGTGCTGCGGCGGATTCAGTCGGGTCAGATCGAGATCGTCGTGACGCGCATGACGCCGATCGGCCGAGCGGGCCTCGAGGGCGGTCGGCTTCTCGTGACGCCATCGCGGGCGGACCACGCCACCCTGATGGCGGTGAAGGCCCGCCTGGAGAAGGAGACCGCGACCTTCCTGTGTCTGAACTGCAAGATGTCGTGGCGGGAAATCGTTCGAGACCTTCCCGCGAAGATCCGGTGCCCGCGGTGCGAGGCGGTGATGGTCGCCGTCATCGCCCCGTACGAGAGGGACAAGATCGCGAAGCTCGACTTCGAAGGGAAGGACAAGGAGAGTCGCTCGAAGGCGAAGCGACTGTTCACGAACGCGAGCCTCGTGATGGCGCACGGGAGGAAGGCGGTCCTCGCGCTCATGGCGCGCGGCGTCGGCGAGGACACGGCCGCCCGGATCCTCCGCGGGTACCACGAGACCGAGCAGGATTTCCTGCGCGACGTCCTCGCGGCCGAGATCACGTACGCGCGGACGAAACGGTTCTGGGACTAGCATCCCGGGTCGATGGTTTCACGGGAGAAACCCAAGACGATACGTTTATCGCAAGGCGGTTCGGTCCTCCGAATCGGGTCAATCGTTGAGCGACCAGACGACCGTTTCGTGCCCCGTGTGCGGGCATGCGAACCTTTCGGATGCGACCGTGTGTGGAGCGTGCGGCTTCGCCCTGAACAAGTTGTCGCCCGAAGAGAAAGTGGACGCGATCCTCGAGGACTTACTCGACCTGTCACAAGCCCCGCCATCCGAGGCGAAACCGGAATCGCCGGCTGTGTCGGATGAGCCCGAGGTCGACGAGACCGCGGCGGAGGAGTTGTTCGACTCGCTCCTCGTCGAGATCCAACCCTCCCCTCCCGAGGAACCAGCGGAGGACCCATCCGCTCCGGACATCGGGGAGACTCGGGGATCCTCGGTCGCACCTGCGGACACGGAACGGATCCCGGTCATCGCGACGCCCGCCGAAACGGAAAGCCGGAAGATGATCCGGATCTCCGGCCGAATGTTCGACGGGGTCACGTATGCATCGGTCGGCGTGTTGCTCGCGGTGTTCATCTTCTTCCGGATGTACATCAATCCGTTCGACCTCTCGGCCCCCCTTCCGATCCTGCTCTTCGCGGCGGTGGCCGCGGGCGGGATGGTGGCCGCCGTCTCGTTGTTCCGAATTTCGAACAGCGCGGTGGCCCAAGGCGATCGGCTTGTGAAAGCGGGACGGTACCAAGAGGCCCTGGCGCATTACGAGCGTGCGATCCGGCTAGTCCGGCGACCGTCATACGCCTGGACGTCGCGCGGCGTCGCGATGCGGTACCTTGGGCGGCTTGATGAGGCGCTGCGGTGCCATGAGAACGCGATCCGCTTGGACCCGGAGAACGAGGTCGCGTGGTGCAACCTCGGCACGGTGTATTTCAAGAAAGGCCTCTTGGCGAAGGCCCTCGACTGCTACGACAAGGCGATCAAGATCCGGCCGAAGTACGCGATCGCCTGGAACAACAAAGGCGTCGTGTACGCGCGGATGAACCGGTTCGAGGACGCCGACAAGTGCCACGCGAAGGCGACGAAGCTCCGGCCCGAGTATGTCGCGGCCTGGTTGAATCGAGGGGAAGTCCTCGCTCGCCTCGGAGACCGTGAGGAAGCCCAGAAGTGCCTCGAGCGGGCCCGGTCGATTTCGCGGAGCGCGACGGCCTAAAGGCGCCCCATCGCGAGGACGTAAATCTCCGCACTCGTCGAGGTGGAAGCGGTCGGCTTGACGCCTTTCATCGCCTCGAAGCGCTCGCCGACTCGGCGAACGAATTGCGGGTATCCGTCGCCCTGGAACACCTTCACCAGGAACCGGCCATCCGGCCGGAGGGAGCGCACTGCGAAGGAGAGGGCCCCATCCGCCAGGTCGAGGGTCCGCGCCACGTCGAGCGATCGGTTGCCGCTGAGTTTCGGGGCCGTGTCGCTCATCACGACGTCGGCGGGCTTCCGGAGCGTCTCGAACAACTCGGCCTGAACCTCGGGGCGAGTGAAGTCGCCCCGAAGGATCTCGACCCCCTCGATCGGTGACATCGCGGCGAGGTCGACCGCGATGACGCGCCCCTTCGCCCCGACGCGCTCGCGTGCGACCTGGGACCAACCGCCGGGTGCCGCGCCGAGGTCCACGACGACGTCGCCCGATTCGAACAAGCCATATCGCAGGTCGATCTGCGACAGCTTGATCGCCGCGCGGCTCCGGTACGACTGTTTCTTCGCGGCTCGATAGAATCGATCGTGTTTCCGCGCCTTGACCCAGGCCTTGCCCATCGTGGAACGAAGCGACCGGCCCTGAATAAACCCTTTCCACGACCGGCTTAACATGTTGACCAGGCCCCGCGCACCCTTGAAATAGCCGCGGTCGCTTTCGTGCGATGTGGTCCGGACCTACGCAGACGCCGGCGTGAGCCAGGACGAAAAGGCCGCGCACATCGCCGCCCTCGTCTCCGCCCTCACCTACCGTCGTCGCGGCCTGGGGAAGCCGTTGACCAAGATCGGTCACTTCACGGGACTCGTCGACTTCGGCGACTACGCGCTCTCCCTGTGCACCGACAGCGTCGGGACGAAGGTCCTTGTTGCGAAGGAGATGCGCCGCTGGGACACGATCGGGATTGACTGCGTCGCGATGAACGTGAACGACATGATCTGCGTCGGCGCGGAGCCGATTGCCTTCGTCGACTACGTCGCGATCGAGGGATACGACCGCGAGGTCGCCCGTCAGATTGGCGTCGGGTTGAACCGCGGGGCCGAGATGGCGAACGTATCGATCATCGGCGGGGAGATCGCGGTGGTCCCCGAGCTCGTGCGGGAATTCGACCTCGGGGGCACCTGCTTCGGGGCCGTTCGGAAGTCGAAGATCATCGACGGTCGTGCGATCCGCCCTGGAGACGTGATCGTCGGCTTGCCGAGCCACGGGATCCACGCGAACGGCCTGACGCTCGCTCGCCGGGTGCTGCACGACGCCTCGCTGACCGTGTTCGACAAGGTCGGCGGATCCGGGCGTCCCTGGGGCGAGGAACTCCTGGAGCCCACCGCCATCTACGTCCGGCCGATCCTGCGCGCCCTCCGACGCGGGAACGCTCATGGCATGGCTCACATCACCGGAGGCGGGCTCCGCAACCTGATCCGCCTCAAGTCGAAGGTCGAGTTCCGCATCACGAAACCGCTCGACGTGCCGCGCCTGTTCCGCGAGCTGCAGTCGCTCGGGGGAATCGAAGACCGGGAGATGTATCAGACGTTCAACATGGGAATGGGTTTCGCGGTCGTTGCACCGGAGCCGGCCGCGAAGGACGTCATTCGGGCCCTCCAGCCCGACGTGAACGCACGGATTGTCGGAGAGGTCGTTCGCGGCAGCGGCGTGTCCCTGCCGGAGCTCGGCCTCGCATGGACGACGTATTGAGACCGATCGTATGGCCCGGCAGCGAAAGACGAATCGACGACGACGGCTTGCGTCGCCCAAAGGGGCCACCGCCGTAGGGAAGGCGTCGAGTACGACTGGAAGTGGCGTTGCGTTGGACGTCGTCGCGGCACGCGACCCGAAGGCGGACGCGTACCGGGAAGGCCTCGGATTCCCGGGGGACTCGCCGTTCACCCGCGGGATCCATCCGACAATGTACCGCGGTCGGCTCTGGACGATGCGCCAGTACGCCGGTTTCGGGACCGCGAAGGAGACGAACCGGCGGTTCAAGTACCTCTTCGCCCAAGGCAACGAAGGGCTGAGCGTCGCGTTCGACCTGCCGACTCAGATGGGCTACGACAGCGACGCACCGATGGCCCGCGGCGAAGTCGGACGCGTCGGCGTCGCGATCTCGACGGTCGAGGACATGGACACCCTGCTCGATGGCCTCCCGCTCGATCGGGTGAGCACGAGCATGACGATCAACGCGACCGCCGCGATCCTGCTCGCCCTCTACCTGGCCGTCGGCGAGGCGCGCGGCGTCGCCCGCGGATCGCTTCGCGGGACCGTCCAGAACGACATCCTGAAGGAGTACATCGCGCGGTCGACGTACATCTACCCGCCCGCGCCCTCGATGCGCCTCGCCCTCGACGTCATCGAGTTCTGTTCCCGCGAGGTGCCTCGGTGGAACGCGATCAGTGTGAGCGGCTACCACATCCGTGAGGCAGGCGCGACCGCTGCGCAAGAGATTGGGTTCACCCTCGCGAACGGAATCGCATATCTGGAGGCGGCCCTGTCCCGCGGCCTCGACGTCGACGCGATTGCGCCGCAGATCTCGTTCTTCTTCAACGCGCACATCGACCTGCTCGAGGAGATCGCCAAGTTCCGCGCCGCGCGCCGACTCTGGGCGACGCTCATGAGGGAGCGGTTCCATGCCAAGAAGCCAGAGTCGCTCGAACTCCGATTCCATGCGCAGACCGCGGGCGTGGCGCTCACCGCGCAGCAGCCGGAGAACAACGCGGTCCGGGTCGCGATCCAGGCCCTCGCCGCAGTCCTCGGCGGCGCCCAGTCGCTCCACACGAACAGCATGGACGAGGCGCTCTCGCTTCCGTCGGAGAAGGCGGTCCGGGTCGCCTTGAGGACCCAACAAATCTTGGCGCACGAGAGCGGCGTCGCCAACACCGTCGATCCGGTCGGCGGGTCGTTCGCGATCGAATCGCTGACGGACCGACTCGAGTCCGAGGCCGTCGGCCTGATCCGCGAGACGGACCGCCGCGGGGGGATGCTCAAGGCGATCGAGACCGGGTGGGTCCAACGCCAAATCGCCGACTCCGCGTACCGTGTGCAAGTCGAACTCGAGAGGGGCGAACGGACCGTCGTCGGCGTGAACGCATACGCGGAAGGCGACGAGCGCGTCCCCGTCCCGAAGACGAATCCACGTCTGGAGCCGGAGCGGATCCGACAGGTTCGGGCGTTCCGGTCGAAGCGCCGCCAGGGAGAGGTCGACTCCCATCTTCACCGCTTGGAGGACGAGGCCCGGTCGGACGCGAATCTCGTCCCTGCGATCCTGGATTCGGTCCGGGCGAAGGCGACGGTCGGGGAGATCAGCGACGTCCTCCGAACGGTCTTCGGCACGTACAAGCCGAGGCAAGAGGTATGATCGGACCGGTCCACCACGTTGGGGTTGCCGTCCGAAGGCTGCGCGAGGCGCTCGAGGATTACCGCCGTCTGGGCCTCGAGCCGGACCTCACGGAAGACGTGCCGTCGCAGGGCGTCCGCGTGGCCTTCCTCCGCGCCGGGGCCGTTCGAATCGAACTCCTGGAATCCCTCACGGCGGACGGCGTCATCGCCCGGTTCATCGAGCGCCGGGGGGAGGGATTTCATCATCTCGCCTTCGCGACGGAGAATATCCGAACCGAGATGAGGCGTCTCAGGGAAGCCGGATTCGAGCTGGTAGACCCGGAGCCGCGTCCGGGATCCCAAGGTCGGCTCGTCGCGTTCGTTCATCCTCGATCGCTCCACGGCGTGCTCCTCGAGCTCGTCGAGGAACGTCCCAAGGGGACCGGAAGGACTCAGCACGATTAGGCTGACCGTTGCGGAGAAGGTTTATCCGACGCCTTCCGGTGCGCGCGCGCCATGAGTCTCGAGGGCGCGGCGATCTCGCTCGGCGCGACGGTGATCAGTGTCGCCTTTGCGTCCCTCGTGTTCGCACAGTGGTTCGGCCGTCACCGGCCGTACTAGTTGGCTTGGTCGATCGGCCTGGGACTGTACGCAGTTGCGGCGTTCACGCAGTTCTTGGCCGAGGCGTACGGATGGTCCGTGCCCGTGTACAAAGTCTACTACCTTGTCGCCGCTCCGCTCGTCGCGGTGCTCGGGATCGGCTCCGTGTTCCTCGTCCACCGCCGCGCGGGCTTCGGGTTCACGCTGTACACCGTCGTCATCTTCGCGGGGTTCGCCGCGGCCGTCGCCGGAGCAACGGTCAACACGGATGCGCTCACGTCCTCCATCCCGGTCGCCGGGACGGCGCTCCCGGACAACGTGCGGATTTTCTCGCCCCTGTTCACGGTCCCCGGCAGCATCGCCTTGATCGGCGTCGCGGCGTACTCGTACTGGCGGTCCCGGCTCTCCTTCAACCTCTGGGTCGGGATCGGGGCGCTAATTGTTGCCGCCGGCGGCTCCTTGGCCCGGTTCAGCGTCTCGTGGGCGCTCTACATCGGCGAACTCGTCGGGATTGCGGTGATGTTCGCGGGCTTCTTGCGAAGCCAAGATCTGGCGAAAGTCGCGAGGCGGGCTCCCGCGCAGACGCCCTCCTGACGCGCACGTTGAAATATCTCCGCGCTCGTCCGACCGCCGTTGAAGATCGGCGAGGTCCACGACGCGAACCGCAAGACGGTCGGCCGGACGATCCTCCACTTCGACGCCGTCGAATCGACCAACGAGACCGCGAAGGAGTTCCTCGAGTCGGACGTCGAGGAGGGCCTGGTCGTGTGGGCGGACCGTCAGGCGTCGGGTCGTGGGCGCCACGGCCGGGCATGGGCGTCGCCGCTCGGCGGTTTGTACGCGTCGGTTATGCTCCGCCCCAAGGAGGCCCACGCCTGGCTCCTCGGTCTGCTCGTTGGCATGCCGGTCGTGAAAGCGTTGCGGCACTTCGGCGTGTTCGCCGGATTGAAATACCCGAACGACGCCATGTACCAGAACCGGAAGATCGCGGGCATCCTCTCCGAGGGTGTCTACCGGCACGACGTGTACCATGTGATCGTCGGCGTCGGCGTCAACACGAATGTGGACCTCGACAAGCTCCCGGCCGACGTGCAGCCGAGGGCCACGACACTGAAGCGAGAGGTGAACCTCTTCGTCGCGAATGAAGAATTCCTCGACTATCTCCTGAATCAAATCGACGACTTGTACTCCCGCTACCGCAACACGCGGATCGAATTCCTCGTGAAGGACTACCGCGGACAGTGCACGACGATTGGGAAGCGCGTCTCGGTGACGATGGGAAAAGAGAAGCTGACCGGTAAGGCGTATGACATCGGGACGAACGGGGCGCTCGTCATCATCGACGATCAGGGAGCGAAACACGATTTCTTTGAGGGAACTCTAGAAATCCTCAAGTGACGGTCGCGGCGGAAATCGGTCGGATGGCGACTTACACGCGCGGGGCGCGCCGCGAATAACGGACGACAAGATACGCGCCGACCCCGATGATGACGGCCGTCCCCGCGAGGATTGGAATCCAAATGGGAGTGCCGGACGTCCCGGGCGTCGAAGGCGGTCCGGGCGGTGCGGCGGAAAAGCGTTGGCCGACGTAAGCCAAGCCGACCACCGGATCGTGGTAGATTGCCATCGCCCGAGGGTACGAGAGGTAGACCGTCGCGGATTCGTTCGAAGCGATCACCGTCGAGTGGACGGCAGACGACACACCGTCGGCAGTCGCATTCGGACTCCACGTGAAGAACGCTTGAGCGGCACTCGCGTTCGTGAAAACGCCGTCCGAGCTGCCGCTCTCGTTCGCGGAAAACCGGAACTGGCTGGAAGTCAGCTCGAATTCCAGAGCCGCGGCGGTGTCGCTCGCCACGAAGAACGGGTGCTCCAGCGAGAGGTCGAGCTTCAGGGTTGTCGGGGTGAGCGGGACGGCCTGGTACATGGTTGGCCGGAGGAAGAAGAAGGAGTTCAGCGTCAGATTCGTGGGCACTCCGTCCCCGGTGGAGATCCAGAAGTGCGAGAGTTGGTCCAAGAGCGGGTCTCCGGCGAAGAGCGCCCCTTCCGAGAATTGAGTCTCGTTTGTCATGGTGCTCCATTCGTACGGGAGGTCCATCATCGAACCGTCGAAGGCAAATGGCCACACCCGGATGTGCGGGGATTCCGGCTGAGCGAGCGAGATCGCGTTCACAATGGGGTCTCCAGGTTCGTATCCGCCGCTCCCGTCCGCGTCACGATATTCGATGATCCGTCGGACCTCGAGGTCGAAGGTGTCTTGGACCACCGCGGTGTCGTTCGAGCCAAGCGGGCACGTCGCTGTGTCGAGGTGGATGCAACGCATGCTGACGTAATACGAGAAGTGGATTCTCAGAGCCGCGCCGTCCGCGGGACCCGACGCGTCCGCGGGGATCGAGAACTCAATGAAAATCTGGGAAAAGGCGTCGAGGGTCCCGTTGTTCGGATAGTGCTGCTGATACCCTTCAGTAAGGTTGAGTAAGGCGACATCGCGCCGGAGGCCCGAAGTCGGATCGGCCATCCATCCACTGCCGTAGAAGATCTTGGCAATCGAATACTCATCGGGGTCCACCGCAGCGACAGGGGTTGGGTTAGCTGAGAACGCGACCATCGCGAACGCGATGAGACAGATGACGACAACGGGCCGATGGCGAAGCGTCCCGTCCACGGAGATCTCCATGGTCGGGGCGCGCACTTAGCCCTTTCGACCGGCCGTCGGTTTCGTCAGGTTCCCAGGGAATCCCCACGGGGCGCGAAGGATTAATGACACGCTCCGCGTTCGGCGGCTCCATGGTGGGCGATGAGCGCATCGATGAGCTGCGCCGACGGAAGGCCCAGGCCCGAGAGGGCGGGGGCAAAGATCGGATTCAGGCGCAGCACAAGAAGGGGAAGCTGACCGCGCGGGAGCGGCTCGATCTCCTCCTCGATCCGGGCAGCTTCGTCGAGACGGACGCCTTCGTCGAGCATCGCACGACCGACTTCGGGATGGACGCGAAACGAATCCCGGGGGACGGCGTCGTCACGGGCTACGGGACGATCGACGGTCGGACCGTCTTCGTCTTCTCGCAGGATTTCACCGTCTTCGGCGGAAGCCTCGGGGAGATGCACGCGAACAAGATCGTCAAGATCATGGACACGGCGATGAAGGTCGGCGCACCGGTGATCGGCCTGAACGACAGCGGAGGCGCGCGGATTCAGGAGGGCGTCATCAGTCTCGGCGGCTACGCGGAGATTTTCTTCCGGAACGTCCTCGCATCGGGGGTCATCCCGCAGATCAGCGCACTCCTCGGTCCCTGCGCGGGAGGCGCGGTGTACAGCCCCGCGATGACAGACTTCATCATCATGGCGAAAGGGACATCGAACATGTTCATCACGGGTCCCGATGTGATCAAAGCCGTGACCGGCGAGGATGTCTCGTTCGAGGATCTCGGCGGAGCGACGGTCCATGCCGCCAAGAGTGGCGTCGCTCACTTCGCCGCTCCGGATGAGAAAGCGGCTCTTCGGTTCGTCCGAAAGCTCCTGAGCTACCTCCCGTCGAACAACGTAGACGATCCGCCGATCGTTGCGACCGACGACGAGGCGTCCCGAGCCGACCCGGAACTTTCGGGGGTGGTCCCGAAGCAGCCCGACAAACCGTACGACATGCGGGACGTCATCGGGCGTGTCGTCGACCGCGACTCGTGGTTCGAGGTGCATGAAGAGTGGGCCCAGAACATCGTCGTGGGCTTTGCTCGCCTCGAGGGGCGGCCCGTTGGCGTCGTCGGGAACCAGCCGAAGGTTCAGGCGGGCACGCTCGACATCAATGCGTCGATCAAGGCTGGGCGGTTCGTTCGGTTCTGCGACTGCTTCAACATTCCCCTGCTCACGTTCGTCGACGTCCCCGGATTCCTTCCGGGGAAGGAGCAAGAATACGACGGGATTATCCGCAACGGCGCCAAGCTCCTGTTCGCATTCAGCGAAGCGACCGTCCCGAAGGTCACGGTCATTACGCGGAAGGCGTACGGCGGTGCGTACGACGTGATGTGCTCGAAGCACATCCGCGGGGATTTCAACTTCGCTTGGCCTTCCGCGGAGATCGCCGTCATGGGTCCCGAGGGCGCGGTCCAAATCATCTTCAAGAAGGAAATCGAGGACGCGAAGGACCCGAACCGGCGGGAGAAGGAACTCGTGAGCGAATATCGCGATCGCTTCGCGAACCCATACATCGCTGCGCGTATGGGATACCTCGACGATGTGATCGAACCGCAGGAGACGCGGCCCCGCGTGATCAACGCGTTCTCGGTCCTCCGGACGAAACGAGAGACCCGGCCGGCGAAGAAACACGCCAACATTCCGCTCTGATGAGGCCCGAATGTTTCGACGGCTCTTGATCGCGAATCGAGGCGAGATCGCGATCCGGGTCGCGCGGACGGCGCGGGAGATGGGAATCCGGACCATCGGCGTCTACTCGGAGGCGGATCGGTCCGCGTTGCATCGAAGCGCGATGGACGAGACGCTGTTGATCGGAGGCGCGCTCCCGGCGGACAGCTATCTCAATATCGAAAACGTCCTCCAAGCGGCTCGAGCCGCACGCGCTGACGCAATTCACCCGGGCTACGGGTTCCTCTCGGAGAATCCGATTTTCTCGACAAGATGCGCGGACGCGGGATTCGTCTTCGTCGGCCCACCTGCTGAAGCGATGGCCCTTTCGGGCGACAAGATCGCCGCAAGGAAATCCATGGCCGGTGAAGGGGTTCCGGTCACCGGTGGCGTGGACCGACCGCTCCGGTCCGTCGACGAGGCGCGCAGCGTCGCGTCGGAAATCGGGTATCCGGTGCTCTTCAAGGCGACGGCGGGCGGCGGCGGCATCGGGATGGCGCGGGTCGACCGACCGGCCGAACTCTCGGCGGCGTTCGAGTCGGCTCGTAGCGTCGCGCTCGCGAACTTCGGGAACCCGGACCTCTTCCTCGAGAAATACCTCCGACGGGCGAGGCACGTCGAGGTGCAGGTCTTGCTCGATTCCCGCGACGGCGTCGGATTCGTCGAACGGGAATGCAGCGTCCAGCGCCGTCATCAGAAGCTCGTCGAGGAGACCCCATCACCCGCCGTCAACCCGAGTCAGCGCTCCCGCCTGATCGATACCGCGATTCGGGGGCTCCGAGCGATCGGATACCGCAACGCCGGCACGGTCGAGTTCCTGCTACACGACGGCCGCTTCACCTTCAACGAGGTCAACGCCCGTCTCCAGGTCGAGCACCCAATCACGGAGATGGTCACCGGGGTGGACCTGGTCCGACAACAGATCCGGATTGCCGCGGGCGACGGTCTCGAGGTCTCCCAATCCGAGCTCACGCGGCATGGGCACGCGATCGAGTGCCGCGTGAACGCTGAAGACCCGATCCGAAATTTCCTCCCGTCTCCCGGACGGGTCGTCGGCTATCGAGAACCGACCGGGGCGGGTGTCCGCGTGGACAGCGGCGTCGCCGCGGGCTCGCTCGTGCCGCCGTACTACGACCCGCTCGTAGCCAAACTGGTCGTCCACGCGAAGACTCGAAGGCAAGCGATCGAACGAATGCAGAGGAGCATCGACGCGTACGAGATCCGCGGGGTGCACACGAACTTGCCGTTCCATCGTGCGCTCCTTCGCCGGCCCGAGTTCGTCCGGGGGAATCTATGGACTACGATGGTCGCGGACCTGCGGATTGCGGCCGGCCTCCGGAGCCGCGGCCCGTGGGAGGAACGCGTCGCAGCGATCGCTGCCGCCCTCGTCGCCAGCGGCCGGGTGGCGCGCGGTCCGACCTTCCCGCTCGAGAGACCTTCGGTCACGCGATGGTCGCTCGCGGGACGGAGGGAACGGCTATCAGGAGGTGGCCATGCGGTTTCGCCTCGACGTCGATGGTGAGGAGCGCGGGATCGAAGTCGAACCGATGACCGGTGGGTTCGTCATCTGGATCGAGGGCGCAATGTATCGAGCCCGGACACGGCTCGCGAGAGACTCCGTGGACGTTCGGATCGGGGCGAAGACCCTGCGCCTCCAACTCCAAGGGAACGAGGCAATCCTCGACGATGGGGTTCACCGTCTACGCCTCGTCGAAGTGTCCGAGGAAAGAGCCGAGGTCGTTGAACGCGGCCCCGCGGGCGCGGGCACGGTGGTAGATGTACGCTCGTCGATGCCCGGGCGCGTTGTCCGGGTGGCCGTCGCGCCAGGAAGTTCGGTTCGACGCGGCGAGACGCTCGTGGTCCTGGAGGCGATGAAGATGCAGAATGAGATTCCGGCGCCCGGGGACGGGGTCGTGCGTCTGGTCGCGTCGGCGTTGTGAGGAGATGCCGCAGGCGCTCCTTCTTTGAGCGCAAGTAACGGACGTTCGTTGCGGTGGCGCGGACCTGGAGGGGGATCCGTTTCGTCACGCGAACGCCGTATGCGCCAAGCTCCTCGATCTTCGCAGGGTTGTTCGTCATCAACTGAATCGAGTCAACCCCGAGGACCCGCAGCATGCATGCGGCACACTTGTAACTTCGAAGGTCCGCAGGAAAACCAAGCGCGCGGTTGGCGTCGACCGTGTCGAGGCCATGGTCCTGCAGGTGGTACGCCGCGACCTTGTTGACGATGCCGATGCCTCGTCCTTCCTGGGCGAGGTACAGGAGGACGCCTTCGGACGCTCGGCCGATTCGCTTCAATGCGGCGTCCAGCTGCTCCCCGCAGTCGCACCGCTCCGAACCGAATACATCGCCGGTCACGCACTCGGAGTGCAGGCGCACGAGGACGTCCTGCTTCCCCGCGACCTTTCCTTTCACGAGGGCAACGTGCTCTTCGCCGCTGAACGGGCAGACGAATGCGTGGATGCGGAAGCGACCGTACCGGGTCGGAAGCCGTGCCTCACTTCCGAGCAGGATGTTGTCGCACAGTTCGCCTTCGAAGCGCGCCATGTCCCGCGGTTCCGACGATTCCGGGGTATATAAGAATGCAGGTAGGAACCAGCAACGCGGCATCCTATGGCCGGGGTGAGGCCGCCGTCAATCTTCCAAATGAGCCGCGATGAGCGCGGGAGCCGCCCCAATCGCGGTCGCAGTCTCGAGCGACAATCCGCGACCGGTTAGGTCGAAGTGATAGCGGCCGAGCGGATACACGTCGCGGTCATCGAGGCCGCGCGGTCCCAGTCCGAAGACGAGCAGGATCGACGTCCCGTGTTTCAGGAGCCCGGCCAAGAACGCCGCGGTCGTCGCTTTCTTTGCGTCCGGTCGATTCGTCGTCACGATCGGTTCGCCGAGTTGCGGCGGAAAGCCTCGCTTAGGGAACCCGAATGTCAGGAACCGGCCTCCGTGCGCCAACTCCCGGAGATACGTGCCGGCCTCGCCGATGCTCGTGGTGCCGGACACCCAGGCGGCGATGTCCACGGGGGTGCGGAGGTCCTTCTCGAACGGGAAACCGAACGTCGCCAGGTTCGCGTCGAAGGCGAGGGCGATCGGCGCCGCCCGGGCGATGGCCCGGCGGTGGGCTTCTGCGAAACGCGCGGGATCGTACGAATTGTACAGCCCAATCGTCATGCGGCCGCGAGCCATGCCGGACGACGATAGGGGCAACGCTATTTTGAATTAGTGCGCCGTCTTGGACTCGTCTGCATGGAGATGCTGTATTACACGATCGACGGCGGCCGCCTTGCCGGCCTTCCCGGTCCCGCATACATGGAGTGGGACTTCGCCCGCCTGCGGAAGATGGGCTACTCGGTTGTCGTCAGCCTCGAATGTGAGCGCTTGAACACGTTCGAGATCGAGGACGCGGGCTTCGAGCACAAGAAGATTTGCGTCGAGGACTTCAGTGCCCCAACCCTGGCTCAGGTCGATGATTTCGTGGCCTTTGTCGATTCGAAGATCGCAGAGGGCAAGAAGGTACTCGTCCACTGTTTCGCCGGTCGCGGCCGGACGGGTACGATGCTCGCCGCGTACCTCATCCACCAGGGGGTGTCGTCCGAGGCCGCACTGCGCGAAATTCGCGAGCGTGCGGGCAAGGCGTACGGCACGCTCCGTGGCGTCATCGAGCCGGATCAAGAGGAATTGTTGCGCTGGTACGAGCGCCGGTTCAGCGGTCGATGAGCACCTGCCTCACTTGAGATCGACGAGCTCCTCGCCTTCCCACTTGTATCGCTTCTGTTTTCTCTTCTTGGGGACGCCTTTCTGCAACAGATATCCGATGAGGATTGGCAACCCGATCGTCGCGTCGACGAGGCTCTGGGCCATCTTCGCATCCTTGTGGAACTTTCCCCAGGATTGGCTTTCCTCGAACGTACACCCGCTGAGGCCGCCCCACTGGGGCACGTCGGTCGTAATCTGGGCGGCGTACATGTGCGGGTTCTCCGGGTATCCCATGACCTCCTGGATCACCTCGACCTGCGAGATGTAGTTCTTCGGCGTGCCCCCGCCCACGTAGAAGACGCCGGTCCGCGGGGACTTCAGCTTGACCTGCGCGATCTCGTAGTTGTCCTTGATCGAGTCGAGCGCGATCGGCTCCTTGCCCTTCTTCACGCGGTCATGGTGGTGCTTCGCGAGCGCGATGCCGATCGACGAATCGTTGAGGGCCGGGACGAAGTACGGGATGCCTTTCCGATAGCACGTTCCGACGAGGCTGTTCGGGTCCTTCGAGGCGATTCGCCCCATGTCCCACAGGATCTCGCGGCTGCTGTACGGCCGCGGTTCGAGGGAATCGGCGAGCGCCGCGATCTCGTCGTCGCACTCTCGGAAGAGGGATTCGTCGGCCAAAGTGTCGTACACGCGGTCGAGGAAGTGCTCCCGCAGGACGATGTCGTCCGCGTCCGGGGACGAGCGGTAATGGTGGTACCCGTGCGCCTCGTAGAAGTCGTGATAGGCGATCGCCCCCGTCGTCACGACGACGTCGACGAGGCCGAACTCCACCATGTCGCGCATCACTTTCTTCAGGCCGCCCGGCGTGAGGGCGCCGGCGCCGCCGAAGAACACGGTGCACTTCGGGTCCGTCATCATGGTCTCCAGGACGGAGGCGCACAGGCCCAAGGTCCGCGCCTGGAACGAGATGTGCTTGTAGCCGTCGACGAGGTCTGCGATCGTCTGGGTCTTCTCAAGGTCGAGATGCTGGATCGGTACCGCTGTGAGGTCCGCCTTTGTGGGCTTCTTGTCCGCCATGCGCGGCGCTATGCGGCCCCCGGCCAAAAGGCTTCGGTCGTCACGCCTTCTTGCGGCCCTCGACGGCCTCGGCGATCGCGCGCGCCTTTTCTTTCGGCCTCGAGCAAACCGCGTACTCGTCGCCGTCGAAGAACACGTCGAGGTCCGGATTCTGCCGCTGGATCTGCTGGATCCGCTGCATGATGTCCTTGAGGGTGATCGACTCGTCGTTCGGGTCGATCCGCATGATAATCCGCTTCTCGCTCTCCGTCCCCAAGGCCCGCCCGTCCTCCGGACTCGTCGAGACAGTCAGACTCGTCCGTCCGTATAAATACTATTCCGGCGGCCAATTGGAATGTATGAGGGTGCGACCTCTCGTGTTCATTGTTCGACGACCGGCTTCTGGCGTTCCGCTTTACGAAGAGAATCCAGACGGTCTGTGTGTGCACTCATCTTTCAGACGGCCGGCCTTCCATTCCACGATCTCTTGCAGCTCCGCGGTTGGATTTGGCCCTCGAGTCGTCCTCAGAGCCGAGCGGTTAAGTAGCGCAAAGCCGGTTTAGCGTCGTGGTGGAAGGATGCCCAGTATTGGAACCATTCTCGTAGTCGTGTTGGTTGTCGCTGGAATTGGAGGATTCGCGTTTGGATATCTCGTGCACCCGGCGACAACCACAGTGACGCGGGTTGTCCCTCAGACCGTGGCGCTTACGGGCTACGGCTTCTCCTGCGGTCCGTCGAGCCAGGCGCCCTACCTCGAGGGCCTCCTTCAGTTCAACCTCACCAGCACCTATTCGACGGACGTCGTTGTATCGGTTGCATACACAGGGAACTGGACGGGAGACACGAACCAGCTGGTGCATCCGAACTCGACGAAGCATGTGGCGGTCACCTGGGGACCGGGCAAGATGCAGAACATCCAAGTGACTCAGTGTCCGACCGTCGGCCTTGTGATATGGCTCGTCCAGCAGGATCTTGTGCCGTGTCCGAACCCGCCATGCGATGCGGGACTCATTTCGGGTCCCGGCGGTACGCCCACGGCCTGGGGTGTGAACATCGGCAAGTCTGGGGACCAGAGCAACTGGACCCTGACGTTCACGTCGATCCCCTCGAGCGCGGCGACCAGCTCCGTGTTCATCACGATCCGCTGGAAGCGTATCCACGGGTGACGTCCTCCGCCTGAGCACCGTGTCGTACCCGACCGGATACCAGGTCTCGCTCGTGAGCGGAACGTCCGTTGTCTATACGCACGCCCTGCAATAACTAACCAACACAGGTCCATCGCCCATCGTTGCGCCCGACGGCCATGGACTTGATAGCGGGATTAAATGGAAAGTGCCGGGCTGTGGGGGCCCGGCATGATGGGAAAATAGGGGGCGAGGCGGTTGACGCTTCGGTCGCTATGCCTTCGCCCGATGGCCGCAATCGTCCTCTGGGAGCGCGGAAAGATTGTTCGATGATATTGAGGTGGCTACGATTAAATACCCTCTTATCTCGTAGCGAGACCCAACCGGTTCGTCCGGGTCGGTCGTGCTAGCGATGCTCAGGGAGGCACAGGCCCGATGGCGGTGAAACCCGCGGAGGGCACCGTCTCGCAGGTCTGCCGCGTGTGCGGAGGCGAAGTCAATCCGCACGGCGAGTGCGTGGTCTGCGGCACGAAGCAATCGGATCCGCCGAAAGCGGAGGACCCGGGGACCGCCACGTGGCTCAAGGGCGACTCTTCGGACGGCGGACTGAATGCGTGGATCGGCGCCTCGGTGGCCGGCGGGGACTCCAAGGACGAGGCGCTCCGCAAGTGGCTCGCGGGCGAGGACACGGCATTCCAAGATTGGATCGGGGTTCCCACCGTCACGGGCGGAGCGAAGTCCGCGCGGACTCCGGCCGAGCGCGTGTCCGACGACAAGGTCCGGGAGCTTCGGACGAAGGCCCTCGAGGTGGACGGCCTCCATGCCGAGCTCGAATCGATGCGCGCCACGTTGAACCGCGAACTCGCGAACTTCCGGCAAGGCAAGTTCGATCCGGTCAAATACATCGAGGAGACGGCGAACCTCTCGAAACAGCTGCAGACGGAGATCGCAAAGCGCCGGGAACTCGAGCAGGAGATCGAGCACATCAAGAAAGGCTCGATTGCCGTCATCAAGTACGTCAAGACCCAACAGCTCAAGGCCGGCGCCTCGCCGGAGATGAAGAAGCGTCTCGATCAGGAGACGAAGGCCCGCCAGGCCCTCGACGCCGACCTCGGCGAGCAACGATCCGTGAATGAACTACTTCGCAAGCAACTCGAAACCGGCCTCGGAAAGCTGAAGCCGGACCAGCGGGAGTTGAAGAAGCGGGAGTTGGACCTCGCCGAGCGCGAGGCAGCGTTCAAGTCCAAAGAGGATCGTCTCGCATCGAGTCCAACGGGCGAGGGCGGGCCCTCGAGCGAGGAGCTGAAACGCCGGCTCGAAGAGGAACTCCGCGAAATGGCGGAAGATTACCTCGCGAAAGAGGAGGAGTTCAAGAAGCGGATCATCGGGCTCGAAGAGGAGGTCGGGAAGCTCAAGATCGAAGACAAGGTCCGCGCGGAAGCCCGCGCCTTCGAAGGCAAGCCAAAATCGGAGGTCCAGGCGGCGTTCTCGAGGAAGGAGCAAGAGGTCCTGCACAAAGAGAAGATGGTGCTGCTCCGGGAACAGGAGCTCCAGCGCCTCCAGGCGGACCTGCAAGCTAAGGAGGACGAGATTAAGAAGGTGAAGGAGCCGCTCACTTACAAGGAGGAAGAGCTGCTCCGGCGCGAAGAAGACCTCGTCTACCGCGAAAAAGTCATCCAAGCGGAGCAGCGCAAGATGGAGGAGGCGAAGGCCCAAGGCGGCTCCGTCGAGGAATTGGACATGAAGTCGCGCCTCGAGGAACTGAAGGGGCAGATCAACACGAAGGAAGAAGAGGTCCGCACGAAAGAGCGGTACCTGCAGCAGAAGATGGAAGAACTCCGGCTGCGGGAGCAAGGCCTCATCGCGGAGGACATCGAGGCTCGGGAACAGGATCTCCAGGTTGAGGTGAAGCAACAGAAGGTCAAGCTGGGAATCGCCCGGCTCGACGACCTGCTATTCGGCGGCATCCCGTTCGGGACGAACGCCTCCGTGTACGGCCCCGCGTACGTCGGGAAGGAGGTCCTCGTGAGCCTGTTCATGGCGGAGGGTCTCAAGAAAGGGGTCCCGGTCCTGTGGATCCTCACGGACAAGGGGCCGGCCGAGGTCCGGGAGGAGATGGCGTTCGCCCTTCCCGGTTACGAGGAGTACGAGAAGCTCGGGCTCGTCCAATACATTGACACGTATTCGAAGTCGATGGGCATGACCGCGGAGGCGTCGGATGCGCACACGACCTACATCGACGACCCGACGGACCATCAGGCGATCCTGAAGGCCGTCGATGCTCGGGCCGCGGAGTGGAAGAAGAAGTACCCGACGTACCGGATGGCCTTCCGCAGCGTGTCGACGCTCATCGCCTACCTGGACCCGACGACGACCTTCAAGTTCCTCCAGCCCTTCGTGGGTCGGCGGAAGCGGGACAAGGCCGTGGCCTTCTACGTGATCGAGAAAGGGATGCACGAGGAGCAGGAGATCCAGATGCTCGGCTCGCTGATGGACGGGAGCATCGAGTTCAAGGTCGAGCAGCTGAAGTCGTTCCTGTGCATCAAGGGCATCTGCGACGTGCAGAGCCGCGGCTGGATCCGGTACACGTACACGAAGTCGAGCTTGTCGATCGGGTCGTTCTCGCTGGACCACATCAAGTGATCAGGCGATTTCCGGGGAACGCCCTTTCCCGGGTTTGGGCGGTTGCTGCGGGACGTTGACCTGAGGGATCGGCACGGGCGGTGGGAGGCGGAGTTCCCGGGCGAGGATGACCGCTTCCGGGATGCAATTCGACATGATGACGGTATGAATCTCCTGGGCGACCTCGGGCGGCATCTGGCCCCCCGCAGACCAACTCTTCACGAGCCCCCGGGCGTCCCCTTCCCAGAGGAGGTTCCCTTCGATCTGGATGAGGCCGACGACTGCCTCCGAGGCATGGTAGTTCGCGGTGAAGCGGAAGTCGACGGAGGCCTGGCGGTCCCCGAGCTCGGAGATCAGGGTGACCGTGCTGTTGTGATCCACCCGCAGATTCAACCAGCGGTCCGTCGGCTTCACGAACCGTCGGCCGTCCACGCTGGAGAATTCGAACGTCTTGATGGGCATGGATTCGAGGCTTCGAAGGAACCGACGCTATTTGAATGTTCGCGGGAGCGGAGATTTTAGCCCCTGGCGAACGTTCGGAGGTCGCGATGGTCCTCTGGATCGGCGTCGACGACACGGACAGTCTGCGGGGGATGTGCACGACGTTCCTCGCGGCGGAGCTCGTTCGTGATCTCACCCGAGACTTCGATCTGGTCGGCTATCCGCGGCTCGTCCGTCTGAATCCGAACATCCCGTGGAAGACGCGCGGAAATGCGGCGGTCTGCCTTCGGATTGGTTCGGGTCGGGGAGAGCCGATGACGGTCGGAGAGCTGGGCGGAAGGCCGATTCAGACGTTTCCACGCGGCCGTTGCGACGAACCCCCGGCCCGCGTGCTTGACCGGGTGTCCCGGCTCGTCGAACGATGGTCCCGGATCGACGATGAGACGACCAACCCGGGCTTCACGATCTCTCCGACTGCGGCGCGCGCGTGGCTCTACTGGCGTGCGGTCCGCCGGATTGTCACGATGGACGAGGCGGTGGCGGCAGCCTCGACATCCGCGATTGTCCGCGGTTACAAGAATGGGCGAGGCATCATCGGGGCCCTGGCGGCAACCTCGTGGCGGCCGCGGGACCGGACGTATGAGGTCCTCTGTTACCGGAAGGAATCCAGCTGGGGGACTCGAAGGGAGATCGTTCCCGAGTCTGTGAAAGAGATGGACATCCGGTTTCCGTCGACGTTCAACAGCTACGATTACGACAACGAGCGCGTGGTGATCGCCCCGCACTCGCCCTGTCCGATCCTCTTCGGGATTCGCGGAGACGAGCCGGGCGTGCTGCCGGAGGCGATGCGATCGATTCGGGGCGAACGCCCGGCGGGCTGGCTTCTTTTTGAGACAAATCAGGGGACCGATGACCATGTCGTGCCTCAGCCGGTGATGGAACCGCGCCAGACCATCCGGGTCGAAGGACGCGTCGAGCGTTTTCCCCGAATTCTCCGGGGTGGGCATGTCGTCGTGTCCTTGTCCGGAGTCGACGTCACGGCGTACGAACCCTCGAAACAGTTCCGGTCCGTCGTGGCGGCTCTGTGGCCCGGCGATCGGATCGGCGTGATTGGCGCGATTCGCGACGAGCCGCGGACGTTGAATTTGGAAAAGCTGCAGGTCCTTGACGTCGTGAAGCGCGTTGTGAAAATTGCCAACCCGATTTGCAACGCATGCGGCTGCCGGGCGAAGTCCATGGGTCGAATGGGCCTCTTTCGATGTCCGAAGTGCCGCGAAAAGTTCCCGCGGTTTGCGGCGTCATTTCGCACAATCGATTCGGGCCTCCGACGCGGGTGGTACGAACCCCCGGTGGGATCGAGGCGTCATCTGAGCAAGCCCTTGAAACGCTTCCCGGAGGCGAGAGCCCTCTAGACGCGAGTCGTGGGCGCTTGCTGGATTCCCAGTCCGGGGACGCGGAGACGTCGTTCGATGTACTCGACGATCTTCGAGACCGGGACGGTGATCAGGAGGTACAGCCCGGTGACGATGGCGAACGACTCAAACGGCTTCCCCTGGAAGAACGCCTCGCGCCGCCCGATTTCCGTGAGCTCGACGATCCCGATGACGAGGAGCAACGAACTCGCCTTCAGCAGGCCGATATATTCGTTCGTCAGGGGCGGGATGACGAGACGAAGGGCCTGTGGCAAGACCACGTGTCGCATCGCCTTCCACCGGGAGAACCCGATCGCCCGTGCGGCCTCGACTTGGCCCGTGTGGACGGTTTGGATTCCTGCGCGAAAGATCTCGCTCTGATACCCTCCGGTGTTCGCCGTCAACGCGACCAGACCGGCGATGAGCGCAAGCTGGTTCGGATCCAGACTCGAGAAACGGATCACGAGGACCGAGCTAACGAACACGATCTGAACGAAGAGGGGCGTTCCGCGGATCGCAGCGACGTATCCATCGCCCATCCGACGGAGCGTGTACTTCACGCCGAATACGGCGGCCCCCTGCGCACCCGGCTTGCGCACCGAAACACGAGCCGCCCTCGCCCATCCGATGATGAATCCGATGCCCATCCCGACGATGTACGCCACGGTTGTCACGTAGAAGGTAACCCACGCGCCCCGCAGATAGATCGGCCACGCGCTGGCAATGTACGTCCAACTCAGGCCGTACCGTCCAACGAGAACCTCGAGGAGAAGTCCGATGATGCCAACCGTGAGGACGACGGCTGCGATCGTGTCGAATGTTCGCGTGCGTTGTCGCCGGAGGGCTTCGAGGCTCCCCATGAGTCACCTGAGGATCTTGCTCACGAACGCCCGCGTCCTTTCCTGCTTCGGGTGTTCAAAGATTTCCTGCGGGTGGCCTTCCTCGAGGATCACCCCGCCGTCCATGAAGACGATTCGCCTGGCGACGTTGCTCGCAAATCCCATTTCGTGGGTCACGACGATCATCGTCATCCCGTCGCGGGCCAGGGCCGTCATCACGTCGAGGACCTCGCGGATGTACTCCGGGTCCAAGGCGGACGTGGGTTCGTCGAACAGCATGGCCTTGGGATCCATGGCCAGCGCCCTCGCAATCGCGACCCGCTGCTGCTGGCCGCCAGACAGCTCCGCGGGGTAGGCGTTTGCTTTCGCCGCCAACCCGACCCTCGCCAAGAGTTGCTTCGCCTTATCTTCCGCCTGTTCTCGGGACACGCCCTTCACTCGGATGGGGCCGAGCATGACGTTCTCCTGGGCGGTGAGGTGAGTGAAGAGGTTGAAACTCTGGAACACCATGCCGACCTGCTGTCGGACCCACTCCCGATTAATGTCGTGGCGATTCACATGGACCCCGTCGATGAACACGCGGCCCGCATCCGGTTCGACCAGGAGATTGATGCAGCGCAGGAGCGTGCTCTTGCCCGATCCACTCGGGCCGATGATGACGAGAGCCTCGGCTTTCGACACGTCGAGGGTGATCCCTCGGAGGACATGAAGCGTGCCGAAGTACTTGTGGACGTCCTCCACGCGGATCATACCGAGACCCCTTCCAGGCCTCGCACATGAAATTTCCTCTCGAGGAAAAGCAGGACTTGGGTGACGGCCGTGGTCATGGCGAAGTAAACCAGGGCGACGGCCGTCCACATCGTCAAGAGCCAGTACACGCTCGCTCCCGGTTGGAGGAAGACCGCTTGGATGAAGTCCTGGCTCACGCCGAAGAGATCGAGGGTACCGATGGCCGCCAGGAGGGAGGTGTCCTTGATGACCACGGCAAATTCATTGCCGAGCGGCGGCAGGCTCAGCCTCAACGCCTGTGGCAGTACGACATTGAACATGGACTGGGTGGGGCGCATGCCGAGAGCTTGAGCGGCCTCGAGCTGACCCCGAGGGACTGACTGAAATCCCGCCCGGAAGATTTCCGATTGATACGCGGCTGAGTGGAGCGCAAGGGCCACCGCGGCAACGTTCCAAGCAAGATCCTTCCCGGTGAAGCGGGCCTGGAGGAGGGCGGCCCCGAAAATTGATGCATAGATGACGATGACGATGGGCGGAATCCCCCGGAAGAAATCTACGTAAACCGAGACGGGCCAAGAAAGGGTCCTGAATCGGGAGATCCGGAGCCAGCCGAGGAAAAAACCGAGCACCGCGCTAAGGGGCAGGATGATGCCGACAAAGCGGAGGGTCGTGCCGATTCCAGTTTCAAAACTACCTCCATATCTTCGCCAGAATTCCGCGTCGAGGAGGCTGAAATTGAGGAGCACCTGGAGGAGGACCAGGAAAATGGACGCTCCGATCACGGCTTCGATGACACGGGTCAAAGCAGCGTGTCTGACAACAGGCTGGCCCCGCACCTCCGCCACAGACGCCTCAGCGGTGGCCATTCAGGCTCCGCTCTGGTACCGCACAAAAGGGAGTAAAGGTTTGCGGCATCCGGCTGCGAGCCGCAACGGGTTTCTCTAGAACCACTTGTCGATTAGTTTTGCGTAGGTCCCGTCGCTCTTGATTTCAGCGAGCTTCGCGTTCAAGATCGTCACGAGGTTCTCGTAGAACGCGTGCTTCGCATCGTCAGAGGCGGTCCTCGGGACCGCGAACCCATAGAGCTCGTTCGTTGGGATTGTACCCGCAACCGCATACTTCGTCGGGTTCGCGGCGGAAAGTCCATCCGCGGCGGGCTTGTCAATCACGATGATGTCGATGTTCGATTGGTCCAGAGCGAGGAGCAGGTCCGCGACGGAAGGTTTCACCGTGACCGTCGCGTCCTTCGCGTTCGAATCGACCCAATAGAAGCTCGTGGTCAGCTCCTGGACTCCGATCTTGAGGCCCGTTTTGTTGAGTTCGGAGTCGAGGCAATTCGCCGCGGCACAATAGACCGTCGCGTCACCGGTCCGCTTCAGGACGCCTTGATTGGAGAGGAAGTAGGGGTTCGTGAAGTGCAGGGTCGCGTTCCTTGCGGTCCCCGTGTCCCCGTTCATGGTGATTGCGCCAATGGCGATGTCAACACCTTGCGCGGCGGTGGCCGCCAACAGCGCGGTAAAGTCTCGATAGTCACGCCATTCGTATGCATATCCTCCGCGCGTCACCATCTCCTGGATCAAATCGGCGTCGAATCCGATGATGCTCCCTCCGACATTCGATTCAAAGGGCGGGAACGGGGTGTTCGTCCCCAAGAGAAGAACCTGTTTTGCAGCCGGGGCTTGTCCGAACACCAGCCACCCGGCGCCGAGGCCTGCCGCGAACGTGACGATGGCCACAATCACCGCGAGAACTGCCGAAACTCCCCGCGCCCCCCGCACCGCCTCCGTCGGGGGCGCGCCACCTCCCGCCGCCATGGGGAGGTGCAAATGCGTGTCACTATTTGAATGTCACCGGGAGGAGAACGGTTGGAACGGGACACGAACTCCCCGGGACGCGAAGGCGCTCACGTTGCGGCCCGCTTGAAGCATTCCTCGAGCACGTCGAGGCCGGCATCGAGCACATCCCTCGGGATGTTCAGCGCAGGGATGTATCGCATCGCCGAATCGCCACACGGGAGCAAGATCAGACCGTGCTGGTACGCGTCCTTCTCAATCGCGTCACGACGCTTCGGATCCGGTTTCTTCGAATGCTTGTCCATGACGAACTCCGTCGCCTGCATCATCCCGAGGCCGCGGCGGTCTCCGATGAACTCGTATCGTTCGGCCATCTCATCAAGCCGCTTCGCGAGGTGCTCCCCAATCTTCGCGCTCCGGGCCACGAGGCCCTCCTCTTCGATTACATCGAGAGTGGCCAGGGATGCGGCGCACGCGACCGGGTTGCCGCCGAACGTGTTCGAATGCTTCCCGCTCTCCTTGAAGTCCATCTCCGCGGGATACACCGCGGCGCCGATCGGCAGCCCGCCGCCCAGAGACTTGGCCATCGTCAGGATGTCCGGGACAGCGTCCGAGTGCTCGATCGCCCACATCTTTCCGGTCCGGCCGAGGCCCGACTGGACCTCGTCGTCGATCAGGAGTGCGCCATGGTCCTTCGCAATCTTCGCGATCCGATCCATCCAGCCTGGCGGTGGCACGATGTACCCGCCTTCACCTTGGACGGGCTCGACGAAGACGCCCGCGAGGTCCTCGGGCGGCGCGACCGTCTTCATGTAGACTTCCTCGATGATGTTCGCGCAATACAGGTCGCACGACGGGTACGTGAGCTTGTACGGACAGCGGTAGCAATAGGCGTACGGCACGTGCACGACGCCGGGCATGGTCGGGAAGAATCCGGCGCGTTGCTTCGCCTTGCTCGCGGTCAGCGACAGCGCGCCCTGGGTCCGGCCGTGGAACGCCCCGAGGAACGCGAGGAACATCTGCCGCTTCGTGTGGCTCTTCGCGACCTTGATCGCGGCCTCGTTCGCCTCGGTGCCGGAGTTGCCGAAGAAGACCTTCTTCCGGTGCTTGCCGGGGGTGATCTTGCCGAGTCGCTCGGCGAGGGTCGCCTGGATTTCGTAGTAGAAGTCGGTCCCGGCGAAATGGGTGAACTGCGAGGCCTGCCGGGAGATTGCCTCGACGACCTTCGGATGGGCATGGCCGATGTTAAGGACCGAGATCCCGGCTGCGAAGTCGATCAGGATGTTGCCATCGACGTCTTCGACGATTGAGCCGGAGGCCCGTTTGACGACGACCGGCGCGGACTTCGTCGTAGTTGCAATATAGCTACGGTCCCGCTCGATGATTTCCTTCGCTCGCGGGCCCGGGGGAGTCACTTTGATGTCGGGAACCTTCACCGTCGCACCCCGGGTCCGCCTACGGATTGGGCGTATTAATAGTCTCGTCGCCGAGAATCCGCGGCGGGCGGACCGCCGCCATTCCGGCTTACTTCGCAGCTCCGATTCGCATGATCGTCGTGCCGCACACGGGACACTTGCCCTTCATCGCGGGCTTGCCGTTCTTCAGTTTGACCGCGACGGCGTCTTTGATCTCCCGCTTGGCACGGCACTTCACGCAATAACCTTGCACCATGGGGGAATCACCGCGGGTGGAAGGGGTGACCCTTGATAAAGTGTATGGTCCCCAATTGCATTTCGACGGGAGCCATACCCACAATACTTTTATAATGGTATTTTGATACAACTCGCAGAATCTAGGGAGAGTGAGCTATGGCTGAAAAACCGACGGCAGCGTTCGTGTTGTCTCTGATCGGTGGCATCTTCGTCTTGTTGGTCGGCATCGCGTTCGCCGTGCTCGGGAGCATTCTCGGGAGTATGGTGGGCGGGATTGGAGGGCCGGCCGGTGCTACGGATATCATAGTCTGGTACGGTGTAATCGGGTTCGTGAACGGCCTCCTCATGATCGTGTTCGGAGTCCTGCTTTACATCCGACCCATGCAGCACGTCGTCTGGGGCGCGCTCGTGTTGATCTTGTCCATCGCGAGTTTCTTCACCACTCTCGGCGGGTTTTTCATCGGACTCATTCTCGGATTGATTGGCGGCATCCTGGGAATCGTCTGGAAGCCCCCAGCACCGATGGCCGGCATGGCCCCGCCGATGATGCCTCCGTCGATGCCTCCACCCTGAGTGCGTTCGAAGTGCGGCCGAAGTGCGGCGGCGAACGACGGAGCGGGGAAATGCGCTCCGTCCTCTTCCAACTCCCGTGACCGAGGCGCCGCCGGGGCGCAGGTTCTCTTTTCTGAAACTCTAGTCGGAGACTAGTTATCTCGTGGCGTGTTCGGACGTTTCGGAGAACAATCCGTGGCCGCTCCGTCTCCCGGTTACTATCCGCCCGGGCCGTACCCTCCGCCGGTGTCCCGGCCAATTGGCGTCACGCTTCTCGCGGTCCTCACGATCCTCCTCGGCATCCTGATCGTCCTCGCCGGCCTCCTGCTCATCGTCGCGCCGTTGATCCTCGTTGGCGTCGGACTGCCCCTCGCCTTCGGTCT
>WNGG01001563.1_pt1 | contig 31048 bp, 39 predicted proteins | sample 5400661 | NCBI WGS metagenome assembly WNGG01 (sample SAMN13153372, study PRJNA577476) | soil metagenome | isolation source: 100 cm soil or saprolite under Garry oak tree replicate 1 | place: USA:California | collected 2016-06-15
ATGCCCTCGTTTGATTTTGCTCCTGGTGCAATAGCTGGATTTGGATGATGGAGGCTAAATGCTGTTGAAGAAAGCTACTTTCTAGGCTGGATTGCTGTTGCGCATCATCCGAGGCCGCTCGAAGCCGGGCTTCGAAGTATCTGCGGAAGACGAAGAAAACAGGCATGAGGGGAAGGACCATGCACGTCAGCCGGAAATCCAGAACGAACATGGTCCCAACCACAAAGATTGTGTTGAAAGTGGCCTGGAGGGCATAGGGCACGAGACTCGATCCCAATTCCGCCACCTGATCAACATCCTGTTCCATTCGGTAGAGCTTTTGACCGACAGGCGTTGTTTCGTGGTAGTCCGCGGAGAGGCGGTTCATTTGCTCGAGAATTTCGAGTCGAATGCGGAAAACAAGATTTTGCATTGTGCGGGAGTAAACCAAGGCCCCGAGGCCCGAGAAGCCTAACCGAGCAACATAAATTAGGAAAAATCCTGACGCGGCAATAAGCAGTAAGTGGGCGTCTTTACTGGGAAGAATTCGGTCAATCAACCACTTGATGAGCAGGGGGTCTAGGAGAAACATCAAGCTGCTTAAGACGATCATGGAAACGCTGAGCAGATGTGCCCGCAGGAAGGGCCTCACTTGTCGGACAAACCACCGAAACTGGGGATTGAGTCTCAGGCCCAAGAGTGCTCCTCGTCTCTTTCGATCAGCCGACGTCCAAGCTGTATCGACCGGTTGGCGGGGTCAATTTGAAAGGCTGTAGCGTCGCCAGGACAGGCCGACGTGGGGTCCGTCGTTTCTAAGTGCATAGGGGTGAAGTGGACTTCTCCTTTCTCCTATTCTTCCCTGGTGGGAACCCTCCTAAGGACCTCAGATACGCGGTTGTGGATTTTCGTCCCTCTTCGATTATGGTCAGCAAAAAGTCCGTAAATTGCCCAAGCTCCAAGGTCCTGACCTCTCGGCCCATCGCGAGCTGAACCACCGGCTCCATGTGGTTCCGGTCAGTAAATGTTACGGTCATGTCGTGTTCTTTCCAGTGGTAAACCAACAAGGCCTTATCCTTTCCTCTGGAGTCCGCGGAAACTCAGTTCGACATGGCGCAATAACTCAAATTCTCCCGAGCGGCATAAGCGTGTGTGAACCTGCTTGAAGCTGCACCGAGATAGGCCCAAACCGTTAAGCTGCAGATTCCCTTCGACTCCAGATCCTCCTGAATTCCAACGGGCTCAGGTGAAATAGCTCCTTAAAGCTCCTTGTGAATTCGGCAGTTCTGCGATACCCAATTTCCAGGGCGATCACCTTGATGGGTGCCCCCGTGACTTGCAATTGTCTTGCCGCGAAAGCGAGGCGTTTATTCTTTGCATATTTTCTGACGCTTATCCCGGTCGAGGTCTTGAATAAGCGTCGTGTTTGACGCACGGATGTAGGCAATCCAATCTCCTTGCAAACCTCCTCGATCCTCAAGCGATCCCCAGCTGAATGACTGTCGATGAAATCTTTTAGCTTCTCCGTGCGCCAATCTGCGTTTGTGGAGGGGTTGCATTCTTCGCGAATAACGCGTCTCACGAAGGCATCCGAATTGTCCAAAAGCAGAACAACAGGTTGCTTATATGCGATTGAGCGTGTATCCATGACTGGTATCCTTTCTGGACTAGGCTGCGTTTTAGCCCCAGACGGCAATGGGATTTGGCGTTGACTTCAGATCCATTGGTCGGTTGTATAGCTCGCGACGAATACCTCGCTAATGGGCAACTTCGCCAAACAGCTGCCGTGTAGGTATCGCTAAAGTTCAGATATATTGCTCATTCGGTCGGTCCCCTCTCCTGCCAAACTTCTTTCAGCTGATTTGTTCTCTATCGACGCGGCCATTCGCAGCCAGCGGCAGAAGAAAATTGCTCCCGGAGCATGTTGTGGCAGGCCCTCGCGCCGAGACCCGCAGCCACACGGAGGAATACAGCTATGATTCGCGGGAAAATCCAGCATGCTAGTTCTAGTCTCAGATAGCGTTTCGCTCAAATCACAGGTCCAGGCCGCCGGTGCATTCGACAGTTCGGTTTCCACGGAGGCACACCATGCATTCCGAAACATGTCAACCCCGCGCTCCGGCGGCCTTGGACTCGTGAAACAGGCCGTTCCGTTGAACAAGGCCCATATTTTCAAGTTTCGATAAATACCCATCGACGTCGTGTTCGAGCTGCTCGCGCGATACCGTGTAATGCGTCTCCATGACATCCACAAGCCCGCGAAGATCGACTCCTGAAGGGCTCGCTTCCACTGTGCTCCAGACTCGTGCAGCAACTGGATTGAGGCTGTAGCAGAGCCCCTTTTGAATATCGAGAAGCACAGCACCATCTTCGGAATATGTGGAACGGACGTCTGGAGAAACCAACCATCTAGCGTTCGCATCCGTTTTCACGCTTTCCCTCCATCAGAAGTGTCTGAGTTCGTAGCAAACGGCTTCGAGGCTGGCTGAGGCCGTTTGTAAGACTACAAGGAATAGTCTGAAGTCCGGACCATTTCGGTCGAACCCTCCTCTGTCTCGCGCTACCGCTTGCGTGGTGACGCGCCTGAAGGTTTGGCATGAATTTGAGTTGGTGTGTGAAAAAAATTGTTTCTGCTCCGAATCCGGGCCTATATTGATGAACTGCGAATGAAAAGTCTGTGAATGTAGCGGGCCGTCGAGGGTGTTGTCCGGTTGATTTCAAAGACTTACGAGCAACTATTACCCTGGGCTGGGCATCGCTTAGGCGACGCGTATCGGTCGTAGTCCGAACCGCAATTTCCGTCCAAAGAGAGAATGGTGGCCGAGAATCCGACCTGATGTTCCTACGCCTCGGCGTCCTTTGATATATGAACAGTGGCGCAAGCCGTGTTACCAGTAGCTTCAGAAGCCCGTGCGCACTGACCATTCAGAAAATGTTGTGCTGTTCCGTTGACGCCGCTTGGGATGACGCTGTGCGGTGGCGTGAGAGTCAGGGTTAGGACCAGTTGGGAGGCAACAGAATTCTTTCTCTTATTTGAAACGTTAGGTACTATTGCAACACTACTATGTGTAGAGTAGCGTACCTTTATGACCCGGGGCCGGTCACTCCAGTCTAGGAATCCTCCGGGCCCTCCTGGGCAGCGCCTCAAGGCACTGCGCGAGGCTTTGGGCATCAGCGGTCGAGATGTGCAAACGCATAGCCGCTTAATCGCGCGTTCACAGGGGAACCAGAGATATTGTATCTCCCACAGCTCACTGGTCGAGATCGAGAACTCCACCAGGGTTCCGAGTGTCCACAAACTGTTCACACTGAGCGCACTCTATCGAATCAATTTCGTGGACCTCCTACTTTTCTTTGGAATCGATCTGGAGCAGATCAACACAGCTCGCCTCGCCGTCAAACTACCCAAGACTCATCTCGTTCCTTCTGAGATCTATGACGTGGAACGCCGTGTGAGTTTTCCAGTGAGGTTCGATCCGGGAGCGAGGATTGAAGAAACGAACCTCCTCTCTCGCATGGTGCAGACTTGGGGCGAAATCCCTATCGCATTCGTTCAGAATCTCGGACTTCGGAAATATCTCTACGGATTCATTGGGATGGATGACTACACGCTTTACCCGATGATTCGTCCCGGCGCTTTCATCCAGATAGATGACCAGGACACCAAGATTGATCCGGATCCCGGAGAGAACGAGTTTGAGCGTCCCATTTACTTCTTTCAGCTTAGGGACGGCTATGCGTATGGCTGGTGTGAATTGGAAGGCAAGGTCCTGAGCATCATTCCTCATTCGATGTCGGGAAGAAAGACACGGCAATTCAACTATCCGGACGATATAGACGTTGTGGGCCGGGTAGTGGCTGTGGCGATGCCGCTCCGGCGGAAACCGGCCCGGTCAACTTTGCCTGCCCCTGACAGTAAGAGAATTCAATAGACCACCGGGGATGTCCGCGCCGGTCCCCAAAGCGGCTCAACTGATTCAACGACCTTCCCAAATCGGTACGGACCTAAACCGAAGTTCTATTGCTCTCGCTAACTTCCTTTGTTCTGCTGGGGGTAGTACTAAAGAAGTAAGCAGGCGATGCTCAATTGCACCCCGGAGAAAGACTTAAGGCGATCCGCAGGCATCTCGGGATTTCCACGCGTCAAGTCGAAAAATTCAGCCGGCAGATTGCAACGGCCGAGGGTAATGCGAAGTTCTATATTTCCAATGCGTGGCTCAGCCAGATAGAGGCCACCGGGCCAGTGCCAAGCGTTCAAAAGCTCTACAGCTTGAGCGTCATCTACCGAATCAATTTTGTCGAGTTGCTGTATCTTTTTGGGATCGATCTGGAGAGAATTGGCCTCCATCAGCTCGAAATTCGTTTGCCCAAAACGCACCCCGCAAGGCTGGAAGTCTACAATGAAGACAGGACCGCCACTTTTCCCGTGCGCTTCCACGAAGGGTTTAGACCCGAGAAGACAACCCTGCTCTCACGCATGGTGAAAATCTGGGGCGAGGTACCAATCTCCGTCATTCGGCACCTGGATATCAGGCATAGTGAGTATGGCTATGTCGGCCTTCGAGACCATACGATGGACCCCCTTGTCCCACCGGGCTCTTTCGTGCAGATAGACAACCAAGTGCGCGAAGTCCTTAGTCCCTCTTCGTGGCGGACAGAATTGGATCGGCCAATCTATTTTGTAAAAACTCCAGGTGGCTTCGCTTGCTCTTGGTGTGAACTGAAAAGGAATCAGTTGACCCTAGTGCCCCATCCGCTGTCACGCACCCGCCTTCGGCACTTCGCGTACACGCGGGAAGCGGAAATCATCGGCAGAGTGACCGGTATCGCTATGCGGATTGTTCGTCCTGAGAAACGGACTTCTGACGTGTCTGTAAGATCGCCAAAGCCATCTTGACGTTGGACAAGAAAATCTCAGGGGCGAATTCATCGCACTCCGAAGGAATCGTGACGCGGTAAGATTCAAGATGTGTCCAACTCTGCAAAACGTCTTCCGGCCTTTCCGCTGTTGAGGAAATATAGCTTTGCAGCTCCTCGATCAGTTCTTCTAAAGAGCAATAAACAAGGCGATCGAAAATCTCTCTGTGGCATGCTGCCATTGCTTTGGAGGCAACGTTTTCACTGAAATGAAATGCGAGACCGTCGTGGGAGTAGTGGCCGGTGTTGAGATCGCGCGAAGAGGCCAAATAAACGAGCCGGCTGATGTCGCCCGGGAGTCTTGCGAGAGTGCGATTCCTCAGGTCTCTTACCGCAGGCTCAATCTCAACATATTTGGCTTCAAGGCTCATATCTCAGCACTATTTAGCTCCTAACCCCTCTGTGATTGAAGTTTGTCCTGAGCGCGTTGCAATTTGCCGGATCGACCCTCGCCATCAGTTGCTCGAATGCGCCCCGCAGCCACGCCACCGTACGAAGAGTCTGGCCAACGATCTTGCGAGTGCGCACCGGACCACGCAGCCAGATCCAGCCAATCAAAAAATCACACAATATGAGAAACACTAGATAACTGAGCGCTAGCTTCAGCTCCTGTGCGAGTTGGAGATCCTCAATCTGTTGCACAGCTACCACGTGTGCGCGCATGACGAGCGAAACACGCCTCCGTGTGCGTCGAAGCCAGGAAATAGCAAGAATGGATCGTTCGCGCAGAAACAGCTTTTGAATCTCTGAGGGCTCATTGCCTGAAATGAAATACCAATCCTCCAGATCAAATATCCTCTCACCAAGATCTCCATGCGAAGCAACGCTTCCGCCTGTTGCCTGGTGTTTTCGCGGCACTATCAGTTCTATTCTGTTCTTGCGCGCAAGAAAGAGCTGTCGGGCCCATAGGACTGAGACGACCAAAAGTAGCAATGCGACACCGAGATAGGGCAGCAGTTGGCTCATAATTCGCCACCCATCTTCAAGAATGAGCGAGCTTTGGAAATGGCTCTTCTGGTCCGTTCGGCGATGAGCTTGTAGTCGTGGTCGATTTTGGATTCAGTTTCCGCCGCAGAATTGGGGGAATAAGACCAGAGAGTGGAACCCCAGATGAGTAGGGCAGCCAGATACGCAATGGGCTGAACAAGCCGCCACCCTGGGCGTAGCCCGTATCCCGGCAGCGATCCGAATGCCAGGGATACTACGCTGGCGTAGATATATGCGCTGTATCCGAAGATGATTCCTATGAGATTTCTCCCCGCGGGGACAACGTAATAAGCAAGCAACGCGATGACAGCCGCCAGTAAGAGTGCTTGGACTGTGCGCAGGTCGCGTTCCAATTCTGCCGAGGTTGTACCCGGCGACCAAACAGGTCCACTAACTGCGTTCCAGCTGACTTTCAAGATGATTGCCCCAAGGACACCCCACAGGAAAGCCCGTGCAATGCGCGCCACACCTTGGGAGTTGTTCAGTGCATGCTTGTAAATTTCAAGAATGACGGCATAGCCAAAGCCTGCATGGAGAAATTCGGTGTACCAATAGAAAGGGGCGTAAGCACCCGCGTGAAGACTGAGCACAGAGAAGCGCAACAAGTCAATCAGAAGAACAACAGTTAGGTAGATATAAAAGGCGAGATACCTGCGGTAGAGCTTTGCATTTATGGAACGCACCAGAATGAAAGCTTCTGCTGCGATTTCCGTCCACCAAAGAAATTGTCCGAACACGATCACCACCAGGGAGGGGACGTGAACGGGATATTAACACACACGGAGGGAGAAAATTGGAGACATCTTCTCCCGCCGTGTATTGAGTTCAGCGGATCCGTCAAGAAAGCTTCGGCACTGGAGGAAGCGGTATTGGCGGTGGTACGGGCGCCCCTCCATCAGCTCTCAAAACAGGCTCTGTGAAAGTTGAAGCAAGGTGTGCGTACAACAGCGGCAGCACACTGCCCAAGACCGCAAGCGATACGAGAAAAACTACCTTACGTATTCTCATGGTAACTCCTTTTCTTAATTAGGGTTGGGGCCGGTAAGGACAGATTAGTGTTGTTTAGCCAGTACGGCTGGCAGTCTTGTTATCCGCTCGGTCCACCGAGCACTCAGGCGGGGAATTGCCCGAAAAGGAGGGTTAGTCCTTATACCTTTCTGTCGTGCGTAGCCGTCCCCCCTTTAGGTTTTGAGGTGTGGGAGTGCGATGCGGCGGCACCGAACCTTGGAAAGATGTTCATACAGCAGCAGATGCGAGCTTTGAAGCGTTGGCGCGTAGTCTTGCTTTCAATGCTTGTCGCTCTCGGGTTGCTCCTCACTCTTTCCGGTAAGTATGTTTGGCTGTATTTCTCGCGAAAACCTGATGCCAAGCCACCTGTCGCCAACCTTGTGTTGGACCCGCACGCGTCACAGAATCCTGAAATCCTGCTTGCTGAAGCAAACCGACTGGCCTGGCTTTTCAATTGGCCGAAGGCAGGGCCTCTTTACGCCCGTGCGGAAGAGCTTTTCAAGGAGAGCGGTGACACTCGAAACGAAATCTACGCTCGGGTCGGCCGCATTCGCGCGCAATCGGAGACCATGTCTTGGGTAGATGTTTCACAGATGCTCGGGCAGCAGTTGAATATTCCTGTTGTCAAGAATGACCCAGAACTCAGGCTTTGGTGCTTGGCGGCGAAAGGATACACCGACCTTGAGATCAATTCCGCTTCTGCAAAGCTAGCTTGGACCGAAGGAAAACAGATTGCTCACACGCTAGGGAAAAACGAATGGGAAGCGCGAGCTGAAGGAGAACTCGGGATCATCAGTTTTCTTCAAGGGGATAGTCGTCGCGCAGCAGTTATGGTTGGTGATGCACTTTTGTCTGCGAAGGCCAGTGGCGATGTGGGTGGCCAAGTTCGAATGCTAGAAATGCTCGGCAACGGGTTCAATGAGGCGAAACGATATGGGGAGGCCCTTGCGTTTTTCGACCGGGCCATCAAAACCAGCAGTGCAACGCCCGATGCGGGATTTCCTTACATGGCGTTTGAGGGGGAGTCTTATGCGTTGGGCGGCCAGGACAAGGTGTCGGAAGCGAAAGACAAGTTGGAACGCGCATTGGCCGTCGCAAGAGAAAATCAAAAGTTCGGACACGAGAGCATGATTCTTCAACTCTTGGGCGAGCTGGCGATGCGAACTGGAGATCGACCAGCCGCTACGAAATATCTGGAGCAATCCGGCCAGCTCGCGCAAAAGTACAATTTCTATCGAGCCCTGGGTCAATCAATGATTGACCTGGCTGGGCTTTATCGAGAAGCAGGCGACTTGAAAGCTGCTGAGGTCAGTGCTTCTGCCGGTGTAGATGCCAGCAGGCGCGTTGGAGACCGATACTACCTTCCACGAGATTTGACGGTACTTGCGGATCTGAAAGCCCAACGCGGAGCTATCAACGAGGCAGAGGCGCTTTACGAAAACGCTGAAGACGTGATCGACGGGATGCTGGTGAACTTGCATGAGGCATATTGGAGTAGCTCCTTAGCTGGATCAATGAGCGAGACGTATCTACAGCACTTCCAATTAGAGGCGCGCCAAGGGAATGTCGAGCACGCCCTGGGTGTGTTAGAACGCGTCAGGGGACGAACCGCAGCAGCATTGCTTGAGAATAAGGTGTCGTTTAACAAAGACGAATCAGACGATGTTCGTGCCCTTGAAGATGCGGTCTCCGACCTCCAACTTCGACTAATGCGCTCGGAAAGCTCGAAGGAGCGGGCTACCCTCCTCGATCAATTGGTGGAGTACGAGCGCCGGCTGGAATGGACGCGAACGGAACAAACGGAATCGACCTCCAAATGGTTTGACAAGCCGGCCCCGCTGAAGGCAATTCAGTCTAGCTTGCGTCCTGAAGAAGTCGTTTTGGAATACGTTTTGAGCGAGCCGCGTTCGTATTGTGTCTGGATTTCCCGTGCCCGTGCAGGCGTGGTCGTACTGTCTGAAGGCCGGCGCAAAATTGAAGATCTCACGCAAAAATATCTTAGTGCAACGCGAGCTAGACATGAGGATGTTGATTCCGCCAGTCAACTTTACGATCTTCTGTTCGGAAAGCTCCCTCCAGATGCAAACCGCGAACACATTATCGTCGTACCAGACGGAATATTGCATCTGCTGCCGCTTGATACGCTCCGTGATTCCGCGGGCGCCTTATTGCTCGAAAGTCGCACAATCAGCTACGTTCCCGCTGCCACGGTTCTCGAAGTCTTGAGAAATGAAAAGGCCACCACAGCCGGGCAGCATACCTTCCTTGGTGTGGGGGATGTTCCATATCAGAACCAGGGTCACGTTTCAGCAAAACTTGAGAAACCGAGTGGACTTGCACAGCGAATTGAGCGTGGACTATCCGACGTGTTCGGCACTGCGCTTCACGACTTGCCGGAGACCCGCGAGGAGGTACTTACGGTCAGCAAGGTTGTCGGCAAGGACTCAGTCTTGCTTCTTGGCCCGAACGCGACCGAAACCGCGTTCAAGTCCGAGCCCTTGGCCGATTTCAAAATGGTTCATATTGCCGCGCACGGCTTTGTTGACACGCAGTTTCCAGAACGTTCAGGCTTGGTCTTAGGTGTGGACCCGGCTTCCCATGATGACGGTCTGCTACAGGTCCGAGAAATTATCCGGCTTCATTTCAATGCAGACCTCGTGACGCTGTCGGCCTGCAACACTGGGGTAGGAAAGATCGAAGGAGAAGAAGGTGTGACGAACCTAGTGGAGGCCTTTCTTGTGAGCGGCGCCAAGGCCGTCGTCGCGAGCTTGTGGAGCGCGGACGATACATACACCGGCGCACTGATGGAACGCTTCTACATCCACATCGCGGAAGGCCAACCGAAAGCCACAGCCTTGCGGCACGCGAAACTGGATTTGCTCGCAAGGGACGGCGGCCATGTTCCACCGTATTATTGGGGCGCTTTTGTTTTGGTCGGAGAGGGAGGAACCGCGATTCCTCTGGGTGAACGATGAGTCTCGAGGCTCAAGCGAAAGAGAAGATTTATTCCCGAGTTTGCGAACTCGTAACACGAAAGCATTTTGATCCCGCTATGAACGGCGCGAATTGGGAGGAATTGTCCAAAACGCGAAGGGATCAAATCCTGCGAAGCAGTACGGACGAAGAGTTTGAAAAGCAGATACAGGACCTCCTCGCTGAGCTCAAGACGAGTCACACGGGATTCCGGCATTCCAAGAGCCCGAACGTCCCAGGGCGCCATGCAATTAGCGCCACCTTCATGCGCTGTAATTTTGACGGCGCACAGCGCTGGATGTTCCAGGACGTCCATGAGGGCGGGCCAGCGCATGTCGCCGGCTTGCGTCCTGGCGACATCCTCCTTCAGGTTCGCAACCGAGAATTGATGCCGCCCGACCCTCCGATTTTCCCGATGGGAGAGGACTCGCAGTATGTAGTCCAAAAGCCGGACGGCAAACGAGTCATGGGAACGCTACAAGTTCCCAACCCGCGATCGAAAAATCATCCTGTCATTGTCCCCAAAGCGGTTGTGTGCTCACAGTTGCCCGAGGCAATCGGCTGGTTAAAAGTGACGATGTTTCCTGGAGCAGTCGGAATCGATCTCGCTCACATGCTGGACACCGCTTTCGCCCATTTGAAAGATTCGAGCCGGCTCATCGTTGACCTTCGCGGGAATACCGGGGGCGGCATCGGCGGTTTACGGCTGATGAGTTATTTGACACCAGGCAAAACCGAAGTCGGATATAGCCTGACACGCGCCCGCAAGGAGAAGGGCTATTCAAGAGAGAAATTGCCGAGATTCGGTCGGATACCTTCCCACAAAGGCACTCTTCTTTGGCTGGCTCTGCGTTACGGTTTCATCGACAAGTCGATTCTCGTTGTCACGGAAGGTCTCGGACCACAGCGATTCCACGGCCGAGTGATAATTCTCGTGAATGAACATACCGCAAGTGCTGGAGAAATGGTGGCCGCGTTTGCCGAAGAGAACAAACTGGCCACAATTATTGGTGTAAAGACTCCAGGAAGACTGTTAAGTGGAAGTGCATTCAAGGCGGGCTTCGGCTACATCGTCGGTGTCCCCGTCGCCGCCTACCTAACCTGGGACGGCAGGCTAATCGAGGGCAAAGGAGTCTCGCCAAGCCTTAATGTGGAAATGAAACCGGAACAACTTCTAGCGGGTGAAGATCCTCAGATGCAAAGAGCATTAGAGACTGCCCGCAGTATGTGACGGTTGTGCAAGATCAGCCGCCTGCCCTCCTATTGCGCGGCGACTGTAGACGCGGCCAGGCTGAGACAGACGTCGTCACCGTGCACGGCACAGCTATCTTCAAGCCCATGCCGGTCGCGTCGTACAGACCTAACTTTCATCAATGCACCCGTGGACATCGCCTTCCCTAGTGCCACCTCGCGGTGGGGGTCGCGTGCGCCAGTAGCCGAGTAAATGGCAACGAAGCTCACTAGCTGCGCTGCGTAGCCACCGGGCTGACGGATGATTTTCAGCACGACACCCTTGCCCAGATTTGGTCCCATTGGAACCGTGATGGGCAATAGCAACCGGCCACCCGCGCGCAGGCGATCCAGCCACAGTGGAAGTGGATGAGTCACGCCAGCGTTGATAAGCATGGCATCGCATTCCCCTGGATCGAACTGTGTTCCGTCACCGAGATGTACCGTAACGTTCGTACGGTCCGCCAGATTTTTCTTCGCAACCTGCCCGAGTTCAGGGTGAACCTCACTAGCGACCACCGCTCCGCTTGCTCCTACCACTTCAGCGATAATTGCCGTGTAGTAGCCTGCCCCAGCGCCAAGATGATACGCGCGATTGCCGGGAGCCAAATCGAGCGAGTTGATGTAGTGCACTAGAGTGCCGGGCTGGCCGTTCGTGAGATCACGAGACCGATCGAGCGCGATAACTACGTTGTGATACACGCGGCGAGGATCAGCGTCCGGCGTCGCCGCGTAATGAACGCTTCCGGTCAGCATGTCAGGCATGCCGATTTCCCACGGACCTGGGCCAAGAAACTTTTCTCGAGGCACGCGAGCCAATGCTGCGATGAGAGCGGGTGAGGTCAGATTTGCGGCGAACTGGACTTCCTCTGCATAGAAGCGGCGGCAGTCGTCAAGGTCAAACATCTCGGTAAGTATAAGCCAGGTTGGGAAAAACAAAGCCGTCGCGCGGCTAGCATTTGTCTAGCGAGCGCGGCACAAGGCTCATTTACCCTCGCAGGCACACACGACGTATAAGCTCTCGAACACTGTGATCTCACTCGTTTTGCATTCCTGTTTTCTCCAGGAAAGTAATCTGCCCTGCCAGGTCGTCACCCCGATGCTCCATTGTCAGAGTGCGACCATCACTTGAAAGCGACCAGTAATCGCAGAAGTTACCCTGACGCTCGCCGAGCTTCATCCATGATTCGATCAGCAACTCCGTGCCTATCCATCGAGAGCGACTCCGCACCTCTACTCCGTGTACCGAGTTCACCATCTCCTCGCCAGAAGTAAGCCCCTTAAACAATAGGCGTTCCTCACTGTCATCCGGTTTTGTAATAAGCATCTCGACGCTTAACTCCGGCTCAGAGTGTTTAATCGTCGCCAAAAGAGCTTTGGGCATTGGACCCAGCAGCTTGCTTCGTTCGAGATTCGCTTTCCAAATACCGCTGAAATTAGGTGTCATGACACGGATTCATGAGACTTACCGCCAATTGCGAGTCATCTCACCCGCAGTGGATACGAAGACCACCCTGAGCCAGCTTTCTGGAGCTGGAAAAGGTAGAGACCAGGACTCGCCGGCGATAAATTCATGTCGACCGCCAGGGACATAATCCCTTGTTGCATGCTCGCCTTTCCGTTCGTCGCGAACACTGTCTTTTCCTCCGGCCCTGAAATCCGAATCGCGTAATCGCCGTCACTGCTGCCCAGCGGAAGATAAATCTTCAGGTGAGCGACGTTCCGAGCAATTTCTAGCGGTTGCTCCGTAGGATTTGTCTCTGTTCCTCGCGGGATGGAACGATTCCTTAGGTCGAGAACGGCAGTCTGAGCAACCAGCGGTTCTTTTTCCCTAAAGAACAAAGCCCACCCCGCCAAGAGGGCGACAATCAATATGCTCGCGGCGATGGCGAGCACACTTCTAGTGCGATACCTTTGATATGCAGCTCGAAACGCAGAAAAATCACTGTAGCAAGGGCTGCATGAGCCCAAATGGTCGAGCCACTTTTCCGATTCTGAGAGTGGCATCTCATGAGAAGCGATTTTCTTGAGAATCTCGGCGCCTGGGCACCCGACGCGGTCGGGGTTCGGGAAATCCTTGAGCAGACCACGGCCTAGCACATCGAGGATGCGCCTCTCGTCTCGCCTAGAATATGTCTTGCCGTTCAGAGCTGCCTCCCTGTATGAGTCCCGTCGCATCGCGAATATACACCCAGCTTGGCCTCATTCCGTTCTCTTCGGCGTCCTGCGTTTCAGCTCGCGAAGAATAGCCTGCCGGATTTTTTCCAAATTGTAGTAGTACTTCATTTTTGCCTGCTGCTCGGTGATGCCAAGCCAACCGGCAATCTGTTTCCAAGAATATTTATACTGTCGTGCCAGCCAAACTTTTTTTGTCCATGGATTCATGCGGCTTGTGATCTGCCGGGCGGCAATGTCGCGTTCGAGCTGTTGGGCCCATCTTGTGTCCAACGCGGCTTCGAACCGCTCAAGGTCAGCGACTGACGCAACCAACTCAATGGTTTCGGCCCTTCTCTGTTCTTGCCGCAGTAGCCGATTGAAACGATGGTGGAATACCCCAATCAGGTAGGATTCCAGGTCGGATATCGGTGGCCGGCGATTAGTGTGACGTAGACGCGTCTTTGCAACTGACCGCAGCACGCGGTCCCAGACCTCGGCTGCCAGCGCGGTCCTCTCGGGGCCTAATTCTCTGTCAAATAGTTCGGCCCGAACGTGTGCCAGAACGCGCGGCCAGGCTTTCCGTGCCGCCGCCAACAAGTCTTCATCGACGGGAAGCGGAGGTCCGTCAGGCCGGTCCTTAATCCCAAACAGGACCCACTCGCCGTAGGGGTCGGGTTTATCCGTTGGGTCCATTGGGTTTATAAGCCAGCGTCCTCAAAAAGCCTGCCACTAGGTTGCGAGGTACGTCAATGGTACGGGACATAACTATCCGTACCTTGAAGATTTTTTCTTACTTTTTCCCTTTTCGATGTTCCCTAGTAAGTGAGGGGGAGTTCCCGCTGGATTTCCCCTTTGAGCTTGGCGGACCGCATTCGTCGGGATGACCCACCAAGCGCCGTGGACGGCCGAGGTGACTGGTCGGACGCGGTGGAAGCCCACTGCATGGAGCTAACGCTCCACGTGTGTCTCGGTACTATGGCAGACCGTTGGCCAGATGCAACGGACGGCTATTCCTTCCGGTTCTTCTCTTCGGAACAGGTGGACCAAATACTGCGTGATGGCCTAAGGCGCGGACGTGAAGGTTCTCATGCCGCGATTGAAAGGATACTGAAACACGAACCGGGACTGCAAAGGGCCGAACTTTGGCAGCGCATTCGGCAGCTCAAGAATCTGACGCCGGGCCCAAAGTATCGACGTTCGGTATGGGGTTTAGAAGATGAAAAGATCCTGTGCGAGGGGTACCAAAACGGATGGCGAGGAAAGCGAGAAGCAGTACGCGAACTGCTGAGACGTCACCCTGACTGGCGCCCTCACCTGATCTGGAGGCGGGCGGCTAAACTCGGTCTCGTTCGGCCACGTACGAAGCGATGCCCGGAGCGTTATCGTCGCCGCTGGTCCGAAGATGAAGACCGAGTTCTGCTCAATCTTGCGGGCTACAGAAAGTTGCGAATGATCGCGAAACTTCTGCACAGATCGGAGCGTGGTGTCCGCTACCGGCTCGCTGTTCTCGGGAAGAGCGGCCGAGTTCACTTTGATGGATATGCCCGACGTGCACTCGCAGAGCAGCTGCACTTCGGAAGGAGAACAATTCAGCGGTTAATCGTGGAAGGCCTTCTGGAGGTCCGCGATCCGCGCATTACGCCGGAGTCGCTCCGGGCGCTGCGGAGGTCGGGGCGCCTAACCAGTCTTCAACTCCACCATGAAAGTGAAAAACGAACGTCTCACGCAGTAATGGAACAAAAAGCCGGCGCGACGGGAGACGTCGAGAATCGCAGTTCGGATGTGAATGACACATCCATCTATTCGCGCAAGGCATCCCGTGCCAGACGAGTATGGACTGAGGTGTCCAGGGCGCTAAACGTGACCTTGGAGGCGGTGGAGAGCCTGATCGTTGCGCGGAGCCTAAAGGTGTATGACCCCCGAATTACAGAGCGATCTCTCATAAACTTTTGCCGTCGGAACGGCTCGCTGATCAACTGGGAGTTGCTCGACGGGGAAACTCAAGATTGGCTTCAGAGTTCGATGGATTTGGATCGGAGTGCCGGTCAGAACGCCGCGGCTCGGTTGAATGCCTTTCGCAAACATGCGCTGGTTGTGAGGAGATGTACGGAATGTGGCCGCTCCATCCGTGGCAACGCCTTCTTCCGGCATATTAAGCGATGCGGAAGTCCCAAATCCCAGGGAATTAAAACGCCGTCCCCTGTAGATGTCAGGCAACGGCCTTGAGACCGTTCTTGGCGACTAACGCAAGGAGTTTTAGGGAAGCTCCTCTTGGGTGTTTCTCGCCTCGCTCCCACTGACTGACCAAGCCAGTCGTAACGTTTAGGTAGCGGGCGAAAACGGCTTGACTGGCCCTCTCGCGTTGGCGGAGGGCGCGGATCTGTTTGGCGGTCAGTGGCCGCACTAGCGTCAGGCACATGATGTCAAATTTTCGCATGGTCTCCTTGTCCATTACACCGGCGTCGTGAAGCCCCTTGGCGGTCTCATGGACAGACGCCAGTAGGGGACTACGATATTTTCCATGCCTTGTCGTCCTAGTTTTTCTCATGGCACGTTACCTCGATCAGTGTTCCGAATGTGACCGCTTGGGCCAGGGCCTTATCGTCGTAGGCCAGAATTTGAGATGCGAGCTCTTTAAGTGTCGCTAACTCGTCTTTCGCAATGTTGGCCCGTTCATTTTTCGCGAAGCCGTGGACGAAAACTGCCCTCGTAGCTCGTTTATACAGAATCATCGCGCGGAAACCACCTGACTTTCCTTTACCTGGCCGGGCGATCCGTTGCTTGATGACCCCTCCTCCGAGGTCGGCATCGATCAAGCCGCGTTCGGCATCTGCAATCGCCTCGCACAGTGTCGGATCATCAAGACCAGCTTTTCGAGCGAATCTCATAAAGGGCTTGTTCTTGAATATCCGCATCTGTCCCACAGTACGCCGGGGGCACCGTCAAATCTAATGTATAGCACTTAGTGTTACAGATGTCAAACTACATCCAAGGGTTGTTGCCTGTTGGATCTGCGCAAAGACGTGAACTAGGCCGTGGAACGGCGCTCCGTCCGGATTGGTCGAGAAGGAGCCAACCGCAACGGGACTAGTCAAGCTGGTCCACTCAGTCCTCCACATAGTTTTCAGCGACGTGGCGCCACTGGACGAAAGAGGGGTAGACAGCCATAGGATTCTGGGACCAACTCTTGTTCCACCGTTTGGAGTACTGCACGATCCGAGCATAAAGCGGATGCGTGCGCGCTTGCTTAAGGATCATGGCAAACCAACCTTCCTCTTTTGCCTGGGAGAAGAAGTGATCTTCAATCCAGGTCGTGAGGCGCTCCCCGCTTCTGGCTCTTCCATCGCGACTTTTGATGTCGTCTGAGTTCCGGGGCTTTAGAAATCCTGGGCACCTGCGTTCTAATTGCGTTGCCACGCGTCTCGGTAGGTCGATTGTGGCTCCCGATAGCGGTTGGAGCCAACAGGCGAATACTTTCCATTCGACATACTGCTCAACGGCATCTGCAAGCTTGGCGAGACTTGTTTCTTCGCCCGGGTTGTAATTTCGCGCCAAGCGCGACCACTCCTCGAAATTGGGATACGATGATGGCCGCTTTTGATGCCATCCCTGCTCGCAATGCTCCCAGTACGCCCAGGTGCTCTGGGAGCGAAGATCGCGAACTCCATAGAACAGAAGTGCGTCGAGCCAGCCCTCTTGCTTTGCAAGACCAAAGATCTGATTGTGAATCCATGAATGGAAGCGGAAGCCAAGGAGCCTTGGTTCGTTCAAAAGCGCTTCATTCGCGATGAAACCTGGGCAGCGTTTTTTGAGACTTGCCGCAAGCCATGAAGGAGCGCAGCCTTCGCTTTCGACAATAGCCCTTACCCACAGTGCGAGGGCTCCCCAACGAACATACTCCTCGTATGCCTTGTGAAAGCGGTCCCACGGAACGCGCATGAGTTGCTTGGTTGCTCTGCGGCGGGCAATTCCCTGGACTCTTCGTTCAAGCTTTGTTGGTTGCCACTTCGTTTTCATGTGATCCGGAACACCTGTTGAGTACTGGACAAGCTGGCAAATGGAGGTTTAGGCCAAGTGAGACTACAAAGATTCAGACGGCAGTTCAAGCGAGCGGAGGTCACGGTGGTGGATCAGCTACCGGCTTGCCGACTGCACGACCAAGTCAACGGCGCTAGTCGTTTCCGAGTAGACGGCTGCTCGTCCGGGTGACTGTGATGGCCGATGAGAGTTATTTTTCAGAACGGGCCTTCTGACCAGTGTAGTGGAGTTCATATCTAGTGGAGGGAACTAAGTTCCTGATTCTAATGATCAACCCGCTGAGCTCCGGCTTCGCGTCGCACCTGGACAACCCCACTGAATCGGTGCAATCGGGCCCTGTCGCGGAAGAGCGTTCCGAGTGAGGTAGAGTGGTGACATTGTGATTATCAACCTCGCGCGGCGTGCCCACGACCATAACTGGGAGCTGGACCCGATTACGCGGTCGCTGCTCGACACCGATTTTTACAAGCTGCTGATGCTCCAGTTCATTTGGAAGCAGTTCCCCCAAACCACCGCTTCGTTTTCGCTTATCAACCGCTCCACCGACGTACGCCTCGCCGATGTGATCGACGTCGAGGAGCTTCGCGCCCAGTTGGAACAAACCAGAAAATTGCGCTTTCACAAGTCCGAGCTGATTTGGCTCGCGGGTAACACTTTTTATGGACGCCGCGGCATCTTTGAACCCGCTTTCCTCGAGTGGCTCGAACGCGGCTTCCGGCTTTCTGATTATGACTTGTCTATTCAAGACGGGCAGTTCTCGCTCTCATTTCGCGGCCTTTGGACAGAGACGACGATGTGGGAGATTTATGCGCTTTCGGCCCTTAGCGAACTGAAGACGCGCTCCAGCCTCAAACGTCTCAGCGAATTCGAGCTCGATATTCTCTATTCCCGAGCCAAAACTAAACTCTGGGAAAAAATGGAGCGGTTACGCGGCATCCCAGGATTGAGAGTGAGCGACTTTGGAACGCGACGGCGGCACAGCTTCTTGTGGCAGGATTACGTCGTAAAGGCGATGAGCGATGTGCTGAGCAGCAGCTTTACAGGAACCTCGAATACTTATCTGGCCTACAAACACGATTTGGAAGCGATCGGCACAAATGCGCATGAGTTGCCCATGGGATTGGCGGCGATGGCCAAGGACGACGAAGAATTGAAGACGGCGCAATACCGCTTGCTGGAACTCTGGCAGCACACCTATCAGGGCGAGTTACTCATCCTGCTTCCAGACACCTTTGGCACGTCGCAGTTTTTCCGTGATGCTCCGGATTGGGTAGCGAACTGGACGGGCCAGCGCGCAGACAGCAAAGATCCTTTCCTCGCGGGCGACGAATACATTGCGTGGCTTGAACAGAGAAAGCGCGATCCGCGGGAAAAACTGTTCATTGCTTCTGACTCTCTCGATGTGGACACGATTCTGAGATTGCATGCCTATTTTTCCGGGACGATTCGCAATGGCATTTCTCCTGCCGATTTTAGACAAGCGAGCGACTTTCTCGATGAGGGAAAATGGATCCCCGAACGGCGCATCCGTTTCAGCGCAGGTTGGGGCACGTTGCTGACCAATGATTTTCGCAACTGCAATCCTCAGGGCGGTAGCGGCTTCGATCCTGTAAATCTTGTGTGCAAACTCAACGCTGCCAATGGCAAGCCAGCGGTGAAGCTTTCCGACGACTTTCAAAAAGCGCTGGGCCCCCGCGAAGAGATTCAGCGCTATCAGCGGGTGTTTGGCCTCGCCGGCGTCGCACATGCTCCGATTGTCACGTAGCAGCAAAGTGGTTCCCGAAACAGCATTTGAGGAGATCATAGCGCGAGGAGTATTGAGCACCACGACGTTTCCCCGAACGGGACTTGGACGAAGCCGCGCGAGCGGCGGACGCTGCGCGTGAGGCGAACGGAGCGGTGGTTGCCTAGCGGCTGAGATAGGTTTGGGGAGGAGGTGTCCCTGTGACCCATCTCAGAAAAATGATGCTGGAAGAAACTCCAGCGTCGTAATTACGCCGAGACTACCATAGATTGTTACGTCCGCGCCGTCGAAGAGTTTTCTCGACAACTTCCACTATTCCCCGGATCGCTTAGGCCCCCCCCCGACACATTCGTGAATATCAAGCCGAGTTGTTCCGAAAGCTGAAGTTCTCGCCGAACACGGTGGCGCAACGCCTGGCGGCTCTGCGCTTTTTCTACGTCAAGACACTCAAGAAAACCTGGAGCATCTACTTCGACTTCGGTGCGAGTCAACTAGATTTGACTTGTGGCTTTCTCTTCTTGCCCTTTTCAGCCCTGAATTTCGCCCATCGCTCCTTTGTTGCTTTAGATATCTTGGCTCTTGCAGCCGCAGATAGTACTCGTTTCTTCCTGCCAATCGGTTTGGCGCTGCTGGTCATACCACCTCTCAAAACTTTCATTGCTGCGCGCACAGTGTCTAACTGTTGCTGCACTTTGCCCAATTGTTGCTGTAACTTTGCTTCTTCCTGTTTCAACGCCGCCATTATGTCCATCAAATCCTCCAGGAGGCGTAATCTACCGTGGGAAATATCAAAGCGCCAGCTAAATAGCCTCGGTCACTCTTTCCAGTAGTGTGATTTGACCTGCCAGATCGTCATCTCGATGCTCCATTTTGAGCATTCCACCGTCACATGAGAGTGACCAATAGTCGCGGAAATGGCCCTCACGCCCGCTCAGATTCATCCATGATTCGATCAGTAACTCCGCTCCCATCCATCGTGAGCGACTCCGCACCTCTAATCCATGCACTGAGTTGGTGACTTCATCCCCAGAAGTGAGGCCTCTAAAGATGAGGCGATCTTCGGTCTCGTCCATCTTCGTTATCACCATCTCTACCAGCAGCTCCGGATCTGAGTGATCGATTTTCACTAACATTGCTTTTGGCCTGGCACCCAGGAGATTGCTCTTCTCTAGACTTGCCTTCCAAACACTGCTGAAATCCAGGTTCATGTTTCGCCGCCGAAATTAAAAAGACATTGCTACCGCGTGTGATTCCCAATTCTTCGGCCGATGCTCTTTCGTGGGCTTCTAGTACGCCGTGCCAGCCGTCAGCTCATCGGGCGGTTTAGCCGCATGTCGACGGGTCAAACGTCTTTGGCACCGAGAGAGAAGAGAATTGAGTTCATTCCCATGATCGTTTTCCGCCCTTCGGCATGGAACCCTAACTTTTCCAGCACGCGAATCGAAGCAACGTTTCCAGGATGAACGAACGCGGCCAATCGGTCGATGTGAAAATCATTGAATGCAGCGCGCACCCAGGCTAATGCTGCCTCCGTCGCCAAACCCTTGCCCCAATACGATTGTGCGAGGCGGACACCGAAGTCGATCCAACCGTATTCCTTTAGCACAAGCAACCCCGCGTCCCCCATCGGCCGAGCCGAGCCGCGATCCAAAATGATCCATTTGCTGAAGCCATGCGCAGTCTGGTGTTCGTGGTACTTGCCCAGTCGCGCCTTTGTCTGTTGGGGAGAAGCGTCAGGACCAGTAGGGGTGAATCGCATGACGATCGGGTCGCCGAACCAGGCAAACGCCGCCTCGACGTCGCCTGACTCAAACGGACGCAGAATGAGTCGACTAGTCTCAATTGAGGTTCGCACCGGCTCGTTGCACGGTCTATTAATGTGGCCTCTCCATCGCGCCCCAGATCTTAGGCGGCTCTCCTGGTAGCGGCCCCGGCTCTTCATCTTCCCGTTCTTTGAACTCTCTCGGCGGTGGTAAGAACACGCTTTCCCGATTCTTCACTCTGCCTTTCCCCCTCAGCTTTTGTGCGAACGGGTTCCAGCATTCGGAACAGATATCGTATTCCTTGCCCTCAATCTCCTTCTGCAGACAATCCTTTGCTTCGCCGCACAGATCGCAAATAATCACGGATTTTCCCCCCGAAACTCGTTGCAACGATTCTTTGTTCTTCGCTGTAAGCAACCCTACCAGCGACTCTCACCCACATTCTAAGAAGTTCAGCCTCTCAAGGTCTAGCAGAGTACCCCTGAGGTCGGAAGCTGGCCAGCGCTTGGGTCTCGTCCTCAAAGGTGGGGATAATGTCTAGCAGGCGGATCACCCGCAGCACAGCCCACACCCGCCCGCGCGGACGGAGCAACTTGAGGCTACCGCCCTGACGGCTAAGGGAAACGTACGTGCCGGTGATGGCGCTGATGCCCGAACTATCCAACTGTGGCACGTCTGCCAGGTTCAGCAATACCTTCCGCACGCCGTTGGCGACCAGCTTTTGTAGTTGACTGTTCAGCAGATCGCTGTCAAAGCCGATCGTCGCTCTGCCGTGAAGGTCCAGAATAGTGACATCGCCGGATTCCCGGATTGAGATTTGAAGGCCCACAATGGCCCCTTTTAGCGGTTCATCCTCGGCGGCAGGGACTCCACTTACACCTTACCCTCCGGCGGGCCTAACGAAGACATTATATCCCCCTGTTGGGACTCCCTTGATGCCATACGTGCCAGCGAGTGGCACACGGTTCTGATGCGGGTCGTCACCCACTTTGTCGGTCATTCTGTGGGTTAACCGCACATCGAAGAGCATCAAGTGCTGGTGAGCGCTTTCCGGGGCAAGTGAACTTTCGCGCGAATCGGTAGCACATCTCACTTTGCAATCAAAGAACGCCGCAGTGAATCGGGATCGCACTCACTGGAACGTATGGTGCGACGTTGGTAGGGAATTGTGGGCCTGCAAAAGAATTGGCGGCTTGGGACCTTCCGAAAGACGCGTGCCTCTACCTCTTAACGAATCTGACAGAGGAATAGGGTTACGTTATACGCAGCGTGCATCAGCGTCGAGGATGCCGTTGATCCAGATTTTGTCCTGATCCATCCATACGCAACGCCTGTACCAGTGAAGCAAGCCCACTGCACGAGCGTCTTCACAGGGTGAAGCGTTGCGAAGAGAACCGCGGTTCCAAGGATTGCGATCTTTGGTCCGGGCGTGCGAGTGAGGACGGGAAGCAGGCAACCGCGAAAGAAAGATTCTTCGACCAGCGGACCAAGCACTACGTCGAGTAGCAGGAGGTCCCAAACGTGAATCAAGTGGTTGGTCGGCGTAGTCGCGCGAGCGACGACCTCAACCCCGAGCGCAAGACCAGCGCCACCAAGAAGAGCTACCGCGAGATTCTTCCGACTGGGCCAATCCCAACCAAGCAGCGTCCCATACGTGGTGCCCGTGTCGGACCCTCACTATTAGATACAAAGTAGCAATTAAGATCAGCGAAACAGCAACCTGGAAATCGAGTGGCGGATTGTTGAGAGTAGCGGAGCTCAATAGTCGGACGCGGGCGGCGAAGCGAAAGGCCAGAGCCAGCAATAGGACAGCGATGAAGAAAAGCCCCACGTCCCCATACCTTAAAGGGGTACTCGGTTCTAGTTCGGGTGGGAGCCGTCCAGGTGCTCTGAAAAGGAATACGCCCCTTTTTGACTCAGCACTGTTAATTTTCGCAGCAGCCACTGAAGTTTGTCGCTCCGCTCCTTGAGATGTGCGGTTTTCTCTTGCCACGTGCGCTTCTCAAAGGCGGCGTTCCGAATCGCTATTCAAACGAAGATATTGGAATTCCGGCACCGTCTGGAAAGGCACCTCTGGGAAGCAGACCGCCTCGGCTAGCTGATCAATTTTTGCAACCGAAGAGTTGCCGAGAAACTGCGCTCCGGCTCGAAGGTGCACGATCTTATCCGGGTCAAGCCCCATGAGCCTTGCGCAAGTGGCATCCGCCGCGACGGGATCGTCCGCTAGGACGATTCTGTTAAGCCGGCGCGCACTGCCGTTCAGGGGTCCGTTCCCCTCCATCGCTGTAATGGCATCGGCAATCACGAAATGAACGGGCACCGTGGCGCAAATGTCCAAGATGCTCTCCTGGATTCCCTTCCAGTGAAGAATGTTTTTTGGCCAACCGTACTTCGTTCCCGGTACTACGCCAAACATATTCTTCATGCTGAGTGTGACCCCCGACCAGTGATGCGTCTTAACCTTAGGCATGGAAACGACAAAATCGGATGCGAGGATCGCGCGGGGCAACCACAGTTGAATCAGGCCTGTGTAAGTTGCGAGTAGCGCTCTCTCAATTAGCTCGTCGCGGTTTAGATCAACAAAGGGGGCTCTTTGCTGGCGCAACTGATCTGCCATGCCGCTCTCGAAGAGAACCAGTTCAGTGTCACGCTGGTGTCCCGGCCCTTCGCCCACGAGTACAGTTGCCGCCCCCAAACGACGAAAGCACTCGACCGCAGCGGAAACAAGAAGTGGATGCGTGTTGATGTGATTTCCAGGGGTGTAATCAACGAGGTTCGGTTTTAGAAGAACGGTCTTCCCGCGAACATCCAAGTGGAATAGATCCAAGCCGGCACGCAGAATTTGCTCCAGGTGTTCCGAGTAGGATTCGGTGCGGAGGATGGCGACCCGGGACCGTGGTTGTCTACGGATGACATGGTACTTGGGCTTATCCAGAATCGTCGTTATGACCGCGCCTGCAGTGAGCCCGAGCGAACCTGCCAGAAAAGTTCTTCGGTCAATTTTCATGAGTCCACTCCGAGCGCGTTCGGCCCGTCGGAACAACGGAACGCGAGCGAAACGACGGCGAGAGTCGCACAATCATTGACCTCAACTGGATCAACTATAGAGGAGAGGCGGTCGGTCAACAGTCCAGTGGAGCGCCCATAGGCGTCGAGAGCGAGGATGGTCCAGGCGAGGCTCCAGGGGGCCAAGCATGTTTGAGCGCGACGCTCAAGCCAGTCGATGCTCGCGTTTATAAAATCATTGAGAGGCTCTCTCAAAAGAGAAAGCAGGGCTACGGCCGTCGCATCGGGATGCGGAGCCAGCGGAGACCCGTAGACGAGGCCGTTGCCCGCATTCCATCCTCCCTCCGGACAAATGCGGTCATAAAGCATTTCAACGCCGTGCCGGATGCGGAGCTGAAGTAGGCCGTCTTGTGAAGAGGCAATGCCATCTTCCAACGCTAGGAGCGAATAGGAAGTAGGGACCACCCAACTAACCGTTGCTGGCATCCAGGGCCAGCCGAATTTGTCCGGGTCGAACCGAACGTGGCGATCGGTCGTTCGAAATTTCCACTTCCAAAGCCAGTGTGACTCCCATCCCTGGGATTGCAATAGCCAGCGGATCGCTCGGTCCGTCGTAGTTCCTCCTGCGGCAGAGCGGTTGAGAGCGTATACAACCAGGCCGGTAAAACCAGATCCTTCCGGGCCATCGCCAAGAAAGGCAGGCCAGCTCCCATTCGGATTTTGGATTTGAAGCAGGAAACGAATGGCGCGATCCCGCTCCCGAAGCAAGTTCGACGGCAGCGCAAGAAGGGCTAGTGCCGTAGGCTCAACTCCCGCTTGAGTGGCACCGGAATGGAACGGCCAACCGCCATGCGGCAATTGGCCAGCGATGAGTTCGTTCACGCACAGAAGGTTGGTCCTTTGCCGGTTATCCATGCGTCGCGTTTTAGGCGCCACTCTTGGAATTGTCAAATACCCCCCACGGATTGGCGATTAGTGGCCGGCAGAGTTAGTCAGGAAATGTGGAATCGGCAGATATTGTCCCCTTTGCCGGTATGTCTTGGCGGAATCTGCACTCATGGAAGGATGCACGGAAATTCGGTTTGTGATCTGGCGTGGCTTGAACCTAGAGGAATGTTAGCCAGGAAGCTTGGGATTAGCCTGATTCTTTTGGGTAAAGGGAACACGGGGTTGCCCTGCCGCGGGAAGAATGATTTCCACCCATGGCTGGTGCCGAGGAGAGGGCGACGTCTGGGGTTCTGCCTAAAGTTAGTCAGTAAGTATGGTATCAGCCAAAAATTTCCCTGGATGTCGAATGTCGTGGAACAAGCATCGTCAGTCGGAAAGTTAGCAAGCACGAATGGTATCAGCCAAGATTCCTCCGGGCGTCCAAATTGGAGTCACGGGAACCTCCGTGAGACGAGGGAAAGTTAGTCAGTAAGTGTGGGATTGGAGCGAAATTCTTCTGCAGAGGACGAGATCGGAGGGGCACAACGCCGTTTGTGGTGGCTTGATGTCATCTATCCCCTCTGATTTCAGAAGGCAAGACCCTTCGCCAAAAGCCGACCGCGAGAACCCGTAAGAGTTTCCTGTGACGATCCGGCTGCAAGGTGCAGCTCGCTTGCGTGCGTGGAAAAAGATTCGGGCGTATCTTCCGCCGCACCGAGGAGGCGGAACCTGTGTTCGCGTCGGTCGAAAAGCTCGCGGACGGACTGCGCAACGCGCAGTACGTAGTTGATCGCGTAACGCTCCAGGTGGTCTATCTGGCGGCGAAGATGCAGAAACCACTCTTGGTAGAGGGCCCACCCGGGTGCGGAAAAACAGAACTGGCATACGCAGTTGCGGCTGCTGCCAGAACCACAGTCGAACGCCTGCAATGCTACGACGGAATCACCGAAGAGAAGGCCATCGGAAAGTTTGACGAGTCCTTGCAAAACCTTCAGTTAATGGTGGGCAAAAGGTACGAAAGTGACGCGCATCGGCGGCGCGCCAACAAGCCGCTATTCAGCGTTGTATTGGACGAGTTCGCGCCCTTCGGCTACAGGAACTTTCCGCAGATCTTGCAGACGGCTCGTGGGACGAATACCGCCTTCCTCTTCTCAATGCAGAGCCTTCCCCAGCTCATGCACGTCGGCCGTGGGTTCAAAGAAGACGTCACGTCACATTAAGAACCTGCCCAAGGGTCAAATGAGCATCCTGATGACGGATGACACGCGGGGCACGCTCCACGCGCATTTGCACGTCCGTCCTCCCGCAGACGTCACAATGCCTAAATTCGAACCCGAACTGTATCCCCGGCTTAAGCAATCCCGCGCGACATCGGTAGGTGCAAATCTGCGGTTCAAGAGTCCTGAACTTGCAAGGGCGCGGTACGCGAGGCGAGGGCATTAACCATGTGGAGTGTGGGACGAATGGCCCGACGCGGCTTTTTCACGGTCGTCCTATGCTTGGCTGCCTCCGGTATCCGCGCGCAAACCCCGCGACAGCCGTCCCTTGGTCGGGAGACTTGGTACGAATTCCTGCTCAAGAAATGCAACCCGAGCGATTTCGACTACGGAGCCTGGCTTGAAAAGCGACGCGAAGCAATCCTTGAAGCATCGGTGAAGGAACCGCATTTCTGGTACAGCCTGTGGGCGACGGCTTGGTCGCTGTTCGTGATGGCCGCGTACGCGAAATTGTATTCGGAGCACCGCCGCAAGATGCGCACCACCGCGGAGATGATGGCTGACATTTGCAGTCACGACTCTTATTCCCGCCAGATGGCGAAGGAAGCTATTGAAAAGCACAACCGGCACATTGAACAGTGCAACCGCGCGATGGAGGCCGCCGAGTCAGGAGACGGCCGGCCCGGTTGGGGCAACTCGGAATCAGAAGGTTTGCGAGCCGAACTGCAGCGCGTGGCGAGCCAACTCGAAGCCACAACGCAGGAGCGTAACAAACTTCAGGAAGAGCTCCGGCAGAAGTCACAAGTCGTTGCCGACCTTTCCACGCGACTCGATGCGTTATCAAAGAAGGTGAACGTGGTCCGAGACACAGGCAGCGGAGTCGGGGAGCCGCTGTCAACCGGCCCCAATGGGGATGGCGCAAGGTTTGTCGGTCAGATTAACCGGCTGCAGGAAGAGTTGTATGCCGAGCGGCAGAAAAACAAGCGCTTGAAGGGTGCATGAAAGAGATGCTGGTTACAATCACAGGTCTCGGGAGCGTTTGGCGTCGGCGTTTTGGGAAAGACGAGAACGATCCGAGGCGGTTTGCGCGGGCGGCGTACTTCAACACGACCGGGGTTCCCGTCAACGGAAGGGTTCGGACACGCCCCAAGATCGTGGGTCATGTGCGATTCAACGGCGTCGGAAGTTTCGATCCGAATCATCCGCTGGCAATGATCAACAGCGTCTTCGAGTGCGCCGAGCCATGCGTTTGGCAGGGGCAAAACAAAGTGCTCTTCAAGCGCATGCTTCCAACGCCGCGGCAACCTGACTACTTCCTGGTTGTTGTCAGGTCCCCCGAGATCGGACACCTCGACGTTGGCTCACCAGCATGGAGATCGGAAGGCACGCTCCTGATTTCCTTCAGCGAATGCCGGGATCAACAGGAGGCCATGCTGTTGATGCCACCCGACGGCTGGTTGCGCACGGATCTCGGCAAGTTCGTGCTTCGGCCATTCGTGTCTTGGCCTTGGAGTGCGCGTCTTCAGTTGGAGTCTGCGTAAAGTACGGTGAGCGATGCGATATCCGAAAGGCTCCCTTCAACTCAACCAATCGCGAGACCTTCCGCTCCTGCGCCAAATCCTGCACTCGGAATTCGTCACCCACTCGCAGTTATTCGAATTCATGCGACTGAATCATTACGAGCGCAGTCGCAAGTCTTTCGATTGGCGGCTCCGACGATTGAACGACCGCGAGCTTGTGCGCCGGCAGACAACACCAGGTTGCACAGGTGAGTTTGTGTATTCCGTCGCCGTTGGCGCCGCGATGTTGCTGCAAGGCATGGGAGAGTACTGCTTGGTTGGCCGCGGCAGGTTCAACGGAAAGGAAGCCGAGCGAAGCGTTCTTCACGCCATCGGACTCAACGACATTCAGCTGAGTGTCCTTCGAGCGGGGTTGCTCGTGCGGTGGATCGGTTCCACGGAGATCCGCTCGCAGAATGAGCTGACTGGATTTGGTTTTGCGAAAGACTACGATGCGGTGATGACGGTACGCACTGGAGCCGGGGAGAAGCGGTTCGCGCTCGAATACGAGCGGAGCCCCAAGCCGATGCGGTACTACAGAGATGTTGCGGCTGCGTTGGGTCGAGAGGTACATGTGAGCTACGTCCTCTACCTGGTTTCCAATTACGACCTATTGCACTTTATCTCTGGCTTCTTCCGGAACAGCAAGTGTCGCGTGTTCTTCGGTCTGGTGAAAGACTGGCACGCGCAATTGCTGGACATGCCGGTTTCCTGTTGCTCCGCCGCCCGCTCCATGCAGTTTAGAGAGACTCTCAATGACGCTGCCGCGCATCCCGAGCCAGCCGCCGTTTCTGTGTGAACGCCTCGTTTGCCCTTCCCTTGTCCTTTCTTTGACGTGATATTGAATCGAAGTTGCCCCTCCTTGATGCTGCGCAAGCGATTGAGCCGGCAGGTGTTGCGCATTTACTATCCTCGATTGTGATGGCGTTTTACCTCCGGGAATGACATTTGGGATTTGGCGGTTGTGCGATGCTCTTGACGAGCAGCGACCACTTTCGGTGGATTTTCGATCGTAGGTGGCGACGGGGTTTCGCAAGTGTTCTGTTCGGCCATCCACTGCGCATAGGCTTCTGGTGAGGATTCACTCGATGAGTACACGAGCGACGCCATGCTCTCGGAACAAGTCCAGAAACCGCTCGCAAACTGAACGACCGAGTCTTGGACAATATTGTCCAAGACCCACCGTTAGCCCCGCGATATGTTTGCGTTTAGGCGGTGGCGGTTTCGCTTACGTAAAGGTGACGCGGGGATGAAAGATGCAAATCGTACCTTGGTGGAGCGGATCTTTCAGGATGCACAATTCGTCCGCTCGTTGGGAATTGAATTGACCTCGTGCGGCAAAGGCTGGTGTGAAACGAAAGTCAACGTGTCGCCTTCTCTTCGGCAACAGCACGGATTCGTCCATGCTGGCGCGCTGATGACCCTTGCGGACCACACCTGCGGTGGGGCCGCGGCATCAACTGTGCCGGAAGACCGAGAGGTGATCACCGTGGAGAACAAGGTCTCATTCTTGCGTCCAGCTTTGGGTCCAGATCTGATTTGTCGCGCTGAAGTGTTGCGCGCGGGAAGGAATCTCATCTTCGTTGAAGCGGAGGTCATGGTCGAAGGTGAGGAGGGCCGCGTGATGGTTGCCAAGGCATCCAGCACGCTCGCAGTCATTCCTCTCAACACGAAACGCGCCGGCGGGCCTGGCAAATCAGACTAGCGATACGTGCGGGCTTCGTTGAAAATGAGATCGAGCGTGAACTTCTGCCGTGTGTTCCGCCGCTCGGAGGAACGTAGCTGCGCTGACGAGACAACCTAATGCTTTCCTTGCGAGAAATGAAGAGAGGGGACTTCGCTCAATATTGTCGTTGTTTCGGGTTGGATGGTCTTGAAGTTATGAGTGCCCGATGGGTGGAGCATTCGTTTGCCCCACACATGCATGACTTCTACGCGGTTAGCCTCAATTACGGAGGCCGTGGCGCATTTGATTGTCGGAGTGAGCTTCATGATGCAGCGCCTGGCACATGCAACCTGATAGCACCCGGTGAGTTGCACACGGGTCATGCTACGTCTGGAGATGGCTGGAGCTATCGCAACTTGTACATTGAAATCCCTCTAATGACCACGCTTCTCCGGAGTCTCGACTGGCAAGGGCCGTTGGACGTCAAATTCAAGTTCCCATTGGTCCGGGACACCATCTTAGCCACGCGGCTGGCTCACGTTTTTGCGAGTCTGACGGAGTCAAGTTCGTTGTTGCAGAACGAGTCGTTGCTATTGTCTGTTGTGGCGCGTTTGATCACGCATCACCTCGTGCCCGGGCACGCCCTTAGCGATCCGGGGCGAGAACACGCGGCGGTCCTGCGAGTCAGGGCTTGGCTCGACGCCAACTCTGAGCAGAACGTATCGATACACTCACTGGCCAGTCTTGCCGACCTGAGCCCATACTATCTAGTGCGAGCGTTTCACAGGCACGTGGGAATCCCACCTCATAAATATCAGACAATCGTGCGCATAAATCGGGCGCGAAAGCTCTTGACGTCTGGTGCCGCAATCTCAGAAGTCGCCTACCGCACAGGCTTTTGTGATCAGAGTCATTTGAACCGCTGCTTTAAAAGGACGCTCGGTGTTACGCCCGGGAAATATGCCGCGTTTGGTCCCAGGGTGGTAGCCAGCGAGCGCATCTCGTAGCGCCTTTGCAACACGCATACGCCGTCAGGAGGATTGCACTTTGCCGGTCAACAGACGGCCGACCTCCCGGATCACATCCAGGAGAAAGTCCACGTCCTCCCGGCGCAAACGATGATTGACACTGCAAGCCCGAAGCGCCCTTTTCCCATGGATCTTCGTCCCCGACAGAAACACCCGCCCGTCTTCCTCCAGCGCCTCCAACAGCCGGTCGTTCAACCCGTCCAGGTATTTCTGATCTCCATGGACGGAAATGTCCGGGGTCCGGTACTGGAAGCACACCACCGACAGCGGAACCGGGGCGAGCCGGACGAAATCCTGCGATTGGTCGATCCGGTCCGCCAGATACCGCATGATCTCGATATTGCTCTCAATGGCGGCGCGCAGTTTCCTTGCGCCGTACGCCTTGAACGTCACCCACACCTTCAGCGCCCGGAAATTCCTGGAAAGCTGGGGACCGTAATCCTTGAAATCAAGCGGCCCGTCGCCTGCCACATCGTTCTCCTCCCGCAGATAATCCGCCTCGATGTGAAAGGTGTCCCGGAGCGCTCTCGGTTCCCGGACCAAAATACACGCAGCCTCCACCGGCAGGTACAGCCACTTGTGAGGGTTGATCAGAACCGAATCGGCCTGGTCCAATCCCCGAAAAAGCCTCCCGACAGCTTCGGTCCCCGCGGCTGGTCCTCCGTAGGCCGCGTCGACGTGTAACCACAACTCCTGCTTTTGGCAAAACTCCGCTAGCAGGCTGCTGAAAAAGTCGGAAATATTGTAACGATCGAGCGCACAGTGCGTCCAATGTACATGCGAGGAACCGATCAGCAGCAGAGTCACGTGTTCAGCTACATTTCGCCGGAGCAGCGGGTGCGCAGCGACCAT
>WNGG01001034.1_pt1 | contig 31025 bp, 26 predicted proteins | sample 5400661 | NCBI WGS metagenome assembly WNGG01 (sample SAMN13153372, study PRJNA577476) | soil metagenome | isolation source: 100 cm soil or saprolite under Garry oak tree replicate 1 | place: USA:California | collected 2016-06-15
CCGGGATCGCGGGGATGGCGGCGCCGTGCCGGATCGCGCCCTGCAGCACGTCGTCGATCACCCGCCTCGGGACCAGGGGGCGGGCGGCGTCGTGGACCAGGAGGATCCCCGCGTCCCCCGCCGCCCGCAGACCGAGACGGACCGAGTCCTGCCGCTCCGCGCCCCCGCGGACCAGGATCACCCCGGCCGCGCCGGGGCCGAGGGCGGCGCGGGCCTCGTCCGGGTCGGCGACCACCGCCACCACCCGCGCGATCCGCGGATGCGAGGCGAACGGGGCGACCGCGCGGGCCAGCATCGGGATCCCCGCGATCGGCAGGAGCGCCTTCGGCCGGGCGGCGCCCATCCGGGAGCCCCGACCGGCGGCGACGATGAGGGCGGCGATGGTCATCCCAGGAGCCTGTCCGGGTCCCGAGGAGGGGCCGCGTTCCGCGCGCCGCGGGCGGGGTGCCGCGCGGCGGCTCAAATTTTCAGGATCTCGTCTTCCTTGTGCTTCGCGATCTCGTCGAGCTGCCTGATGTGCAGATCGGTCTGTTTCTGCACCTGCTCCAGGCCGCGCTTCTCGTCGTCCTCGGAGATCGCCCTGTCCTTGAGCAGCTTCTTGAGCGCCTCGTTGGCCTCGCGCCGCTCGAGGCGGATCGCCGTCCGGCCGTGCTCGGCGATCTCGTGCACCCGTTTCGCGAGCTGCCGGCGCCGCTCCTCGGTCAGCGGCGGGATCGGGATGCGTAGGACCTTCCCGTCGTTGGTCGGGTTGAGACCGAGATCCGAGGCGCGGATCGCCTTCTCGATCTTCGGGATGAGCGTGACGTCCCAGGGCTGCGCGACGATCAGGGTCGGGTCGGGGATGGTCAGCGTGGACACCTGCTGCAACGGCGTCTCCGTGCCGTAGTACTCGACCGTGATCCCCTCCAGGATCGCCAGCGAGGCGCGCCCGGTGCGGATCGCCGCCAGCTCCTTGCGGGTGTGCTCCACCGTGTCGTGCATCTTCTTCTGGCTGGCCGTCAGGATGGTGTTCACCGGCATCGCTCACTCCCTCACGATCGAGCCGATCCGCTCGCCCAGAACCACCCTCTTGATGTTGCCGCGCGTGGCCAGGTTGAAGACGATGATCGGCACGCGGTTGTCCATGCACAGCGAGATCGCCGTGGCGTCCATCACCTTGAGCCCCTTCTCCAGGACCTGCAGGTAGGAGATCTCCTCGAACCGTTTGGCGGCGGGATCCTTGAGCGGGTCGGCCGAGTAGACGCCGTCGACCTGAGTGGCCTTGAGGATCACCTCGGCCTTGACCTCCATCGCCCGCAGGGCGGCCGCGCTGTCGGTGGTGAAGTAGGGGTTGCCGGTGCCTGCGGCGATGATCACCACGCGTCCCTTCTCCAGGTGCCGCATGGCACGGCGGCGGATGTAGGGCTCCGCCACCTGGCGGATCTCGATGGCGGAGAGGACGCGGGTGTGCACGGCGAGCTTCTCGAGGGTGTCCTGCACCGCCAGCGAGTTGATGACGGTGGCGAGCATCCCCATATGATCGCCGGTGACCCGGTCGATCCCCTCATTCGTGCCCGCCAGGCCGCGGTAGATGTTGCCGCCGCCGATCACCATCGCGACCTCGACCCCGAGGTCGTGGACCTCGCGCACCTCGTCGGCGATCCGGCGGATGACGTCCGGATCGAGCCCGAACTGGCGCGCGCCCATGAGGGCCTCGCCGCTGAGCTTGAGGAGGATCCTGCGATACTTCGGTTCCTTGGCCACGCCGGCCCCGGACGACCCTGCGCCGCGAAACCTCTCAGCGCGACGTGCTGCCCGCTCCCTGCCGCGCGTCCTCCTGCCCGAGGACGAAGCGCGCGAACCGCTTGACCCGGATGTTCTCCCCCGTCCTGGCGATGACGGAGTGGATCAGCTCCCGGACCGACACGTTCGGGTCGCGCACGAACGGCTGCTCCATGAGGCAGAATTCCTGGTAGAACTTCTCCATCTTGCCGTGCACGATCTTCTCGACGACGGCGTCGGGCTTCCCCGTGGCGCGCGCCTGCTGCCGGTAGATGTCCCGCTCCTCCTCCAGGACCGCCGGGGTGACCTCCTCGCGATCCACGAAGCGCGGCTCGGAGGCCGCGACGTGCATCGCCAGATCCTTGACCAGCGTCTGGAAGTCGGCGGTCCGGGCGACGAAGTCGGTCTCGCAGTTCACCTCCACCAGGACGCCTATCCGGCCCCCGGCGTGGATGTAGGCGCCGACCGCGCCCTCGGTGGTCGCCCGCGCGGCGCGCTTGGCCGCGGTGGCCTGGCCGCGCTGCCTCAGGATCTTGTGGGCCGCCTCGAGATCGCCCCGGGCCTCGACCAGGGCGGACTTGCAGTCCATCATCGGCGCCCCGCTGCGCTCGCGGAGCTCCTTCACCATCGTGGCGTTGATCTCCATGACTCCTCTTCGCCGACTCCTCGGCGGGGCTCGGATGGACCGGGCGGGGCGTGGACGGCGGGCGGGGCGGAGCCTATTCGGTGACGGCGCGTTCCCCGGGGGACGCCGCCTTGCGCTCCGCGCCTCCCTCGAGCTCGAGGGCCGCCTCCGTCTCCGGCTCCACGGTGGCGGGTTCGGGCGAGTCGCCCGTCGCGCCGCGGGCCGGAGGCTTCCGGCGCGGCGCGCTCCGGCGCCCGTCGCCGGCCGCGGCCCGTCGTGGCGGGCGGCCCGCGGACTCGCCGCCGATGGCCGGCATGCCGGTGACGGCCACCGTCCCGCCGGCGGCGGCGACGGCGGCCTCCTGGGACTCCTGCTCCCCCTCCCGCTTCTCGAAGAGGCTGCGCCCCTCCAGGATCGTGTCGGCGATGCGGCCGGCGAACAGCTTGATGGCACGGATGGCGTCGTCGTTCCCCGGGATCGGGTAATCGATGTCCTCCGGGTTGCAGTTGGTGTCGACCACCGCCACGACCGGGATCTCGAGCTTGCGGGCCTCCTGGACGGCGATGTGCTCCTTCTTGGGATCGATCACGAAGAGGGCGTCCGGCAGCCGGTCCATCGTCTTGATGCCGGTCAGGACCTTGGCCAGCTTCGCCCGCTCCTTCTCGAGCTGCAGGAGCTCCTTCTTGGTGTAGCGTCCCTCGATCGGGTTCTCGAGGAAGTTCTCCAGCCAGCGGAAGCGCTCGATGCGCTTCTTGATCGTGCGGTAGTTGGTGAGGGTGCCTCCCAGCCAGCGCTGGTTCACGAACGGCATGCCGGCCCGGATCGCCTCCTCGGCGATGATCTCCTGGGCCTGCCTCTTCGTGCCGACGAACAGGATCGTCCGCCCCTCGGTTGCGATCCGCGCCACGAAGTCGAGCGCCTCGCGGAACTTGATGAGGGTCTTCTGGAGGTTGATGATGTAGATGCCGTTCCTCTGGCCGAAGATGAACTCGCGCATCTTCGGGTTCCAGCGCTTCGTCTGGTGCCCGAAGTGCACGCCGGCCTCCAGCAACTCCTTCATCGTGACCGCCGCCAAAGCTCCCCCCTCTCCTTCATGGGCGCGGGCCGCGCGCGGCCCGGCGCCGGATCAGCGTTTCGAGAACTGGAACCGGGCCCGCGCCCCGCGCTGCCCGTACTTCTTGCGCTCCTTCACGCGCGAGTCGCGCGTCAGGAAGCCGGCCTCCTTGAGGCGGGGCCGCAAGGCCGGATCGAACTCGACCAGGGCCCGGGCGATCCCGTGCCGAACCGCACCCGCCTGCCCGGTCTCGCCGCCGCCGCTCACGTTCACCAGGACGTCGAACTTGTCCAGCGTCTCGGTGAGCGCCAGCGGCTCGCGCGTCACCCGCTGCAGCGCCGTCGTGTGGAAGTATCCCTCGATCGGCCGCCGGTTGACCACCATGCGGCCCGAGCCGGGCCTGAGATAGACGCGCGCGGTCGCCGTCTTGCGCCGCCCCGTCGCGTAATACTGCGCCACCACCATCGTTCCTTCCTCTCGCTCCGGGAGCTAGCCCCGGAGGGCGATCGCTTCCGGCTTCTGGGCCTGGTGCGGATGCTCGGGACCGGCGTAGACCTTGAGCTTCATCCCCTGACGCCGTCCCAGGCGCGTCTTAGGGAGCATCCCCTTCACCGACCACTCGATGAGGCGCGTCGGCCTCGATTTGAGGACCTTTCCCGCCGCCACCTGCTTGAGCCCGCCGGGATAGCCCGTGTGCCAACGGTAGAACTTCGTGTCGCCCTTGCGGCCCGTGAGGCGGACCTTCCCGGCGTTGATCACGATCACGAAGTCGCCCGTGTCGGCGAACGGGGTGTAGGCGGGACGGTGCTTGCCCATCAGGGCGCGGGCGACGTAGGTCGAGAGGCGGCCGAGCGTCTGGCCCGCGGCGTCGACGAGGATCCACTTCCGCTCCGCGTCCGCCTGCTTGCACATATAGGTGGCCATCGCTCCCGAACCCTCTCCTGACAAAGAAACCCCTTTGTAGTAGGGCGTCATTGTCGCAGGTCGTCGCGAGGACTGTCAAGTCCCGCGCCGCGTCCTACGTCCCGCGCTCCCCGAGGAGCAGCGCCAGGATCGCCTTTTGCGCGTGCAGGCGGTTCGCCGCCTGCTGGAAGACGACCGAGGCCTTCGAGTCGATCACCTCGTCCGTGACCTCCTCGCCGCGGTGCGCCGGCAGGCAGTGCATGAAGATCGCCCCCGGTCCCGCCCTGGCCATCACCGAGGCGTTCACCTGATACGGCCGGAAGGCGACGACGCGCGCGTCGTGCTCCGCCTCCTGCCCCATGCTCGCCCAGGTGTCGGTGTAGACGACGTCGGCCCCGGCGACCGCCGCCTCGACGTCGTGTCCCGCCTCCAGGCGCGCGCCGGTCACGGCCGCGTCCTCCCGGGCCTGCCGGACAACGTCCGCGTCCGGCTCGTATCCGGGCGGGGTGGCGGCGCGCAGGTGCGCCCCCAGCTTGGCCGCCGCGTACATCAGGGAATGCGTCACGTTGTTGCCGTCGCCGACGTAGGCCACCTTGACCCCCTGGGTGCGGCCGAGGGCCTCGCGGATCGTCAGGAAGTCGGCCAGGGCCTGGCAGGGATGCAGGTGATCGGAGAGGCCGTTGATCACCGGGACGGTGGCGTGACGGGCCAGATCGACGATCGCCTGGTGCGAGAAGGTGCGGGCCATGATCCCGTCCACCATCCCCGACAGCGTGCGCGCCACGTCGGGGATGCTCTCCCGCGCCCCCATCGAGATGTCGGCGGGCGCCAGGTTGATGGCGTGGCCGCCGAGCTGCGTCATCCCGGCCTCGAAGCTGACCCTCGTGCGCAGGGACGGCTTCTCGAAGATCATCGCCAGCGTCTTGCCCGGGAGGGCATTGCGGTACGTGGCCGGTGACGTCTTGATGCGGACCGCGAGGTCGAGGATCCCGGACACCTGCTCGCGCGCCAGGTCGTGGATCGAGATCAGGTCGGGGATCGGCCGCATCTCAGGATCCCGTCCGGCGCGCCGCCCCGCGGGCCGCGGCGCGCGCCACGATCCGGGTCCCGGCCCGCCCGCGCACCCCTTCGGACAGGCGTGACGCCGAGGTGATCAGGACCTCCCGCCCGGTCGCCTCGACGAAATCGATGGCCGCCCGGATCTTCGGGCCCATGCTCCCCTCGGGGAACTCCCCGCCTGCCTGGTGCGCCTCCGCCTCCCCGGTGTCGAGGCGGCGCAGCGCCTTCTGGTCGGGGCGCCCGTAATGGATCGACACGTGGTCGACCCCGGTCAGGATCACGAAAAGGTCGGCCTTGAGCTCGGTGGCGACGAGGCCGGCGGTGTAGTCCTTGTCGATCACCGCCTCCACCCCGCGCAGGTCGGAGCCGCGCGGCGTCCGGTAGACCGGGACGCCGCCGCCCCCCCCGGCGATGACGATGCGCCCCGCCGCCACCGCCTCGCGGATGGCGTCGATCTGCGGCACCTCCAGGGGCCGCGGGGACGGGACCACCTTGCGCCAGCCGCGTCCCGCGTCCTCCACCATGTTCCACCCCTGCTTGTGCATCAGCTCCTCGGCGCGGAAGCGGGCGTAGAAGGGGCCGATCGGCTTGGTGGGGCGGCGGAACCCCGGGTCGTCCGGATCGACCACCACCTCGGTCAGGAGGGTGACGACCTCCTTGCGGATCCTCTGCCGGCGCAGCTCGTTCGAGAGCGCCCCCTCGAGCATGTAGCCGATGCTCCCCTGCGAGGCGGCGACGCAGACGTCCAGGGAGAGCGGCGGGACCTTGTTCACCGCCTCCTCCATCTGGATCAGGATGTTGCCGACCTGGGGACCGTTGCCGTGGACGAGGACGAGCTCGTAGCCGTCCTTCAGGACCGGCAGCAGCGAGCGCGCGGTCTCACGCGCGTTCTCCAGCTGCTCCCACTGCGTCCCCTCCTGCCCTTTCTTGATCAGCGCGTTGCCGCCGAAGGCGACGACGGCGACGCGGCGACGCGGCCTCAGGGGAGCCTCGCGAGGACGTCGTCGAGGTCCGGCTTGCCGATCTCCTGCAGCTCGTAGGAGACCCGCAGCGCCGGCTTGTCGAAGTGGATCGTCCGGCGCAGATCGATCGGCGTGGCGATCAGCACCAGGTCGCAGTCGACCCGCTCGATGGTCTGCCGCAGCTCGGCCATCTGGGCCTCTCCGTATCCGACGGCGGGGAGGAGGGTGCCGATGCCGGGATACTTCTGGAAGGTGCGGGCGATCGAGCCGACGGCGTAAGGCCTCGGGTCGACGAGAGAGGCCGCGCCGAACCGCTGCGCCGCAATCACCCCGGCGCCGTAGCGCATCTCGCCGTGCGTGAGGGTCGGGCCGTCCTCCACCACCAGGACCCGCTTGCCGCGGATCGCCGCCGGATCCTCGACGGTGACCGGCGAGGCCGCCTCGATCACGAGGGCCCTGGGGTTGAACTTGGCGATGTTCGCCTTGACCTCCTCGATCCCCTTCTTGTCGGCGGTGTCGATCTTGTTGATGACGATGCAGGAGGCCCGCCGGAAGTTGGCCTCGCCGGGATGGTAGGCGAGCTCGTGCCCGGGGCGGTGCGGGTCGACGACGACGATCTCCACGTCCGGGCGGTAGAACGGCAGATCGTTGTTGCCGCCGTCCCAGACGATGACGTCGGCCTCCTTCTCCGCCTCGGCCAGGATGGCGGCATAGTCGACGCCGGCGTAGACCACCGTGCCGTTCTTGATGTGCGGCTCGTACTCTTCGCGCTCCTCGATCGTGCACTCGTAGCGATCGAGATCCTCGAAGGTGGCGAAGCGCTGCACCCGCTGCTTGACCAGGTCGCCGTACGGCATCGGGTGGCGGATGGCCACCACCTTCCGTCCGCGCTCCAGCAGCTTCAGGCAGACGCGGCGCGTCGTCTGGCTCTTGCCGGCGCCGGTGCGCACGGCGCAGATCGACACGACCGGCTTCTTCGACGCGAGCGCGGTGGCGTTGAACCCGAGGAACTCGAAGTCGGCGCCCGCCGCGATCACCTGCGACGCCCGGTGCATCACGTACGTGTGGGAGATGTCGGAGTAGGCGAAGACGACCAGGTGGACCCCCAGCTTCGGGATCAGCTCCCCGATCTCCTCCTCCGCGAAGATCGGGATCCCTCCGGGGTAGCGGGCCCCGGCCAGCTGCGGGGGGTAGCGCCGGTCGGTGATGTTCGGGATCTGCGTCGCCGTGAACCCGACCACCTCGTACGCCGGGTTGTCCCGGTAGCAGACGTTGAAATTATGGAAGTCGCGCCCGGCGGCGCCCATGATGATGACACGTCGCGCGTTCATGCGACCTCGTGCGTCGCGGGCCCTACCGGCACGTCGAGAACGGGGGCAGGAGTCGCTCCGAAAAAAAGCGGAGGAGCAACCGCGAACCGCGGATAGCTCCTCGGGGCATCCGAGACGGCGGATGTCTCTGGCGCAAGGCCGTGACTATAGCAGAGACGGGCCTGTTGTCAAGGTTTCGCGGGGTCCGAGGGTTCCCCGGTTCCGTCGGGGCGGCGTCTCTGCACCTCGGATCGGGGATGCCTCAGGCGCTCCTGGCGATCGGGTGCGGCAGCTGCAGGTGCTCGGGGAGGACGCAGTCCCCCTCGCCGAGGATGAGCGCCCGCTCGATGGTGTTCTCCAGCTCGCGCACGTTCCCGGGCCAGGAGTGGGCCTGGAGCGCCGCCAGCGCCTCCGGGGCGAGGCTGATCGGCCCGCGCCGCTTCTGCTCCGCCGCGAACTTCTTCACGAAGTGGCTGGCGAGGACCGGGATGTCCTCGCGCCGATCGCGCAGCGGCGGGACGGTGATCGGGAAGACCGAGAGGCGGAAGTAGAGGTCCTGGCGGAAGGCGGCCGAGGCGACCTGCGCCTTGAGGTCCTTGTTGGTGGCCGCCACGAGGCGGATGTCGACGCTCCGGGTCTCGGTCCCCCCGACCCTCTCGAACTGCCTGTGCTCGATCACCCGGAGGACCTTCCCCTGCAGCGCCGGGAACAGATCGCCGATCTCGTCCAGGAAGAGCGTTCCCCGGTCGGCGATCTCGAACTTCCCCCGCTTGGTGGCGACCGCCCCCGTGAACGCCCCCTTCTCGTGTCCGAACAGCTCGCTCTCCAGCAACCCTTCGGGGATCGCCGCGCAGTTGATCGCCAGGAACGACTGCGCCTTGCGGCCGCTCAGGTGGTGCACGGCGCGGGCGAAGAGCTCCTTGCCCGAGCCGCTCTCCCCCTCGAGGAGGACGGTCGCCTCGGTGGGAGCGACGCGCCGCACCTGGTCGAGCGCCCGCTTGAGGGCCGCGCTCTCGCCGACGATCTCCGGGAACCGCAGCTCGCTCGAGAAGCGCTCCTTGAGCAGAAGGTTCTCGCGCAGGAGGCTTCGGTGCTCGAGCGCCCTGCGCACGAGGGCCAGGAGGTGATCGTTGTCCACGGGTTTCTCCAGGTAGTCGTACGCCCCTTCCCGCATGGCGCTCACGGCGTCGCGGATGGTGCCGTAGGCGGTCATCAAGATCACCGGCATCTCGGGGTCGGCCTGCACCGCCGCCTTCAGCACCTCGTGGCCGTCGGCGCGGGGCAGCCTCAGGTCCGAAAGCACCATCGCGAAGCGGTCGCGACGGATCTTCTCGACCGCCGCCCGGCCGTCCGGGGCCTCCTCGACCCCGAACCCCTCCGCCTCGAGCGTCTTGCGCAGGACGGCGCGCAGGTTCTCCTTGTCCTCGACGATCAGGATCCGCTCGGCCTGCCTCACCGGGTTTCCTTCTCCCGCTGGGTGCGGGTCTCAATCCGGACGAGGTCCTGCTGCAGCTTCGCGAGATCTTCCTCGGCCGTGGTGATCTCCTCCTCGACCTGCGCCAGGAGCTCCTTCGGCTTCAGGGTGGCGTCCTTCTCCTTGTCCTCGTCGGTCTGCGCGGGCGGCAGGTTCGGGAAGAAGCCCATGACCGGCGCGGGGCCCTTGCCCGGAGCCCGGGTGTGTCCGACCTGGAGCGGCGCCGGGTTCTGGATCGCCTCCTTCTTCGCCTTGAGATAGTCGAGGCGCGCCTGAGCCTGGGCGATCTTGTCGCGCAGAGCCTGGATCTGGTCGGCGCGGAACTTCTCCATCGCCTCGCGGTCGCGGGACGACCTGAGGGGGTCCTCCGGAGTCGCGGTCTGCGTAACCGGGGCCGGCTTGGGGCGGCGCTTCCTGGCCGGCTGGCTCGCCGCCGGGGAGCCCGGGGGGCCGACGGGGTCGGCCCCGGCTCCCAGCCCCGGCGGGGCCGGCGGGCCCTGAGGGCCGGCCGGCTCATCCTCCTCGGCCGCCGCCTCCTCCACCCGTGCCCCATGAAATCTCTTGAGGTCGTCGTCGGTGAAGCTCAGCGCCGGTGAGCCACCAGTGCGCTCCGCTCCGGGTCGGGGCGGGCTCGAGGGGGTTGGGGTCGGGGCCGGTGGCGCGGACGGCGTGGGGGAGGCGGCCGGTGAGGCCGAAGCGATCGGGGCGGGCGTCGAAGTGGCGGGGCGCTTCCTGTCGGTCTTCTCCTTGCGCGCGGCCTGTCCCGCGCGATTCTGCGCCTCATCCCCGCCCTGACTGCCGCCTGTGGAGGGCTGATCTCCCCGGCCCGCGGAGGCCGCCGGCCGGGCCTGGTCGAAGATGATGAGGAGGCCGAGAAGGAGGCCGGCGAGAAACGGCATGACCGGGCGCCCGGACATGCTCCGGCCGCCCGGGGGAGAGGGGGGCGATGTCGAGAATTGGCCCATCCGTTCCTCCCGGCCGCGTCGCCGATGACGGAAATGTAGGTTCCGGTGGAGGCCGGATCAAGCCGGCCGGGATCGCCGGCCGGCCTGGATCACAGGTCGGTCTCCCAGACCGAGATGATGACCCGCGGCATCGGCATCCCTTTGCGCGGCCAGCCGCCCTTGATCAGGCTCTCGTCGAAGTAGAAGTGCGGCGTCCCGGCGGAGGTCTGAGTCACCCCCTGGTTCGCGACGAGTGAGCCGAAGTAGTTGGCGTTCCCCTGGGCATTGAAGGTCCCGCTGTTGTACATCACGCCGTCGAGGACGACGTTGTCCTGGAACGGCAGGCCGATGTTGTCCTGGACCGGCGAGGCGGCGGCGGTCATGCTGCAGGAGGACGGAGGGCTGCCGGTCGCGGTGCAGGTGGCCGCGTCGGTGCAGTAGCAGCTCTTGCTCTCCGGGTCGAAGAAGCTGTGGGCCGCCACGGTACCGTCCTTGATCGTGTAGGTTCCGGTTCGCGTCCCCGGATAGTCCAGATTCACGAAGCCGGAGCTGTCTCCTGGCTCCCCGGGTGGGAGGAGCGTGTGCGTCGATCCGCTGCTGCCCGACCCGGTCGTCGCCCACGACTTCATGTTCATGTAGACGAACCCGACGGCCCCCAGCCAGCCATCGGCGTTGGAGATGCTCAGGTCCGGTGTCAGGTTGGTGTAGCCGGTCTTGGCCGTCGGCGGTCCGGGATACTGCGGATCGGTGTAGTTCCCGAACGGCGCGCCGGAGTCGGTCGTGTCGAAGAAGTAGATTCCCGCCTTGTTGGCGGTGGCGTTCACGAAGGAGGTCGCGGTCCCGGTTCCGTCGAGGAGCCACTGGTCGGCGCTGCCGCCGTACTTGTAATAGTAGGCCCCCTTGACGCCGCTCTGGGCGATCGACTTCCAGATGCCGTAGTCGAACGTCGGGCAGATGGTGGGCGTGTTTTGGAACAGGTTGCTGTGGTCCTGGGCGATCGGCGCCGTGGAGCTCCAGGGCCAGGGCTGTGCGTCGCCGGAGTTCACCATCGTGGGGTTGTAGGCGCCGACGAGACCGGCCCCGGCGATGAACTTGAACCAGGGGTCCTCGATCGACTGCGTGTTGTTGGTCGTGGCCCAGGAGGCGAGCGTCGGCGTGCTGATGTAGGTGAACGGGTCGTTCGGGTTGTACGGCAGGCCGCTGTTGATCGCGGCGTTCATGCTGGTCGGCAGGCTGGCGGCCGTTTTGGACGATGCGGTCCCCCAGTGCACCTCGAAGTTACCGCCGTAGGTCAGGTCGGCGCACGACTGGAGCGGCCCGACCGGCCCCGGGACCGGGATCTCGTTGACCACCGCCTTCACCACGCGCGTCGCGATCTGCCGCTGCTGTGAGGTCCCGGGGTAGATGAAGACTCCCCCGATCACCTTCACCGTGGCGACCCCCATCCGGGTCGGCAGGCCGCCGATATTGACGATCGGCGGCGAGTAGACCTCGATGCGCGAGATCCTGGCCCTGAGGCTCGGCGACGGGAAGTTCGGGAAGAGGGTGTCGTTGACGGTGTCGAGGTGCGACTGATTGACGACCAGGTCGGGCCCCAGCGTGGCGTTGTTCGGGTCGGGGTCGGTGCCGGTCTCGCAGCCGATGAAGGCATCGACGTTGCTGCCGCGGTAAAGCCGGTCGAAGATGGCGCCGGTGCTCTGCTTGTATTTCGGCTTCCCGGAGCTGCCGTCCTGGATCGAGCGCGCCGTGCTCGGGTCGCCGTCCCAGTCGCCCAGACGTTTGGTGGTGTCGACGCTGCCGACCGCCGGCACGAGGTACCCGGTCGAGCTCGGGTCGTTGAACCAGTTGACCACCATCCTCGCCCCCGCCTCGGCCACGTACAGGGCCATCGCCGCGTTCCGCTCGTTCTCGGCGATGGTGTTCTCCGTCTGCGCCATCATCATGTAGGAGATCCCGAGCAGGCTCAGGATCACCGTGATCAGGACCGCGATGATCAGGGCCGATCCCTGCTCGCTCCCTTGCATGCGCGGCGTGCCGCAGGATTCCGCCGCCGGTGTGTCCCGATCGCCTCTCTCCGTGCGATTCATCGTCCGCTCCTTGGTCGTCATGGCAGCCTCCTCAAGGCCCGGAGATGATCTGCAGCGAGCACTTTGCGCTGTTGTTGGACGTGTCGGTGTAGAAATAGTCGACGGTGATCGTCTCGATGACCGGCGGCGTCGCGGTATTCCTGATCGCGCTGTCGAAATTGAGCTGCATGTTGACGATCGCCGGAGTCGGCGTCCCCAGGAACTTGATCTGGCCGGGGAGGTAGAAGTGGACCGCCTTGCTGAGCGCCCCCGGGCTCGCGAAGTTGAACAGCCCCGGCGCCGCGGTCGCCGTGCTCGGCCAGAGAATCGTCTGCAGCCTGTGGGTGCCGAGGAGGCTCGAGAAGGTCACATCGATCTCGTTGATCTGCAGGGTGTCGCCCGAGTAGTTCTGCACGTCCCACTTTATGTCTCTGTACAGGTTGCTCGGGGTCCCCGTGACCGGCAGGATCGTCGGGTTCGTCGCCCCGAGCTTGCACGGCGCGTTCGAACCGACGGTGTAGGTCGTCTGGATCGTCTGGATGCAGCCGCCGTCGTTCTCGATCTCCCAGTTGATCGCGTAGATCCCGGCTCCGTCGGCCTGGGAGTTCCACAGCAGGCCTCCCGTGGGCGGGTACGCAACGGGGCTGGTGAGGCCGGAGGTGTTGGGTCCCCACTGGTAATCGATGGCGTTCCCCGTCTTGCCCGTGGTGCTGAGGTACGGGATGTAGACGCGGACCCGGACGATCTTGTCGCTGCCCGACCACGAGAGCTGCAGGAGCTGCGTCCCGCCGCCGTTCGGCTCGCTGGGGGCCTTGGGGACGGTCGTGAAGGTGTCGTTCCACGCACAGGAGACCTCCCGGGGGTCCGACTTGGCGCTCTCGATGAGGCAGCCGCTCACCGCCGTGACGGCGTAGTAGAACGAACTGCCGCCGTTGAGGATGGCGGGGTCACCGGGGTCGAGGTTGTCGACCCACGAGTTGGTCGTCGAGGTCCCGCGCGGCGTGCCGCTCCAGGTCAGGCTGCCCCATGGGGTCCCGGCCGGGGCGGTCGTCCGATAGATGTTGTACTTGTTGATCGTGGTCGGGTTGTTGGCGACGTTCTGCGTGACGGCCGCCCAGCTCACGTTGATCGTATTTCCATTGGACCGGGTGCTGGTGACGGCCGTCGGCGCCTTCGGCGCGATGGTAGAGTAGGCCGAGCCCCGGGCGGAGGCCGACCTCGTCGCCGAGGGGAGGCCGCAGGTGTCGTACGTCTCCAGCTGGTAGTAGTAGTCGACGCAGTTATCCACCGGTGTGTTGACGTACTGCGTGGCGCCGGTGCTGAGGTTGGGCGTCGCCGGCGGGGTCGCCGTCGAGTCGGCGACCAACATCGCGCTGGTGAAGCTGGAGTTGGTGTCGCGGTAGATCTTGAACCCCTTGCCGTCCCTCAGGATGGTGTAGCCGCCGATGGTGTTGGGATCGCCGCTGACTACACCCTGGGGCGGGGCGTTCGTCTTCACCAGATCCCAGGTCAGGGTGATCTGGCTGTCCTGCGGCGACAGGGTGCCGTCGCCGGTCGCCTTCAGGTTCGCCGCCGGCGCCGGCGTCGAAGTGTTGGCCAGGGTCATGCAGGGGGCGGTCGACGGCGAGTCGCTCCAGCCGCTGATGTTGCCGAGCGCGTCCTTGGCCTGAGCCTGGAAGCACCACTTGGTGGCTCCGGTGAGGTTGTCGACGAAGGCGTGCGCCAGGGTGTCGACGGTGCCGTACTCGGAGTGCGGGTAGGGGAAGGTCCGGGTCACGGCCGATCCGGGCGAACCGAACGGCCAGTACTTGATGACGTTCGAGGCGACCCCCGCGCTCGAGGGGGGCGTGTCCCACTTGACCAGAATTCCGAGGCAGTGGCCCGGCACCAGGACGATGTTCGTCGGGGTCGGAGGCGGCGTGATGTCGACGTCCTTGATGCCGCTCTTCCCGAGGTTCTCGGGGTTGACGTCCGACGACAGGTCGAACTTCCGGTAGTTCTGCGTGGCGGCGTTGGCGTCGGTCGCGTCGCTGTAGTTGATGTCGGGGTCCCTGGTCATCCCGACCAGGTTGACCGAGATCCTGCGGACCTTCGCCCGGATGTCGATCTTGGTGTCGTCGCCAGCGATGTCGTCCGAGGGATCGGCCGGCGTGTTGGGATTGAGGAGGTTTCCACTGTCGTCGTAGTACTGGAAGGTCATCGACTTGAGGTTGTCCGCGACCGGCTCGTAGACGAAGTTGGTCGCCGCCTGCGGGGAGACCGGGAAGGTGCCGGTGACGTCGGCCAGCGTGACCCGGTACAGCGTGTACGGAGGGCTGTCCTGGATCAGCGCGACCTTCGGGATCGTGATCTGCTTGACCGACTTGACGCGCGGCTTGTCGGCGTCGAGCCAGAGATCCATCGTGCCAGTGCTGGCCAGCCCCGGTTTCGAGAGGACGTAGGTGACGATCTCGTCGTTGCCGGTCGAGACCACGTTGTAGGACGACCCCGCGAGGGAGGACTCGGGCGTGACGCTCGCCGTCGGGTCCTCGAAATCGAAGTCGCCGCGGATCGTGACCGCCGTGTCCCAGGCCCCCTCCACCTGCTCGTCGACGCGCGACTTGTCGCCGTCGGGGTTGTAGTTGAAGCCGGCCAGGCGGATGTCGGAGATCATCCGGTCGAACGCGACCCGGGTCGCCTGCTGCTGGTCGGTGAAGTTCTCCCCCGCCTTGTATGACTTCTGGGCGGCGCTGTAGAGGATGAAGGCGACCGCGGCCACGATGGCGAAGATCGCCGAGGCCACCAGCATCTCGATCAGGCTGAACCCCCGACCGTCCTGTCTCCCGCTTGACCGAACCCTGAACACGCTGTCCTCCAATCCGCCGCCGGACCATCCGGTGGCTTCCGTTCCTCTCCCTCAGAACCTCAGTGTCGTGATCGTGACCCTCTGCGGCCGTCCCAGCTCCGACCAGTTGGTGGTGATCGTCAGCTTGACCGCGACGGCATCCTTGAACTGGGTCGGCGAGCCGGTCCCGACCGCCTCGATGAGGGCGGTGGCGCTGCCGCCGTCCAGCTTCCGCGTGATCTCCGCCTGCCAGGGATTGAGCTTGCTCAGGGCGGTGGTGCTGCTGACGCTCACGCTGCTGTCGGTGTCGGCCGCCCCGAAGTCCTTGTAGAGCCCGACGAACGACTTCTGGTCGAACGTCTCCATGATGTCGTGGCAGATCGTCGTCGCCTCCGTGATCGTCTTGCCGGTCTTGACCTGCCGCCCCCCCAGGATGAACATCGAGCTGATCGAGACCAGGACGCCGGCCAGGACGCCGATGGCGATGATCACCTCCACCAGGCTGAAGCCCCGCTCCTTCGTTCCGCCCGTCGTGCGCATGCCGTCCATGTTTTCCGTCCCTCTTCGTCTCATGGCTAGAAGGTCGAGTAGGCCGACAGGACGGTCCCCGTCGGCGTCACCGTGAGCGTGTAGCGATCCGAGCGGCTGTCGTTGACCATGCAGCTCAGGACCACGTTGGTGTTGCCGGCCACCCCGGTCCCGCCGTTGATGCCGAAGGTGAGCGACGCGGTGCTCGTGGTTTCGATGTTCACGCCGGCCTCCAGCCTCACCGTCACCGACACCCCCTTGGAGTTCACGAAGCTGTACTGGTTCGGGAGGGCATTGGTCTGGTTGTTGATCGTCATGGTGGCCGGCGCGCGGTTGGTGACGGCGTTGTAGCGCAGGGCCCGGATGTCGGTCACCAGGCCGTCGGCCGTGGAGCGCACCTTGTAGGACCTGAACGCCTCGCTCACCGCGGGGCCGCCGAAGACGATGAACATCGCCATGAGCGCGATCACCGCCAGGAGCTCGGGCAGGGAGAAGCCCCGCGATCCTCGTTCCGTCCCTTCCTGCCGGTTCTGCCTCATGTCGGTGACGTCTCCCGCCGCCTCGCCCTCTCTCGCTCGGGTCGAGCACGGCGCCTCTGAGGACAGCAAGCGATGTGCCACGCCGGAGGGACCCGCCGGAGCGAGAGCTATGTCGCGGGGCGCGAGCGACTTCGCGGGCTGGAGGCGGACGATGGTGCCGGTACGATTCCGTGATCGCGGTGAGGCGCGTTACGAAACGTAACGCCGGGGCGCGCCCTAGGAGAGAGGGCCGGGCGTGACGGTGGCGCCGGGGCGGGTTGGCAGGACCAGCGTGAAGCGCGCGCCGCGCCCCTCGTCGCTCTCGACCTCGACACGCCCGTCGTGCAGGACGGCCGCCTTCTGCACCAGGGCGAGGCCGAGGCCGGTCCCCCGCTCCTTGGTGGTGTAGAAGGGAGTGAAGATCCGCGCCAGCTCCTGGCGCGCGATGCCGGGGCCGTTGTCCTCGATCTCGATCCGGGCGCCGCCCTGCGGGCCGTCGGCCGGCGATCCGCGCACCACGACGCGCGCCCCGCCGCCGCGTCCGTCCGGAGCGGGAGCAGCACCCGGTGCCGTGCCCTCCCTCCCCCCGAAAGACTCGGCCGCGTTCAGGACCAGGTTGTGCACGGCCTGGCGGATCAGCGTCTCGTCGCCGACGATCGGCGGAAAGCTCCCCTCCACCTCCAGCCGGACCCCTCGGACCCGTGGATCGTCCTGGAGCTCGCCGACGAGGCCGTCGATCAGGGCGCGCAGGTCGACCTCCTGGAGGTCGAGGCTCCCCGGCCTGGCATAGCGCAGGAAGTCGTCCACCACCTTCTCGATCCCTCCGACCTCGCGCAGGATCGCCTCGGCGTGCTCCCGGGCCGCGTCCGGCGGAGCACCGCCGTTCCCTCCGTTCCTGGCGATCAGGCGCGCATACCCCTGGATCGTCGCGAGGGAGTTCCGGAACTCGTGCGCGATGCCGGCCGACATCTCCCCCAGCGCGGCCAGGTTCTCCTTGAGCCCCACCCGCTCGCGCAGCGCCTTGATCTCCGTCAGGTCGGCCAGGAGGCAGACGACGCCCTGCACCGCCGTCCCTCCCCCCCCCTCGCCCGTCTCCGAGCGCATCGGCGAGACCATCGCCCCCAGGTGCGCCACCCGTCCGGAGGGGGTCACCAGCGGGACCACCTCACGCGAGTGGCTCTCGCCGGAGGCGAGGCTCCGCCCCACCAGATCGAGGAGGCGCGCGTGCGGGGCGAGGAGATCGGAGTGGAGCCGGCCGACCGCGGCCTGGCGCGTGATTCCAAGGAGCCCCTCCGCCGCGGCGTTCAGGACGGTCAGACGCCCCGCGCCGTCGAACACCAGGACGGCGCTCGTCATCCCGCGGATCAGCCGATCGCCCGGCAGGACCGGGGCCCCGGCCGGCCCCTCGCGTTCCTGCTTGAGCCGCAGGACCTGCTGCTCCTGCTCGTGCAGCTTGTCGAGCACCCCCTGGAACGCCGCCACCAGGTAGTCGGGCTCGTCGGGGGGTTCCGCCGCATCCGCCGCGATCGCCCCCGGCGCCTCCCCCGCGGCGCGGGCCAGGCGCCGGTACGGCTGGAGCAGCCAATGGGCGAACAGGATCACGAGGACCAGGACGAAGACCAGGCCGCCGGCCTGCAGCGAGGCGATCGTCCTCAAATTGAGATCGACCGAGGCGAGGATCGGCACCTCCTCCTCGACCCGGATGAACGCCACGGCGGCCCGGCCGCGATCCTGGATCGGCCGGTAGGCGGCGATCGTCGCGTAGCGCGGAGCCTCTCTCGCGACCGGCGTGACGACGCTGCCGCCGGTCAGGAGGCTTCTGCGGGGCCCGCCGTCCTCGCCCGAGATGAGCGCGTCGTCGCGGCCGACCCGCTGCGGGTCGGAGGAGGAGATCACACGCCCGTCGAGACTCAGGATCTCGACGGCCCTCATCCCCTTGAGGCGCGCCATCCGGTCGAGGAACGTCGGCGGGATGTAGGGCGGCTGGCCGGCGCTGGCCGTCAGTCCGCGGAGCATCTGGTCCCGCTCCAGCTCGAAGCGGACCAGGTCCGCCTCGAGCGCCATCCGCCGGCCGACCTCCTCCTGGACGGCGTTGCGCGCCACGACCAGCAGGTGAAAGTCGAAGTAGATCGCGATCGCCAGGAAGAGGACCAGGAGGACGAGGAAGATCTTGATCTGCCCCTCGTAGCTCCGGAGCAGCGACCCTCTCACGGCCCGATCCCGGCGAGGCGCATATACCAGCCGACGAGCGGATCGCCCACGAAGATCGCCAGGATCGCCGCCGATCCGAGGAAGACGCCGTACGGCAGCTTCGACTTCCAGCCGTAGCCGGCGTAGCGGATCATCAGCAGGCCGAAGACGGCCCCCGACACGGCGCCGACGAACAGGCAGAAGAGGAGCAGGCGCACGCCGAGGAACGCCCCGATCATCGCCAGGAGCTTGAAGTCGCCGCGGCCGATTCCGTCCTCCCTGCGCCCGCGCGGGACGCCGCGGAGCGCCTGCCAGAGGCGGTAGGCGGCGTTCACCCCCCAGGGGATGGCGAACCCGAGCAAGGCACCGGAGCAGGCGTCCCGCAGCGACCCGAGCGCCGCCGGAACGGAGCCCCCGACGCCGCCACCGGCGACGCTTCCGGCCATGCCGCGCAGAGGGCTGGTGAGGAGGCCCGCGGCGATCCCGGGCAGGGTGATGGCGTTCGGCAGGATCTGGTGGCGCGCGTCGATCAGGATCAGCGCGAGCAGGGCCGCGCCGAGGAACGCCTGCACGACGAAGGCGCTCGACGCGCCCCGGGCCAGGAAAAGCAGGACGAAGAGTCCCGCCGTCGTCGCCTCGAGGAGCGGGTAGCGGATCGAGATCGCCGCGCCGCAGCGGCGGCACCGCCCCCTCAGGACCAGGTAGCTCAGCACCGGGACATTGTCGTACCAGGCGATCGGCGCCCGGCAGGAGGGGCAGAAGGAGCGCGGCCTGACGATCGACTGGCGGCGCGGCAGGCGGTAGACGCAGACGTTCAGGAACGACCCGACGCATGCGCCCAGACCGGCCACTCCGATCCCGAGGATCAGCGGAGGCATGCGTCTCCCTTCAGAAGCCGACGAGGATCAAGCGGCCACGGTACGACACCTCGCCCGTCGCCGGATCGTAGCGATAGTCGCGATCCTCGGGATCGCGCGGCAGCACGGGAACGATCCCCAGGGACACGAGCTCCCGCAGGTGGCGCGGCCGCCGCCCTTCCTGCTTCGAGAAGCCGTCCACCGCGGTCCTGAGATCCGCCAGGTCGACCTGGACCTTCAGGTCGTGGACGTGATTCCAGGCGGCGCTGCGGACGTAGGGGTCGGTGGCCGTCTCGTAGATCTCGGCCCACTCCCGAAGCGAGGCCCGTTTGTCACCCGCCCGATTGTACATCTCGGCGTACAGATGCCTCACGGTCGGGTGGCAGCCCGGGACCTGGAGCGCCTTGTCAAAGTAGCGCGCGGCGCGGGCGTAGTCTTTCAGGTCGTCGTAGCAGACGAAGCCGGCCTCGAAGGCGAGGATCCATGCATCCGGGTTCTTCTCGATCCCCTTGTCGAGGAGCCGCAGCGCCATCTCGGCGTCGCGGGCCTCGACCGTCATGATGAGCGCACCGGTCAGGTACGGGTCGAGGTACTGTGGGTCGAGCTCGGCGATCACCTGGCCGTAGATCTGCTCCAGATAGTGGTAGCGGTCGGCGATCTGGAAGTTCCCGTAATACTGGATCGACCAGAGGTAGATGGCGTCGGCCAGGATCCCGTCGAAGCCGAGCGCCGCGACCCGGAGATACTTCCCGGAGGGGAGGTAGAGCAGGGGGTGGACGCCGGGGCGGCCCGCGGCGCGCGCCTCGAACCGCCCCTGCACCAGCGCCGCCAGGAAGAGGCAGGCGATCGCCGCGAGGGCCAGGCCCCTCCGCCCGGACCGCGGCGGCGAGAGGCGGCGCATCTACTGCAGCTCCTTCCCCTGGAAGATCGCGCACGCGCCGGCCAGGACCGCCGACCCGTACAGCAGCAGGTAGAGGAGGGCCGCGCCGACGACCCCCGGGACGATCGGCAGCCCGTGGACCACGGGGCCCTTGATGTCGAAGTTCCCCAGGTTCGGCAGGAGGTAGTAGAGGACGTCGCAGAGGACCCTCCCGGCCGGCGACACGATCTTGGCCTTCAGGAGGTCGAAGCTCCAGAGCAGATGCCCGATGACGTACAGCGCCAGCGTCATGATGCTCGACAGGATCGGGCTCGACAGGCAGGAGAACAGCACGGCGAGGGCGGTGATCAGGAGGAACTGCTGGTAGAGGAGGAACACGGCCACGATCAGCTTCGGATCGAAGATCCCCTTCAGGGCCAGGACCAGGAAGAACCAGAGCGCCATGACGGTCGTGTTCACCAGCAGGGTGATCGTCAGGCCGCCGAACTTCCCAAGGACGAACTCGAAGCGGTGGATCGGCTTGGCCAGGAGCGTGTAGACGGTGCGGCGCTCGATCTCGCGGCTCACCAGCCCGATGCCGATGAAGACGGAGGTCAGGACGCCGAAGATGTCGATGGAGGCCAGCCCGAAGTCCTTGATGATCTTCTCCTCGCTGCCGACCGTGAGGAGCGACAGGATCTGCGCGAACGAGATCATCGCCACGGCGAAGATCAGCAGCAGGTAGAGGACGCGATTGCGGATCGCCTCGCGGAAGGTGTTGAGCGCGATCGCCGCGATCCTAGGAAGCACGCCGCGCCTCCTCCGGGGGCGTCGGCCGGGCCCCCGTCTCCGGACCCCCGCGTACCTCGCGGATCAGGAGGTCCTCGAGCGACTGGCGCGCCGGCGTGACCGAGACGAGCGTGGCGCCTCGGCCGTCCAGCGACGTCAGCACCTTCCTCAGCTCGTCCTGCGAGTCGACGCGCACCAGCACGAGGTCGTCCCTGCGCGACACGACGCGTCCCGCGGGAAGCCGGCCGTCCCGGAGCCCGCGGAGGGCGACCTCCCAGAAGCGCACGTCACGGGCTACCAGGTCGTCGATCGTCCCGACCGCCTTCAGGCTCCCGCGCACGAGCATCCCGACCCGGTCGCAGATCATCTCGGTGTCCGCGAGGATGTGCGTCGAGAAGAAGACGGTGCGGCCGCGCGCCTTGAGGTCGAGGATGATGTCCCGCACCTCACGGCGGCCGATCGGATCGAGCCCCGACATCGGCTCGTCCAGGATCACCAGCTCGGGGTCGTTGATCAGCGCCTGGGCCAGGCCGATCCGCTGCAGCATCCCCTTGGAGTAGTGGCGGAGCTGCCGTGTGCCGCGGTTCGCGAGGCCGACCCGCTCGAGGAGCTCGTCCACGCGCCGGCGGCGCTCGGCGGCTCCCATGCCGAAGAGCCGGGCGTGGAAGTCGAGGAATTCGTTCCCCGTGAGGTAGTCGTACAGGTACGGGTTCTCGGGGAGGAAGCCGACCCGGCGGCGCACCTCGACGTGGGAGACGTCCTGCCCGAAGATCCGCACGCTTCCCGTGTCGGGGAAGATCAGGCCGAGCGCCAGCTTGATCGTGGTGGTCTTCCCGGCACCGTTCGGCCCGATGAAGCCGAAGATCTCCCCCTCGCGGACCGCGAAGGAGAGGTCGCGCAGGATCCAGTATTTGCGGATCGAGAGGTGGGTGCGGTAGCTCTTGGAGATGTCGGAAAGTTCCAGGACCGGCATGTGGTCGGTTCCACGGAGGGCGCCCCCCGGGGCGCCACCGTGTCGCTCCGGAGCTTGCGCCGGAGGCCAATATAGGCCGGCGGTGCCGGGTGTCAAGTGACGCGGGGTCAGCGACTTCCGGCCGCCACCAGGAGCTCCCGGTAGAGCGACTCCTGCGCCCGCACCATCGCGTCGATGTCGAACTCGAGGAGGACCGCGCGGGCGCGCTCCGCCGCCGCCCGTCCCAGCCGCGGATTCCGAAGCAGCCCGACGACGCGCTCCACGAGCCCCTCCAGGTCGTTGGGTCGGCAGACGAAGCCGGTCTCGCCGTCCTTCAGAATGTCGAGAGTCCCGTCGACGGCCGTGGCCACGATCGGCACCCCGGTGGCGATCGCCTCCGGAAGCACCTTCGGCAGCCCCTCCCAGAGCGAGGTCAGGACCAGGACGTCGAGCGCCGCCATGATTGTCGGGATATCGCGCCTCCATCCGAGAAGATGGAACCGCCCGCGCAGCCCCAGGGACTCGACCCGCGCCAGGACCGCGCCGCGCAGCTCGCCGTCCCCGGCCAGGATGAACCGCGCGGAGGGAACGGCCGTCGCCGCGCGGGCCGCCACCTCCACGAAGGTGAGGGGCGACTTCTGGGGCTTGAGGCAGGCGACCATGCCGACGAGCGGGGCACGATCGTCGGCTCCGATCTCCCTGCGCAGGGCGGCGCCGCCCCGAAGCGCCGGATCGCGTCCGGCGGACTCGAACGCGCCGATCGGGATGCCGCTCCGGATCAGGGTCGCCCGCGAGCGCGGGATGATCCCGAGCGCCGCGCCCTGCTCGAGGTTGGCGCGCGATACGACGATGACGTGGGTGGTGATCCAGGCGAGGGCCCGCTCGAGGATGATCAGGAAGGAGCGCAGCGGGGCGGGCTGGCGGTCGTTGAAGCCGTAGCCGTGGATCGAATGGACGACGATCGGGACGCGGGCGAGGCGCGCCGCGAGCCGCCCCAGGGCCCCGGCCTTCGAGGAGTGCGTGTGCACGATGCGCGGGCGCGTCCTGCGGAAGATGCGGTACAGGCTCAGGAGGGCGGCGAGGTCCCGTACCGGGCGGATCGGCCGGACGAGTGACGGCACGAAGATCGGCGGCTCGGGCAGCGCCCGCCGCGCTTCGTCGTCGAGGATCCCGCCGCGGCCGCACACGAGCAACGGCCGGAACGGCGGCCGCAGGTGGCCGACGGTGTAGAGCGTGTTCTCCTGCGCCCCGCCCAGCTCCAGCTGGGTGATGACGTGGCAGACGGTCACATCGTCGCTCACGCCGCCTCGCGGAGGCCACGCGCCGCGATCTCGCGCAGCCAGATCTCCAGGACGAGCAGGGTCCAGATCATCTCGTCGTAGTTCCTCTGGCCGCTGCGGTGAATCTTCAGAACCGCCGCCACCGCCTCCCGCTTGAGGTAGACGCGGGAGCGAGCCTCCGGGCCGAGGATCAGGTCCTGCGCCACGCCGCCGAGGTCGCCCCGGAACCAGTGGTCGATCGGCATGCCGAAGCCGGCCTTCCGACCGGAGAGGACCCTCTCGGGGAGGCGCCCGCGGTAGACCTGCCTCAGGAACCACTTCCCGGTGCGCCGCCGCACCTTGTACCGCGACGGCACCGTGGCGGCGAACTCGACCACGCGGTGGTCGAGGAAGGGACTGCGCAGCTCGAGGCCGAACGCCATCGAGGTGACGTCCGCCTTGAACAGGAGGTCGTCCGGGAGATAGCGCTCCTGATCGGCGCGCAGGAGCGTCCCGATCAGGTCCGGCGACCCCCAGTCGTTCGGGATCCGTCCGAGACCGCGCGTCGGGTCGATCGCCATCACCCGGGCGGCGAAGTCGGGCTGGTAGAGCCGCGCGATCCTGCGCGCCCCCGGGTTGGCCATCCACAAGGCGTTCCGCTCGCGCGCCGGCAGCTCCCAGCCGTCCAGGAGGCGCCGCATCCGCCCCGGCATGTTGCGCCGGCTCTTCTCCGAGGAGACCGCCTCGAGGAGGGCGTAGAAAGGGGTCCGCGACACCAGGCCGGGCAGCCACCCGAACCGGTCCGCCAGGAGGTGCGCGCGGTAGCGATCGTACCCTCCGAAGGTCTCGTCGCCGCCGTCGCCGACCAGGGCCACCTTGACGTGCCGGGCCACCTCGCGCGCCAGGATCCAGGACGGCACCGTCGAGGGGTCGGCGAACGGCACCTGCAGGTGCCGGATGATCGACACCAGCTCGTCGATCTCCAGCCGCGGCACCTCGATCTCGACGTGGTCGATGCCGGAGCGCGCCGCGATCTGCCGCGCCAGCGGGCGCTCATCGTAGTCCGACTCCGGGAAGCCGACCGTGAAGGCGCGAAACGACCGCGTCAGGCTGCGGCGCAGGTGGTAGGCGAGGGCCGCCGAGTCGAGCCCCCCGGAGAGCAGCAGCGCCACCGGCACGTCGCTCCGCAGACGGATTTTCACCGCGTCGTCCATCAGGGCCCGGTAGCGTTCCTTGAGGACGCCGAGCGCCGGGGCCCCCGCGGCCGGGCCGGGGATCGACCAGTAGCGCTGCAGGCGCACCTCGCCCTCCTTGTACAGAAGGAAGTGCGCCGGAGGGAGCTGCTGCACCGACGTGAAGATGCTGCGGGGGTGCGGCCAGTAGCGCAGGGCGAGCAGGTGGTGGACCGACTCGGCGTCGGGCTCCGGGGAGAAGCCAGGCTCGGCCAGGAGGCCTCCCATCTCGGAGGCGAAGCGCAGGCCGTCCGCGGCCACGCGGTAGCGCAGCGGCTTGACCCCCAGGCGGTCGCGCGCCAGGAGGAGCGCCCGCCGCCGGTTGTCCCACAGGGCGAAGGCGAACATGCCGATCAGGCGGTGCAGGCAGTCGAGCCCCTCCGCCAGGTAGAGCTGGAGAAGCACCTCGGTGTCCCCGCCCGAGCGGAAGCGGACGCCGCGCCGCTTCATCTCCTCCCTGAGCTCGACAAAGTTGTAGATCTCCCCGTTGAAGACCAGGACCACCTGCCCGTCGTCGCTCTGCATCGGCATGTGCCCGAGGGGGGAGAGGTCGAGGATCGCCAGGCGGCGGCTGACCAGCCCGACGCCGGGCCCGGCGTGCTCGCCCGAATCGTCGGGGCCGCGATGGGCCAGCGCCCGCCCCATCCTTCGCAGGAGATCGAGATCCGGGACGCGCCGCGGGTCGCGATAGGCCACGCCGGCCACGCCGCACACGTCAGTCGCCCTCCTGCGATCGCAGCCTCAACCCCGCCCCCCTTCGCGCCGCGCCGTCCCGCGCGCGGCGAACACCGGTGCCAGGCGCCCCGCCAGATCCATCCCCGCCCGCATCGCCCCCTCCATCGAGTTGTACTCCCAGGCGCCGAAGCGGCCGGCCGAATGGATCCCGAGGTCCTGGAGCGTGGCGAGGAGGCCCGGAAGCGCCTGCGCGCGGAAACGGTCGTAGATGACATACGCCGGGTCGAGCACGCCGACCCGCCGATAGACGACCCGGTCGGAGCGCCATACGAGGCCGGCGCGCCGCAGATCCTCGACGGCCCGCTCCACCACCTCGTCCGGGTCGAACGGCTCGTCGCGCAGGAGGGAGCGCTCCACGTAGAGCGACGCGCAGCCGCGCGGCACGAGGTCGGCCGACAGGCTCCCCGGGAACCCGACCCGGTAGAAGGAGTACTCCGGCTCCGGGAAGTAGATCCAGTGCGCCGGCGACAGTGTCGGCCGGTCGATGCCGAGGCTGATGTTGAGGACGCGGACCGCCCGGAGCCTGCGCCCGGCCGCGGGGAGATCGTCGGGCAGGCCGATCGTGATCGCGAGGAGCCGATCGAGCGGCAGGGTCGAGATCAGCGCCTCGTAGGCGATCGTCGTCCCGCTCGCCAGCCGCACGATGCGAGCGGCGGCGTCGACCTCGACGACCGTCTCCCGGAGTCGGACCTCGGCGCAGCCACGCGCGAGCGCCTCCGGCAGGACGCTGATCCCCCCGCGTCTCGGGTAGAGAAAGGTCGGGTTGTATCCCAGCCCGCGCACCGTGCCTCCGAGCGCGCCCTGCAAGATCTCGCTCAGGGTGGGGCGCGGGATCGACCACGAGACCCAGCCGCACTCGATCTCCTCCAGATCGGTGCGCCAGAGCTTCGAGTTGTACGGGACCATGAAGTGGCGCGCGATCCCGGTCCCCATCGTCGCCTCGACCCACTCACGGAAGCTCAGGCGCGCGAGGTCGGGCTCTCCTTCGCGCTCCCGCCGCGCCAGCGCCTCGACGAAGGAGGCGACGCACTCCATGACGATGTCGGGCGGCAGGCCGTGGAGGTTGGCCTGGAAGGGGTAGGCGGTGTAGACCCCCTTGGAGAAGATCAGGGCCCGTCGATCGTGGCGCGCCAGGGCGTCGGGCAGGAGGCCCGCCACGAGGGCCTTCACGCGCTCGTCCCGCAAATGCAGCAGGTGCCCGGTGCAGTCGAAGGTGAAGCCGTCCTCGACGTGCGTCCGCGCGAGGCCGCCGACCTCGCTCTCGCGCTCCAGGACGACCGCGGGAAGCCCCTTGAGGTGGAGCGCGGCCGACAGGCCGGTGAGCCCTCCACCCAGGACGACGATCGGTGACGACTCGCTCATCGCGCCCTCACAGGGCCATATCGATTCGCCTGAGAAACAACGCAAGGCCGAGAGACGCCAAGGCGATCCCGCCGAGGATCCCCAGGGCGACGGCCGTCCCCGACAGCATCATGGAGATCGCGAGGAGGCCCAGGAAGAGGGTGGCGGCGTACGAGGCGAGGACGGTCTGGCGCGTCGACAGTCTCCAGCGGCGGAGGCGCAGGGCGAAGTGATCGGGGCTGCCCAGCATCACCGGAATGCCGCGCCGGTAGCGCACGTACATCACGAACAGCATGTCGAAGACCGGCACTCCCAGGATGACCACCGGCGCCATCGAGGCGACCAGGTTGACCCGGGTGTAGGAGTTGTTCATCGACAACGCGCCGAGCATCAGGCCGATGAACATGCTGCCGGTGTCCCCCATATAGATCCGCGCCGGCTCGAAATTCGAGCGCAGAAAGCCGAGGAGCGCCCCGCACAGGGCGGCGAGCAGCAGGGCGTAGGTCTGCCGGCCGTTCACCACCGCCACCAGGAAGAGGATCGCCGCGGCCGCCGCGGCCACCCCCGCGGCGAGGCCGTCCATGACGTCGATGATGTTGAAGGCGTTGGTGATCGCGAGGAGCCACAGGAACGACAGCGCCACGGCGAGCCACGGGGGGAGGAACGATAGCTTGATGTAGATGGAGGCGTTCATGAGCGTGAGGACCGCGACCACCTGCCCCGCCAGCTTCGCCCCCGGCGACAGCACGCCGAAGTCGTCGATGAGGCCGAGGATCACGGCGATCGCACCGGCGAGCAGGAGCCCGAGCACCTCGGTCGAGTCGAAGCGGAGGGTCGCCGTCAGGGCGAGGAGGAACGAGAGGTAGATGGCGATCCCTCCGAGATACGGCACCGGCTCCGGCTGCCGCTTGAGGCGGCCGTCGGGCCGGTCGACGATCCCGAACCGCACCGCCGCCTCGCGCATGAGCGGCGTGGCGTACAGGGAGATGATGGCCGCCAGCGCGAAGGCCAGAAGGGAGCGGCTCACGCGCCCCTCCGAGCGGCGGCGCCGCTCCTCTCCGAGGCGAGGCGGGCACGCGCCAGGCAGCCGCGGTAGAGATCGGCCGTGTCCTGCACGAGGAGCTCGATCCGGAACGAGGTCGCCGCGCGCTGGCGGGCGGCGGCCGCCAGCCGGCCGGCCCGGGCGCCGTCTCTCAGGAGCGAGGCGCAGGCCGCGGCGAGGGCCGGCGGGTCGCCGGGCGGCACCAGAATGCCGGTGCGGCCGTCCAGGACCAGCTCCGGCAGGGCTCCGACGCGTGTCGCCACCACGGGACGCCCCGCCGCGGTCGCCCGCAGGAGCGTCAGCCCGAGCCCTTCCCAGAGAGCGGGCTCCACGAACAGGTCGAGCGCGCGCAGGACCTCGGTCACGTCACGACGCGCGCCGGAGAACGTCGTGCGATGACTGACCCCCTCCTCGGCCGCCCGCTCCTCGAGACGGAGGCGCGCGGGCCCGTTCCCCACGAGCGCGAAGCGAACCCTGGGAAGCTCGTGCGCCAGCAGGCGGGCCGCCGCCAGGAAGACGGAGAGGCCGCGCTTCGGCTCCTGCAGCGCTCCGATCGCGCCGACCAGGAGGTCCTGGGGACCGGCCCCCAGCTCGCGTCGCACCGTCTCTCGCCGCCTCTCGTCTTCCGGCTCGCCCGGGATCTCGACCGCGACGCGGAGCGTGCGGACCAGCCCCGGCCGGAGGCCGTAGGTCTCCACGGCGAACCGGCGCACCGACTCGGACGAGGCGACCACGGTGTCGCACAGGGGCGCGGTGATCCGCTCCGCCAGGCGCCGGCCGAGCCCCATCGCGAGATCGGTGTCGTGCTGGCTCGTGATGATCACAGGAACGTCGGCGATCCGGCCGAGGATCCGGGCCACGAGCCCGGCCGAGAAGAGATGCGCGTGCACGATCTGGATGCGCTCCCGCCGGAGGAGCGAGAGCAGCCGGCCGGCCCCGCGCAGATCCCACGGCCGCGCCGTGCCGAGGGCCACCGCGCGCGTCCCCCGTCCCTCCAGCTCCTCCCCGAGCGGCCCCCACGCTCCGAGGCAGGCGACGATGACCTCGAAACCTTCCCGCTGGAGCCTGGGCGCCACCATCCCGATGAGCTCACCCACGTCGCCCGCCTCGTACCCCTCGGTCAGGATCAGCAGGCGCGGCCGGGCCCCGCGCCCTGCGACCGCCGAGCCCGCGACGCCGAGCTCCTCCGAATCGACCCTCGCCGCGACTCCCGTCTGCGCCGTCAACGCATCCTCGATCGCTTCGGGGGCTCCGCGCCGGACCGGAGCCGATCCCGATGTGTCACAAGCAGTTGCGAACAGCCAATATAGGTTCGGCCCGAAGGCTTGTCCAGAAATTGACGGACCCCGCTCCGGGGACTCCGCCGGCGCCGGAGCGCTCCGTCATGACCGCGCGCCCTGCCGCCCGCCGCCGGCGGAGGGCGGGACCTCGCGCAGGAGCCGCTCCCTCTCCGCGGGGGCGTCGGCCGCCAGGTCTCTGGCATAACCGCTGTCCGGGACGTACCTGCGAAGCAGGGCGCGCGTCTCCTCGAGCGAGCGCACGGATGCGCGCGCCTCGTCGCGACGACCGAGCCGCGCCAAGATCGAGCCCTCCAGGATGCGCGCGCGCACGAAGTGGGGCTCGATCCGGAGCGCCTCCTCGACGTGCGCGAGCGCCTCCTCCGGCCTGCCCTCGTCCGAAAGATGCCCCGCGAGCTCCAGTCGCGGGCGCGGATCGAGGGGCGCCAAGCGCACCGCCTCGAGGTAGAGGCGGGTGGCGCGCTCCCCCGCGGAAGGATCGTCGAAGATCGTCGTTCCCGCCAGCGCCTCCAGCCGGCCCAGCAGGGCCGGGTAGCGATAGTCGATCGGCTTCAGGCGCCGGGCCTCGAGCAGATCGATCGCCGCCTGCGCGTAGCGCTCCGGCGTGAGCCTCCCGAGGTTCAGGACCGCCATCGCGTGGTCGTGCCTGTACTCCGGGTTCAGCGGGTCGAGGCGCGCCGCCCTCTCCATTCTCGCCACGGCCTCCGGTGCCGTGCGCACCGGACCGCGCGCCTCGCGATACGCGAGATACGGCAGGGCCACCGCCACGACGAAGAGATAGAGAGCCGCGAGGGTTGCGATCCCCCCGGCGGACGACCACCCCGAGCGCGGCCACCGCGCGGCCGGGCTCGAGGGCTCCCCCTCCGGGGCGGCCGATCGAGCGCGCGCGCTCAGAGCGACGCCGAGGAGGAGGGCCGGCACGAGGGTAAGCGCGGGCCGGTCCTGGAGGTCCTCGACCAGCCCCTGGACGAGGAGCGCGAGAAACGCGGTACCGAGGTCGGCTCCGGCGATCGCGCGCGGCCCCTCCACGGGTCGCAGGAGGGCCCCGAGCGCCAGGAGGGTGGCCGCCAGGAGGCAGGCCGCGGCGGGCACACCGACCTCGGCGACCAGCGTCAGGACGCCGCTGTGGGCTCCCCTGAACACCCTGTCGTAGCGGAACGGGCCGACCTCCGCCGGAAAGTTGTGCCGCGGGGCCTCGTAGGGAAGGAGGCCGGGCCCGCACCCCAGCATCGGCTTCGCCCGGACCAGCTCGAGAGAGCCTTTCCAGATCCCGATCCTGTGGTAGCGGTAGGGATCCTCGGCATGACGGAACCGGTGCGCCAGCATCCCGCCGCCGACCAGCACCACGGCGAGCAGGGCGGCCGCGACGGCGGCGACGCGCCGACGCGGCCACGATCCGGAGCGCAGAGCCATGAGCACGAGAAGCGAGACCGCGAGCCCCAGGACCGCGCCGCGCGATGCCAGGAGCGCCACCGCGGCGAAGTGCAGGACGGTGGCGGCGCTCCAGAAAACCGCCGGGCGCGGCGCCACGCCTTCGAGGGCGCCCGCGGCGCGGGCCGCAGAGAGGATGAGACCCAGATTCAGGAACGCGGCCAGGTGATCCGGGTTGAGGAAGATCGCGGCCGCGGCCTGCTGCCCTCCGAAGGGCCAGCGGACGATCGCGATCGCCGCCTGGAGCGAAGTCGACGCGATCAGCGCGGCGCGCAGGATCGAGAGGTCGCGGCCGTCGGCCCGCGAGGAGAGGGCCGCCATGAAGAGACCGGCCGGGACGACCAGGTCCCACAGCCCGAGCCCGGCGGCGAAGGGATAGGGGGCCAGAAAGGCCGAGATCGCGGCACCGATCAGACCGGCCGCGAGCAGGCAGGCGATCGATCGCGGCGTCCCGGCGCGCGGCCCGCGCCGCGCGCCTCCGATCGCCTCCAGACCCCCGAGAAGCCCGAGGAGAAGGGCGAGCGAGTGGAGCACCAGGAGGGAAGTGGGGGCCCGCCCTCCCTCCCCGAACGGCGCGAAAAGGAGGATGGCCGCCGCCAGTCCCAGGGTCGTCCGGCTCATCGATCGGCCTCCCCGGCCGGCGGAGGATCGGCGTAGAGCGGCTTGAGCGGGTAGAGCAGGTGCGCGGCGTAGCGCTCCCTGTAAGCCGGCGCCGGCTCTCCCGCCGCCAGGTGGTAGAGGCTCCTCGTGTAGTGGAGGATCGCCGCCTCGGGATCGGCCGCCAGGGCGGTCGCCGCCTCCGTCTCTCCTTCCGCCATCCGCCGCCCGTCGTCGCGGAAGTGCGCCAGGATCATCTGGGCCACGAAGGCGTGCGGGTCCGGGTCGGCCGGCCGGACCTCCTCGGCGGCGCGCGCCAGGGTCGCCGCCTGTCGGAGATCGTTCTCCTCCGCCGCCTCGACGGCCGCCTCGAGTCGCGTCCGGCAGAGGGCGCGGGCGGTCGCGGTCCAGCCGT
>WNGG01001035.1_pt2 | contig 31024 bp, 31 predicted proteins | sample 5400661 | NCBI WGS metagenome assembly WNGG01 (sample SAMN13153372, study PRJNA577476) | soil metagenome | isolation source: 100 cm soil or saprolite under Garry oak tree replicate 1 | place: USA:California | collected 2016-06-15
CGCACGCCGACGCGCCGAAGGCCGCGCTGGAGTCGCTGGTCGAGTTCCACGTCGCGTTCGCACTGGCCAACCCGGCGGTGATCGCGCTGCAGCTGCACGAGCTCGACCGGCTGCCCGAGGAGTCCCGCCGGCAGATCCGCCGGTTGCAGCGGCTCTACGTGGAGGTCTGGGTCGACGTGCTCACCGCGCTGCGGCCGGAGTTGACCGCCCCCGAGGCGCGGGTCCTCGCGCACGCCGCGTTCGGCCTGATGAACTCGACCCCGTTCCTCGGCGGCGAGGTGGATCGCGAGCGCCGTGCCGAGCTGCTGCGGGCCGCCACACTCGGCGCGCTAATCTAACGTTCGTTAAGGAGGCTGCCGTCCGATGATCGACTCGCTGCTCGTCGCAAACCGGGGAGAGATCGCCCGCCGGGTCATCCGTACCGCGCGCCGGCTCGGCGTCCGTACCGTGGCCGTGCACTCCGAGGCCGACGCCGGGCTGCCGTTCGTGGCGGAGGCCGACGAGGCGGTACTGATCGGGCCGGCGCAGGCGTACCGGAATGTCGAGGCGATCCTGTCGGCAGCCAAGGCGACGGGCGCACAGGCGATCCATCCCGGGTACGGCTTCCTGTCGGAGAATGCCGACTTCGCGCGGGCGGTCGTCGAGCAGGGACTGATCTGGGTCGGTCCGGACGCGAGCGCGATCGAGGCGATGGGCGACAAGATCAACGCAAGGAACCTGATGGCCGCCGCCGGGGTACCGGTCGCGCCCGGTACCACCGATCCCGCGGAGACCATCGAAGCCGCGGTGGCGGAGGCCATCCGGATCGGGTACCCCGTCATGGTCAAGGCGGCGGCCGGCGGCGGCGGCATGGGCATGGCCGCGGCGATCGACGAGGCGGGGCTGCGCACGGAGTTCGCGAAGGTCCGCGGGTTCGCCGAGCGGATGTTCGGCGACGGGTCGGTACTCATCGAGCGGTACTTCCCCCGGGTACGCCACATCGAGGTGCAGATCCTCGGCCGCGCCGACGGGCGCGTGGTGGCGCTGGGCGAGCGGGAGTGCTCGGTGCAGCGGCGCAACCAGAAGGTACTGGAGGAATCGCCGTCTCCGGCGGTGTCGCCGCAGTTGCGCGAGCGGCTGTGCGCCGCCGCCGTCCGCGCGGGCGAGGCCGTCGGATACCGCAACGCCGGTACCGTCGAATGCCTCCTCGACCCGGCGACCGGCGAGTTCTTCTTCCTGGAGATGAACACCCGGCTGCAGGTCGAGCACCCGATCACCGAGGCCGTGTACGGCGTCGACCTGGTCGAGGAGCAGCTGCGGGTCGCGTCCGGCCTGCCGCCGACCTTCGGAGACCTCACCCCGACCGGGCACGCGATCGAGCTGCGGATCAACGCGGAGGATCCGAAGCGGTTCCTGCCCGGCCCGGGCGCGATCACGACCTGGGTCGAACCGTCCGGCGACGGGATCCGGATTGACGCCGGATACGGGCCCGGTACCACGGTGACCCCGAACTACGACTCGCTGATGGCCAAGTTGATCGTGTCGGGGCCTTCCCGGGCGGCCGTCATCGAGCGTGCCCGGGCTGCCGTTGCCGCGTTCCAGATCGCCGGGCCCAAGTGCAACCTGCCGTTCTTCGCCGAGCTGCTGGAGAACCCGGAGTTCCTGTCCGGCGACTACGACACCGGCATCGTGGGGCGGATGCGCGCGTGAGCGAGCGTCAGCGAGGAACCGGCGTGAGAGTTTCGATCCGGGAGGTCGGACCTCGGGACGGGCTGCAGAACGAGGTACCGGTACCGACGGCGGCCAAGGTGGAGCTGCTCGACGCGCTGTCCGCGACCGGGGTACCGCGGATCGAGGCGGTGTCCTTCGTCCACCCGAAGGCCATCCCGCAGATGGCCGACGCCGCGGACGTGTGGGCCGCGGCCAGCAAGTCGCCGAACGTCCGTTACTCGGCGCTCGTGCCGAACCTGAAAGGCGCCGAGCGCGCCCTCGCGGCCGGGTTCACCGAGCTGGAGGTGGTGGTTTCGGCGAGCGACGTGCACAACAAAGCCAACCTGAACCGGTCGACCGCCGAGTCGCTCGACGACATCACCGCGCTGATCGACCTCGTACACGGCGCCGGCGGGTCGGTCGAGGTCATCGTGGCGACCAGCTTCGGATGCCCGTACACGGGCGACGTCCCGCCCGCACGGGTCGCCGGGATCGTGGAACGGGTCCTCGCCGACGGCGCGGACCGGCTCGCCTTCGGGGACACCACCGGCATGGCCACCCCGCGCCGGGTGACCGAGCTGCTCGACGTGGTACCCCGGGAGCGGCCGGTACTGCTGCACTTCCACGACACCCGCGGTACCGGCCTGGCCAACATCCTCACCGCGCTCGAACTCGGCATCACCGAGTTCGACGCGAGCGTCGGCGGCCTGGGTGGCTGCCCGTACGCGCCGGGCGCGACCGGCAACGTGGCCACCGAGGAGGTCGTGCACATGTTGCACGACATGGGCCTCGATACCGGCATCGACCTTTCTCGCTTGATTGAGGCGGCCCGGCTGGCCGAGCGGATCGTCGGCCGTACCCTTCCGTCGGGCGTCCTGCGGGCAGGTCCCCGTACCCGGATCGTTTCCGCCTGACCGCTACGTCGTTTTCTTCTAGGAAGATGGCGAAAGCGAGAAAGGCGGGATATGACGCTGCAACGGTTCCGTTCCGTAGCGCGCGTCAGCGCCCGTACCCTTCTCGTCGCCGGCTTCGCGGGTGGGATCTGGCTGCTCACCAGCGCCGCGGCGCACGCCTCGGCACCGGCGGGTACCACGGAGACCGTGCTCAACCCGGCCACCCGGCCGGCGCTCGCGCTCCTGGACCAGGTCTTCACACCCGCCTCGAACGACCACTCCGGCCACTCCGGCTCGGCGGCGTCTGGCGCCGCGCAACGACCCGGAGTAGTCGCCGGCTCGGCGGCGTCTGGCGCCGCGCAACGACCCGGAGTAGTCGCCCGCTCGGCTCACTACCGGGCGCGGTCTGCCGCCGCGTCGGTGACCGGGCATTCCACCCCGCTTGTCGCCAGCCAGGTGACCCCGGTGGGGCCCGCGCGCGGGCCGGCCGCCAGCCTCCGCAACGGTGCGGCGGCAGGTCGTCTGTCCGCGCTGCTCTCGACCGTCTCCGACCTGGTCCGGCCGCTGCGCGGCCCGGCTGACCTGGTCACCGCGCCGGTTGCCGGCCTCCTGACCCCGGTAGTTACCGGGCGCTCGGAGGCGGTACCGGCAGGGGTGATCTGTCACGCCGCGCCGGGCGGCGCTGTCCCGGCGGGTACGGCGGGAGCTGCCCCGGGCAGGGCGCACACCAGCACCTCGGTCCGGCCGTTGGCCGGTACCGGTCCCTGGACGGCTCGGGCCGCTGGCCGGTCCGCCGTCTCCGGCACCCGCCAGGTGCCGGACCTTCCCGAGCGGGCGCCGGTTCCGGCGTACCCGGGCTCGGACATCCTGGGGATCTCGACAATGGCGTCGGGATCCGGGCACGACGCCGGCGGGTACGCCGTCGTCACCGCGCCAGTCGCAGCCGGCCAGCTGGCCGAGCACGAGCGGCTGAGCGCGACCGGGGCCGTCGTCCGGCTGTTGCTGGCCGACGCCCCGACCTTCGCACCCGACTAAGCGATGGTCACCGGCCGCGCCTTCCGGTGCGGCCCCGCCCCGGTCCGCGGCCGCCGCGGACGCGTGGAGCAGCGACCGGGGTCGGTTTCATTTCCCAACGGGCGCGCGTCGACAGGTGGTCCGCGTGACGAACCACCGCGCCCATTCGTAGTCAACACTCAGTAAATTCTCGAAAGGCAAATAGCCAACAATGAAGACTTGGGTTCGTAAGTCGCTCAAGGTCGGTATTCTTTCCGCCGGCTTCCTGCTCATCGGCGGCGCGGCCGCCAACGCCGCCAGTACCGCGGACAACTTCGGTGTCCTCGGCGGCAACCAGGTGCAGGCGCCCATCCAGGCGCCGATCTCCGTCACCGGCAATGCCATCGGCCTGCTGGGTAGCGCCTCGGCGACGAGCCACGGCGGTGCCAGCGGTACTGCCGGCGGCGCCGCAGCCGCGGGCAGCACCTCGGACAACTTCGGCATCGGCTCGGGCAACCAGGCCGGCGTGTCGCTGCTCGCGCCGGTCAGCGTCGCCGGCAACGCGATCGGCGGGCTCGGCTCGGCGACCGCGACCGCGACCGGCTCCGGTGCCGGCTCGGCGATGCTGTCGCCGAACGCCACCGGTACCTCTTCGGGCAACTTCGGCATCCTGGGCGGCAACCAGGTCCACGCCCCGGTTCAGGTGCCGATCAGCATCACCGGCAACTCGATCGGCCTGCTGGGTACCGCCTCGGCGGCCAGCCACGGCGCGAACGGCGCGACCGCGGGCGGCGGCGCCGGTGCCGGCGCGGCCGGCGGTACCTCGGACAACTTCGGCATCGGCTCGGGCAACCAGGTGATCCCGGTTCTCTTGATCCCGATCGAGGTCTGCGGCAACGGGATCGCCGTACTCGGTACCGGCGACGCTGCCTGCGGCGCCGGGGCGGGCAACGCCGGCTACGGCACCGGTACCGGTAACGGTGGCTACGGCACGGGCACCGGCACCGGCACCGGTGGCTACGGCACGGGTACCGGCACCGGTGGCTACGGCACGGGTACCGGCACCGGCGGCTACGGCACCGGCACCGGCAACGGCGGCTACGGCACCGGCACCGGTACCGGCGGGTACACGACCGGCACCGGCGCCGGGACCATGACTGGCGCGACCACGCTGACCAACCTGGCCGGCGGCGGCGGGGCGGCCAACGTGGCCGGCGCGCGGCAGCACAAGGCCAAGGCCCACGCGCAGCACAAGGCCACCAAGGCGGCCAAGGCGGACGCGAGCAACGAGTCGGCCGACGTCCGGTCCGCGCAGCGCATGTCCGCGCAGTCGAGCGCCGGTACCAGCCGGAACTTCGGCATCCTGGGCGGCACCCAGGGCGATCTGCTGATCCAGACCCCGGTCAACGTGACCCACGACGCCCTGGGGCTGCTCGGCACGGCCGCCGTCTGACCGTCACGCACAACCATCGAGGGCCAGCGTCCCACCAGGGGCGCTGGCCCTCCGGCTTGATCAAGACGCCACGTGGGCGGACCGGACCGGAGTGCGATACCCTAACGATCGTTCAGGTCGGATCGGCGGTACGCACAGGGAGGCGCGGTGTCGCTCGACGAGGAGTCGCTGGCCCAGCTCCGCAAGCGGGTACTCGCCGGCGGGGCGGAGAAGTACCACGCCGCCAATGCCGCGAAGGGCAAGCTCTTCGCGCGCGAGCGGATCGCGCTGCTGGTCGACGAGGGCTCGTTCGTCGAGGACGGGCGGTACGCCAACGCGCTGGCCGACGGGCTGCCCGCCGACGGGGTGATCACCGGCATCGCCCGGATCCAGAACCGGCCGGTCTGCCTGATGGCCAACGACTCCACGGTCAAGGCCGGCTCCTGGGGTGCCCGTACCGTCGAAAAGATCATCAGGGTCATCGAGCGCGCCTACACCACCGGTAGCCCCATGGTCTATCTGGTGGATTCGGCCGGCGCCCGGATCACCGACCAGGTCGACCTGTTCCCCGGCCGGCGCGGCGCCGGCCGCATCTTCTGGAACCAGGTCCGCGCGAGCGGCTCGGTCCCGCAGGTCTGCGCGCTGTTCGGGCCGAGCGCGGCCGGCGGCGCCTACATCCCGGCGTTCTGCGACGTCGTGGCGATGGTCGACGGCAACGCCAGCATGTACCTCGGCTCGGACCGCATGGTCGAGATGGTCACCGGGGAGAAGACCACCCTGGAGGCGATGGGCGGCGCCCGGGTACACACCGGCGAGTCGGGGGTCGGGCATTTTCTCTGTGGTACCGAGGTCGAAGCGCTCGATGTCGTGCGCCGCTACCTGTCGTACCTGCCGTCGAACTGGCAGCAGGATCCGCCGCTGGCGGAGGCCGGAGAAGCGCCGGAGACCGACCTCGCCGCCGTCATCCCCGACTCCGAACGGCGCGCCTTCGACATGCGCAAGCTGGTCCGCGGGCTGCTCGACAGCGGGGAGTACTTCGAGGTCCAGGACCGCTGGGCGCGCGAGGTCAGCGTCGGCTTCGGCCGGCTGGCCGGTCGTACCGTCGGCATCGTCGCGAACAACTCGCTGCACAAGGGCGGCGTGCTGTTCGTCGACTCGGCCGACAAGGCGACCCGGTTCGTACAGCTGTGCGACGCGTTCAACGTGCCGCTGCTGTTCCTCGCCGACGTACCCGGCTTCATGGTCGGCGCGGCCGTGGAGAAGCAGGGCATCATCCGGCACGGCGCCAAGATGATCACGGCGATCAGCGAGGCCACGGTACCGAAGATCTGTGTCGTGGTCCGCAAGGCCTACGGCGCCGGGCTGTACGCGATGGCCGGCCCGGGGTTCGACCCGGACGCCACGCTCGCGCTGCCCACCGCGAAGATCGCGGTGATGGGCGCGGAGGCCGCGGTCAACGCGGTCTATGCCAACAAGATCGCCGCGCTGCCCGAGGCCGAGCGGGCCGCCTTCGTCGAGGCCCGCCGGAACGAGTACGAGAGCGATATCGACCTCATCCGGCTGGCCAGCGAACTCGTGGTGGACGCGGTGGTCGAACCGCGGGAACTGCGCGGCGAGCTGATCGCCCGGTTCGCCGCCGCGGCCGGCAAGGACCGCCACTTCAGCCGGCGCCGGCACGGCGTCACGCCCGTTTAGGAGAAGTCATGCAGCTGAGTGAGGAGCACGAAGCCCTGCGGGCGTCGGTACGCGAGTTCGCCCGCGAGGTCGTCGCTCCGGTGATCGCCGAGTACTACGAGAAGCACGCGTTCCCCTACGAGATCGTCCGGCAGATGGGCAAGATGGGCCTGTTCGGCCTGCCGTTCCCGGAGGAGTACGGCGGGATGGGCGGCGACTACCTCGCCCTGGGCGTGGCGCTGGAGGAACTGGCCCGGGTCGATTCCTCGGTGGCGATCACGCTGGAGGCCGCGGTTTCGCTCGGCGCGATGCCGATCTACCGGTACGGCACGCCCGAGCAGAAGGAGCGCTGGCTGCCGGCGCTGCTGTCCGGCGAGGCGCTGGCCGCGTTCGGCCTGACCGAGCCGGGGTTCGGCTCCGATGCCGGCGGTACCCAGACGCGAGCCGTGCTCGACGAGCGCACCGATGAGTGGGTGATCAACGGGAGCAAGGCGTTCATCACCAACTCCGGTACCGACCTCACCTTGCTCGTCACGGTCGCCGCGCTGACCGGGCCGGACGAGATCTCCGCGATCATCGTGCCGTCCGGTACGCCGGGGTTCACGGTCGGGCCCGGGTACTCCAAGGTCGGCTGGTGCGCCTCGGACACCCACCCGCTGCACCTCGACGACGTGCGGGTACCCCGGGAGAACCTGCTCGGCGAGCGCGGGAAGGGCTTCGCCCAGTTCCTGCGTACCCTCGACGAAGGCCGCATCGCGATCGCCGCCCTGGCCACCGGCCTGGCCCAGGGTTGCGTGGACGAATCTCTCGCGTACGCCAGGGAGCGGCGCGCCTTCGGCCGCCCGATCGGCGACTTCCAGGCGATCTCGTTCAAGCTGGCCGACATGGAGACCCGGGCGTACACGGCGCGGCTGGCCTGGTACGACGCGGCCGCCCGGCTGGTCGCCGGGCAGGACTTCAAGCGGTACGCGGCGATGGCCAAGCTGCACGCGAGCGAGGTCGCGGTGACCAACGCGCGTGAGGCCACGCAGATCCACGGCGGGTACGGGTTCATGAACGAGTACCCGGTCGCACGGATGTGGCGGGACGCCAAGGTGCTCGAGATCGGCGAGGGCACGTCCGAGGTTCAGCGGATGGTCATATCCCGCGCAATGGGGCTTTAACTCAACTGTCGGAATCCTGCGGGGCGCCGGTCGTGACCTTGACTTGAGGCTCCCCGCCCAGCGGATCACCCCCTAACCTTCCCGGCATGTCCCCGGAACCGGGCGCGGCTGCAAGCCCGCCCGCAAGCGCGTTCGCCGAGCTCCTGAGGACGCACCGGCAAGCCAAAGGGATGACCCAGGAGGAGTTCGCGGCGGCCGCCGGCGTCGGCGTCCGTACCCTTCGTGATCTTGAACGGAGCCGGGCGCGCCCGCAGCGGTCAACCGTCGACCTGCTGGTCGCGGCCCTCGGCCTGGAGGGCGCGGAGCGGCTGGAGTTCACCCTCGCCGCCCGGCGCGGCACCGGTACCGACGCGATGATCGAGGTACGGGACGGGGTCAACCTGCCGCCCGCACCGATGCTGATCGGCCGGGACGCCGAGCTGGCCAGCCTCGACGCGGCGCTGCGGCACGCCGCGCTGGTGACCCTGGTCGGTGTCGCCGGGGTCGGCAAGACGAGCCTCGGCTGGACCGCCTCGTACCTGGCCGCGCCGCGGCACCCCGGTGGCGTGGCCGGGGTCGCCGTCAGCGAGGTGTCCACCGAGGCGGACGTCCTGGCCACGGTCGCGACGATGTTCGACGCGCCGCGGATCCGCGACCTGCCGGCGCGGCTGGCGGGCCGGCCCGCGCTGCTGCTGGTCGACGCCGTCGAGCGGGCTGCCGACGCGGCTTCCGGGGCGTTGCGCTGGCTTCAGGGCGCGATCCCGTCGCTGCGGGTGATCGCGACCGGGCGCCACCCGACCCGGATCCCCGGCGAGTACGTCTGGCCGGTCGGGCCGCTGGAGACGCCGCCGACCGGTGTCGTCGACCTGCCCGTGATCGCCCGGTACCCGGCCGCGCAGCTCTTCCTCCACCGGCTGCGCGCGGTGCGCGGCGCCGAACTCGGGCCGGACGACGCGCCGGCAGTCGCGGAGCTGGTCCGGCGGCTGGGCGGGCTCCCGCTCGCCCTCGAACTGGCCGCCGCCCGGGGCCGGATCCTCGCGGTACCCGAGATCCTCGACCGGTACGGCGACCGGGTACTCGACCTCGGCGGCGGCAACGAAGCCGGCGAGGCGATGACGCTGCGCGACGCGATCGCGGCCAGCTACCGCCTGCTGGAACCCGCGGAGCGGTGGGCGCTGCGCCGCCTCGCCCAGTTCTGCTACCGATGGTCGGTGGAGCTGGCCGAGCCACTGCTGGCCGACCGCCCGGGCGGCGCACCGGACATCGTGGTGCTCCTCGACCGGCTCACCGGCCTCGGGCTGGTGAACGTCCGCAGTACCGGTGCCGCCCGGTTCCGGTTGCTGGACATGGTGCGCGACTTCGGGCGGGAGCAGGCGCAGCGGGAGGGCGAGGCGCCCGAGGCGGCCCGCCGGCATGCCGAGGTGTTCGCCCGGTACGCCGCCCGGATCTCCGCCGACCTGGTCGGCCGGACCCTGCTCTCCGCCGTGGACCGGCTCACCGACGTGGCCAGCGACCTGCGGGCCGCGCTGGTCTGGTCGGCCGAGCACGACCCGAAGCTCGGGCTGCGGCTGGCCGCCGCGCTGCCGCGCTGGTGGCGGTTCCGCGGCCACGACCGGGAGGGCCGGGAGTGCCTGCGCCGGCTCCTGGACGACCTGCGGACCGCGGACGCGGAGCCGACGGTACGCGCGTGGGCGCAGCTCGGCGTCGCCCAGCTGGCGGCCGAGCACGGCGACGGGCTGGCCGAGCTGCCCGAGGTCGAGGCCGCGCTGACCACCTTCAACCGGTGCGACGACATCGCCGGCCAGCTCGCCGCCCGTACCCAGCTCTGCGTGCTGTACCAGGCGGCCGGCGACCCGGAAGCGGCCCGGCGGCACGGTACGACGGTGCTCACGCTGGCCACCCGGTTCGGGCGTACCCGCGACGTGCTCGTCGCGCAGAACAACCTGACCTGGCACGAGATCCGCCTGGGCAACCTGGTGGCCGCCCGGCGCCGGCTCACCGCCGTCCAGCGCCTGGCCAGCGAGGTCGGCGAGGACCGGCTGCGCGCCCTGGCCCATGCCAACCTCGCCGAGGTGGCCCGGCTGGACGGGCGGTACGCCGATGCGGTCGCCGGCGCCCGCCGCGCCATCGCTTCGCTGGAGGAGCTGGGCGACCCGGGCCACCGCCGGCGCGCCCTCGCGACCGTCGGGCTCGCCCTCGCCCAGTCCGGGCGGGTCGCGGAAGCCGAAGGGGTACTGGCGGAGTTCACCGACGACGGGATGGTGGCCCTGATCGAGGCCTACCTGGCCCGCGCGGTCGGCGACCGGCCGACGGCGGTGGAGCGGTTCCTGGCGGCGGCCGAGGCGCTCAACGGCCAGCACGACATGCGCGACGTCGTCGAGGCGCTGGTCGGTGCCGCGGCCAGTACCGACGATGCGGACCGCCGCACGAAGCTGCTCGAGGAACTTGACGAGCTGTGCCGCCGGAGCCGGATCCGGCTGCTACCCGCCGAGCGGGCGGCGCTAGGGCGCTGAGACGCAATTGCCCTCGTGGCGGCGGACCCGATGGCCGCCACGAGGGCATGCGTCCCCTCGTACGGGCGAAGTCCCCCGTAGCCACCCCACCAGCTCCGCCCGTGCGCTCCCCGTTGCCGGGGGCCTCCCCACCCGTGGCAGATTAGTCCGGCGCCACCAACCGACCCGCCGGGAGACGTCGGGTATGTCAGCAATCTGGGCCGGTTCTGCCGGTACTCCTGCCGGTTACCCCACGGCGGGTGGGCCGGCGGCGAGCCGCTCCGCCGCATAGTCGCGGACCGCCTCCCGCGCCACTGACCAGTCGGCTTCGATCCACCAGGTGGCCCCGGCGTCCTGCCACGGCCGGACGATCTCGGCACCGGCCGCCGGATCGACCGGCGTCGTACCCTCGCAGATCACGTCGTAGCCGGCGAGCGGCAGCCCTTCCATCGTGCGGAAGTCGTGAATCCACCGCACGCCCGCCCGGATGTGCTCCGGGGTGGCCGGACCGGCTGCGCCCCTGTCCACGACGTTGGGCAGCCACCCGTCGTACCGGGCGGCCCGTGCCATCGACCGCCGTGCCGGCCATCCGCCGACCACCCAGATCGGGATGCGCGGCCGCTGGACCGGCGGTGGCGGTGGCATGAAGTCGCTCGGGGTGATCCGGTAATGCCGCCCTTCGTACTCGAAGGGCTGCCCGGCCCACAGCCCGGTCAGCACGTCGAGCCCTTCGTCGAGCAGTTGGGCCCGGATCCGGCGCCCGGGGTCGGGTTCGAAGGCCAGCCAGCCCGCGTGCGCGGCGCCGAGCCCGACGGACAGGATCACCCGGCCACCGGACAGGTTGTCCAGCGTGGCCGCCTGTCCGGCCAGGTCCCACGGCCGGCGCCGGGGCAGCGGGGTGAGCATGGTGCCGAGGCGGATCCGGGAGGTCGTCATCGCGGCGGCGGCCAGCGCCACCCAGGCGTCCACGCCCCAGACCGGTTCCCAGACGAAGAAGCCGTCCCAGCCGTGCTCCTCGGCGAGGGCGGCCAGGTCGGCCGCGGTGCGCGCGTCACCCCAGGGGAGGACGAATCCGTACTTCACCCACTGGACGGTAGGACACTGCCGGCCGCCGCGTCAGGTCGGACCGCGTCGCGGACCGTCCGCAGCGCGCCGAGCACCGTGTCGAGCTGTTCGGGGTGGAGCCGGCCGATGAACCACTCCTCGATCAGCGCGAGGTGCCTGGGCAGCACGCTGTCCAGCCGCTTCCGGCCGGCGGCCGTGATCACCGCGTACCAGCTGCGCCGGTCGCTCGGGCAGGCCTCCCGGCACACCAGACCGTCGCGTTCGAGCCGGTCGACGACCCGGGTCACGCCGCTGGTGGTGAGCGTGGTCTGGGTGGACAGGTCGGTCATCCGCAGCTGGCCGCCGGGCGAGCGGGCGAGCCGGATCAGTACCTCGAACTCGATCGGAGCGAGCTGGTGCTCGGCGAACTGCGCAGCGAACCGCGTGGCCAACCCGGCGTAGGCCTCGGCGAAGAGGCCCATCGCCGTGAGCCGCTCGTCGTTCACCAGGTCGCTGTGCATTACACCACTGTACCAGTACTTGACGAGATGATTTTTGCCCAGTCTATTGTTGAACAGTCAAACAAATACCCTGGGAGGGTTCGATGAGCGAGACCAAGACGGTCGCGGCGCGCAGCTACAACGGGACCGAGATCCCGGTTGCCGGTACCTACCTCCTCGACGCCAACCACAAGCGGGTCGGGTTCGTTGCCCGGCACCTGATGGTCGGCAAGGTCCGCGGCCAGTTCGCTGACGCGACCGCCACCATCCTGGTCGGCGAGGACCCGCTGCAGTCGTCGGTGACCGCGACCATCCAGGCCGCCAGCATCGGCACCGGCCAGGAGCAGCGCGACGGGCACCTGAAGAGCCCGGACTTCCTCGACGTGGAGAAGTTCCCCACGCTGGAGTACCGCAGCACCGGCGTGAAGTCCTTCGACGGCAACGAGTTCGTGCTCACCGGCGAGCTGACCATCAAGGACGTCACCGTACCGGTGGAGCTGGAGGTCGAGCTGGAGGGCGTCGGCCGCAGCCCGTACGGGCAGGACGTGTTCGGGTTCAGCGCGAGCACCGAGCTCGACCGTGAGGCGTTCGGGATCACCTGGAACGTGGCGCTGGAGACCGGCGGTGTGATGGTCGGCAAGAAGGTCAAGATCGAGATCGAGGGGGAGGCCATCCGCCAGGCGGAGTGACATCAACCGATAGCCGAGGCCCGGGTCGTCCGACCGGGGCCTCGCCAGCCGCGTAGCGTGTCGGAGCGGCTGCCAGCCAGCGTTCGTTCGTACCTTTCCGCACAGATCTACTCACGTTGCGCTGATAACCCGCCGGTTTTGTCCCTAGCCTCGACGCTGACACACTCATAACGTTGGGGACCAGACTCCCCCGAGCCTCGAACGGGAAGGGCCCATGGGCAAAGACGTGTCCCGCTCGACGTTCACCCGGGAAGACCGGACGCGGTACCGCCAGAAGGTGCGTCGCTGCCTGGACGTGTTCGCGTTGATGCTCAACGACTTCCGGTTCGATGCGGACCGGCCGATGACCGGGCTGGAACTGGAGCTGAACCTCATCGACGCCGAGGGCGGGCCGGCCATGAGCAATGCCCAGATCCTGGCCGACCTGGCCGATCCGTCGTTCCAGACCGAGCTGGGCCAGTTCAACCTGGAGATCAACCTCAAGCCCCGGCTGATCGCCGAGCACGGCTTCGAGGACTACGAGAACGACCTGCTGACCAGCCTGGCACGCGCGGATGAGCGGGCCAAGGAGGTGCAGGCGCGGCTGGTCACGATCGGGATCCTGCCGACGCTGACCCAGCGGCACGCGATCCTGGAGAACCTGTCGCCGGATCCGCGGTACCGGGTGCTCAACGAGCAGATCGTCGCCGCCCGGGGCGAGGACCTCACGCTGGACATCCGCGGGGTCGAATGGCTGCAGTCGCACACCGACTCGATCGCGCCTGAGGCGGCCTGTACCAGCACCCAGTTCCACCTGCAGGTCGCGCCCGAGGACTTCGCGAACAACTGGAACGCCTCCCAGGCCATCGCCGGGCCGCAGGTCGCGATCGGCGCCAATTCGCCGTATCTGTTCGGCAAGCGCCTGTGGGCGGAGACCCGGATCGCGCTGTTCGAGCAGGCCACCGATACCCGGCCGGATGAGCTGAAGGCGCAGGGGGTGCGGCCGCGGGTGTGGTTCGGGGAGCGCTGGATCACCTCGATCTTCGACCTGTTCGAGGAGAACGTGCGGTACTTCCCGCCGCTGCTGCCGATCACCGACGACGAGGACCCGGTCGAGGTGATCCACACCGGCGGGGTACCCCGGCTGGCCGAGCTGCGGCTGCACAACGGCACCATCTACCGCTGGAACCGCCCGGTCTACGACATCATGAACGGCCGGCCACACCTGCGCGTGGAGAACCGGGTCCTGCCGGCCGGCCCGACCGTGGTGGACCTGCTCGCCAACGCGGCGTTCTACTTCGGGCTGGTCCGGTCCCTGGCCGAGGCCGACCGTCCAGTGTGGACCCAGCTCACGTTCAGCCAGGCGGAGGAGAACTTCCACGTCTCCGCTCGCGACGGGCTCGAGGCGTCGGTCTACTGGCCGCGCCTGGGCGAGTTACGCGCCACCGACCTGGTACTGGAGCGGCTGCTGCCCTGGGCGCACGACGGGCTGGATTCGTTCGGGGTGGATCCGGGGCTGCGCGACCGGCTGCTCGGCGTGGTCGAACAGCGCTGCCTGACCGGGCGCAACGGCGCCAGCTGGCAGACCGACACCATCGACGTACTGGAGAGCAAGGGCCTGGACCGGCCGGCCGCACTGCGCGAGATGCTGCGCCGGTACGCCGAACTCGCCCCGTGCAACGAGCCCATCCACACCTGGCCACTGGGCTGATCAGCCGCTCTGGCTCGAGACCCAGTCACGCAGCCGTTGCCGCACCGCAGGCATCACGTCGATCGTCTCGATCCGCCCAGCGAGCACGCCGGGATCGATCAAGCCACTCTCGATCAGCGCCAACGCGAACGCGTAGTCCTTCTCCCGACCGGCGACCAGTTTCGATACCACGCAGTCGTGGGGATCAAGTGGGGATCAAGCAGATAGCCGCGGCCTGGCGCGGTGCTCGCTGTCTCCACCACTACCAGCCGTTCACGCCAGCCATGCGGCAGTACGGCAGTTGAGACGCTGACGCCCTGCCCTCGATCGATGCGGTCGCCGCCAGCGGTAGGCGGTCCTCGGGGATCGCCCCGAGGACCGACTGGCTACCGATGACGAGCACGTTCGGGTCGTCCGCGATCTGCGACGCCGCCCGAAGTACATGCTCCAGCTGCGCACGCCTCACGCGGCACGATCTCTCTGCCACGATGCGGCGAAGGCAGCGAGTACCGCGTGGCGCTCAGTCTCGGTCAGCACCCCAGCGAAGGGCGAGTTCTGCCGGAGCTCCACGGCGTGGGGCGCCCGCGAAGTCAGTACCTCAAGAACAGCTTCAGCGCCCTCATCGAGTGCGGCCTGCCAGCGGTTGAGCCACACCGCCGCCATGCCATCGGGATGGATCCGGCGTAGGCGGCCGAGGTTGGCTCTCGCCTTGGTCAGTACCGCATCCGGGTCGGCCACCAGCCGACCGGCCACCGCTCGGTGCAGCCACAACGCCTTTGTCTGGTCCCGGGTCAGCTCCGGAGCGAGCATCGCTTCGATGTCAGCACGCCACACCCGCCGGTGTGCACCCACCTTGACGTATGGCAGCAGTCCCCGCTCACACAGATCGACGACGTGCTGGCGGGACGACCGGAGGAACCGAGCCGCCTCACCGGTCGTGAGCAATATGTCGTGGTCTCTTCGCACACATCCAGGATGCGAGCTAAACCCAAAAAACGCAACGGCGCAGGTCCGGCCAGGCTAGCGACGGCCGAGCTTCCTGACGAAGCCCTTGGGTGCGGGGCGCGCCTCGGTGGCCTCTTCGGAAGGCTCGGGCTGGGTCGGCCAGAGCGGCGCCGGACCCGGGTTCGCGACGAGTGCCGCCTCCTCCGACGGCTCGTAGGCGCGGGCCGGCGCGTAGGCGTCCTCGGGAAGCGACTCATGCGCCGGCGCGGCCTGAGCGGGTACCTCGGCCGCCGGTGGCGCGGCGGCAGCCACCGCGGCCAGGCGCTGGTTGCGTTGCGCGGCGAACCCGACGAGCAGGACGGAGCCGAGCAGGCCGGCCAGCGCCGCGTACGGCGCGATCAGGTACGCCGACAGTTGCTCGTCGGACTCGACGCCGGCCAGGCGCGGCGCGGCGAGGAAGTAGGCGGAGGAGACGAGCAGGGGGCCGAGGGCGCCGGAGATCGCCACCCCGACCGGGTTGTCGCCGCGCCGGATCGCCGGCAACGCGGCCAGTACGCCGATGACCAGCGCTGCGCCGATCATCAGCGCGGCACCGGGTAGCGAGTACGTCTGGCGGAGGAAGTGCACGCCGCCGAAGTGCCACACGGCGAGCTGTGCGGTGGACAGTTCGCGATGGGCGGCGAACCCGAAGATGACCGAACCGATGGCGAGCAGCCACACGTAGGCCGTGGTCAGTACCGTGTTCGCCGCGACCGCGCGGGCGGACAGCGCGGCGACGGCGACCAGTACCCCCACCACGACGCCGACCGCGGCGTAGCCGCCGGCGACCATCTGCGGGGCGACTGCGCCCGGCCGGTGGGCCGCCCGGGCCGGTACCGCGACCAGCGCGACGGTCAACAGCCCACCCACGGCCGCGGTCAGCGCGAGCACCAGGCGCCACACCATGGTCGCCATCGGCCCGGCCGGTAGCCGGCCGCTCGGGCCGGCCCGTCGCCGTGGCGGCGCGGCGCCGGGCTCTCCCGCGGAGAGCCGGTCGGCGACGACCGTGCCGAGGACGGTGGCGGCGGCGGCGATCCAGGTCGTCCAGGCGAGGCTGGACAGCCAGGCCCGCTCGCCGGCCGCGTCGGTGGCCGCCGGCCAGCTCATGATGCCCAGCCCGTAGGCAACCCCGAGCTGCGCGGCGGCGGCGCCCGCGCCGACGCCGATCGCGAGCGCGATCGATCCTCCCCAGCCACGTGTTGCCATGCCGGGAGGATAGCGGCTGGCGTCCGGCGGGGGCACTCCGCCAACCGGCGAGCTTGGTCATGATGAGATGGACGCGTGGCCGATGACCGACCCACCGAGGAGCAGCCGCCGGCGGACGGCGAGCCGCGGCCGGGCGCGGAGACCGAGCGGTTCGACCGCCCGCCGACCGACAACACGTCGGTCATGCCGCCGGCGGTCGGCCCGGAGCAGGCGCCGGCCCGGTGGGCGGCTCGGGCCGGCGTGCCGGTGGGCGGTCCGCGCCAGCCGGCGCCGGAACAGCAGTGGGTACCCGACCAGCCGCCGCGTACGTGGTGGGCGCCGATCCTCATCGGCCTGGCGATCCTGCTCCTCGTCGGCCTGATCGCGCTCGGCCTCTGGGTGGCGACGCGCAGCAAGACGGGTACCGGGCCGTCGCCGTCAACCACGCCGAGCAGCGCGGCGACGTCCGCCTCGCCGAGCCCGACGCCGAGTGTGAGCACGTCGCCCACCCCGACGGTGACCATGGTGACCGTACCGTCGCTGCGCGGCGTCGCCCTCACCGACGCGGAGCAGATCCTGCAGAGTCAGGGCCTCGACTGGAAGGTCGTCACGCGGGTCAGCGACGCGTTCCCGGCGGGTACGGTGATCGAAACCGACCCGGCCGCGAACAGCCGCGTGCCGGCGGGCACGGACGTCACGCTCTTCGTGGCGACCCCGCCGCCGAGTTCGCCGGCGCCGTCGTCGGCCTCGCCGTCAGCGAGATGACCGTCAGCGGCCGCGGGTGGGTACCCGGTTGCGCGGTACCGCCGCCCGGTACCGGTTGGGCGGCTGTCCCACCTGCGCCTGCTGCAAGCCGTCGAGCTGGACGAAGATGGACCGGCGCTCGACCGCGTCCCCGGCGCCGTTGAGTTCGTACCCGTCGAGCCACGCCCACCCGTTGTAGGTGGACCAGTCGTGTACCCGGATGACCCGGAACAGCATCGGGTTGGTGAACTGCACGCTGGCCGCACGGGTCACGCGCAGGACGTCACCGGACCGCGGTAACACATCAACTCCCGTTTCCTGCCAGTCCCCCGACAAATGCAACAACGGGCCACGCTTCACGTTGTTGGTAAACGATCCGTGACGCATGCCCTACGGAAAGCGTGCACGACCATCATGATCAATGCAAGTTGCACCAGTACTGTTTCACCCATCTGAGCGCTGTCAGATTCGGCGCTTCTTGCCGGCGTGTCGGCCCGAGCGGCACACTTGAGCCAATTCCATCACACTTAACCCTGTTCTGAGCCGACGGCGTTCCACGGCGGGAGGTGACCGGTGACCGTCCGGCGCAGCCCGACCGTGCGCCGTCGCCGGCTGGGCCTGGAACTGCGGCGGCTGCGGGAGTCGGCCGGCATCACGATCGACGTCGTCGCCGGCCGGCTGGAGTGCTCGTCTTCCAAGATCTCCCGGATCGAGACCGGGCACACCGGGGCGACGCCGCGCGACGTGCGGGACATGCTCGCGGTGTACGGCGTGGACGGGTTGGCGGCCGACGACCTGGTCCAGGTCGCCCGCGAGGCCCGGCTGAAGGGCTGGTGGCACCTGTACGGCACGGTACTGACCAGTGCCTACGTCGGGCTGGAGGCCGCCGCGTCGGAGATCCGCGCGTACGAGGGGCAGGTGGTACCGGGTCTGCTCCAGATCGAGCACTATGCCCGGACGATGATCGTGAAGGGCCGGCCGGACATCAGCGCCGCAGAACTCGACCGGCGGGTGCATGTCCGGATGGAGCGCCAGTCGTTGTTAACTCAGGACGATCCACTCCATTTGTGGGTGGTGCTCGACGAGGCGATCTTCCACCGGCTGGTGGGCGGGCCCGCGGTGATGCGGCAGCAACTTGATCATCTTGTGATGATCGCGGGTCTGCCGAATATGACTTTGCAGGTGCTACCGTTCGCGATCGGCGCGCACGCCGGGATGGACGGATCGTTCGCGATCCTCGGCTACGAGGAGCCGGCCGATCCCGACCTGGTGTTCGCCGAGAACGCAGCTGGCGGCCTGTTCCTGGAAAAGGACGAGGAGCTGCGGCGGTACCACTTCATTTTCGATCATTTGCGGGCGAGCGCACTTCCCCCCGACAAGTCGGTCGCGTTCGTCGCCGCACGGGTTAAGGAGTTGTAGATGGAAGTTGTTGCGCAGGTCAAGGGACTCCGGGTCGACCTGAGCCAGGCAGTGTGGCGCAAGAGCTCGGCCAGCGGGCCGTACTCGGACAACTGCGTCGAGGTCGCGTTCGTCGACGCCGCGATCGCGGTGCGCGACTCGAAGCACCCCGAGGGGCCGGTACTCCTGTTCACCCAGGCGGAGTGGGACGCGTTCGTCGGCGGGGCCAAGGACGGCGAGTTCGATCTGTAGCGGTCAGTCGACGACGGGGTCGGTCCGCTGCGGCGCGCCGGCCCCGTACCGTCGGCGCCGCGCGATCTCCTCCCGCGCCCGGTGCAGCCATTCGGCCTGCTCGCCCGGCCGCGGTGGGTACCCCAGTCCGAAGGTGAACCACGCGGGTGGATGCGGCATCCGCGCGTACCCGTCGATCAGTTCGTCGATCCGCCGGTCGAGTTCGGCGCGGGCGGCCCGCCCCGCGGCCAGCGTCGACCCGTGCGCGGCCAGGTAGTCGCGCCGCGCGGCGGCCGCCCGGCGCAACTGCGCGAAGCGGGCCTGCGCCTGCCCGGCCAGCTCCCGGGCCGCTTCCTCCGCTTCCCGCCGCGCCCGCACCTGCCCGACCAGCCGCAGCCGCTGTACCGGGTGCAGCCAGGATGCCGGGCGGCGCAGCGCCTCCTCGACCAGCGCCACCTGGTGGGCGATCCGCTCGCACCGGGCGAGCGCGCGCAGCGCGGCGTCCCGCGCGGTGATCAGGTCGGTACGGGCCACCGCTGGCGGCGCCGCTGACCGGATCTGCTCGGCCTCGTCGACCAGCGTCCAGAGCTCGCGTTCCTCGTCGTCGACGGCCGGCTCGGCGGGCGGGCTGCCGTCCGGGTAGGGCGGCCGGCCGCAGTGCTGGCACAGCCCAGCCGCTCGCCACCGTCGCCCGCCCGACACAGCCTCGTTGTACCAGACGGTTGCCGCTTAGCCGGATCAACCCGCCGTAACGAGGAGTAAGGGCGATATTCATGAAGAACGGCCCCGAAAACGCGAACAACATGCCGGTCGCGGCGGACGACCGGTTCGCCGGGCAACTCGGCTACCGGGCCGGCGGCCGGCGCGAGCCGGGTGGCATACCCGGCGACCCGGGCGCCGACCTCGCCCCGCGCAACGGCGTGAACGGGCCGGTCGGATCGGTACTGGACGCGCCGGTACCCGCGATGTCGCTGTCCGACCTGGACTCCCTCGCCGAGCCGGTCTACCCGCCGTCGGGCTGGCTCGACTCGCCGTCCGGGACGCTGGCCGACCACCCGCTGCTGCGCGGCCTGCTCCTGGAGCTGCCGCCCAAGGGCGCGATGCCGCCGCCGGAGTGGCTGGACCGCTGGTTCGAGGCGGCCCGCTCGATCCTGGAGCTGCTCTACGTCCAGCACGGGAACCCGCACCGCTGAGACTTCTGCCAAGCTGGGCGGCATGGTTGCGCCGAAAATCGAGCTGCACGTCCATCTCGAAGGGTCCATCCGGCCCACCACGCTCCTGGACATCGCCCGGCGCAACGGCCTGGGCCTGCCCGCGGACACGGTCGAGGGGCTCACCCGGCTGTACGAGTTCCGCGACTTCCGGCACTTCATCGACACCTGGGTGATGACCACCAACTGCCTGCGCACCGCCGACGACTTCCGGCAGGTCGTCGTCGACTACGCCGAGGAGGCGGCCGGATTCGGCGCGGTCTACCTGGAGGGCATCTTCTCGCCGGCGGAACGGGTACTGATCGGCGGGCTGGACTGGGACGAGATCTTCACCGGGTACACCGAGGGCGGTGTCGAGGCGGCGCAGCGGTTCGGGGTGACCGTCCGGTTCACGCCCGACCTGTACCGCAACGGCTGCCCGGTCGACCTGGCCGAGGAGTGCGCCCGGGTCTGCGCGCGGTACCGCGACCGGGGCGTGGTCGGGCTGGGTATCGGCGGGTACGAGCCGGGGTACCCGCTGGCGCCGTACGCCCGCGCCGTGCAGATTGCCCGTGACGGCGGGCTGGGCTTCGTGCCGCACGCGGGCGAGGCGGCCGGTCCGGCGTCGGTACGCGAGGCGCTCGACCTCGGCGCGGACCGGATCCGGCACGGCATCCGCGCGGTCGAGTCCGCCGAACTGCTGGCTGAGCTCGCCGAGCGGGGCATCGTGCTGGACGTGTGCCCGACCTCGAACCTGCGCACAGGGCTGGTACCCGACCTCGCCATGCACCCGCTGCCGGCCCTGCACGCGGCCGGGGTCCGCTGCTCGATCAACACCGACGACCCGGCCATGTTCGGTACCGACCTCGGCCGCGAATACGAGATCGCGGCTGGGCTCGGGGTGAGTGCGGTCGACGCGTATGCCGCGGGGCTCGCCGGGGCGCTGTGCGACGGCGGTACCAGGCAGCGGCTCGCCGGTTTGGCTCCGATCCCCGGCTGATCGGTGGATGTCGATGACCTTGCCCCGTTTTAGCCTGGCGGGCGTTGCCCGCCCGCGGAAGGAGCGCCGATGAGTACGCGCGAGATTGTCATCTTCCTGATCTGCGGTGCGGGCACGCTCGCGATGTCGACCGGCGCGTTCGGCCTGCTCGCCGCGATCAACCGGCAGTCCCGGGGTACCCGGTGGGCGGTACCGCTGATCTTCCTGTACGCCATAGGCATCCTGCTCGACGTCGCCGCGCTGACTCTGGCCGGCACCTGGTACCTGGCCGTCCCGATGGCGCTCATGCTGATCCCGGCCGAGGTCGCCCTGCGCCGCCACGGCGTGGGCCGCCGGGTCGACCTGTCCCACTTCAAGTGAGTCAGACCGGGATGGCCCTCGCCGGCTCCCGGGTCGGGCTGGGCGGGGCCGCCTTCCACAAACCGGTCTTCTGCGCCCCGAGCCGCGCGAGGTAGGCCGGGTTCAGCAGCAGGTACCGCTTCCAGAGCCGGCCCGGCTCCAGCCCGAGCCGCCACAGCCACTCCAGCCCGTACCGCTGCATCCACTCCGGCGGCTTGCGCAGCGAGCCGGCGTGGTAGTCGAACGCTGCGCCGACCGCGAGTACCGGCATCGGCAGCAGCGGACGCAGCGCGTGGGCGAACACCTCCTGGCGCGGGCAGCCCAGCCCGACCAGCAGGATCCGCGCCCCGGACGCCTTGATCCGCTCAGCGATCCCGGCGTCCTCGCCCGGGCGCGCGGTGCGGAACTTCGACGGCTCCCGCCCGGCGATCTTCAGCGCCGGGAACATCTCCTGCAGGCGCGGTACCAGCCGATCAAGCGTCTCGTCCGTGGAGCCGTAGAGGTAGACCGGCAGCCCCTCGGCGGCCGCTCGGGAAAGGACCCGCAGCGTCAGCGTCGGCCCGTAGACCCGGTCGGTCAGCGCCGCGCCATACAGCGAGTTGAGCGCCCAGCGGACCGGCTGCCCGTCGGGCGTCACCAGGTCGAAGGAGTTCAGCCGGGCGCCGTGCGCCCGGTCCTGCACCCCGGTCATGACCCCGTGTACGGCGAGCGCGGTCAGCGCGAACGGCCGGCCGTCGCGGGCCGCCTCGAGTACGGCCGACGTCGCCCGGTCGTAGTCGGTCGCGTCGACGAGGACACCCAGGACACTGTGTTTCATGTGCCGGGCACCCAGCGGTCCACGTTCGCGTCGTAGATCTCCTGCATGATCATCGGCACGTCGTAGACCTGCTCCCAGTCCGGGTAGTCGCGCTGGAAGGCGGCGTTCGAGCCGATGTACCACTGGTGGTCGCCGATCCGGTTGGCCTCGTGGTACTCGGTGACCATCTCGGTACCGGTGATCTTCTCCGCCAGCGCGAACGCCTCCAGGTGCGAGCAGTTCGAGTGCCGCCCGCCGCCGAGGTTGTAGACGGCCGCCTGGCGCGGCACCCGGAAGAACGCCTCGAACGCGGCCACCACGTCGTGGCTGTGGATCGCGTCGCGGACCATCTTGCCCTTGTACCCGAAGATCTTGTATGTGCGGCGTTCCATGTTGCACCGCGTCACGTACCCGAGGAAGCCGTGCAGTTCGGTCGCCGCGTGGGCCGGGCCGGTCAGGGTACCGCCGCGGAAGCACGCGGTACGCATCCCGAAGTAGCGCCCGTACTCCTGCACCATCACGTCCGCGGCCACCTTCGAGGCGCCGAAGACCGAGTGCAGGCAGTGGTCGATCGGCATGTCCTCGCCGATGCCCTGCTCGTACGGGTGGCCCGGCTCGATCTCCCAGCGCGTCTCCAGCTCGACCAGCGGCAGCGAGTTGGGCCGGTCGCCGTACACCTTGTTGGTGGAGCAGTGGATGACCGGCGCCTCGATGCAGTGCTCGCGCACGTTCTGCAGCACGTTGAGGGTGCCGACCGCGTTGACGTCGAAGTCGGTGTAGGGGTCCCGCACCGCCCAGTCGTGTGAGGGCTGTGCGGCGGTGTGGATGACCAGCGCGACATCGCGGCCGTAGCGGGTGAAGATCCGCGCCAGCGCGTCCCGGTCGCGGATGTCGGCGTCGCTGTGGGTGTACCGGGTGCCGAGGTCGCTGGTCAGCCGCCGCACGTTCCACGCCGTGGACGCCTCCGGCCCGAAGAACTGGGCGCGCATGTCGTTGTCGATGCCGACGACGTCGAGCCCGAGCCCGGCGAAGTGGCGCACCGCCTCGGAACCGATCAGCCCGGCCGAGCCGGTCACGATCACGGCAGTCACGCTGGAGTACTCCTCGGTGCTCGACGGTACGCGGGTTCAGTGGAGCATAGCCCCGCCCGTCGCGGGTCACGCCGCCACGCGTTGCAGCTCCCGCGTCTCCCGGCGCACGCTGGCCAGCCGCCCGACGCTGATGCCGAGCTGCCGGGCCAGCTCCGACTTGCTGATGTCCGGCTGGGTGGCCTCGATCGCCTCGGCGAGCGCGGCCGTCTCGGCGGCGGGGCGGCGCTGGCGGGGCGCGGCCTTCGCGGGTGCCTTCCCGGCGGCGGCCGTCCCGGCCGCTTTCGTGGCCCTGGCCGCCGCCCGCCGCCCGTTCAGTGCGGCCGCCGGTGCCTCGACGGGAGTCGCCGGTGCCTCGACGGCGGCCGCCGGTACCTCGGCGGGAATCGCCTGCTCGGCCCCGGCGCGCGCCGTCTCCTCGATGCCGCGGATCCGGCCGGCCAGCTCGACCAGGCTGACCGAGCCCACCACGATCAGCCCGTCGACCGAGAGCGGCAGCAGGTAGGCCGAGCTGGTGCTCTCCCCGTACCGCGCGGCCACGCCGGCCATGTGCCAGTAGGAGACCCACGCGGCGATCGCGGCGATCCCGGCCGTGGCGCCCAGCCGGGCCGCCGCGAGCAGGCGCCGGTGCATGGGTACCCGCGAGATCAGCTCGACGGTCAGCAGGAGGGCCAGCGGCGGCCAGGCGGCGATGGCCTGGCTGATCGGGTTCGGCCGGGCGTGCAGGATGTTCGCCGCGACCGACGCGGCGACGCCCAGGGTCAAGGTGGCGCGAACGGCCCAGCGGACACGGCGCAGAGCGGGCAGCGGCACGGGGTCTCCTCGGTCACTCCGTCGGTGGCGGGCTCTATCCTGGCGGCCACAGATTACGGGCGCGCACGGGCGCACCGGCGTGTCGCCAAATCGTGAACCGGCGTTGTCCTGATCATGCAAAAGGGCCCGGCTGATCTACCGGGCCTTCGATGATGGTGGGGAAGGAGGGAGTTGAACCCTCACGCCCTTTCGGGCACACGGACCTGAACCGTGCGCGTCTGCCATTCCGCCACTTCCCCGAGGGTGGAATGCTCTGCGAGCGAGGGGAAGACTAGCACGAGTCCGGCCGATCGGTGCGCGTGCGGGTGTGCGGCGTACGGATACCATCTGTCTCGGAACCAGAGGAGGAGCCGGTGAGTGTGCTTCAGCGCTTTGAGAAGCGGCTGGAAGGCCTGGTCGAGGGGGCCTTCGCGAAGGTCTTCAAGGGGGTCGTCCACCCGGTGGAGATCCTCAACGCCATGCAGCGGGAGGCGGAGGCGCACAAGGCGATCTTGGCAGGCGGCCGGACCCTGGTCCCCAACCGCTACGTGATCGACCTGTCGCCGTACGACCACAGCCGGCTGGCGCCGTACGCCGCCGCACTGGCCCAGGAGCTGGCCCAGTCGCAGGCGGAGTTCATCGGCGAACAGGGCTGGACGGTGTACGGCGACGTGATCGTCGAGATCGAGCGCGGCGACGGGCTGGACACCGGCATGTTCCGGGTCACCGCCGAGGTCTACACCGGCGGAGACGTGGCGCCCGTACCCTCCTACGAGCAGCCGCCGCCACCTGCATACCCGCCGTACGAGCAGCCCGCACCCGGGGGGTACCAGCAACAGCAGCCGCTGCCCGGCCGCCCGGTCAGCGGCCCGCCCGGCGGCGCCCGCGGCGTCCGGCTGGTCGCCAACGACGGCCGGACCTACCCGCTGTCGATCGGCTCGACGGTGATCGGCCGCGGCGACCAGGCCAACCTGCGCCTGCCCGACGTCGGCATCTCCCGGCGGCACGCCCGGCTGGACTACGACGGCGCCCAGGTCGTCCTCACCGACCTGGGCTCCACCAACGGGACGATGGTCAATGGGCAGCGGGTGTCTGCCGTCGCGCTCAACCCCGGTGACATGATTCAGCTCGGAACAACCACCCTCACGTTCCGAGTGGACGGCTAACGACATTGCCCGAGGAACTGGTCCTCACTGTCGCGCGCATCGGGTTCCTGGTGCTGCTGTGGATCTTCGTATTCACAGTGGTCGGCGTGATCCGGCGGGATCTCTTCGCCGGCGTCAGGTCCCGGCTGGTCGCCGCGCCCCGCGGGGTCGGTGCCGTCGCGCCCGGTGCGGCCGCGGCCGCTAAGGTCAGGAAGGGCCGTGCCGCCCACCAGCTCGTGGTCACGGCCGGCGCGCTCGCCGGTACCAAGATCACGTTGGGCGAGCACCCCATCACGATCGGCCGCGCGGAGGACTCGACCTTGGTGATCACGGACGACTACGCGTCCGCCCGGCATGCCCGGCTGGTACCCCGGTCGGGACAGTGGCTCCTGGAGGACATGGGTTCCACCAACGGGACCTATCTCGACCGCTCCAAGGTCAGCGGCCCCACCCCCGTACCCCTCGGCGTGCCGATCCGGATCGGCCGCACGGCCCTCGAGTTGCGCCCATGACGCTGACCCTGCGCTACGCGGCCCGCAGCGACCGCGGCCTGATCCGGGACGGAAACCAGGACTCCGTCTATGCCGGGCCGCGCCTGCTCGCCGTCGCTGACGGCATGGGCGGCATGGCGGCCGGCGACGTCGCCAGCAACGTGGTCATCGCCGCGATGGCCCCGCTGGACGAGGACGTGCCCGGCGATTCCCTGGTCGACGCCCTGCGCTCGGCCGTGGACACGGCCAACCAGCAGCTGCGCGACGCGGTCGACGCCAACCCGGCGCTGGAGGGCATGGGTACCACGCTGACCGCGATGCTGTTCTCCGGTACCAAGTTCGGCATGGTGCACGTCGGCGACTCGCGCGCGTACCTGCTGCGCGAGGCCGACTTCGTCCAGGTGACCAAGGACGACACCTACGTGCAGATGCTCGTCGACGAGGGCCGGATCAGCGCGGAGGAGGCGAGCAGCCACCCGCAGCGCTCGCTGCTGACCCGAGCACTCGACGGCCGGGACATCGACCCGGAGTACTCGGTCCGGCAGGCGCTGCCCGGCGACCGGTACCTGATCTGCAGCGACGGGCTGTCCGGCGTGGTGAGCGCGGAGACGATCGGGCAGACCCTGCGGGAGTACGTCGACCCGGTGCAGTGCGTCGACCGGCTGGTCCAGCTCGCGCTGCGCGGCGGCGGGCCGGACAACGTGACCGTGATCGTCGCCGACGTGACCGACCAGGACATCGTCGAGCAGCGCCCGATCGTCGGCGGCGCGGCGGCCCGGGACCGCGGGATGGTCTCCGCGGTCGAGGAGTCCACCCCAGCCTCGCGCGCCTCGGCGTTACAGTCGCCGCGCGCGGCGGTACCGGAGCCGCCGGACGAGGAGGCGACCGAGCGGCCGCGCCGGCACCCGGTCCGCACCGCGGTGCTCCTCCTCGGGCTCCTGGCGGTGGTCGGCGGCGGCCTGTGGTACGCGTGGTCGTGGAGCCAGCGGCAGTACTACGTCGGCTCGACGCCCGACGGCAACCTCGCGGTGTACCAGGGCGTGCCCGGCCAGATCGCCGGCCTGCACCTCTCCCGCGTCGACCACACCGAGTCGGTGACCCTCGACCAGCTCACCAAGGTCGCCCAGGACCGCGTGCGCAAAGGCATTTCGGCCAGCAGCGCGTCCGACGCCGAGAAGATCTACCTGGACCTGATCAGCCCGGCCAACGGCAACATGGTCCATCCCAGCTGCTCACCGAGCCCGTCCGGAGAGAGCCCGTCACCCAGTGCCAGCTCGGCGCCGTCCGGTTCGCCGAGCACGTCGGGCAGCCCGACCGCGAGTAGTCCCGCCGCCTCGATCCCGTCGGGCGCCGGGTCCGGCAGCGGCACCTCGGCCACCGGTTCCCCGACGCCCAATCTGACCCCGTGCTAGTACGCAGCAAGGATCCGCACCGATCGTGACCGCGCCCGCCGCGTCCCCCGCCTCGCCGCCCGCCTCAAGCGTGCCGGCGGGTTCGCACGTCCCCACGCGGCGCAACGCCGAGCTGGCCCTGCTGCTGTTCGCGATGGGCATCGTCACCGCCTACGCGGCCGCCGTCGAGTACGGGGTCAACCGGCATCTGGACCGGTTCTGGCTCCCACCGCTGCTGCTCACGCTGGTGTTCCTGGCGGCGCACCTGGCCGTCCGGTTCCTCACCCCGTACGCCGATCCGGCGATCCTGCCGGCCGTGGCGCTGCTCAACGGGATCGGGTTGGTTTTCCTGCGGCGGATCGACCTCGACCCGAAGATGCCCGACCTGGATCCGCACCCGAACTTCGTGGACTTCGGCGGTATCGCGTTCAAACAGCTGATCTGGACGATCGCGGCGATCGTCGTCGCAACCGCCTTCCTGCTGATCGTCCGCGATCACCGCATCCTGTCCCGTTACGCGTACACGCTGGGCCTGGCCGGGCTGGTGCTGATGATGATCCCGGCGGTGCTGCCGGCCAGCCTGTCCGAGGTCAACGGCGCCAAGCTGTGGATCCGCTTCGGTAGCTTCTTCCAGATCCAGCCCGGTGAGTTCGCCAAGCTCCTGGTGCTGTCCTTCTTCGCGTACTACCTGGTCCGCAAGCGCGAGGTGCTCTCCCTGGCCAGCCGGCGCTTCCTCGGCATCGACTACCCGCGCGGCCGGGACCTGGGGCCGGTACTGCTGGTCTGGGGGGTCAGCCTGTTCGTCCTGGTCTTCGAGAAGGACCTGGGTACCTCGCTGCTCTACTTCGGCATGTTCGTGGTGACCCTCTACATCGCCACCGAACGGGTCAGCTGGCTGATCATCGGCCTGCTGCTCTTCTTCGGCGGCGCGTTCATCGCATACCTGCTGGGCGCGGCCGTCGGCGGTCCGTTCGCCAACTTCTACGGCCGGGTCGGTGTCTGGCTGCACCCGTTCGACGACCCCAACAAGTCCGGGTACCAGCTCGTCCAGTCGCTGCTCGGGCTCGGTACCGGCGGGCTGTTCGGCTCGGGACCGGGCGCCGGCTTCCCGGACCAGGTACCGGCCGTGTACAACGACTTCGTCTTCGCCGGGATCGGCGAGGAGATCGGGCTGTTCGGGCTCACCGCGCTGTTGATGATCTATCTCGTCATCGTCGAGCGCGGGCTGCGCGCGGCGATCGCGGTACGCGACTCGTTCGGCAAGCTGATGGCCGGCGGCCTGGCCTTCACGCTGGCGTTGCAGGTGTTTGTCATCGTCGGCGGGGTGACCAAGTTGATCCCGCTGACCGGGCAGACCACTCCGTTCCTGTCCGCCGGCGGGTCCTCGCTGATGGCCAACTGGCTGCTCATCGCGCTGCTGTTGCGGGTGTCCGATGCGTCCCGCCGCCCGGCCGGCGCGGGTACCGCCACCGGTGCCGCACCGGTCAAGCTGGCCGGTCTCGCGACGGAGGTCATGCGGTGAATGCTCCCCTGCGCCGGGTCGGCGTGGTCGTGCTCGTGCTGTTCGGGCTGCTCTTCCTGAACCTGAACTGGGTGCAGGCCTACATGGCCGGCTCCTACCGCAACAACGAGCACAACGGCCGGGTCCAGCTCACCGAGTACCAGCGCCAGCGCGGCACGATCGCGGTGGTGGCCGGCCGCGACCAGGTACCGGTCGCCAAGAGCATCGAGACCAACGACCAGCTCAAGTACCTGCGCCAGTACCCGGTGAGCCCGGCCGCGTTCGCGCCGATCGTCGGGTACAAGCCGGTCAACGGGCTGGCCACCGGCATCGAGCGGGCCGAGGACGACTTCCTGTCCGGCCGCTCCGACGCGCTGTTCAGCGAGCGGCTGCGCGCCATCTTCACCGGCAACAAGACCAGCGGCGGCAACGTCCTGCTGACGATCGACAAGAACGTCCAGGAGAAGGCGTACAACGAGCTGGTCAACAACGGCACCAACGCCAAGAACGGCGCGGTGGTGGCGCTGGATCCGACCACCGGCGCGATCCTCGCGATGGCGACGACCCCGAGCTACGACCCGAACCAGATCGTCACCCACGACACGCCGGCCGCGCAGAAGGCGTTCCAGGCGCTGAACAAGGACCCGGCCAAGCCGCTGCTGAACCGGGCCGCCCAGGACGCGTACCCGCCCGGCTCGACGATGAAGGTGATCATCTCGGCGACCGCGCTGGCCGAGGGCGACTTCACCCCGCAGACGTCCATCCCGGCCGGCCCGAGCTACACGCCGATCCAGGGCGGCGGGTTCACGATCCACAACGCGCACCCGTCGATCTGCCCCGACCCGCAGATCACCCTCATCGAGGCGCTGACCCAGTCGTGCAACACCGGCTTCGCCCAGCTCGGCGTCAAGCTGGGCGCCGAAAAGATCAAGTCGATGGCGCAGGCGTTCGGGTTCGAGGACACCAGCCTGACGCTGGCCGGCGACACCGGCCGGACGATCAATGTGGTGGCCAGCCACACCGGCGCGATGACCGGCGCGGACGGCCGGGACGACCCGAACGCGGTGGCCCAGTCCAGCATCGGGCAGCTCAACGTGCAGGTCACCCCGATGCAGGGTGCGCTGATCGCGGCGACGGTGGCCAACGGTGGCAAGCAGATGCGCCGGTACCTCGTCGACAAGCTCCAGGCACCGGACCTGACCACCACCAACCAGACCCAGCCCAAGGTGCTCCGGACGCCGATCAACGGCCAGGTCGCCGGCGAGCTCCAGCAGATGATGGAGAGCGTCGTCGACCACGGCACGGGTACCAAGGCCAGGATCAGCGGTTTCCAGGTCGGCGGGAAGACCGGAACGGCACAGAACAGTGAGGACGACGGCGACCACGGCTGGTTCATTGGGTTCGTCATGAAGGACGGCCGGCCGATCTGCGCGGTCGCGGTCTTCTTGCAGAATGCCGGTTCAGGTGGCAGCGCCAAGGCCACCCAGATCGCCGGCGACGTGATGAAGACCGTGATCGCCGAACGGGGGCTCAAGTGAACCCGAGGTGGTCGAGATGGTGAGCGGCGGGACGGTACTCGGCGGGCGGTACAAGCTCGTCGAGCGGATCGCCAGCGGCGGGATGGGCGACGTGTGGCGGGGTACCGACGAGGTACTCGGCCGGACGGTCGCGGTGAAGATCCTCCTGCCGTCGCTGCTGGAGGAGCCGGGTTTCGCCGAGCGCTTCCGGGGCGAGGCCCGCACGATGGCCACCATCAACCACCCGGGCGTGGTGGACGTCTACGACTACGGCTCCGACCCGCAGGCCGGCGCGTACCTGGTGATGGAGTACGTCGAGGGTGACGCGCTGTCCCGCACGCTGTCCAAGGTCAGCCGGCTGACCCCGGCGCGCACGATGGCCCTGATGGCACAGGCGGCCGACGCCCTGCACGCAGCACACGAGAAGGGCATCGTGCACCGCGACGTCAAACCCGGCAATCTGCTCGTCCGGCCCGACGGCACCCTGGTGCTCACCGACTTCGGCATCGCCCGCTCGGCGGCCGTCGGCCAGCTCACCCAGGCCGGCGCGGTCCTCGGTACCGCTTCGTACATCTCGCCTGAGCAGGCGACCGGCGGGGTGGCCACCCCGCTGTCGGACATCTACGCGCTCGGCGTGGTCGCCTACCAGTGCCTGTCCGGGCACCGGCCGTTCGAGGGGGACAACCCGCTCGAGATCGCCATGCGGCATGTCCGGGAGCAGGCGCCACCGCTGCCCGGGGACGTCCCGCCGGCGGTCCGCGCGATCGTCGAGCGGGCCATGGCCAAGGACCCGACCGCCCGGTACCCGACGGCGGCCGCCTTCGCGCAGGTGGCCCGGCGGACCGGCACGGGGCTCGCCTCGACCACCGGCATGGCGGTCGGGCCGGCCGGGTCCCCGGTGTCGGTACCGCCGATCCCGGCGCCCACGTCACCCGGTCCGAGCGGCACCGGTTCGGTATCGCGGCCGCCAACGACGGCCCCGGGCGGTACCCGGGTGATGGGTGCATATCCGCCG
>WNGG01001037.1_pt1 | contig 30985 bp, 31 predicted proteins | sample 5400661 | NCBI WGS metagenome assembly WNGG01 (sample SAMN13153372, study PRJNA577476) | soil metagenome | isolation source: 100 cm soil or saprolite under Garry oak tree replicate 1 | place: USA:California | collected 2016-06-15
GGCAACAGCTTTGCTGACCCGCGGATATCAGGGTGATTACCGTCGTCAGTCCCTGCCCTCGGCTGCGCCCCAAGCCAGCGACCTGCGCGTCGCTCCACTACGGGAGTGGACTTGACATGTCCTTCCATATCAGTGTCCCCTCCCCCGACCAATCCGACATCAGTCTTGTCCAGGCAAGCCTCTATTCCCCGGTGCGCGTTTATCTTGAAGTTGTGACAGCGGCCTTGTGTCGGACTCGGCCGGATCCCGATTTGCTTCGGCCTCACCAGAGTGCAAGCGGGCGCTCACCAACCTGAGCAGGTGAAAGGCGTTCAGGCCGAGGACCGGTCAGCCGTTCTGCGACGAACACATCGATGCGGCTCAGTGCGATAGCTCTCTTCGTTGGTGGCCTGCTCCAAGTGCCCGCAACAGCCTTCGACCCCGATCTTTACGACCCTCGAGCTCTTTTCAATCCGGCGGAGACACCAGCGCACGCCGTCTTTTGGATCGCCTATCTCCTGATCACAATGGGCTTACCTGCCGCCTACTTCATTCACATAGGCAAGTTTGGATGGCTAGGAACGGTGGGCTTCCTCCTTGCGCTGGCCGGCTCGGCCATGACGGCAAGCGTCTCCCTGCTGGACGGCTTTGCGCTGCCTCTGATCGCCACTTCGCACCCGACTGAAGCTGCACCACTCGCACTTGTGGGGCCGGGCGGTGCAGCTGCCGGACTCATGCCGGCGTTGCTGGCTACCGCCGTAACTTTCTTTCCGGGTTACGTGATGTTCGGAATTGCAATGGCTCGGGCAGCGGTGATCCAGGCCTGGGCGGGTTGGCTCCTGGTGACGGGCGCCCTGCTCACGCTCACAGCCTTTGCAGCGCCGGTGGGTCGCATACCTACCATCATCGGCTCGGTACTTCTGGCGGCTGCTTTTGTCACTCTCAGCCGCGCCCTCTGGTCACGCCGCCAGCCATCACGGCTTTAGAAACAACCTTGAACCGGCGGTAGGGCGTCCAACCGACCGAGATGCGGTCAGCCGTCATGAAGCGCATCCTCCAGAAACCTCGCTGAGGTGTCGTTTCGCTTCAGGCGAAAGCGACCGACTTGGCACCGGCGACGATCTCTTCCACTATCTTCGCGGCCCCGACGATGCTCACACCGTCTGCCAGCTGCTCTGGCGTGATGCCCCGCGGCTTGGCGCAGGCGCCGCAAAGCCACACCTTGCCCTGATTGGCGATGAACTCAGTCATGAGATCGTGGAGCTTCGGCAGCCCCGTCGCCTCGACGCCCTCGCTGCCGCCTTTGCAACCCAGGCGAACCGCTTCGATCGTGCAAAGGACGACTGCCTCCTGGCCCGCCGTGGCCGCGATGTTGGCGGCAATGAAGGGCAGCGTCGCCCGCTCCGGCTCTTCACGACCCCGGGTGCAGTTGAAGATGAGCTTCTCGTTCATTTCTGTCTCTCCACGGTGATGGTGAGGCGCCCGTCGTCGTGCGCCTCGGTTGACGTGATCCGCTGCCCTAGCAGCCTTGCCAGAGAAGGCAGATCCCCTTTGGCGGCCGGATCGCTGACGACGACCTCCAGCGACCCGCCTATCGAGACCTTGGCGATCTGGCGTCGGAACTCCTGAGCCAGGCCGTCGGCGCAGCCCATGTCGCCGGCGTCAAAGATCTGCGTCGGGCCGGCGTCGACACTGGTCTCCGCTTGGAATCCTGAGCACAGGAGATCGATTCGCTCGATACCCTGATGCCCGAGATCCAGGTAAACAAGCTGCTCGATTACCTGGCGCGAGCCATCGCGCACGAGGCTGAACCGCCAGCTAATGCGGTGTCGCATTCCGACCTCGTCCTCGGTCGAGGAGGTAAGGTCGAAGACCGTCGCCGACCCGAACCAGCTCCTGATGCGGGCAACGATCGCTTCTCCGCCGTCGTACTCCTCCAGCCCGTGAGGGAGCAGGAACCGAGCGTGGGCGTCGCTCGCCAGGGACGCAGCCAGCCGATCGAAGTCGCGCGCCGCCAGTAGCTCGAGGAACTTGCGCGCGGATGTGCGCTCAACTGTCGCCGCCACATCTGCCTCGGCTGTCGGAACGCGCCCCTGCTCGATCATCTCAATCACCTCCGGAAGTCCGTTGGGCGGCATTCTCCGCGCCTATCCTCAAATTGTCAAGAGATCAATTGAATCATTGACAAAGACGTGTGAGATTGGGATACTGCGCCTCATGCCAGATCGAGCAGTCAAGACTGAGCTCTTCGATCAATTCGCCAAAGTCGCTCAGGCGTTAGCCAGCGGGCGCCGGGTGGAGATCGTCGACGTGCTGGCCAACGGCGAGCGAAGCGTCGAGGAGCTGTCGCGTCAGGTCACCATGTCAGTCGCCAACACCAGCGGGCACCTCCGGGTCTTGAAGGAGGCGGGACTGGTGACCGCAACTCGGGACGGCACACGCGTGCGGTACCGGCTGGCCTCGCCCGTCGTGTATCAATCCTGGGTGGCCCTTCGCTCGCTGGCGGCCGATAGACTGCCGGGTGTCAAGGGCCTCGTAGAGGCATACCTTGGCTCACCGGAAGGCCTCGAATCGATCAGCGCTGACGAGTTGCTTACCAGGCTGAATGCCGGAGAGTCACTGGTAGTCGTCGATGTACGTCCCGCTGAGGAGTACCAAGCCGCGCACGTTACGGGGGCGGTTTCGATTCCACTTGAGGAGCTGCAGCGGAGGCTGCGGGAACTACCGCGCGACCGCGAGATCGTCGCGTACTGCCGCGGCCCGTACTGCGCCTTCGCGCCGGAGGCGGTCCGGATGCTGCGATCAAACGGTTACGCTGCGCGCCACCTTACCGACGGACTGCCGGAATGGATTGCCGCCGGGAATAGAGTCGAGTCAGATGGGGCCAGCATTCGGACGGCGGACCGATGAAGCAGGTCGACCTGACGGCGGATAAGCAGATGGCGATGCTGGCTGACCGCTATTCGCAGCGCGCCGACGCCTATGACGGGTTGTGGAGCCCGATCATCCGGCCCGCCGGCGAGCGTCTGATCGCACATCTCCCTCTGTCTAGCACGACCAAGTACGTCATCGACATTGGCACTGGCGCAGGCGCCTTGTTACCTGCGATAGAGCGGTCGGCCCCAAGCGCCGTGATCGTCGGCGTCGATCGTTCTCAGGGCATGTTGCGCCTGGCCAAAAAGAAGCACTCAACCCCTCTGGCACTCATGGATGTGCAGAAGCTGGCCCTACCTGCCAACCGTTTTGAGGTAGCGGTCGTCGCATTCGTCCTCTTTCACCTGCCATTCCCCGAACGATGCCTTGCGGAGGTGAACCGAGTGTTGCAGCCGGGAGGCGCCGTGGGCACGGTTACGTGGGGGTCCGAGAATGAGCCGCTGGCGAGTGCCACTTGGGATGAGGAGCTGCAAGAAGCGGGCGCCCAGGTCATCGGACTTCCGGCGGTCGACAATCGGACCTGTTGCGACAGCTCTCAGAAGATGACGACGTTGCTGGAACAAGCAGACTTCGTAACGATCAAGGTTTGGACTGAGTCGATTGAGCACCGATGGCGATCGGAAGACCACTTCGACTACCAGGTACGCATGAATTCGCGACTGCGTCTTCAGTCATTGGATGTCGAGGATCGTGAGGCTTGCCTGCGCCGGGTTCGGGATCGCCTGTCCGATGCCGACGACGAGCACTACGTCTATCGCGGTGAGGTGTTCATGGCGACAGCATTCAAGGCTGATCCTCGCGTGGGCAATCAATAGGAGAAGACGATGGCCGAGATACTCGAGGGGGTCGATCTGGAAGCGCTGCGCAAGGAGGTCCGCGAGAAGTACCGCGAGGTCGCCGAAGATCCGACGGGCGAGTATCACTTCCATACTGGACGCGCCCACGCGATTAGACTCGGCTACCCTCCGACACCGCTCGACCGGCTTCCCGATTTCGCCTGTGAAGCTTTTGCTGGCGTAGGCAATCCTTTCTATTGGGGTGGGCCGACACCTGGTGAGAGGGTTGTCGATCTCGGCTCTGGAGCCGGTATGGACTCCTTCCTGGCGGCGCTTTGGGTGGGCGGCGAGGAAAGGTGATTGGAGTCGATATGACTCCTGAGATGCTGGATCGCAGTCGATCGATGGCAGCGAGGCTGGGACTGGACAATGTCGAGTTTCGTGACGGCCTGATCGAAGATTTGCCCGTCGAAGATGGCTGGGCTGATGTTGTGATCTCTAATGGCGTGATCAACCTCTGCCCGGACAAGATCGGTGTCTATCGACAGATCTTCCGGGTGTTGCGGCCTGGAGGCCGGATGACAGTCGCGGACATCTGCCTTGAGCGACCCGTCCCTGAGGAAGCGCTTCATGACATCGATCTCTGGACTGGTTGAATCGCCGGCGCCCTGCCGTGCGCAGGGTGGGAGACGGTGATCGGTGGCGCTGGACTCACTGACATCGAGCTGGCCAATCCACTCGACACATTCGCGGGCGCTCGCGGGAAGGAGAGCGCTCGGGCGTTTGGAACAATGGGGTATTCCATCAGAGCTCGCCGACCGGAGTAGTCGAGAGCGGTGGTTCGCTGCGCTACCTGACTCGGAGGGCTGGCTATTCCAACCTTCAGAATGTTGCTGTGGCACTAGCGCCCTCGCCATTGGGCGACGCCCGGACCGCCTATAACCGGCACGATTGGCGCGGCGCGGTCGCGCTATATCGCCGAGCAATAGAGGCGGGCGACGATGTGGCCGCATCCGACCTCGAGCGCCTTGGCAAGGCCTGTTGGTGGATCGGCGATCGTGAAGGTTGCCTGGATGCTCATGAGCAGGCCTATGCGCGGTACCTGGCAGCAGGTGACCGCCGCAAAGCCGCGAATTGCGCGCAGATGCTTCGTTTCAACTATGTCAACGGCCTCGGCGACCGTGAGACAGGGTCAGGCTGGAGCGCAAAAGCTGCGGGGCTGTTGGAGGGCCTTCCTGAGTGTGCCGAACACGGCTATCAGGTCCGTCTCGACGCGCGCAGGCTGTGCACTACTGGGCACCGCCAGGAGGGCCTACCCCTCTACGAGAAGGCACTTGATATCGGCCGTCGGTTGAATGATCCCGATCTCATCGCGCTTACGGACACATGGAAGTCTCTCGACTTGATCGAGGCTGGTCGCGTCGAAGAGGGATTTGCCCTGGTTGACGAGGTGAGCGCGGCCGCCGTGGGCGGCGAGCTCGGTCCGTTCGCGACCGGCGTCGTACTTTGCAATGCGATCGCCGCCTACCGAGATTCAGGTGACTTCGCTGGTGCCGGCGAATGGGCAGAGAGAGCTACGCGCTGGTGCGAGCGCCAATCGATACACGGCTTTCCCGGCATCTGCCGAGTCCGAAGGGCGGAAATTATGCGGCTCCGCGGCGCCTGGGTTGACGCCGAGCGGGAGGCACGGGCGGCCGGTGAGGAACTCGAACACTTCCTCGTCGGGTATGCTGCCGATGCCTATCTCGAGTTGGGCGAGATACGTCTCCGAGTTGGCGATCCTGTCGGAGCTGAGACCGCGTTCCGTCATGCGCACGCCCTCGGCCGCGACCCGCAACCGGGCCAAGCGCTCCTTCTGCTGGCTCGAGGCGAGACGGAGCCGGCGGCGCGCGGCCTGCAACGGGCACTCGAAAACGTCAATTTGACCACCATCGAGCACGCTCGGCTGCTCGAGGCGCTGGTCGAAGTTACGCTTGGCGCCGGCGAGATGACGGCTGGCGCCGCCGCGAGCGAGCTAGAGACCATTGCAGCTACCAACCCGCGCCAGGCGCTCCGTGCGATGGCGCTGCGCGCCAGGGCCTCCGTCGATCTGGCCGGCGCGAGTCCCGCTACATCCCCGCTCCGCGAGGCCCTCAAGCTTTGGCAGTCAGTGGACGCGCCGTATGAGGTCGCCCGCACACGGATGCTGCTCGCCGACAGCTACCACTTAGAGGGGGACGAGTCCGGCGCCCGCCAGGAATTAGAGGCGGCGGCCGCGGCCTTCGAGCGGCTTGGGGCCTCGCCGGATCTGGCTCGCGCGCGCGAGAAGCTCGCAGCTATCCCAGGGACACAGCCTGTGCGCACCAGCCGTGCCTTCTTATTCAGCGACATCGTCGACTCAACGAGGCTCGCCGAGACGGTCGGCGACGAGACGTGGGCAAATCTCCTTCGCTGGCACGACGCGGCTTTGCGCGGGCTGTTTCTCGAGCACCACGGCGAAGAGGTGGACCATGCGGGTGATGGATTCCTCGTCGCGTTCGACTCAGCTGCGCCTGCCATCGCGTGTGCGGTTGCAGTGCAACGCATGCTTGCTGTACACCGTCGCGAGCACGGATTCGCGCCAAGGATCCGCATTGGCGTCCATACCGCCGACGCCGTTCGATCTGGTCGCGCGTTCCGCGGCAGCGGCGTCCATGAGGCGGCGCGAATTGCCGCTCTCGCCGGCGCTGATGAGATACTCGCGAGCCGCGAGGCTGCAGTCGCAGCGGGCGCCCAGCATGGAGAGGTTCGCACGGTGGAGTTGAGGGGCATCGCGCGACCAGTTCAGATCGTCACTCTGGCATGGCGCTGATTTAAGGCCGCGCGACGGCGTCGTCTCTCCGGGCCGAGGGGTAACGACCTCAAGCTAACTTCCGTCATGTAGTAGTTCGTGTAGTAATTCAGGCAACTCCGGTGGATGAAAGCGGCCTGGAATCATCCCATGAGTTCGCGAAATGAACTCAAAACCTCCGAAATCGGTCTCGGTTGAACTGCCTGTGAGGATATGTGGGTCCCGCTCCCGGCTGTGTGACCCATGAACTGCCTGGCACCACAAGGCTTGCCTTTCCCAGGATCTGTCCACGGTCGGGGGCATCGCCGGGCGCCGCGAACGGCCGTGACTTTATAGGAGCTTGACCCACGACAGTCCCGTCACAGGTCTGTCCGGCCGCTCGCGACTCCGCCCTCAATCCTAAGGAGCAAACGTGACCGAAGAGACCTTGCCGCAGCAGATCGTCATCGGAGTCGACACCCACGATCTCGTCCATGTCGCTGTCGCTTTGGACCACCTTGGTCGACGGCTCGGCGATCTCAGCATCCCAACCTCGCCGTCGGGTTACGAACGTTTTGTGATCTGGGCTTTGCGCCTGGGAGATATCTCGGCAGTGGCGATGGAAGGCACCGGGTCGTATGGCCGCGGGCTCTGCACAGTGCTCCAGAGTCGAGGGGTGCGAGTTGCTGAGGTATCGCGTCCGTCACGAAAGAACAGGCGCAACCGCGGCAAGGCTGATCTCAGCGATGCTGAGGCAGCAGCTCGAGCCTTTGTTGCCGGCGAGGTCACGGCGAAGCCGCGCGGCAGTGATGCTTCGATTGCCATGATCCGATCCCTGCGGATACCGCGCGAGGCGCTCGTGAATCAGCGAACTCAGGCGATCAATCAGCTGCGGGCACTAATCGTGGCGGCGCCAGCGCCTCTGAGAGAGTCGCTGGCTGGCCTGGCCGCCAAGCAGCTGATTCAGCGGGCGGCCCAATTCCGGGTTGGCAGCATCGCGACAGCAACAGAAGCGTCACGTTTTGCCATGCGGCAACTCGGGCGCCACGTGCTTCACATCGATATCCAGATAGAGGAGCTTGATCGACACCTAGACCCGCTCGTCGCAGGACGTGCACCCGAACTCGTAGCCGTCCATGGTGTCGGCGTTGAGGTCGCAAGCAGCCTACTCGTCGCGTGGGACAACGTCCACCGCATTCGCTCAGAAGCTGCGTTCGCTTCCCTCTGCGGGGTAGCCCCTGTTCCGGCCAGCTCGGGCAAGACCACCCGACATCGTCTTAGTCGTGGCGGCGATCGGACCGCAAATCGTGCCCTTTGGCGAATCGTCCTGACTCGGATGCGAACGGACACCCGGACTCGCGATTACCTGGCGCGCCGCCAAGCTGAAGGAAAATCAAAACGCGAAGTGGTCCGCTGCCTCAAGCGGTACGTCGCACGCGAGGTTTATCGGGCTTTGCAGTCCTCGTCGGCGTCGTGACTAAGCGCTTGACAAACATAGGAGCATCCTGGGTTTGATGGAGGCTAAGGGCTGTCCTGACTTCGGTGGAGCCGAGTTCTTAGATTCATGCCGCTGTCGTTGGCTGACGGCGAGCCTCGAACTCGACCGGCGTGAGCATACCTAGCGACGAGTGGCGGCGTTGGCGATTGTGGAAGATCTCGAGGTAGTCGAAGATCGCGTTCGCCAGCTCGACGCGAGTGCTCCACCGTTTTCGGTCCAGCAACTCGACCTGCACCCGGCTCCAGAACGACTCCATGACCGCGTTGTCGAAACAATCCCCGACCGAACCCATTGAGGGGAGCAGACCGGAGTCGAGGGCTCGCCTGGTGAACGCCCACGAGGTGAACTGCGTGCCCTGGTCGCTGTGAATAATGGTGCTTCGGTTGGGTCGGCGTTGGTCGATTGCCATCCCGAGCGCGTTGGTCACGAGCGCAGTAGTCGGTCTACCGTCGATCGACCACCCGATTACGCGTCGCGACCAGGCGTCGAGGACTACAGCGCAGTAGACCTTTCCTTCTCTCGTCGGGTGCTCGGTCACGTCAGTGACCCAGAGTTCATCGGCTTGGTCGGGGTGAAACTGGCGCGCGACGCGATCTTCTGCGGTCGCCACACCAACCACGCGACGAAACTTTGGTCGACCTGAGATTCCTTGAATTTGGGCCCGACGCATCAGGAGCTCCACGGCCTGGTGACCAACGGTGATGCTTCGGCCTAGCGTCAGCTCGGCATGAACGCGACGGATGCCGTAGATGCCTCGCGAAACCGCGTGGACTTGGCGGATCACATCGGTGAGCCACGCGTGGCGAATCGACCGCGGCGAGGGCGCTCGTGAGCGCCTCGCGTAGTAGCCAGATTCGGAAACCTCGAGGACGCGACAGGCGAGTAGCACCGGGAGACCTTCGGTGGCCATCACGTGGACTGCAGCGAACCTCCTTTTGGGCTTGTGGTGCCCTTCAGCAGCTCCGCTGCCCTGCGGTGGATAGCCAACTCGGTTTCCAGCTCGTGGATGCGCCTGCGCGCCGAGAGCAACTCAGCGCGCTCGGCAGATGTGAGGCCGGCCTCAAGCCCCTGGTCGATCCGATCTTGGCGACGCCAGCTGTAAATCGTTTGGTCACTGATCCCAAGGTCCCGCGCGACGTCCTCAACGCGGCGCCCCGCCGCCACCAGATCCAGAACTCGTTGGCGAAACTCCACTGGATAACCGCGCCTCCCCATGCTGTCCTCCCTTTGCACTGATGGGACAGCAGCATGTCGTATCCAGTAATTCGACTCCACGAAATCCAGGGCGCACTAGGTAGACGAAACCGCTTAGATTTCGGGACCGTGATGCCCCGGGTTCAAATCCCGAGCCCCGACCAAATCCGAATTCAAAGTCATCCAGCCGGGGGATTTAACGTGACATCGCCGGTTGTTGTCGTCAATCCACCAACTGGTGACTTTGCCGTTCTGGCAGACGTAGTGGACGTATTTCCCGTTTGCAATCGGTCCTTCGTACCGTTGGCTCAGGTAACGGTCGGTGCAGGCCAGGGTCAGGCGGGAAGGTCACGGAGTCGGAGGGGGTGTGGCGCGGAAGTCGAGAGCAACGTGTCGGAGCATGCACTGACCAAGAAAGTGAGCGCTATCGCGGTCATGGCGGCACCCTTGCGCACGGTGTTGAAAACGATGACATGGCCGGGCAGTTACAAACGCGGGAGGCGCGCCTACCAGAAGGCGCTGGTCGCTGCCCAACGGGCGGGCCGAGAATCCCTGGGAGCTGGCCTTCCTGAACTGGGCGCTGGTCGAGCTGGTCGAGCGGGCAAGGAGCTCGTTGGATGAAGTCGGTCTCCTTCTGATCTTGCCGCCATGCGCCGGGAACGCCGGTGGACAGAAGGTCGGAGCCGACCTGTCGCGACGTACTGTTCCATCTCAAGCAGTCCTTGCGCGATGCGAACCATGGCGGGCTGGCCGGTGTACTGGGGCTATGGATGCTGGAGCCAGGTCTCGCTGGACAGGTATCGCCGCCGCTCTGCTCATCACTCTGGTGGTCGGCTCTGGGTCGGCTCAACCAACTCAGGCAAAGGCGAGCCCGAGGGTTCCCGTCAAGACTTTCGCCGGCGGCTGCGCAGGCACAGTGCTGACCGATGCCGAGCCACCGGTCTGGTCACAAGCTGGTTGGAGTCACGCCAAGGGAACACCATGGCCCGTGCCGTGGGCTTTCGGGTCACAGGACACCACGGTGGCCTTCCTTTTCTCGACTGTGCTAGTAGCGGGAAGCGGTCCCCGGGTGGACGGCTCTTACAACAAGGTTGGCTGGGTAGGTAAAGGGGACTACTCAACTGGAAACACCGACATAGCAATCGAAACTCGTCCGTTTGGCGAGTCCCAACCGGTCCTGACCAGTCCGGGTGATGCAAATGCCAGCTTCGTGGATTTACCAAAGCCAGGCTGCTGGACATTCCGCCTGTCCTGGAGCGCCCATGGTCAGCAACAGGTCAGCACCATCAACCTCGAAGTACTACCGGCCGGGGCGCGGCCGTAGGACTACGCACGCCCGCTGCTTCGCGGAAGCCGGCTCTGTCTCATCAACGCGAGCTTGCCAGGATCCGCCTCGACTTGATGATTGATCGGGCGGACTATAAGTTTTGGGTACCAGTACCCATTTAGTACCCAACGGCACCGTGTCGTGGTGTCGTTAGATGTCGTCCTGTATTCGACAGGCCAGTTTGAATTGGCGAAAAACGAACCCGGCTTACAGTCCGCCCTGACCACCTAGGGGTGTGTCGCGGATTTGGTGATTCGGTCGAGGGTGGATGTACCCCATCGGCGGTACTCTTGCGAAATGCGACCCCTTCGGTACTCCATCAACGTCACATTGGACGGGTGCTGCGATCACCGGGAAGGGTTCGCGGACGAAGACTTACATCGTCACGCGGCGGAAAACATCGACCAAGCCGATGCTCTCCTATTTGGCCGGGTGACTTACGAAATGATGGAGGAAGCGTGGCGGCAGCCGGCGCCGACAGGAGCGAGGCCTGATTGGATGGAACCGTTCGCCCGGACGATCGACGCGGCAAAGAAGTACGTCGTGTCGAGCACCCTGGACCGGGTCGATTGGAACGCGGAGCTCCTGCGCGGGGATCTGGGGAAGGCCGTTCAGCAGCTGAAGCGGGAGCCGGGTAAGGGACTGCTCGTGGGAGGCGTGAAGCTCCCGCTGGCGTTGGCGGAGCTGGGATTGATCGATGAGTACGAGTTCGTGGTGCAGCCCAGACTGGTGGGCCACGGGCCGACGTTGTTCGCAGGGCTATCGAAGCATGTCGACCTGAAGCTCGTGAGCCGGCTGGAGTTCGGCTCGGGGGCAGTCGCGATGCGGTACGAGCGGAGACAGTAGCCATCGGGCTTGCTAGCCCAAGCCGGCCCACAACAACGCCTTGGCCCCGCTCATCTGTCCAATCCCTGATAAGTCGACAGGGGCCGCGAGGGTCTCCGCCGGATCACGGATTCCCGGCGCCCCATGGTTCTTGAAGGTCACGCCAGGACACCAAGTAGGCGGCAATCGAGTTCAGCCGGGCCTTGGGGGAGCCGGGGGGACAGTCGAGGACGCGCCCCCGCCACGGTTCGGGACCGTGATGCCCCGGGTTCAAATCCCGAGCCCCCGACCAGTTCTCGAATTCAGAGTCGTCGTTTCCCGCCTGACGGCAAGTGATCCCGCGTCACAGCGGTATCACAGATTTTCTAGAAACTCGGCGGCGTGGGCGCAGGGCCCGCTGCCCCAAGCCTGACTTCGCATCAGGCGCACGAGCCGAGTGGAGCTCTACCTACCTGCGCGTGACCGATGAATGTCCCCCTCGCACTCGATTACACAGCCGTGAAGAGGGTGACGGCTCCGCTTGCGATCAGAACTAGGCTCCACCCGAGGTCGAGGTTGAACCAGCCGCGGCGCAGTACGCCGACACCAACTTTTTCGTAGACGACCACCGAAACTAAGCCCATCACAAGAAGCATGGCCGCGACGTGCAGCGAAGCAGCGGCGACGGCCTGCAGCGATATCTCACGCAGGCTGTGATAGGCGGCGTACACCGGCAAGCCCAGCAGTACCGGGGCCAACATCAGCCCCGCGCCGTGCGCCGACGACATCAAGAACGACCAGCCAACCAACCCTGCGGGTCCGATCCGCATCCCGAAGCCACCCGGGTGCGCGCGCGGCCGGAGCAGTTTGTACAAACCGAAGCTCACCAGTACCAGGGCCGCGAGCAGGCGCACGAAAAACGGTGGCAGGAAGGCCTCGGTCAGCGAAACTGCGACAACCACCATGATGATTGAGGCTTCATGCCCGACCGCGATCGGCAGGAGCGAGCTGAGCACCGCCCCTCGATTCTTTTCCTGCATCCCCCGCGCTACCGCGAACAGCCAACCCATCCCGGGATTGATGCCGTGATAGGCCCCGAGCAGCACTAGCGCTGCCCAGGGCCACAAAGCAGTGTTCACGAGTAGCAATAAGAGTCGGATGAGGCGTCGCCGCCCTGGAGATGAACCTGATGGGTGCGCTGCTCGAATGTCGAGAAGAAGCCTTCGTCCAGGCTCAGGCCACCCTCGGGCTTGGCATGAATCGAGGTCGCCCAGCTTTTGATCCCGTCGGGGTAGAACTGCTCGTCCCAACTCGCGTACAGCGAGTTGGTGAGATAGGCGCGCTTCCCGTCGCGGCTGAGCTCCACCATCTGCGGGCCGCCGTTCAGCGGTCCGCTCTTGGGATGCGGTGCCTTGCGGACAATGCCACCGAGGTGGACGCTGCCGGTCTTCTTGGGCTTGAAGGGATCGCTGACATCGAACTGAAGAAACTCGCCGGTACCCCACGCCGACACGTAGAGCCAGCGATCGTCGAGGGAGAGGTTGATGTCGCTAACCAACGGCGGAACTGCCTTGAAGCCCTTGAGCAGCGGCGGCAGGTCGTCGGGATTGGCCGGTTCGGCCGGGATCTCGATCACCTTCTCCACCTTGTAAGTGGAGCCGTCGAGATACCACGTCCAGATCGAAGAGCTGAGGTCCTTCAAGCTCACCACCACACCGACGAATCCGTACGCCTTGCTTGGATCGTGGGCGGGACGAAGCTCGAGCACCATTTGCTGCTCAGCCCCGAGGTCGATCTCCTGGCGATGGCGTCGCTTCGGTAGATCCCAGATGTGGAGCTTGTGTCCGTAGTTTCCTGCCAGCAGCAGGTCGGGGTTGACCCCGCCCTCGACCATGTTGGGAGTGCCCCATTCGCTGGTGATGGCGGTGTCGTATCCGAGGTGCCACCAGAAGTCGTAAGCGAGCTCCTGAGGGCCGCGATCGAGTTCCCATCGACCCTTGACCGCAAAGGTGTCGTGGTCGATGACGAAAATGCCACCGGGACCATTGCCGTCCGGAGCGCCGAGCGCGCTCACGTAGATACCGTCTGGCCCACAGTGAATGGTGTGCGGGCGGCTGTAGCCGGCACGTTCAGCGATCTCTTGCGCCTCGATCGTGTGCACGAGCTTCGGTTGTTTGGGATCGGGTTTGATATCGAATACGTAGATGCGCGACGAGCGCAATCCCGGGACGAGCAGGTAACGGCGCTCCAGGTGAGGATGGGCAGCATAAGGGCATAGGGCCGAGCTGCACACGTTCCAGCCGAAGTGGTGAAATTCGTCACCGACGTTCGGAGCGTCAACGCGGCCAACCTGCTTGCCAAAACTTTTCGATCCGGGGTCAACGTCGAGTGTCACAAGCCCGTCAGGCTTCTTCCTGCTCGGGTCGAATGTGACCATGTAAGCGAGCGTTTCGACGGGTGCTTTCGCCGCCAGGCGTGGCGACGGATAGAAGGTCTGATCGGGTCTGAGAAGGGTGGTTGCCATGTGCTGCTCCTTTCAAGCGCCCAAGGGGCGGAGGATGGTTCGATTGAAGGACAGGTCGCCTCTTTGGGGGCGTCTCCCCAGAGCTAGCGACCTAACAGGTACAGAAGCAGTGCGGCGCCTCGATGAGCCGGTGGGCCGGGAATCGAAGGTCGAGCCCCATCAATGTGGGAGTTTATACCCGGCCAATCACTTGCGGGCGGGCCGTCCGATTACACCGGGTTTGAACTCGAGCATGGTTATTACGCAGCCGATATGTCAGCAGACGCACGACCCGGGGACCGTGCGTCACCGAGGTTCAAAATCCGACACCCCTGAGCCTCCAGCAAACCCAGGGCGATGCACCATGTCGCTCGTAACCATCACCCGTTCGGTTCCCTGGATATGGGATCGAGGCCCCAACTCCGGTGCGCATTAACCGGCTGGTGAGGCGCCGCAGAACTTAGGCGCGGGCCCTGTGTACTCGATGGGCCTGACGGCCGAAATCTCCCTAAGGATCAGCGCACGACAGGACGCCCGCGTCGGGTTCGTGGTCGAAGAACTACGCGAACTGGCGGAGATGCTTCCGAAGATGCAGGACTACTGCGACGAGCACCAGTCAGCCATTGCATTCGAAATGCCAATCGGTTCGGGCGGCAGCGCCTTGGCGTAACGCAGATGCTCCGGAGCGGCCGCGACGGTAACGAGATCGCCTTCGGAGTAGTCCCAGCCGTCTAGCGAAAGTCGGCGGCGGTGATCCCATAGGCGTGCCCCGGCGGCCACTCCACCAACTCGATGCGGTAGCCGTCGGGGTCGATCAGCCATGAGATCTGGGGCCCGTCCACTCCACCCGGCCGTTCCACCGGGCCGGGCCTGAGCCCCGCCTCGGATAACTGCCCAAGGGTGGCATGGAGATCGTCGACCTGAATCGGGATGTGACTGAACCCGGTGCCGATATCGACCCGCCCATCCTCCGGGCGGTGCACCAGCTCAAGCGTGACTACCTCCTCGCCTGGGAACTTGAGCATGGTCAGACTCGCGTTGGCCCCCAGATCAACCCGGCCGACCTGCTCATACCCGAGCGCGGTGTAGAAGCCGAGCGAGGCGGCCAGATTGGAAACCCGGTACGAGGTGTGGAGAGTCCTCATCGTCAAGTCGCCCGGGAGAAATGATGCCTCGCCGGCGGCGTCAAGTTGGCGGGTCGCATCTTCAGCCAGCGAGCTAGGAGCCCCTGCAACTAAAGCTAGTTGTTCGGGTTGAGGACGATCTGCCCGCGGACTGAGGGTTGCTCTCGCACCCGGCATTTCAATGAGCGCGACCATTCAACCAGGCGGACTCAATTCGGCCATTCGGCACGACTAAACGAAGGGCAGCGACCTCGGCGCTCCGCGCCACAGCGCATGTCGATCTGATTGGTCGCTGTCCGCCGTTGGTGAATGATGCTTCGATGGCCGAGTACCTTGCCGCGAGCACGCGATCCCTGCTGGGACCGGACTCGGTCGTGGCGGCGAAGCCGGAGATGTGGGCTGAGGACTTTGCGTTCGTGCTGGAGAGAATCCCTGAAGCGATGCTCTGGCTAGGCGTCAAGAGTTCCGACTGGCCGCAGCCGAAGGCGATCCACACACCCGAATTCGACCTCGACGAGTCAGCGCTGCCGATCGGCACCTCGGCGCTGGCCGGAGTGGCGCTCGACCATCTGACGCATGCGTGAGAACGTCGGTTCCGGACCGTGAGGCCCCGGGTTCAAATTCCGGGCCCCCGACCAACAGACGTACTCAAAATCCCGGTTTTCGCAGGCTCCGTCTAGTCAGCGCGAGCACATGCAGGTCGCAGACTGTCTGGCGACTTCCCGCAACCGGAACCTGAGGAGCGGGCGGCGCTATCACGTCTGAACGAGACTCGAGTAGTCTGGCCGTCGTGGACGGCTCGGGGCCACTGACGGTCTCCCTCGGCGAGATCGACCGCGGCGCCGTCGCGCTGGCTGGCGGCAAAGGCGCCAACCTCGGCGATTTGATACGAGCCGGCTTCCGGGTTCCCAACGGATTCGTGCTTACGACCCGTGCCTACGCCCTCGGCGCCAAAGCGGCGGGTGTCGATCCGGCACGACCGACGGAGGCTGCGGAGCGGCTGCGTGCAGCACCAGTGCCAGAGGGGATCGCTGACGTGGCTCTCAAGGCGTACACCGGTCTCGGCTCTGGACGTGTTGCGGTGCGGTCGTCGGCCACCGCCGAGGACCTGCCTGGCGCATCGTTCGCCGGCCAGCAGGACACGTACCTCGATGTCTTGGGCGACGCGGATCTGCTCGACGCGATTCGCCGCTGCTGGGCGTCACTTTGGAACGAGCGAGCGGTTGCATACCGGCGGGCCAATTCCGTGGACGACAGAAACGTCAGCCTTGCCGTCGTCGTACAAGAGATGGTGGACGCCTCCGCTGCCGGGGTGCTCTTCACCGCCGATCCCGTCACCGGCCGGCGCCGGCGCGCATCCATCGATGCGGTCGCGGGTCACGGCGAAACGCTCGTCTCCGGCGCCGTCAACCCCGATCACTACGCGGTCGACGTCACGAGCCGCCGGGTCGTGCAGCGCCCGGAAGCGAGCAAGGCATCGGTCCTGTCGGATCAGGATCTGCTCGCCCTAGCCGAGCTCGGCGACCGCGTCGAACGCCACTTCAACGCACCGCAGGACATCGAGTTCGCGCTCGACGGTGAGCACAACGTCCTGCTCGTGCAGTCGCGCCCCATCACGACGCTGTATCCGTTGCCCAAGGATGCGCCCGATCCCGAGCAGGACCTTCGCGTCTACTTCTCAGGGAGCGTTTTCCAGGGTTACTTCGAGCCCTTCACGCCAATGGGCATCCAGTTCTTCCGGCTCCTGAGCGGCGCCCTATCGGGCATGTTCGGGTTCCCCGTCAAAGATGCGGTGTCCGGTGCGGGGATTTTCAAAGATCTTGGAATGAGGCTTTATTTCGACGTGACAGCGATCGTGCGGGATCCTGTCGGGCGTCGAATATTTGTGACCGTCACGTCAATGGGCGAGGCGCGAACCTCGACCGTTGTCGTCGAGCTTTCCGCCGACCACCGTCTTGCGCTGGCGAGGCGGTCACGTTTCCGTTCGGTGCGCGCAATTGGCGGCGCGCTCATCCGCGCCGGTATCCCGCACGCGGCGCTGAGTGTGATGCGGTCGCCATACGTAACCCCCGAGCGTTACGTCCGCGAGGTCGAAGATTTGACGCGGATCGATCTTCCTGTCGATGCGAGCGCGGAACAGCGCCTCGACGCGTTTGAGCGCCTGATCCTGACAGCGTCACCGCGCATGTTTCCGCGAATGCTCGGCACGATCCTGCCGGCGATGCTCTCGTTCGCCCTGTCGGCGCGCCTGCTGGGCGGTAAGGCCCGCCTGGACGAGCTCCAAACCGTCACCCGCGGCGCGGCGCACAACCCTACGACCGAGATGGATCTCGCGCTGTGGGCGCTCTGCACCGAAGTTCGCAGTGACCCGGATTCGCTAAACGGACTGCTCGGTCGCGAGCCCGCCGCACTCGCCGCTGCATATCGAGACGGCATGCTGCCACCGTGTCTTCAGGATGGCTTGAAGTCATTTCTCGCCCGCTACGGCTTTCGGTCGATCGGCGAGATCGACATCGGAGTCGAGCGTTGGTCCGAAAATCCCGAGCACATCCTCGGTGCGCTCGCCAACTACGCGCGGCTTGGCGACGACGCGCTGTCGCCTGATGCCCAGTTCGAGCGCGGCGCGCGCGAGGCGGACGCGATGATCGCTTCGCTGCTCACGAGGGTGCATGGCCCCCGGCGGGCGCTCCTGCGATTTGCGCTCGGTCGGGTCCGCTCTCTCATCGGAAGGCGAGAGGCACCGAAGTTCCAAATCGTCCGCCTGCTCTTCACGCCCTCTCGAGAGCTCCTGATGACGGTCGGTCGCGAGCTGGTTGCACGTGGCTTGCTCGGCCGCCAAGACGACATCTTCTTCCTTTATCTGCCGGAGGCGCGACGCGCCGTAGGCGGCGAGGACATGCGCGAGCTGGTAGCCGCGCGACGAGACGCGTTTGAGCGCGAGCGTGCGCGCCGGTACATCCCGCGCGTGCTGCTTTCGGATGGAACCGACGCCGAGGCGGCGCTGGTGTCGGCCGGCGAGGGGCTGCGAGGCTCACCCGCCTCGCCAGGCATCGTGTCGGGGATCGCCCGGGTGATCCTCTCGCCGGCCGGGGCGAGGCTCGAGCCTGGCGAGATCCTGGTCGCGCCTTCCACAGATCCCGGCTGGACTCCACTGTTCCTGACGGCCGGTGCCCTCGTCATGGAGATGGGCGGCATGATGTCGCACGGCGCGGTGGTGGCCCGCGAATACGGCATTCCTGCCGTCGTCGGGGTGGCCGGCGCCACGGAGCAAATAACAACCGGGCAGCGAATCACCGTGGACGGTGCCGCCGGGACGGTAGTTCTCGACTCCAAACCGGCGGAGGATGCAGTTGCCGTCCCGTCTGGCTAGCTGGCTGAGTTAGAACTTTCGAACTGAACCGATGGTTTCAGTGGTTTCTGGACGCCAGTTTCTCAGGGTTCGGGACCGTGAGGCCCCAGGTTCAAAATCGCGGGCCTCCGTCCAATTTTTGAACTCAGAATTCGCTGCGGACGACGTCGGTGTCTGGGTGATTCGTTCGGCAAAATACGGTACTTTGCCGAATGTTGACTGCGCTCCCGCTGGAATAGGTTCGGGTCACGGATTCCGAATCGATTCAGGAGGCGGTAGCGATGAGCACCACACAGACGAAGACGGCGGCGGCGATGGTCGCGGAGGCGAAGGCTCGGATCGAGAATTTGCAACCAGCGCGGGTCGCCAGCGAGATCGAGGGCGCTAAGGCGCTCCTCGTCGACATCCGCGAGGCGGATGAACGCGCCCAGAACGGCGTCATCAAGGGCGCCGTGCATGCGCCCCGCGGAATGATCGAGTTCTACGCCGACCCCACCAGCCCATACCACCGCCCCGAGTTTCAGCTCGACCGGCGGATCATCCTCCAGTGCGCATCAGGGGGCCGGTCCGCGCTTGCGACGGACACACTTACGATGCTCGGCTACAGCAGGGTTGCGCACCTCGACGGTGGGTTCAAGGCATGGAAGGAGCAGGGGTTGCCCATCGAGCAGGCCTGAGCGAGCGCATGCCTACACTAGGCGCCCTGCGATGACGTTCCAGCTCATCGGTCGCGAGTCAGAGCTCGCCCGGCTCGCAGCACTCGCGGACAGGGCTCGAGACGGCAAGGGAAGCCTGGTGCTCATCGGCGGCGAGGCCGGCGCCGGCAAGACGGCGCTGGCCCGCACCGCGCTCGAGTCCAGCGCCCTGGAGCGCATCGAGGTCGCCGCCACCGAGATCCCCGGTCTCGAATACGCGCCGATCAGAGCCGTACTGCGAGCGGCCATCCGCAAGGGATACCTGAAACCTGGCGATCACACGCCGCTCGCCATGCTTCTCCCCGAGCTCGGGGCACCGGCGGCGGCACAAAGCTGGGACCAGCAACTGATGTACGAAGCGATCGGCAGGGCCCTGGGCGAGATCGCCGCCTCCCGCCCTCTGGGACTGGTGGTCGATGACTGCCAGTGGGCCGACTCGGCGACCCTGGACGCGCTTGGTTTCCTCGCAGATCTCGTTTCGGTCATGCCGGTCCTTCTGATTGCCTGCTACCGAAGCGAGGACATACCTCGCGGTCACCAGCTGCGCCGTCTTCGCTCTGACCTCCGGCGCAAGGGCCTCCTCGTCGAGATCGCGGTCGAGGCGCTCGACGCGGAGAACACAGCTCGACTGCTCGAGGCCCGGCTGGGTGCCAAACCTGGCCTGGCTCTTGCCGAGGACATCTTCGGTCGCACCGAAGGCCTTCCATTCTTTGTGGAGGAGATTGCCGCCGCTCTGACCGAGAGGGGGTCGCTACGCGGCGGCTCGAAAGGGCTCGAGCTCGATTCGGACGTCGCATTGCCTATGCCAGAAAGCGTTCGGGACGCCGTGCTTCAGCGCGTCGACCGCCTCACAAACGAGCAGCGCGACGCTCTGGCGATGGCCGCGGTTGCGGGTCGCGACTTCGATGTCACCACCATCGGCGCGGAGGCCGTCGCCAGCTTGCCGGCCGGAGGTCTGGTGGTCGATCAGGGCGAGGGGCGTCTCGCCTTCCGGCACTCACTTATCCGCGACGCGCTTTACGAAGCGATCCCATGGGGCAGGCGCCGAGCGATGCACCGCGCAGTCGCCAAGCGTCTGGAGGCGACATCGGCTGCGCCGCATGCAATCGCGACGCACTGGATCACGGCGGGCGACTCGACCGCCGGGCGGACCTGGCTTATCAAGGCCGCGCGTGCCTCGCACGACGTGTGTGCGTACCGCGACGCGGCAGCCCAACTCAGCGGCGCACTCGACCTGTGGCCGGCAGAAACAGACATCGATGGGCGGCTCGAGGTGCTGGAAATGCTCGCTCGCTGTGCCGAGTTGGGCGGACCGGCCACGCTCGCTGTTCGCGCGCTGACCGAGGCGATCGAACTGCTCGAAACCAGTGCTGATCGCCGCCGCTACGCCGAGGCTCAGCGCCGCCTCGCCGCGTCGCTGGAGGCGCAAGGCGCGTGGGACAGGGCCGTGACCGTCCGGCAGCTGGCCGCTGGCGCGTTCGCGGTTGCTGGCGAACCGGCGCAGGCGGCGGTTGAGCGCCTGACGGCCGCTGCGAGGCTGCGCTCCGCGGCGAGCTTCAAGGCTGCGCTCGAGCTCATAGCCATCGGGAAGGGCGAAGCGGAAGCGGCAGGCCGTAAAGACCTGGAGCTGCGGCTTCTCGCCCTCGAGGGCAACGTCATGGCGAGAGCGGGTGGAGGTGACGCCGGCGTGTCGATCGTGCGAACAGCGCTGGCCGACGCCCTTGCGCGCGGCGACTTCGGAACGGCCGCCGAGGCTTATCAGCGCCTCGCCGACTCACTCGAGCACGTTGGCGACTTCCGCGGCGCCCGTGCGGCATACGTCGAAGCAGCCGACTTCTGTCGCGCAAACGGGGCGGCATCCATGGGAGATGTTTGTCTGGCCTGCCTCACCATGGTGCTCCGCCAGGGCGGTGATTGGGACCACGCCTGCGATTTATGCCGCGAAGTCCTTGAAAGTTCCTCGAGCAACCTTCACGCACAGGCTGTGGCCCACGGCGTGCTCGGCAGCATCATGTTCCATCGCGGGCGTCTCCAGCAGGCCAGGTCCGAGCTGCACAACTCCAACGTCATCGCGCGCCGCATCGGACTTGCGGCCATGGAGATCGATTCAGAGACGCACCTGGCACGGCTCGCGGCAGCGGGTGGCCGAATGGAAGAAGCGCGCGAGCGCTGCTTGCGGGTCATTCGGCGTTGGGGCCTGACTGATCGCGAACGCCACTACTCGATCACAAATCTGAGGTGGATCGCGAGTTTCGCCGTCGAGGCGGCTGACACCGAAATGCTTCGCGCGGCGACCGCCGCGCTGACGACGATCGAATCGCAGCCTGACGAAGAGGCGCACGCCGCTGCCAACCTGGCGCTCGGGGAGGGTTTGATGACCGAAGGCGACGCAGCCGGCGCAGTCGCAAGGTTCGAGCAGGCGCTGGCGATCCTCGCCGACCTCGAGCTTCCGCTTGATCGTGCAGAGATTGAACTGCGCGCCGCCGCGGCATACATGTTGACCGCCGACCGGCAGACAGCAGGGGCAAGGTATCGGAGCGCATACCGGTCGGCCATCCGCCTCGGAGCAAGGCCGCTTGCGAACCGGATCGCTGAAGAGGTTGCCAAGCTCGGAGAGAAGGTCGAACAGCGGCTGGGCCGTCTCGCCGCGGCCGGAGTGGGTCGAGGTGGGCTGTCTCCACGCGAACTCGAGGTGACGCGACTCGTCGCGAGCGGCCTGAGCAGCCGCGAGGTCGCGACGACCCTGAGCCTCAGCCCTCGAACCGTCGAGATGCACGTCCACCGCATTTTGAGCAAGCTCGATTGCCGGACTCGGGTTGACATCACCCGCCGGGCAGCAGAGCTAGGGCTGCTCAGGACTTAAAACTGCTGGATGCGGCGCTCCCGATCGTCGGGCTTCCTCCCGACGGATCGGCGGTAGCTTCAGCCGCCTTGATACGGTCAATACTGAAGGCTGCTGGATCAAACCACCCGCTCGCGATCGAGTTGCGCTGCTGGCTGATGCCGTCATGCCTGCCCATCGCCGCCAAGCAGCTCGACTACGCCGATCGCTCCGCGACCAGGCCCGGGTCCCAACCGCGCAGCCTCGCGCCGGCGGCGTACGTGCTCTCACAGAACTCCAGGATCGCGTCTCGCGGCGACGCAGCCTTCCGCACCTCGCTATATAGAAGCGCGAACTCGCCCAGCTTCGGGTCCCAACTTGCCATGGACGGCTCGATCCGCTGCTCCTCGAGTCCAACCGGCTTGGGATAGGTGTACGAGTAGAAGGCGGCTTCGGGGAACGTCGCGCTGCCCGGCCAGAACCCCACGCAGATCTGCTCGGCGTCCTCGGACTTGCGAGCGATGAGATCGGCGCCCGGGGGCGGCTCCGCGGTGCGGCCGGAGTAACGCGTGTTGGCCAGGTCGAAGCTGCCCCAAAAGAAATGGACAGGCGACGTTCTCCCGCGAAACCGCGACCGGTGTTCCTGGAGCACGAGATCTGCCCGGGCGAGCACCTGGAAAAATCGGTTGGCCCATTCAGGGTCGTAAGCCGAATGCACCGTGTCCTCCGCAAAGGGGATCGGATCGCTGACTTCGTCCGGCACGGGGCGAAGCTTCGCTTGGATGCCCAGCCCGTCGAGCGCGGTCGTGAAGTCCTTGTAAAAGGCGGCTACAGGACGCGCAACGAGCGCAACGTTCCGCGTCTCGCCGGAAACGGTGGTGATGACCACCTGGTGGTCGACGAGGTCTGCATCAACGCCAAATATCAGGCCACCGCTCGACATTGGACCTGTGGTCAGGCCCCGCGAGGTCACGTACAGCGCCACGTTGGCCCACTCCGGTTCGAACGGACTGAGCGCCAGCCGCAGCTTGCCCACGATTTGCAACTTCATGTGCAGCGTCGCAAGGGTGTCCTTCCACGCCTCGTACGGAAGTTCCGGCCAATCGAGCTCAGGCATGCACCCGCTCCAGCGCACCGCTCGACCCGCGTCGCGTCGCCTGTTGAGAGGCAGAACATTCGACAACAAATTCACGCATTCGCGGATGGGATCGTTATCCCCGACGGGAAAGAGGTTGAAGTCGGTCTAGCCAAACGTGCACTTCAGCGTCACTTTCTTGAGGGCACGCTCCATCACCGCCAGCTCCTCATCGTCTAGCGGGACCACGAAGAGCTCGGCGACGCGCTGGATATGCGCCGGCGCCGTCGCGCTGAGGCGGGCCACACCGGCCTTGGTCAGCCCCACCACGACTCCGCGTCCGTTGGCGTCAATGCCCGTCCGGCGGACAAGCCCTTCATCGACCAGCCGGTCGACCCGCCTGGTCATTCCGGATCGTGAGCTGAAGGCGCTGTTGGCGAGGTCGGTCATCCGCGAGACGCCACCCGCTAGAGCGAGCTGCGAGAGCACGTCGTAGTCGCCGAGGGTCAGACCGGTCTCCTCGACGAGGTCGACCGCCAGCTGACGCACGAGCGTTGCGTGGGCTCGGAGCAAAGCCATCCGCGCGGCGATTCCGCGGCCGCCTGGGACGACCTCGGAAACCAGCCGATCGATCAATCCGGCGATCTTGGGGGTCGGGGACTACTTGCATATGCAATAAACGTACTCTCCTGGAGGTACTTGCAATTGCAACGATGGCGACGGGACAAAGGAGTTCGAAAGTGGTTGATCAGATCTCAGTTGAGCTGGAACAGGCCCTGACTCTGCGGTATGGACGGCCGAAAAGCGGAGAGCGTTTGCAGCGGGCGGCGGATGCACTGGCAGCAAACGGCTTCGCGGTCATGCGGGCGAGTGACGCCGCGAAGGCGTATGAGGGCGCGTTAGGCCTGATTCCCGATGGCTCGGAGGTGCATCACGGGGCCTCGCGCACGCTCGAGGTGACCGGCATTGCCGAAGCCCTCGAACGGTCAGGTCGGTTCAAGCCGTTGCGACCACGTATCTGGGCCATGGATCGTCAGACCCAGTCAGATGAGATACGCCGGCTGTCAGCGGCTCCGGACGTGATGCTTGGAAGCGTCCACGCAGTCACGGAGACCGGATCCCTGATTGCGGCCTCGATGAGCGGCAGTCAACTCGGGCCCTACGTGTCTGGTGCGAGGCGGGTCATTCTCGTCGTCGGCGCTCAGAAGGTCGTGGCAGACGTTGATGAGGGCCTTCGTCGCATCAACGAGTATGCGTTGCTCCTCGAAGACGCACGAGCTCAGGCCGCCTACGGCATCCACAGCGGGGTCAACAAGATTCTGATCATCAACCGCGAGGTGAATCCGGGCCGCATCACGGTCGTCCTAGTCGATGAGGCCATCGGTTTCTAGAAAACCTCATATGGACGCGAGGCTTGGGACACAGGCGACATCGTCATGAAGGAACGCTTGCTAAAGAAAAAAACCGGAGGAAAAAAATGACAACGGCAATCATCGGAATCGGAAACATCGGCGGGACCGTGGCGCGTGATCTGGCTGCGGGGGGTGAGCACGTGTTGCTCTCGGCCGGCAACGTCGATGACGTGAAGAAGCTGGCGGCTGAGATCGGGTCATTGGCGACGGCAGCCGAGACCAATCGTGACGCAGTCGAGCGCGCGGACAATGTGGTGGTCGCGCTCTGGCTCGACGCGATAAAGGTCGTGATCCCGGAGGTGGCCGACCTTTTGCGCGGCAAGCTCGTGATCGACACTTCCAATCCCATCTCGGTCGGGGGCGACGGCAAGGTGTCGCGAACGCTTCCCGACGGCCAGTCGGCCGGTGAGGTCGTGTCGGGCTTGCTCCCGCGCGGAACGAAGTACGCCAAGGCTTTCGGAACACTGCCTGCGCCACTGCTTGCAGCTAGCGCCCATCGCGAGCCGAAGCCGGCCGTCCTCTTTTACACCACCGACGACGTCGCGGCCACTGGCGAGGTGGAACGACTGATACGTATCGCGGGATTCGACGCCGTGAAAGCAGGCGGAGTGCGAGATTCCTTGCGTATCGAGGTCGGCGGCGACCTGCACGCTTTCGGCGGCTTGAACGGCCGCCTGGTGGACAAGGAAGAAGGGGCCTCCCTGGTCGCTTTGTCGAAAGTCTGACTCGGACGCACGGCAGCCTTCACCCCGTCGATTGAACTCTCTCGCGTCGGCCCGAGGACCGTGCTTCACCTAGCTCTGAAAATCCAATACTCCGGCAAGATGCCGGCGGACTCGCATGTCAGGACCGTGAGGCCCCGGGTTCAATCCCGGGGCCCCCAGTCTGGAAATCTGGATTCAAGCCCCGGTCTGTTCACAGCCGCGCTGCGCTCGTGAGGCCCCGGGTTCAAATCCCGGGCCCGCGACCAATCTGGTGTTGGATCGACACGCCGCACTGTCCCTCGACATGCCAAAGCGTTTCGGCAAGCGCTTAGGCATGGGCGCCGCAAAACCGAAACCCAGCTGGAGCGCACATGTCGACTTGATATCCCCAGGGGGTGAACCTCACACTCGTGGCGCCGGGCGGGCCTAGGTCTGGGCGTCTGGAAAGCAACGAGTTGCCGGCCAATTTCGAGTTGAAGGGAGGTAGCGGGATGATCAGCCCTTACACCGCAGTCGGCCTCGTACCAACAGTTAGAGGCATCCGGAAGCGGGAGGACATCAAGATCAACCTCGAGCATCTGGCGCATCTGGTAAAGGCGGCTGCTTGGCTGTCGAGCCTCGACCTCCCTGTCCGCCTGATCGCGATCCCGGAAGGTGCGCTGCAAGCGTTCAACGACGAGGTGCTGGATCTCGACCACGTTGAGTTCGCGCGTACTTGCGCCATCGACATCCCAGGCGAGGAGACAGAAGCGTTGGGCAGGCTGGCGCGCCAGTACGACGTATTCGTCATGGCCCAGGCCAAGGCCCGCCATCCTGAGGTGAAGGACCGCTTCTTCAACGTCGGTTTCGTCATCAACCCAGAGGGTGAGGTCATCCTCCAGCACTACAAGGTTTCGCCCCTGTTCCCTGTCGAGCACTCAGTCTGCCCGCACGACATCTACGACTGGTGGATTGAGAAGTACGGACGCAACCTGGACGCATTTTGGCCAGTGGCGGACACCGAGATCGGTCGACTCGGCATCATGATGGCCAACGAGGGTTCGTATCCCGAGAACGCGCGTGCCCTGGCGTTGAACGGCGCCGAAGTCGTTTACCGCGCCTCCTACCCACATCCGGCCACCGGCAATGAGATGTTCGAGATACAGAGCCGCGCCCGGGCGCTCGACAACAACATGTACGTGGTGGCGCCCAATATGGGCACCTATTACCTCTTTCCGGATGAGACGACCCCGATTGACACCTTCGGCGGCCGCTCATATGTGATCGATTACAAGGGTCGGATCGTCGGCAAGCAGGAGTACGGGGCAGGTTCGACGTACGTGTCAGGCGTCATCGACATCGAAGCACTCCGCGACCACCGCGCCCGCGCCCAGTGGGACAACTGGCTCAAGGACCTGCGCACAGAGCTTTACCAACTCCTTTACGAGCAACCGATCTATCCCAAGAACCTTTATCTCGGACGCGAGCCAATGAAGCATGCGGAGTACAAGAAGAATGTGATCGAGCCTCAGATCAAGCTTCTACAGGACCGCGGCGTCTGGGCCAAGCCGGACCGCTGACGAGAAACTCCTATCGACTGGCGATGGCCGCCCACAGCGGAACGAGTTCCGCGGCCGGGCGACAAGCTTTTACCAGATGATCACGCTGACTCCGATGGCGCTCGTCGGATGGGGGATGGGCGGCCTTGCTGCCATCAGCGAACCGCGGCCCCTGATGATTACGCTCTTCATCATCGTCATGGTCATCTACGCTCTGTCATCGTCTCGGGTTCGCGGGCTGCTTCGCCCGTCGGGCTGGGTGGCGATGCCGGCCTCGGGCGAGTCGCCGGCCTTATAGCAGCGCGGCGATGGCTGAACCACACGAGCCCGGCTCGTACCTGAAGGCAACGCTGGAGAGCCAGCCGGCAGAGCTGACGAGGCTGCTGGCCGACGATTCCGGCGCGCGGGCTGCGACGCGTCTTCGCGGCTGTTCACGGATTTTCCTGGCCGGCACCGGCACGAGCTTTCACGGCGCGCTCGCGGGCCAGTTCATCCTGCGCAGCGTCGGTCTCCAGGCGTGGGCGGTTCGAGCTTTCGAGTTCGTGAACTATCCGCCCCAAATGCGTCAGGACGATGGGCTGATCCTGCTGAGCCACCGCGGCAGCAAGCGCTTCAGTAGCGCCTCTTTAAGCCGGTTTGCGAAAGACTCGCATCACTGGATCGCGATCACCGGTGAAGGATCTTCGATGGAAGGCGAAGGCGTCGTGCGCACTGTGGTGCAGGAGAAGTCTCCGGTTCACACAGCGAGCCACACCGCGGCGATGCTGCGTGTCGCGCAGGTTGCCGCTGCACTTGGCAGCCCGGCGTGGCAGAGCCGACTCGCGGACCTTCCTCGCATGGTCCAGGTCGCCCTCGACCACGGCAGCGGCGTCGCGACCGAGGTCAGCCAAACTGAGTTTCGACCCGTGACGCATTTCGTCGGTGGCGGTCCGGCGCGCTCCACCGCCTACGAAGGCGCCTTGAAGCTGCGCGAGGCTAGCCACCTCGTGAGCGCCGAAGGTCACGACGTCGAGGGCATCTTGCACGGGCCCCTTGTCAGCATCCAACCCGGGAACGTGGTCGTGCTCGTGGCGCAGCCGGGCCCGTCCCGCGAGCGGATCGGGGAAGTCGAGACGGCCCTTCGCGAGATCGGGGCGACAGTCATGTCGTTTGCGCCACCTTCAGATCTGGACGAGGTGCTCGCGCCTATCGTGAACGTAGTGCCGCTGCAATTGCTCGCTTACCACGTCTCGCGCAAGCTCGGAGTCGACGCGGACAGCTTCCGCCGCGACGAGCCGCGATACGCCGCGGCGCAGTCGACGTTCAGGCTGTAGGGTCGCTATCGTCCCGGCTCCGACTCAAAATCGTCCGATAGAGCGGGAGTCAGCGCGTCTGCGCTTGAGATTTTGACCAGAAACTGATCGAAAGCGATCGCTAGAGGCGACGAAGTGAAGCACAAGCCGCCACGCGGCGGACCCGGGGGCCGACATGCTGGAGGAGTTCGAGGCGGCTGAGGTCGAGTCCGGCGAAACCAGCATCTTCGTCCGTTGGGCTGGGGCTGGGCCGCCGCTGTTGCTGCTTCACGGCTTCCCGCAAACCCACCTGATGTGGCAGCGGGTGGCGCCCCTATTGGCGCAGCAATTCAGTGTCGTTTGCGCGGATCTCCGCGGATATGGACGGAGCGGCTGTCCACCCTCCACGCGCGACCACGAACCGTATTCGAAGCGTGCGATGGCGCGGGACATGGTTGCTGTGATGGCACGCCTCGGATTTCAACGTTTCAGCGTCGCGGGGCACGATCGCGGCGGCCGCGTCGCATATCGCTTGGCCCTGGATCATCCGGCGCTTATTGACCGTCTTGCCGTCCTCGATATCGTGCCAACTCAAGATGTCTGGCAACTGGCCGACGCAAGATTCGTGACTGCCTTCTGGCCCTGGTCGTTACTGGCGCAGCCTGAGCCCCTGCCCGAGCGCCTGATTTCAGCAGCGCCGGATGCAGTCATTGACGATGCTCTCTCGGCATGGGGTTCTCCGCCGCGTGTTCTCGACGCCGAGGTGCGTGAAGCCTATGTCAGAGCGCTGAGCAATCCAGTGTCCATTCACGCCATCTGCGAGGAGTACCGGGCAGCAGCCACGATCGACAGGGAGCATGACGCGGAGGATCGACTCGCCGGGCGTCGCATTACTTGTCCTGTTCTCGCGTTGTGGAGCGATCGAGGTCCCCTTGGTCAGTGGTACTCGGAAGTGGGAGGACCGACCGGCATCTGGCAGGCGTGGGCAGACGATGTGCGAGGCTTTCCCCTCGCCGGAGGACACTTTTTTCCGGAAGAGATTCCTCAAGAGACTGCGGCGGCTCTGAGCAGCTTTTTGATCGGGACCAGTTGACCTCGGTCCTCTTCACTTCGAACGTGCCCGCGCCGCGCTCGCGATAATTTCAATGATCAGGGATCTGTGGGGGAGGTGGCATGACGGAGCAGCGCCCCGCCGAGATCGCCGGCGCTGGAACCGCCAACATCTCCCTATTTGAACTGGCCAGTCCGATTAGTCCAATGCGCCACCAAAAAGCGACCGGGCGACCACGACGTTCTGAATCTCGCTGGTGCCGTCCAGATACTCGGCCATCTTCGCCGTCGCCAGGTGTCTCCCGAGCGTGGAATCAATCAGGAAGCCATGGGCTCCCATGGCTTGCATGCACGTCACCAATCCGCTGACCGCTGCGGCGGTTGCAAACTTCTTGGCCTGCGCAGCTTCCACGGTTGCCGAGAGACCTCTGTCTGCGGCGGCGGCAGCGCGATAGACCAGCAAGCGCGCTGCTTCACGCTCGGTTGCGACATTCACCAACCCCCACTGGAGACCCTGAAAACTTCCAACGGGCCGCCCAAATGCCTTTCGCCTTGATACGTACCCAATCGCCCGCTCGAGGCCGGCCTTCAAGATTCCGCAGCATTGCGCCCCGACGAAGATTCTTGCCGCCGTGATTCCCTGCATCGCCACTTGGAATCCTTCCCCAGGTGGTGATATCAGGCCATCGGCCGGCACCCGACAGTCCCGAAGCAAGATCCCAGCAGTGCCCATGGCGTGGCCGCCCATGAGCTTGTAGGGATCGGTAACCGTCAGGCCCTCGGCCTCTCGTTCGACAAGGAATCCGGCGATTCCTCGCGACCCGGCTGCAGCGTCTGTCTGCGCCCAAACAGCGAAGAGATCAGCCCCCGCCGCATTGGTAACCCATGCTTTCTCCCCGTTCAGAACCCAATCGCTCCCGACGCTGTCGGCCTTGCACTGAATGGCAACCGCATCGCTGCCCATAGCCGGCTCCGTCAAGCAAAACGCGGCAACCGCATCTCCAGACAGAAGACGAGGAAGCCACCTGTATTGAGCGCCTTTGGTACCGCGCCTGCTGACAAGGTTCGCAATGTTGTTGTGGACTTCGAGGGAGAAAGCGTGAGCGAGGCATCCTTCGGCGATCTCTTCATACACGCGAGCTGCGGCCAAAACGCTCAAACCGAGGCCTCCCTGGGTCGTCGGCACCTGTAGGCCGAGAAGTCCATGTTGGCTCGCCAGACGAAGCGTCGAGATTGCGGTTTCACGCCGAAGCTCTATGCCGTCGGCAAATGGGGAGATGTGCGCGTCGCGGAAAGTACGGCCCGCTTGTACAGCTTGCCTCTCGTCCGGCGCGAGAGCGTCATCCACATCCACCAGAACATAGGTGTGGGCGGCCACCGTCTAAACCAGTCACTCCTGCTTCCAGAACTTGCCGACCAACGTCTTGGAATCGAGTCAAAATCGTACTGCTGGAGGACCACTCCAGAACCTTCATCAGGAAGGGTTTGACACAGAGCGTGGGGCGGACTACGTTTTAACGCACGCTGCGCTCATAGGGGCTGATGCGCGTATCGAGCACTGTCCCTCCCAGGGAAGCACGGCGATCCGGAGGTGCACATGCAAACGGCAGAGCCAGCGGTCGCGACGACCAGGCATCCCCTCGACCCGCTCACGTCTGAGGAGGTTCAGACGGCTTCAACGACCCTCAAGAAGGAGCGCGGCCTCGACGGCGGCCACCGCTTTGTGTACGTGATGCTGAACGAGCCGGCGAAGAAGGACGTGCTCGCCTGGAAGCCCGGCAATGGGACCGAGGTCGACCGGCAGGCGTTCATCGTCGTCCGCGATCGCACCAGGCGTAAGACCTTCGAGGCAGTCGTCTCCCTCACCCAGGAAAAGGTCGTCAGCTGGGAGGAGATCAAGGGCGTCCAGCCCTCGATCATGCTCGAAGAGTTCATGACGGTGGACGAGGTGGTCCGCAAGGACCCGCGCTGGCAGGCCGCCCTGCGCCGGCGCGGGGTGAGCAACTTCGAGATGGCCATCACCGACGCCTGGTCGTGTGGCTACTACTCGGAAATCGACGGCGCTGAAAAGGGTCGCTTCTGCAGGCCGTTGACGTGGATCCGGCCCGGCCCGGGTGAGCACGTGTATGCGCGGCCCATCGAG
>WNGG01001045.1_pt1 | contig 30909 bp, 25 predicted proteins | sample 5400661 | NCBI WGS metagenome assembly WNGG01 (sample SAMN13153372, study PRJNA577476) | soil metagenome | isolation source: 100 cm soil or saprolite under Garry oak tree replicate 1 | place: USA:California | collected 2016-06-15
CTTTGGGCAACTTACTTCACCTGGCATATAATCCCGGCTATACAGGAGCTGATGAGGCGCGCAGTATGTTGCTCAATCAACTGGCCGATGAAAGTAAAACTGGTGGGCGTGCTCGTTGTTGGAATTGTGGCTCTATCGCTATCGTCTATGAGCGTTGGAACACCCGTAGCAAAACCTTTGGCGAGGTTGGCATAGCTTTTTGTGAGATATGTGGCGTGTGGAGTGTCATGTGAATACTCCGTCGGCTCGCGTCGGCGGCTTCTCTGTCCATCTGATCTATGACGTTTCCCAGGAGAATCCCGTTATGGCCCAGGCCGAGGAGACACCCGTAACCCGCCGCTGTCCGCGCTGCGGCGGACTCATGAAAAAACTGTCAGGCAGTTCGCTCTACTGGCATGCCGACAATAATCATCCACGCTGTGATATCACCAATATCGTCGATACCTCTAACATCGTACAGACTTCTGACGAGCCTCGAGAACAGTCAGACCAGCCGCCTAAGGGGAAAAACCGGAAGAAATAGCTCTCTTCATATATGTAACCGATTCTTCATATGCTGCGTATGATAGAATGGAATAGTTTCTCTTCGCTCATTTTGAAGAGCGTAGTTCTTCATCGAGGTTCACTATGTACAACTTTAATCAGGGAAACTTTAATCGGAGAAACAACGGCCCGTTCGGTTCCTCTGGCTATCAATATCAGACATTGCCGTATGAAGGCACACAAACAGGTGGCCTTGTAGGCAAAGTTATGCTCTTGCTCGCGTTTTCGTTCCTGGTCGCGTGTATAGGGGCCTTTATCGGTTTAAGCCTTGTTAATACTATTGGATTTGGTACGTTCTGGATTGCCGCCATCGGTGGCTTCGTCGTCTTAATTATCCTGAGGTTCACTATACAGGTCTCGGGGCTAAACCTCGTCCTGCTCTACCTTTTCACTTTCCTGGAAGGCATGTCACTCGCGCCGCTTATCGCCTCCTACCTGTCGATAGGATACGGCTATATCCTTGGTGAGGCCTTTTTGATCACGGCTATCACATCGCTGGTTCTGGCCGTTTACGCCTGGACAACGAAGCGTAACTTTTCGCGCCTGGGTGATTACCTCTTCTTTGGCGTAATCCTGCTCATTGTAGCAAGTCTTGTCAGCATCTTTTTCGGCGGCATCTTTCACAGCACGTTTTTTGGCCTGTTCATCTCGATCTTTGGCGTTGCCATTTTCTCCGGTTACGTACTATACTACGTACAAAGAGCTAAATTCATGGCGGACACCATGCCCAACGCCGTTGGGCTGACGGTCTCCATTTTTATCACGCTGCTCAACCTTTTCCTTTATATCCTGGAGCTACTTACTATTCTGCAAGGAGGCAGGAGCAGGCGATAGACCGAGCAGAGACAGTACGGGAATAACAACGATGTCGGTTTTGTTTTTACTTGGAGAGAACCCGACCAGGGGCAATCATCCAAACCACTTGTATCGGTTACCTGTACTGCAATGAAAGCGAGAGAATAGCATAATGGAAACGCATGCAAATCTGTTTCATGTCGGTGATCAGGATTTTGAGTCAAAGGTGCTCAAGTCCGATATTCCTGTCATCGTTGATTTCTGGGCGGCGTGGTGTGGACCCTGTCGACTTATCGCCCCCGTGTATGAGAAGTTAAGCGATACGTACCTGGGGAAAGTGGGCTTTGCCAAAATGGACATCGATGAGAATCAGATGACACCTGAACGCTATCGTGTTCAGGCCATTCCAACAATGTTAGTGTTCAAAAACGGCAAGGTCATCGGACAGATGGTTGGAGCCAATCCAGGTCGCCTGAAATCCGATATCGATCGTATCCTGGCTCAGAATGCCTGAATAAATTAGCTATAGACCCCATCCTTGGGAGACACTCTAGTGGCTTCATGATGGGGTTTACATATTTATATTTCTATGCTGTTGTCTGGACATAAGGGAGACTGTATATGCCGACTTTAGAACGTTCTAACCCACTTCCCCTCTACTATCAGCTCAAACAAGTGCTGAGACAGCAGATCAGCGCTGGTCACCTTGCGCCTCATACTGCTATCCCATCCGAACCCGAACTCGTTGCGCGTTATCGTGTCAGCCGTGCTACAGTGCGGCAGGCGCTTACCGAACTGGTTCATGAAGGGCTCCTCTATCGCCAGCACGGCAAGGGTACATTTGTGTGCGAACCTCTTGTGCAGCAGTCCCTGAGCGAACTGACCAGTTTCACCGAGGCTATGCGCAGGGGCGGCAAGCGTTCGGGTGGCATCGTGCTTGTCAGCGAACTAGTGCGAGGCTCTCAAACTGTGAGGGAGCGACTGCACCTGACCGATGCGGAACAGGTCTTCCGCCTGGAACGACTCCGTACTGCGGATGGCGCCATCGTTGCCCATCAAGTCAGTTATTTACCCTACCCGCGGGCTGAAGGCGTTTATCAACGGGCTAAAGAGTTAGCCGATGGCTCTCTCTATAGCCTGATGGCTGCCGAAGGGCTCAATCCCTACGTCGTAGAGCAAACTATCAAATCTGACCAGGCTTCACCTCGCGAGTCCGAACTCCTGCACATGCAAGCTGGCGAATGCGGGTTGCGTATCACCTGTACCACCTTTGATTCTACAGGCGCACCCGTAGAATATAGTGAATCATTTTACCCAGCTGCCCGTTATGAATTTCAAGTTACCTTGCGGGTCGCTCAATAGGGAGATTTAGCCTCCCTTGCCCATCGGTAACATCAGAAGGCGCGTGAACCAGTTCTTCCGTGCTGCCTGGGGTGGCATGGGATGCAGGATGGCAGTTGAGTCCTTCTGATTGCCATTTGCTCCATTGAGATGAGCGTCGGAAGTTGCGCTAGTAGAACTATGGAGAGGTGAAGTGGCCCGGCGTTCTTCCTCGTCGTCATCTCGCGAAGGGGCGGCCCAGCTTCCAACACGGCTGTCTACCGTTTCCTCGTTGCGAATTGGTTCGTGTGGGTTAGGCAAATCGGCAGGCAGCAAATTGCCCTTGATCATTGGCGGCTGGCGCATAATCTGATCGCGCCGTATCGGTTGTGTCTCTTGTTTTTCCAGGGCGATGCGGTTATCAACCTCGGCCAGTAGCCGCGCGATCTCCGGGCGCAAGTCGCGGTTGCTCTCTGGAATGCGTGTCCATTGTGCCAGCGCCGCTGGATAGTACCCGGCACGGTAGCAGTACAATCCCAGCATTGCGCGCGCATCGTAGATGGTCATACGCTGCCAGAGGGCCAGTTCCTCCGCTGGTGTCTCTATCACATCCTCGCTGGCTTCGATGATCTCTACCAGGTGATACAGGCGCAGTCCCATCACTCGGTAAGGGAAGCCGTAGTAGAGCGCCAGTCGGCGACGTCGTGTTCGTTCAGCTGGATGCTTACCAACGAAGTAGCGCCTGGTCCACGAACCACTTGACCAGATAACCCAGGCAAGAATCAGCGCCAGAATACGCCCCAGGTAGCGTTGCCAGAGTACCTCATCTAACCCCACCAGCACGCCTAGTACTGCAAAACCCGCTCCTAATGCCCAGGCGCCATACACCAGCCTGCGGCGGTCCCAACCAAGTAAGTCAAAATGGTGATGGAGCGGTGTTGCTAGAAATGGCAGTGGAAACTCTGTGTGAGGCACGTATTCGCGGCTGCTGGCAAAACGTAGCAACTGGAGGCGGTTGCGGAAAAATGGCGTCATCACCTTCGCTGAGATAAGAGCCGAGAGGCCTTCCAGCACAAAGGCTCCTCCGCAGATCATCAACAAGGAAATCTCATTGCGTGAGAAAATGGCGATCATAGCGAGCATGCCGCCCAGTGCTAGCGAGCCGCTGTCTCCCATATAAATCCTGGCGTTGCGCCTGGAGCTTCCTTTACGTGCGGCCCAGGAAGATGGCCAGTTCAACGGTAAAAAACCCAATACACTGCCTGCACACAGCAGCGACAACACCTCCAGAACAATTCCTTCCGGGTGCTGTTTATCCAGAATGCCAGTAATGATGATGCCGAAAGCTAACGCTGCGCTGAAGACAAGGCCCCCTGCAAGCCCATCCAGCCCATCGCTGAAATCTACCGAAAGCGATGTGAGACTACCGACGAAGCCCGTCATAAGCGCCAGGAAGAGCAGCCACACCAGGGGAATCTTTCCTGCAAGCATTCCCTGGTTGAGCAAAGGGCCGATAATAGGAAACTCCGTATACGGAGAATAGGGCACTCGTCCGCTGGGAAGTAGGAAGAAGTAGAGAATGGCGACCACTACCGAGACGGAGAGTACTGCGATAAATTTCGTTCGTTGCCTTATACCTTCTTTGCTATACACCTTGTGCCAGTCGTCTACAAAGCCAACGACCATATAGCCGGATGTGGCCGCCAGTCCGATGATCAAAAGCGTCCATTGCTCAGGATGCAAATTTAAAAGATAACCCGCGCCAACACCAACGACGATCATTGCCAGAGTAAATGCCGGGCCACCCACCAGCGGCAGTTCAATCGTCTTGATTTCGCGCCCGCCTGCCGGAAGGTCTGAGCGATGTGGTCCAGGTTTAAATTCACCACTGCGAAACTTAGGGAATAGCAACCTGGCTATACCACAGAGTAGCAGGCTTAATATCGCGCAAGTAATGAAGATGAGTAGTAAGAAAAGAGGAATCATAAATACTCCCACTGCCGCTAGTGTGGCTTGATGTTCCAACAGTTGAAACGTGAAATGAGTATTGACAGTAACGTATTGACATATTTGGTAAGCAATTAAGGATGGTACTTTGCCGTGGGATTATAGCATAATAGGCGCAATTGCTCGCGCGCTACCCGCCGGTCATCCCAGGGCAGTTTCTCTCTCCCCATAAGTATACTCTGTTCGTGACCCTTGCCGGCCAGCAGGACGGTATCGCCAACCTGCGCATGCGCAAATGCTGCTGCAATCGCCTGAGTGCGGTCTGCAATACAGAGAAAGTCTCGTCCCTCCTGCTTTCCTGCCTCCTCGGCTCCTGCAGCTACTGCGCGTAGAATACTCTCGCGATCTTCATCGCGTGGGTCCTCGTCTGTTATAACGAAGAAATCTGCCAGTTCTGCAGCAATATGGCCCATAATGGGGCGTTTCTGTACATCGCGTTCGCCGGCAGAACCGAACACTGCCATCAATTTGCCCGGGGTAAGCGGGCGCAGGATATGCAGCACCTTCTTCAAACTATCAGGTGTGTGGGCATAGTCGACCACCACAGCGAACTGTTGCCCCTCGTTAATACGCTCCATACGTCCAGAGATGCCCTTAACCGCGCTCAGTCCACGCACAATGTCGACTGCCTGAACGCCTTGGCTGTACGCAGTGGCGATTGCAGCCAGGCAATTGCTTACGTTGAAACGTCCAATCAATGGCGTTTCAATCAGAAATTCGCTGCCAGGTAAGTTCAGCCCATTCCGTTCCATGACAAGAACACGAAAACATGTGCTGTCAGTATTAAGTTGCAGGTCTACCGCGCGAACGGCGGCCGCTTGATCTATCCCATAATCAAGGATGGGAACCCGGCAATAGGGTTTCAGCACCTCGTAACTGACATCATCACGATTAAGAATAGCAACTGGTTGCACTCCTAGTCCCTTATCCCGCGTCGGCTCCAGCATTTCAAAAAGACGAGCTTTGGCGCGGCGATAACCCTCGATCGTTTTATGGAAATCCAGGTGTTCGTGGGTAATGTTCGTCACGACGCCTACATCAAAATCACAACCGTGTACTCGCTGCAGCGCGAGCCCGTGTGAAGTGGCCTCGATGACAGCATGCGTGGCTCCCGCGTCGAGCGTCTGCCGCAGGAATTGCTGTACCTCCAATGCTTCAAGGGTACTCTGCCGCGTCGCGTTCTCCCACTCGCGCCCGCCTACCTTAAAGTTGACGGTTGTCATAAGTCCTGTGCGCTTCCCTGCTGCCTCCAGTATCGTGCTGATGAGATTGCTAGTAGTAGTCTTTCCGTCAGTGCCTGTGACACCGATAGTGCAGAGGTGCTGTGCCGGGTAATGGTAGAAGGCGCACGCGAGATTCGCCAGCGCGGTTCGTACCTCTCGAACCTCTATATATGCTAATGGCAGCGAGGCCAGGGCCGTACCTTCTAACGCTTCGCCGAGTGCAACGCTGGCTCCACGGCTGGCGGCATCGCCTAGAAAACGCCGGCCATCGGTATGCGTGCCAGGCACGGCAATAAACATTCCTCCTGCCTGTACCTGCCGTGAATCATATGCCAGCGCCGTTATCTCGATCTCATAGAGAGAGTCAATTCCACGCAATGCCAGCGGCGCTTGCTCCAGTGACGCTAATAGGGCTTGAAGTTGCATGTTCCCTTTTTTCTGCGTGATGTTTACAGAATTGCCGCCGTCCCGTAATGCTGGAATGCGGCATGAATATATATTAATTAATATACCACTGCTAGTATATCATTCATAAAAACTCCGTTCTGGATACCCATACCCGTTCACGGGATGGGAGGAAAGAACGCCGCCCGCAGGCGGGACATTTTTAACGGAATGCCCAAACCGCCCCGTTAAGGCTCCATTGCTGGAGTAGCGGAGAACTTGCATTCTCCATATTCCCTTCACCGCTGACTGCACAGAGGCTATAGATTAGGGAGGCGTCCATAGCGTATGAGGGACTGGCGTTCGACCCCACTTCGCAGTTCAGTTGACTTCAAGCGGCACCATGCACCAGAGTGCACCATACCTTGTCCAGGCTAGTCTCGCGTTTAGTCCTATGGGTTTTCCGATGCCAGGTCGGTACTTCCCACAAGCCCATCCCGTTTTAGGGGATGGGTGCTTGACATTATGAATGATCGTCAATAATATATCGTGCGCACACGATGGTATGGTCGTTGCACACTGCCTGGAGATGTCCCGGTAAGTGTGTTCTGACCAAGCAGCCAGAGATGCTGATCGATAGCCGCGGCGCTCATTGAGTGACCATGGTCGACCATCTCACGGCGCAGCAGTTCGCACGCCCAGATTGTTGCTGCGCGCAGCTCTACCTCCTCCTCTGAACCCGGCTCCAGCAATTCCTGCTTGTTAATGCGCTCTGCCAGGGCAGGATGGTATTCCAGTACGCCGAATTGACGCAATACCTGCGGCAACTTGTAATCGGCAAAGGCGGTAAGTTGATCAAAGTCGTGGAATGCTCCCCATCTTTTGCCCCCGAACGAGCCATAAATATCCGCGACGCAAATCTGTGCGCGCTTGAAGAAGCGCACCTCGCGCTTCCGGTAGAGCGCCACGTCGTGAAACGAAGGGAAGTTCTCTGCCAGCAGCAGGGCTAACCTGACGGCGCTGCCTTCTACCTGCTCGACTGCGCGGGCGAACTGACCATCATAGCGTTCTAACAACACCCCTCCAACTTCATGAATGTTATGGAGACGTTCTTCAAAGAGCGGAATTGTATGTTCGCCATGGAAAATGTGCGCTAACTCTTCGCTACTGATCTTACTAAGAAACTCTGCATCCCACAGTGGTATACCTTCTTCCACCGCTCGCGTCAGGGCGGCCGCTTCGGCCCAGTAGCCATCCAGCGTCTCACCCTGGTATTCTATGCGCCAGCGCGGCTGATCTTTTTCTGCCCAGAAGCAAAAATTCAACGCGTCGAGCGCCAGCAGCCAGTTGACAGTGCGCTCCGTCCCATCATTGAAGTGATACCGGTCATACCACCGGTAGGCATTGAAGTCGAAACCCTCGCCCGCCTCTCGTATCCACCGCTCGCCTAGCCGTTCTAGCTGATGCTTATTAATCCAGGCGTACTCGCCCTGTTCCACCACATCGCGTGTACTGCTGAGCACGCCCAGTTCATCAGGCGCGTGGAGTGAATAGAGATCTTCCTCGCTGAAGTCATTCCAACCTGTGGTTTCTGCCATCTAGAGATGCCTCTTCCTGCCGGACATTCCTGGTTGCTACCCCTGGATTGTAGCGGTAATCAGCCCTTTCGTCAATCGCCTGCCACTATGCTTATTATCTCTCTGTCGTGTTAACAATCATTATGAAAAAATGTTAATAATTTCTCTTGCATCACTTCGCCTTTCGGGGGTATAATTGCATTGCTTAATGAAAGATGTACAGAATTGTACTCCGTGAACGTAGTTACGTTCTCCATGCAGGTACCGCTGATGGTACCTTCTGCTGACCGGAATTTATGTAGCGCCAGCGTTTACTTCAGTGGTGAAACCCCTCCATAACTTGTTCCTGTAACAGGTGAGCCATGTGAAAGGGAGTTTTATCCTAGTCGTCTTGTGTAACGAGTCATGGTATGTTAGTTTAAGCTAACAAGCAGACAAAAACCGAAGACCAGGGAAGGAAAGAGAATCTTCATGGAAGAACAGATGATTCAGGACTTTGTACATCGTGCCTCGCGCGACGAGGAATTGCGTAAAGAACTGGCGAGCGATCCCAATACTGTAACTATGCGCGAGGGCTTTTCACCTCGCGTAGCACGCATCCTCCTCCGTTTGGTGCCGCAGTTGGCGCTGGACAAGCCGCTGGAGCCTTCGCTTTACTGGTGGCACTAACTATAGAAGCTTAGGGGCAACTTGGTAGTTTCTGCGATGGCGAAAGATGCTGAACCTCCAGTAAATCCATTTGCCGCTCATCAACACGTGCTTCGTGAGCGGCTTTATTATTTTTTAGCGACACTACATTCCACGTTATATGCCGATGTAGAGCAAGCCTTGGAAGGAGAAGGCAAGCTGCTTTCCCCTTCTCCTACAGATCTAAATCATTCTGATTCACAATCCCCTGCTCTTCTTTCAGGAGTCTGGCCGCTATTGACCTTGCTTGTGGCTCAATCTATTTCGCCTGGCATTGATCCTTTATTAGCAGGCAGTGTAGCCCTGGCTGTTGAATGTTACGTGTGCGCTATCGACCTGCTCGACGATGTGATGGACGAGGATCAAACCACAACGCTACAGGCCCTGGGGGCAGCTCGTACCCTCAATGTCTCGACAGCCCTCCTGACTCTGGCACAGAAATTCATCCTCTCCATTGCGCAGCAGGGCGCTGCTCCTGTACTCGTCCTGAGTCTCCTCGAAACGCTCCAGGAATCTGCTCTAGTTGTTGCTGCTGGTCAACATCGAGACCTGCTGGCCGAGCAAAGGCCGTTACAGGAGTTCACGCGCGAGGAATGTATAGAGATCGCCGCGGCCAAGGCCGGCTCGATCATGCGCCTGGCCTGTCGCTTAGGCGCGCTATGCGCAGGTGCGGATGACGCGCTGTGCGAGCAGTTTTCAGAGCTTGGCGAACTGCTCGGTATCGCTCATCAACTTGACAACGATAGCCACGACTTGTATTATCTATTACAAGGTAATACCTCTTCTTTAGCGCCTACTGAAACAGAAACCAGCACAGGGCACGTGAAATCTGATCTGGCGCGGGGCAAGAAGACGCTGCCCATAGTGCTTGGGGCACAGGTGTTTAATGTTGCTCTTAAGCGGCCATCGCTGCAAGCCGATCAAGAAAAAGAGGAGTACCTTCGATCACTTCACGAAGGCATCATCACAACCTGGGGTATTTGCCTACTCTATCGCGAGCGCGCCCGCGACCGTTTGCAGGAGATTGAAGCTCGGAAGCCAATTGTTCCCACCCTGCGCCTCCTACTAGGCTTCGAGTAATATATCTCTGGGCATATGTGGCGGGATTTTCGGGAGGCGATGGCATGAAATATGTACAATGGATACGCACTAGAGCTGGTCGCTTACTTGCAATCCTGCTAGCAGCACTTACCTACCTCCTGCTGTTGACTATAAATGGACTGCGATTCTTTCCTTATGAAACGGTTCACCACTCCTCCCTTATACTGGCACTGATGAGCTTTGGCTTCTCGGCATTCGTAGCATTACTTTTCCTCGCTGTTGGTGCCCTGGTCTGGCTCTATGCTCGTGAGCGTCGCGTGGCCTTGCTCCTCCTTGCTTTTTCCTTCACTATGATGATGTCATTTGCTATAGAAACAGGTGCTGCTTTGTCAAATGATCCGCTACTTTCATTGATTGGGGGCATGAGTAGCGCACTGGCTGTGCTTTCGTTTTCGGTCCTTTTGCTGCTCTTTCCTAAAAACTACCTCTCATTGCCTTATCAAAGAAGTTCAGAGCTAAATAATCGAAGCCAGTCTGGTCGGCAATATCTGTATGCCCTGCTGTTGCGTGGATACCTGGCTGTGTTGATCCTGCTAAGTACTACAGTTCTTCTGCAAGATGTTTTTCGCTACCTACAATTCTCACAAGCTTCAGATTTGTTGAATCTCTTTGGAAACAGCTTTTATGTATTGGCAATTATAGGCATCCTGGCTTCTATCATTGTCTTGTATCGTCGATCTTCCTCGTTGCGAGAACGCCAGCAACTGCGAATCTTTGTGAGTGGAGTGATTCTCGCCTTTGTTCCTCTCCTGCTACTGACAATACTACCCTCAATAGTGAACCCATCATGGGGAGTTCCTGGCCAATTCAGCGCGCTTACCTTTGCCCTCTTACCTCTGGCACTTGGCTACTCGATATTGCGTTACCAGATCCTGATATTTGACACCTATATTCGCCGTGCCGTCGCCTGGATAGTAGGAATTGTGAGCCTGTTTGTGCTCAGTTCCATCGTAGGTATCCTTAGTAGTACCTTTCTATCCGGCGATATCATCGCTTACAGCATTTGCGTTATCGTTGCCATGGCTGCTCTGGGACCACTTACCTGGTGGCTCGCTCACCAGGTAACTGATCGTCTCTTCTTCAGCGAAATCAAGCACTACCGCCAGCTCGTTGACCAGCCTGGTCAATTGTCTCGTGAAAAACTGGACATCACCGGAGCGGCGCGCTTGATCACTATGGCGGCGACCAACGTCTTTGGGACGCAAGAGGTCTGCCTGTATGTGCTGGATGATGATAGCGGCCACTACCAGCTCTATCCTCTACTGGCGGACGATGATGCAAGCGATGATCCCCGGCACAGCTTCGTTCAGCGCCTGCTGCACGCTCTAAATCCGTCATCCACGGATGGCGCTGTGGATGTGTATTTTTCGCTTCTGCAAGATACCGACTGGCTAAGCCTTCACAGGCCCGTTATGGATATCATAGGACGTATCACCTCTGCCGAGCGCCCGCTGTTGCTTAGCGAGGCCTCCAGGCCGGAGACAGCCAGGCCGGCGGGCCTGGCGCGCTATTTCATAACCAGGGAGCCGCTGGAGGGATTCGACCCGCTGGTTGCTCCTATTCGTGCTCAGGGCAAGGTAATTGCTATACTGGTGTTGGGCGAGCGCGGGGATAACGGGCAGTATGCAGGCCCCGACTTTGAGGCAATAGCTCTCATCGAGTCGCGTTACTCACCCATACTTGAAACTGCGCGCCTGGATGCGCAGGCCAGCCGCCATGTTGCTATCCTCGATGCCCTCTACAGCGGCGTTAGCGCAGCGTCCGGAGCAGGAAAGGCCTTTCAGAGCGTCGAAGAGGTTGTTGCCGCCTACACGAAAATTGCAGCCACAGCAGTGCAGGCCGGGGCCGGGACATGGCTCTATCATACAAGCGATCGCCGGTTGCAGCATGCTATCCACGAAGGCCCCGGTCCGGAGTTGGTAGCTTCAGACGTTTCAATGTCACCCAGGGACAGTGACTGGTCTTCCCTGTTCTATCAAGGCGAGAGCCCACAACTATTGCAGGATTCCTCAAGCGAAATCCCATCGTGTTTGCCCCAAACGCCCTACTTTCCTTTCGCCTGGCTCCCGCTGAAGGGGGGAAAGCAGCATATGGGCGTCCTGGCTCTGACCTATCCCCGTCCTCATCTCTTCTCACCGGAAGAGCAGCGCGTGCTCAGTATGTTCGCTGACCAGTTCGCCGTCGCGCTGGAGAATGCCAGCTTCACCGTGGAATTGCGCGCCGCCTATGAACGCCAGAAAGAACTGGATCGCCTCAAGGACCAGTTCATCATGACCGCGTCACACGAACTGCGTACACCGCTCACCGCCGTCCAGGGCTATATCGAATTGCTCGAGGCGTATAATCACAACCTTTCTTCCGAGAGGAGAGCGGAATTTATCATGAAGGCCCACCGGGGCTGTGATGAACTGACGCTGCTGGTAGAAAACATTATGGACGCCAGCCGTGTGCAGGTTGACACTGAGAACCTCAATCTCATCCAGGTGTCGCTGCTGGAACCGATCACGCATATCACAGAGATGCTCGAGGGCGTGACCCGGCATGAACAGCGTACTGTCAATGTGGCTATCCCTGCAGATGCGTACGTCATGGCGGATGAGCTTCGCTTGCGGCAGGTGTTGCTCAATCTGGTGAGCAACGCCCTGAAATATTCCTCCCCGCAGAGCGATATTGACATTACTGCCAGCATGAAAAATGGGAACGTGAACGTGAGTATCCGCGATCGAGGCCAGGGGGTGCCCCCGAAGGACCAGGCTCGCCTCTTCAAGCGTTTTGTCAGGCTTGAGCGGGATATGAACAGTCCCATTCGAGGCGCCGGGCTGGGATTATACATCAGCAAACGACTCATCGAGGCCATGGGAGGACGCATCTGGGTGGAGAGTACGGGTAAGGCCGGTGAAGGCAGCATTTTCACTTTCACGCTTAAGCGAGTTGTGCTAACCCAGGAAATAAGCGAAAGTGCATTAGAGCGCCAGCAGGCTCTGTAACCCTCACTTAACAGTCAGGATTGCGCTTTAAGATAACCGTTCGCTTGCGCGTACTGCCAGAGGGATTTTTGCAACTGGCGCCGCGCGCGCGATATGCGGCTCATCACGGTACCAATGGGAATCTGCAACACATCCGCGATTTCCTTGTAAGACATCCCTTCAATATCAGCGAGTATAACCGCCATGCGGAAGTTAGGTGGTAGCTCGTTTAACGCCTTGTATACATCCTCATCCAGGTACCGGCTCAAAACCTCTTCCTCTGCTCCCGCGCTCAGCTCCTGCCCATTAAAATCCCTGATGCGGTTGTACAGGTAGAACTCTTCACCTTCAGGCAGCGAGGTCGCTTGTGGATGAGTGGCTTGCTTGCGATAGCGATTGATCGCAGAAGTATTCAAAATACGAAAGAGCCATGCGCGAAGGTTGGTGCCGCGTTGGTAGGTGTTGGCGAAACGAAACGCCTTGAGCATAGTCTCCTGGACCAGGTCCTCTGCCTCTTGCTGGTTATTGGTCAAACGCAGTGCAGTACGATAGAGGCTATCCAATTGGGCCAATACGCCCGCCTCAAAATCCTCGGTGGGGACTTGCGAGTCACTGGCTGCAACTTGCTCTCTTGGCGCTTCTGGCTGTTCTGCTTGTATGTTAGCTGTGGCTTCGGCACCAGGCACTGTTGGCTGTTCCGGCATGCAAAACTCCTGTGTAGTTGACCTTGTGCGACTTTTGTAGTCATCCGGCCTACTAGCAGTATATCGCACTGGCACCGGGAATGAAAGTCCTGCCGGATATGTTAAAATAGACAGAATAATGACGAGCCAGTGCAGGAGAAGATACTATGTATTGTATGAGTTGTCTTGAGGCTGTTGCTCGTCTTCATCTCTATATTGACCGGGAACTCACAGTCGAGGAAGTTGTAACAGTACGGCAACATCTCTCGGAATGTCCAAGTTGCGAATGCCGCTTTCACTTTGATTCTGGTCTCAAGCGGCTCATTCACGAACGTTGTACAATCGAGCGCGCCCCCGCTCATCTGCGTGAAGCAGTGTTGCGCCTGGCTCGCCTGCCCCGTGGTGAGTTGGCCGGTCTCGACCCGGAGTTGGAGATGGAGATCAGAGCTGATATCGAAGAGTGTTAATAGTTCCCACCAAGTAGCGGCAGCCGGAGGCTGTCCCGGGGAAGAAAGTCTATTATATCCCCAGCATTTGCAGCAGCGAAAGCTTGAGCTGCGCCAGGACAAGCATCTCGCCTATAGTCAGAAGCAGGGCGAGGCCAAAGAATGGCAGTAGCCCTCGATACCGTTCAAATGTCTGGTCGCGTTTGCTCGCGGCAACGATGACAATGAGATTGACGCTGCTCAATACTGTCAGGATGCCGGCGGTACTCAAAAGCGCGATCGGATAAAGAACGAGTCCGTTCTGCGAGGCTACTGCGAAAAAGCTCAGGATCACCCCTGGCAATAACAGGATAAGCCCCCCCCAGGAGGAAATGCTGCGCTGTTCCCTATATTCACGCCAGAGCAGGCGATTCAAAAATGGGAGACCGAGCGATGCAAGCGCCAGGCCTGTTGCTAGTCCTGTAGCCAGCCGCAGCAGGTTATGTGGTTGATACAGGTGATTGAGACCGAGGTCCAGGAAAAACGAGTTGAAGCCATCAACCACTAATGCAACTATACCCAATACCAGCACCACCATGATAGGCCATGGCGGCAGTCGTTGAGCGCGTCCACGCCCTGTAGCATAAAAAGTGATCAGCGTAATAATGAAGCCCAGGTAAATGCCCGTGTTGCGCGCGCACAACGGCAAGCGCTCCCCACCAGGATAAAATGAATGGCTCGGCAACTGCGCGCAAATGCCGCTATCAAGCCAGCGCAGGCGGTCGAGTAATGAAGCTCCTGGCAAAAACACAAGCGCGGTCAGCAATCCCAGGTAAAACAGCGCCAGCAGCCCAGTCTTCCAGGGACGTGGTGTTTTGTATGTTGCTTCCACCAGAGACTTTTGTGCCATATCGCTGATCCCCCTTTCCTCGCGAGCGCTTGTTATGCAGTGACCAGGTTGAAATACTGGTTTAAATAGAGCAGCAAGTTGAAGTAAATCATTACACCCGCGATAATCATGACCACGCCAGTACCAATCTCGATCTTGCCCAGGTGTGGCCTCAGCCACTTCAGCGCTTTACTTACCTGGTCCAGGCCGAGGCCGAGTAACAGAAACGGTATCCCCAGGCCAAGTGAATAAACCAGCAGTAGCAGAACGCCTTGTGTGAGCGTGCCGGCGCTGGCAGCCATACCGAGAATAGCCCCCAGGATGAGGCCAACGCAGGGTGTCCAGCCGATTCCAAAGATGATGCCAATTAGCAAAGAAGCTGGATAACTGGGACGAGAAGGACGAAACTCGAAGCGCTTTTGCCAGTAGAGAAGCGGCAATTTGAGTATTCCTGCCATATGTAACCCGATGATAATCAGAATAATGCCACCAACCTGGCGCAGTTGGAACTGGTGTACACGCAAAAAACTTCCCAGTGCGCTTGCTGTAGCACCCAACGCGACAAAAGCAAGGGTAAAGCCAAGCACGAACACCGCTGAATGCAGAAAAGTGATCAACCGTATGGGTTTGTTGTCCTGTTCGTTAGTAGATTGGTGAATGCTCTGGCCGACAAGCTGCGCCAGGTAAATAGGTACAAGTGGCAATACGCAGGGCGAAACGAAGGAGACCAGTCCTGCTGCGAAGGCGACACCAAAGCTTAATTCCGATGCATGCATAAACTTTTTCGCATCTCCTGATTGCGCACTATCTGTACGATTCGCTTATATCGCTCTGATTATATCGCTCTAAGGAGAACTGCGCAACCCGCAGCCCTCCTCTGTACCTGAGAAGCCTGCTCCATAGGTTATTCAGAAGCACTACCAAGGCAATCCATCGTGACCCAATTGTCCAGCGCATCAGGAGGATACAAACGGATACTGTGCATATAGCGGTCAGCGCGCGCCTGCGTCAGCTTCCCTGCGTTCACCGCTTGCTCAAACGCTGCCTGGTAGGTAGCGATCACAAAGGTACGCCACTCGCCGGATGACATCCCCCGCTGCGCGGCCAGCGCTTCAATGGACACGCCCGACTGCAACTTTGTCGTCAGCTGGTCGATAGAGAGATGCAGCTTCTGAGCGACCTGCTGCCTGACAACGTTTGCTACCTCTGGCGGTGTGCCTTTGCTCGCGGGGGGTGACGACTGCACGCTAAAATGAGGGTTATTGCTGATACTGGAAGCCTGAGGCGTTTGCCGCGCGAAGACCTGCCAGGCCAGCAGCCCGCTTCCCACCACAAGCAGCAGGCCGATGAGAAGCAGGATGCGAGTCCTCCCTTTTTTCTGTTGCTGTTGCTGTTCCGGTTCAGTAAAATCATCTTTTGCCATGGTCTGTTCCTTTCTTTAGAGCATGATAGCTCTTCTGGTTTTTATTCATAATGCAGGATACTGTGGATACTCATGCGTGAGGCGACGAAAGCAGGGCCAACACTGGCCACAATCGCCACGGTGATGATGAAGAGAATGGTGCTCAGAATGAGTAAAGGCGAGACTGCAATGTCGAGCAGCCCCAGGAATGTGGCAAGCACCTGGATCAGGATCACGCCCCCTGGCAGGCCGAACACAACACTGAAAGCACAGGCGAGCGCGGCCAGGGCCAATCCCTCGACGCAGAAGACCACCCCGACATGCCAGCCGGTTGCCCCCACCGCACGCAATACCCCGATCTCCAGGCGGTGTTCGAGCACTGATGTGGCCAGCGTGAGCGCCAGGCTGAGCAATCCAACGAAAGCCACTACGATCGCCACGGCGTAGAAAAGACTATAGATGGTGGGCAATGGATCGGTAAATCCTTGATCCAGTTGCTGGATGGTGCGCACCTGCGTGTTTTCTTGCCCGAGGCGTGCCAGGACATTGGTGATTTGCGCCTGCAACTGTTGCAGCGCCTGAGGAGAGTGGTTGTGTGCATGGACAATGATGCGGTCCGCGAAATCTCCTGCCCGGTGGATCGCGCCATTCAATGTGTCAGGCGTGATGAAGGCTTCTCCAAGTGTGCCTTGAGCATCGGCGCTGCCGTCGACATAGTCCGACGCGTGTATCAAGCCCACGATGGCCCAGCGCACCTGCGCAGTTTCGATTGGCTGGCTGTTGACTATCAGCGTCAGGGCGATTTGATCGCCAACCTGGAGGTGCAGCCGTTGGACCGCGACCTGGTTAAGGACAATACTGCCCTGTTCGTGTGGACGCAGCCAGCGCCCGGCTACCAGGTGTGGCAGATACTGATCGGCAGGCACTGCGGTCAGAAAAAGGCGATTCTCTCCGAGGATTGCATCTCCAAAAGTGACAGGCACAGCGCTTTGCACGTTGGAGAGTGACCGGATCGCGGCCACCGCCTGCTGAGAGCCAGCATTCATATCGATCCGCACATCTGGATGGGCAATCGGGCTGGATTCTGTTGTGACAGCCAGTCCGAGAGAGACATTTCCCATCTGTACGGCTAAGAAAATGGCTCCTGAGAGGGTCAGGGCGACCAGCGTGAAGGTCGTGCGTCCTGGCCTGCGAAAGAGGCCGCGCAGCCCCAGCCACACAAGTTGTGGCACCCACTGGAATTGCCGCCCCCAGACACGTTTGAAAGCCTGGTCTTTGCCCATCCGCACGCCATAAGCAGCCATAGCTTCGCGCACGGTGATACGTGTGCCTGTCCATAGAGGCCAGAGCGCGGCCAGTTGCGGAACCAGTAGGCCGACGAGTACACTGCTAACCAGTACGGGCGGTGAGAGTTGGAAAGGGCCAGCATCTAATGCGACTGCTGCGCCGCCCACAGTGAGCTGCACTGTCGAGCTGAGAAGAGAAGCCACTTGATATCCTCCTACCAGCCCAAGTTCCAAACCCAGGGCCGTTCCCACCACACTATAGAGCGCGACCGTGAGAAGATAACTGCCCACAATACGCCAGCGGGCCCCGCCCAGGGCCTTCATGGTCCCAATAACCTGTATTTGCTCCGTCAATAGGGTCGTCACTGCATTAAAGATCATCGAGCAGACCAACACTAAGGAAAGCACGGCCAGAAACTGGATCACGGTCAGTGGTCCGGTGATCGAAAGCTGGGTATCCGCGCCTCCCGCAGTCAGACGCCATGATGATTTGGGATCAACGCGCACATGTTCATTTTGCAGAATCCGCGTGATAGCCTGGTAGGTTTGCACTACCGCAGCATCGGGCGTCCTGACCAGAATCTCCTGGCGCGCACTGTCACTGCCTGACGCAGTTGCGAGCTGCGTTAAGCCAGCGGGACTGGCGTAGCCAAAGGGATTCGCGCCCGGACCTCCACCCGGCACGGCCCAGCCTTGCGTGCGGGAGAGGCCCACAACGCGCAAGGAGACCAGGTGACCATCCGGAGCGACAATAGCAATCGTGTCCCCCAGCGCGGCTGGATATCCTTCTTGCAGATTTCTGGTATCCAACACAACCTCTCCAGGACCGGGGAAGCGACCGCTGATGATCTGAAAAGGCGAGAGCTGAATGGCGCTCACATCCGGGTAAGCAAAGAGTTGTAGCGTGTGGTCGGCGCTCCGCCCCGCGAATTGCCATGGCGCGCTATAGAGCGTTCGCAATTGTATTTTCTCGATGGCGGGCAAACGCTCAATTGCCGCCATTGTCGAGGCGGGAAGTCTGCTCGTGTCTGCAATCATAGTGATGCTGGGAACCGCTGTGGGATCGGTGTTGTATAAAAATGTTCCTCCAATCTGGCTATTGGCCTGATTGACCGCAGTAAAACCCATCACACCGATCATGATCCCCAGCACCATCAGGATCGTACGATCCACACGCCGGGTGACGTCAGCCACTGCTTTCCGGGTCAAAGCATTCATTGCACGCCCCCTTCTGCCGCCGGATGCCGGGCCACGATCCGTCCGTCCAACAGTTCAATGCGGGCGCTGGCCTGCGCTGCCAGGTCTGGGGCATGCGTGACATAGATGATCGTTTTCCCGTGCTGTGTCAGGCTTGCCAGCGTCTCGAAAACCTGGTGCGCGGTCTGTGAATCCAGGTTGCCGGTAGGCTCGTCGGCCACGAGGACCGGGGGATCATTGGCCAGCGCGCGAGCAATCGCCACGCGCTGTTGTTCCCCGCCAGAAAGTTCGCTCGGCAGGCGATTGGCCAGCTCTTTGATACACGCCAAATCAAGACAGACCCTAGCCCGTTCTCGAAACGTGCGCCTTGGAATGCCTGCACCCCCTCCAAGTTCGAGCGCGAGCAAGACATTCTCCAGTGCCGTCAGCGTAGGGATTAATTGGAAAAATTGGAAAACAATCCCGACATGTTTTCCCCTCCAGCGTGCCAGGCTGTCTTCGCTCATCGCACGGAGTTCCTGTCCCGTGAAGATGACACGCCCGCTCGTTGGACGATCAATACCGGTCAACATATTAAGAAGCGTCGATTTTCCGCTGCCCGACGGTCCATTGATAGCAAAGAGGCTTCCGGTGGGCACAGAAAAGGTCACATTATCCAGAATCATGGTTTTTCTGGTGCGAGATCCGATGGCTCGCGAGAGATGCTCCACCTGGATCAGGGGAACTGGCGGAGAGTCTGGAAGTTGGTGCAAACCTGTTGACGATATTAGCATATATTTTCTCCTGTTCTTGAAAGCATCCTCACCTGTTCGAGGTTGCTCCTCGCTACAGAGATGCTGCTACCAGTCTAGCCGGGTTTTGGTGCTGACCGCATCGTCTAAACTTCGAGGTGTGCGCTTGAAAAACTTCGAGGGATACTCTTCGAAGAACTTCTACTTGTAGAGTGCGAAGAATTGCGAGTGTCCATGTGCGCGCGGCATGCTATACTATGCCTCACAAGGAACCGTCAACAAAACTGCGTTAAAAGTGCGACCAGGCGAGGAGCCAGGCAGAGGGAGATATATATGCGTTATTCTCAGGCAAGTCGTGTGCTGCGCTGGTTTCTCTTCGTGTGGGTGAGTCTGGTCTATCTCTGGGGACTGCTACATCTGTTTGTATCAGATGTAGCAGTCTATAAATGCTGGTATGCATCAGTGACTCCCGATCGTTGCCCCCCTCTGACATTGCTTTTGTCGAGCTTTCGGATCGGGCAGGTAGTTGCGTTCACTTTGCTGGTGCTGCTGTACGGTATCCTGTTGTGGACTGGACTGGCCGGGAAGATTCCTCCGCGCTGGCACTGGCTCTCTTTCCTGCTGCAAGCTGGCTGTGTCTTTGTCATCAGCCTTGTTGTGAAACAGGATAACGTGGTGCTCAGTCTCTACCTGGTCCTCACGTTGGAAGCCATTGGCACGCTCCAAAAAACGCGTTTTACACTGCTCATTGGAAGTAGTTCACTCATTCTTTTTGTCCTCAATGAATTCTTGAGCAGAGGGATCTTCAAGAATTGGACCACAGCCTTGCTCAGCATCTGGATCTCCACGGATTATGCCGCGCTCAGCCTGTTCCTTGTTGGATACCTGATCCTGTACGTGCAGCTTTCACAGGCGCATACGCAACTGGAAGTAACCCATACTGAGTTGGAAAAGACACATGAAGGGCTGGCGGTTGCAACTTCGCAAATTGAAACCCTGACCAGGCTCACCGAACGCCAGCGCCTGGCAAGAGACTTGCATGATACGCTGTCACAAGGACTGGTCGGGCTAAAACTCCAACTGGAGGCCATCGATGCCCTACTGGTACAGCGCCGGTCCGATCAGGCAAAGGAAGTCGTTAAACAGGCAATGGGCCACATACAACACACACTGACCCAGGCGCGCGGCGCTATCGATGACCTGCGCAGCATACATGTTACGCAGCAGAGCGGGAAAGAGGCAGCGCAGGAGGTTGTTCAGCGTTTTACCACTGCTACCGGAATACCATGCCAGGCTGATCTCACGGCGTTGGAAGCGCTGCCCGCTCCATTTCACGAACCTATCCTGCGGGTTATCGGCGAAGGGCTGACGAATATCGCCCGCCATGCGCAGGCCCGGCAGGTATGGCTAACAGCAAGTCGGACGAACGAGCTGGTACTCCTTGAACTTCGAGACGATGGAACGGGCTTTGATCCCACAACACTACTGCAGCGGCCCGGACACTATGGGTTGCTGGGGCTGCGTGAGCGCGCTCGCCTGCTTGCTGGTGATCTGGAGATCCAGAGCAAGCCCGGCGCTGGCGCCTGCATCTGTTTTTCATTTCCTTTACATCCGGAGAGTGGTACACTCTCTTAGACAGGAGCTACAGGAGGGGATGATATGAAGATGAACGAATCTCGATCCGAGGAGAGGCGTATACGAGTGGTAGTAGTTGATGATCATCTGATCGTACGCGATGGGCTGCGCCTGATTCTCCAGATTGAGGGGAAGGATATGGAAATGGTAGGAGACGCGGCTGACGGCGCGACTGCTCTACGCCTGATCGAAGAGACGCAACCAGATGTGGTGCTGATGGATCTGCGCATGCCGGGCATGGATGGGCTAGAGGCCATTACGCAGATCCGCTCGCGCTGGCCACAGATCGCCGTGGTGATCCTGACCACCTATAACGAAGATGACCTGATGCTCCGTGGATTGCGCGTCGGCGCCTGCGGTTATCTGCTCAAAGATGTCAACCGGGAAACCTTGTTGCGCTCTATTCGTGGGGCAGCACAGGGAGAGACGCTTCTCCAACCAGAGATCTTTACGCGCCTTCTTTCTTTGGCACAGCCACCTCTCTCCCCAGATTCTTCCGCAGAGAGAGCCAAAAAAACGGACAAGATTGACCTGACTGAACGCGAACGCGCTATCATGGTCGGCGTAGCGCGCGGTGAGCGCAGCAAAGAGATTGCGGCTCGTCTGGGCATCACTGCGGCCACGGTCGCAGCCCATCTGACCAACATTTACACCAAATTGGGCGCTGACTCTCGTGCCTCAGCCGTAGCTATTGCCATCCAACGTGGTCTTCTCTCGCTGAATGAAGAAAATGACACCCCGTAGGCAGCCTATACTCTCTGGTTATTCGACAATATGCGCCGCAAACGCCGCCAGAGGGTGCGGCGAATATTGCTGCCGGAGAGTTCCTGACTCCCGGTTGGAAGCCTGACGGTCTTGATCCTTGTAAGGCGGGCAGCAGCATCACTGGAGATCGACCTGTCATTCCCAGCTGGAAGCCTGACGGTCTTGATCCTTGTAAGGGATAATTCGGAAGCCGCTCGCACAGGAAATGCAGAGGAATGAGCAGTGGGTTGGTCAGCAAGAGACTTCGCCAGGTCCACTTCTAAATGCACTGGCCGCCGTACTTGTGGCCGTTTAGGGGGACGTACGGCGTGACCTCTAGAAGGTACATCAGGCGGTGGAGTGTGCACTACTATTGCCTCGTGCTGCTGCTCTGGTAGAGAGGTTATATGCGTTCTCAGATCGAGCGCACGTAATGCTTGCGCCATAGATGCTGCATGCATATAGCGTTCGTTGCGGTCTCGTGCCATGGCTTTCAGGATGACCCGTTCCAACGCTGGCGAGAGTTCCCTATTGAAAGCCATGGGCGGTTTGAGCTTCTCACCGGTAATTGCTTGTGAGAGTTCTGGTAAAGAGCGGCCGGTAAATGGCCGCCTCCCGCTTACCATCTCGTAAAGGACAACTCCAAGCGCGTAAATATCGCTGCGATTATCTAACTCCTGCCCCCATATCTGCTCCGGTGAGGCATAATAAATACTACCAACCAACTTCTTTGCAATTGTAATCTTCTGCTGGCCCGTTGCCCGCGCCAGGCCGAAGTCCATCACCTTAATCTTGCCCCGGCGGTCCAGCATCAAATTTTCTGGTTTGATGTCGCGATGGATTACGTGGCGTTCCTGGTAGGCAGCATCCAGAGCATCAGCGATTTGTGCAGCGTACTCGGCAGCAAGATGTTGGGGAATAGTGCCATCGCCATGTAGCAGACTGCTCAGGGTAGGCCCCTGTATGTACTCCATCACAAAGTAGAGCAAGCCGTCTTGCTGTCCGGCATCGTAGATCTGCACAATATTGGGGTGATTGAGCCCTGCGACAATCTGTGCTTCGCGGATAAAACGTGCCACGTAGGATGCGTCTTTTGCCAGTGATCGTGGCAGTACTTTGATAGCAACATCGCGCTCAAGCGCAATTTGTTTGCCCCGGTAGACTATCCCCATGGAGCCGCGCCCGATCTCTTCTTCTAACATATATCCTCCCAGCGCCTGGTCTGCCATTTCATTCATCCTGCCAGCCCTCGCAATTGCATACCGATTCGACTTCCAAATATTCTCTACAATAATAACGTATTTGGGGTGCAGATATATCATGTGTATTTTGTATCTGCTCGGGACTCCTCACCACCTTCGGTGGTTCGTAAGAGGTGTTTTCTTGCGGGCGGTGCAGCCGCAGGCTGCACCGCCCGCAAGAAAACAGACGCGAGCCGCCTCTGGCGGCGAGTAATACTTTAAGTGGAGTGCTCTTGTGGAGATTCAGTCGAGGTAATCCTTGAGGATGCGGCTCGCCTGCGGGTGTCTCAGTTTGCGAATAGCACGTTCCTCGATCTGGCGTACTCGTTCGCGCGTCACCTTCAGCTTCTTGCCAACCTCCTCCAGCGTATGATCATGATCATCGACCAGCCCGAAGCGCAGTTCGATCACCTGCCGCTCGCGTACCGTAAGCTGTCCCAGCACTTTGCGAATCTCCTCGCGCAGCAGTTGCTGATCGGTCTTTTCCACTGGACCGCGATCATGCAAGTCTTCGATGATATCGCCTAATGTGCTTTCATCCTCCTCGGAGAGAGGAGCATCTAACGAGAAGGTCTTTTCGGCCCAGATCAATAATTCGCTAACGCGCTCAGATGTCATGCCCAACCTCTGGCCGATAAGTTCAGGTGTGGGTTCCCGCCCCAATTCCTGGTAAAGCTGGCGTGTCACACGTTTAACGCGCATCACCTCTTCCATGATGTAGACGGGCAGTCGCACGACGCGCGTCCCTTCCAGAATGGCGCGCGTGATAGCCTGCTTAATCCACCAGGTGGCGTACGTGGAGAAACGGAAACCTTTGCGGTAGTCAAACTTGGTAACAGCCCGGATCAGTCCAATGTTGCCCTCCCCGATCAGATCTTCAAGGGAGAGACCCTGACCAACGTATTTTTTAGCAATGCTTACGACCAGGCGCAGGTTCGCCTCGATCAATTGGTTACGGGATTCCCTATTTCCCTGCTCGGCACGTTCGGCAAGGTAGGCCTCCATGCTGGCAGAGAGCAACCCGATACGAGAGATCTCGCGCAGGTAAAGCCGCAGGCTATCGCTTTGTGTCAAGGTATTTAAGTCCGCTTCCTGGATAACCTCGCGTTCCGGCTCTATCGGTTTATCAGCGTCAAACATCACATTTTGTTCCAAATACTTACTTTTCTCCTGCAAACGGAACAGGATGTTCCTTTTAGCTGGTTGGATTGGTCATCACCTGGCAGGTATCTACCGGCTTAATCCTTCAAGCCGCAGTATAGCACTTGTAGATAGTATCCTGCAACTGAGATGCTTGCTCCGACCCCGTTACAGCCTGTTTTGAACAATGCCTCCATGTGACCCACCTCGTACACAGCCATTGTATCACACATACATATGATTTCAAGCAACTACCTGGCACCCACCCAAAAGGACTTATCGGCCGCAGCATGTAACTTCTACATTGTTGGTAACTAGTAACTACTCAGGACTCCTCACCACCTTCGGTGGTTCGCAAGAGGTTGTTCCTGCGGGCTGTGCAGCCGCAGGCTGCACAGCCCGCAGGAACAAGACGCGAGCCGCTGGAGGCGGCGAGGAATCAGGCACCTGAGTAGTTACTTATGCAAAAGATCGGCCAATATGATACTATTGCTGTGTCTGTTAAAATAACAGCGTCTTAGATAGTAGTTTAACCGCTCCGGAAAGAATATATGAGCTTGCCGCTATCGCTGGAACCAGGAACCTTGCTCGATGGCCGCTACATCGTGGGTACGCTCATCAATCGGGGAGGTTTTGGCGCTGTTTATCGTGGCATCGATACTGGCGAATCCGATCAGCCTTGTGCAATTAAAGAGACTTATGATGTGACCCCCTCAGCGCGTCGACAGGCGTTGACGGAGGCCGGTATCCTCTTTACTGTCAGGAGCAAACACCTTCCCCAGATCTATGATGCGTTTGGCGCAAACGGTCGCTTCTACCTCGTGATGCAGATGCTCGAGGGTGAGAACCTGTTACAATTGCTCAAAACTCATGGGCAGCCCTATAGTCAAGAAGAGGTCATCGCGTGGCTGCTGCCCATCATGGAGGTCCTACAGGAACTGCATAGTCGTACCCCCGCGGTAATTCATCGTGACATCAAGCCAGGCAACATCATTCTCACTCCCGACCAGACTGCCGTGCTGATCGATTTTGGTCTCACGAAGCTCTACAACCCTGATGGCAATACACAGACCATGATCAAAGCCGTTTCCGAGGGCTTCAGCCCCGTCGAGCAATACGTCGGCAAGACCAGCCCGCAGTCGGATATCTATTCCATGGCGGCTACGATGTATTTCCTGCTGACCATGAAGACTCCGCCCTTATCGGTCAATCGCAGCCTGTGGGACGAATTGGTAGCGCCCCGCGTCCTCAATCCTGCCGTGTCGCCGCAAGTAGAGCGTGTCCTACTCAGAGCTCTGGCCGTGAACGCCGGGCAGCGTTACCAGAGTATGCGAGAATTTAATCAGGCCTTGCAAGAACCTGCCTTCACCGCTCACGCCGATCCAACCATCGTGGCCACCAGCGTGCAGGCGGCCAGTACCGCTACCAGCCCTGCAGGTCTTTCGACCCCACCCTGGCCTCCTATGCATGTGCAGGCTGCACTGCCGCCACCACCGCCACCGCCTGCCCCGCCCGCGTACCATGCATCTGGTGCCCCTTCCTACCCGCTATCCGCTTCCTATGCATCTGCCATGCCACCGCCTGGCTATGTGCTGGTGCCGCAATCTGCATTAGCAGCGCCCTTACCAAGTTCATTCGGTCAGGGCTGCCTGTGGGGCTTAGTCCAGGGCATACTGGCCGCGTTCATCGTACTGATCCTCAAGCGCGAAGCCTATTTCTACATGGCCATCTTCATGGGATTTCTATTCTACCTGCTGGCAGGCTTCCGGACAACATACAAAGGCGGCTCATTCTGGCGTGGAGGCTGGGCAGGCCTCTGGTCGGGCATCACCAGCACTATCATTTTCTGGATCGTATTTGGCATTGGCCTGCTGCTGCTGCTTTCACAACGCATAAGTGCTGATACCCAGGCAGCACAACGCAGCGGCACTACCTTGCCGCCGGACGAAGTCGACCGCGCTTTAAAGGCGGCTGCACCACTTTTTGCCAACCACCAGGCGACACAGTCATCAGGCTCAGATATAGTGACACTTCTTATAGCCGGAATAATCCTTGCTGTAAGCTTTGGCTTGTTTGGCGGTGCGCTAGGCAAGCTCAGGCACAAGGATGCATTGAAAAAGAGAAAGCCTTCGTAACATGCGAGCAATAATTTCCGAGAATTTACAGGCGCATCTACGCCGCATAGGGAGTGCAGTCCTGACCGTCACGCTGGAACCTCTACGTTGCTGAAGTGGCACCTTTTTCGAGGTATCGGTCGATACCCGCGAGCCGCGTGACTCCGACCGCTATGTGTCTTTTATGCAAGATGGCATTCATATCTACTACTCCCCCAGGCTTGCTCGCAAGTCGGATTCCATGGAGCTTGATTATGTGCGTGTCTTGTTCCGCAGCAGGCCGCTTATGACTGGCCCGGAGGACCTGGTGGCCAGTATCATTATGGGTCGTATATAGTGCTGTACTTCCACCGGGGACCCATAAAAGAATCCAGTTTACATGGTGCCTCCTGAGAAAATACCTAAACCTTTAAGCCTCTTTAGTTACCCGCACCCTTGACTATCGAGCTACTCGTAACTTATAATATTGTATATCCAAAATTGGATATATATTGTTGTTCCCTGAAAGGCCCTTATGATCACCCGCTTGTTCGTGCTCGGATTACTCTCTTTCCAACCTATGTCAGGCTATGCCATCCAGCACTATTTACACCTCAACCGGGCTGAGCAATGGGCGGCCATTTTGCCTGGCTCGATCCATTATGCCATCAAAAAACTCGTCGCCGAGGATTTCATCAAGTTGCAGGCCACCGAGCAGACTGGCTACCGGACGAAAGCGATCTATGCCATCACCGCTGCTGGCATGAAGGAATTTCACCGGCTGCTCGAAAAGTTCTGGAGCACTCCCGGGCCGCACTACCCAGTCGGTCTCTATGCAGCACTCACCTTTTTGAATGCCCTGCCCCGCGAAAAAGTGTTGGCAGCGATCGACGCTCATATCGCCGCACTGCAAACCGAGATGGAGGCCTGGAATAATGGAGAGGCGACGCAAACCGTTGAGATACCCCCGGAGATGCAGGATTTCGTTCGCCTGAGCTTTGCTAATGGGCGTGAGCATATGGAGGTGGACCTGCGTTTTCTACGCACGTTACGAGAGCGACTCCCGGCGCTCCCGCATTTCAGTCCATCTTTGCCTTCTTTTGATGAGGAGCATGAGGTATAATACCCAACTTCGGTGCCAACTGTCATTTTGTCAGCACGAATGTAAGCTTATTATCTTGATGCAAGGAGTGTATAGTATGAGCGATTTCAACACATCAGCAGCACCAACAAGCGAAACACGGGGTTTGGCCTGGCGCCTCAGTATCTGGGCAGGCATCATTGGCCCCATCCTCTATACCCTGGTGTTCACGCTGGATGGCGCATTCAGGCCGGGGTATTCTGCCATCAATGTGGCAGTCAGTTTCCTGCTCCTCGGGTCGAATGGCTGGATAGAAATCGCTAATTACATCGTGCTTGGTCTCTTGCTCATCGTTTTCGCGCTCGGTTTCCTCAGGTGGAGGAGTGCGGTGATCACTGCTGGCTGGCGGCGCGCTGTTACGGCCTTGCTCGTGCTGTCCGGCCTGGGATTTGTCATGGCCGCCCTGTTTCTCCCTGATCCCGTTGGAGATCTACAACTTTCTGTTCACGCCATGTTACATGAGATTGCCTTCACACTCGTCTTCCTCCCGCTGGGCATCTCCTGCCTTCTCATCGGCAACCAGTTCAGGAAAATCGCAGGATGGCGCATTCATGGCTGGTACTCGATGATTACTGGCCTGCCCACGAGCCTTGCCGCGCTCGGGAGCCTCTCTGGCCTTTTCTCACCAACATTACCTCCGTCGTTGGGTGGGCTCTTCGAGCGTATTCTTATCGTCATCGACTTTGCCTGGTTGGTGATCCTGGCAAGCCGCATGCTCATGCAAGAAAGGGAGGGCTGAAAGCTCCTGGACAATGACGACTCAGCCCTGAGGTAGGTTCGGGAATACTGAGATGTAGTTTAGTAAGAACAACCAGAGAATGCTCCAGGTGTCCAGATGGCTGGCTCAAACGCAGCTATTGTGGTACCATCTTCCTTGACACAACACATCGTTGTACTAATCAGGGGAAGGCAGGCAACTTCTTTGACAACCAGGGAGCAACCAGTTCAAGCAACTACCTCAACCACGTCGGCCACCGCAGAGATTCTCTCCGTTGCCGAGTTAGCCCATACGCTCAGCACAGGATTGGGGCTGGGCAGTGGGCCGGTTGAGCGTACCATAGCGCTGCTCGACGAGGGCAATACTATCCCTTTCATCGCCCGTTATCGCAAAGAAATGACGGGCAGCCTGGATGAAGTACAGATACAGGCCATCGCAGACCGTGCGGCAGCATTACGGACCTTGCACGAGCGCCAAGCAGATGTGCGCAGGTTGATCGATGCCCAGGGCAAGCTGACGGCCGAACTTGCGGCAAGTATCGCGGCTGCTGCCACCTTGCAGGAGGTTGAGGACCTCTACCTGCCCTATCGACCCAAACGCAAGACCCGCGCCAGTATTGCCCGCGAAAAAGGGCTGGCTCCGCTGGCCGAGTTGATACTCCAACAACCCGAACTAAGGGGAGATGCGAGTGCCATCCTCGAACAGCACGCGCAGCCCTTTCTGGATGCCGAAAAAGGCATCGACACCAGCCTGGAGGCTTATGCTGGAGCACGTGACATCGCAGCCGAAATTATTGCTGAAGATGCCAATGTACGCGGTAGTGTACGCGCAACATACTTCAAACGCTCAACCATTGCCGCCAGGCCTGTTGACCTCGAGAAAATCGCCGAGAAAGATCCAAACGGTCTCTACCAGCTCTACTACGACTTCAACGAGAGCGTCACGAAACTTGTACCCCACCGCGTGCTCGCCCTCAACCGCGCCGAGCGAGAGGAAGTGCTGCGCGTTAGCGTCTCGCTGGATTACATGCAGGCAGAACCAGATATTGCCCGCCACTACCTCGTTAAAGCTACCTCGCCCTTCGCCGGGCAGCTCTCCGCAGCTATGGAAGACGGCTATAAACGTCTTCTGGCGCCTGCAATGGAACGTGAAGTGCGCACAGAACTTACCCGGCAGGCTGAAGAACACGCCATCAACATCTTCGCTGCGAATCTGCGTAACCTGCTGTTGCAGCCGCCCCTGCGCGGCCGCAAAGTACTGGGCATTGACCCGGGCTACCGCACAGGCTGCAAGCTGGCCGTCGTCGATGAAACCGGCAAATACATCGCATCGGATACGATGTATCTACACCAGCCCGAGAAAGCACAGCAGACATTGCACAGGCTGCTCGCGCAGCATAACATTCACGTCATCGTCATAGGCAATGGTACTGCTTCGCGTGAAACCGAGCAGTTGATCGCGGGCTTAATTCGCGAGCTTGAGCAAGAGAAGGGTCGCCGCGGGCAGCTTGGCTACGTCATCGTCAACGAGGCCGGTGCTTCGGTCTATTCTGCTTCCGAGGCCGCGCGTGCAGAATTCCCCAATCTTGATGCTACACAGCGCGGGACCATCTCGATCGCGCGGCGCTTGCAGGATCCCCTGGCCGAACTGGTGAAGATCGACCCGAAAGCCGTCGGCGTAGGGTTGTACCAGCATGACGTAGATCAAAAAGAACTGGCTGCCATGCTTGATCGCGTTGTGGTATCCTGCGTCAACTTCGCCGGTGTCGAGGTCAACTCTGCTTCCGCTGCCCTCCTCAAGCATGTATCGGGCATCAATACCCGCGTTGCCAGCGCCATCGTCACATACCGCGAGCAGCATGGACCATTCCGTTCACGCGAGGAATTGCACAAGGTGCCCGGGCTTGGCCCTGCCACGTTCGTGCAGGCGGCAGGCTTCCTCAAAATCGTTTATGGCGTTGAGCCGCTTGATAACACCTTCATCCATCCGGAGAGTTATACGGCGGCGAGTGCCATCCTCGCGATGTTGCCAGCCGATAACGATAGCAAGGCCACAAAACCTGCCGAGCGTGTAGCCCAGTTCCGCCAGCTCATCAAACTGCAAAGTAGCCTTGGCCGCGGCAGCCGTAACCGCGCCGCCAGCGCCGCTAGTGGCGGTGAGCAGGCTGCCTGGGCCGAGATTGCCAGAGGGGTAGGTGTTGGCCTGCCAACACTCAACGACATCCTCGACAACCTGGAAAAACCGGGCCTTGACCCACGTGATGCCTTACCTGCACCCATCCTGCGCCACGATGTAATGAAGATAGAAGACTTACAACCGGGCATGGTTTTGCAGGGCACAGTGCGTAACGTCGTAGACTTTGGCGCTTTCGTCGATATCGGCGTTAAACAAGATGGCCTGGTACACATCTCAGAGATGGCAGATCGCTTCGTCAAAGATCCCCTGACCGTCGTCGCCGTCGGCCAGGTAGTGCAGGTGCGCGTCCTCAAAGTTGATGTCCAGCGCGGCCGCGTGCAGTTGAGCATGCGAGGGGTGTCGCAATAGAGAAATTTGACGAGGAATTGTTTCACTCATTTACGGTAATAGCGTCTCACAAGATGCGCATGACCAGACTTCTTCCCAGGCAAGATGATTCCGAAGGAGAATGAGGTTTGCAGCATGTCGCTCAAGCAGATGGAATCTGGAGAGCAACTGTGACAGGCTGAGCGACATGCAGTGAAAGCCCAGGGCAGACACAGTTTATAGCCTGTTTTTACCCACTCCACACGCCTGCAAAAACTCGCTGCGCAGTGACGCATTCTTGTCGTATTCGCCTCGCCAGAACGTCGTGCGCGTCAAAGGGCTCGTCTCGCGTACCCCGCGCATCGCCACGCACAGGTGGTGAGCCTCGAGATATACCGCCACGCCATGTGGTTGGAGCATCGTATCCAGCGTATTCACAATCTGCTCCCCCATCCGCTCCTGTACCGCGAAGCGCTTGG
>WNGG01001573.1_pt1 | contig 30889 bp, 30 predicted proteins | sample 5400661 | NCBI WGS metagenome assembly WNGG01 (sample SAMN13153372, study PRJNA577476) | soil metagenome | isolation source: 100 cm soil or saprolite under Garry oak tree replicate 1 | place: USA:California | collected 2016-06-15
GCGAAAACTCTGTACCCCTGGTTGTCTAAGAGCGCTTCCCAGTCGGCGCGATTCGATGAATCAGCGTCCACAAGCAAGATGGTTGCGGCCATTGGTTCCTCTTCTTCGCCATCCGCTGACCGATAGACCAAGAGAAAGTTGGCTGCGGCCGGATCGCGAGCATCGGTTCAAGTGCGATGTACGCTTGCGCCATAGGGACTTTCTTCCAGGAGCCCTCGGGCTCCCGTGGCCAACACAGGGGTGTCTTGAAGGTGGGCGGTTTCCCTTATGAGCGTTCTCCATGCCAAACGGGAAGCCTGTAAACGGCTGCAAGGTCAAGGCTTCTCGCAGGTGCATAGGGTAAACACCCGATGGCCATATGCAAATTTCACCCTACGATAGAAATATTACGCTGAGCAATTCTGTCCCTCTTCACATCTTCGGTACACCTTCGCTCCTGCGACTCGTCTGATTGTGCGAGGCGAATTAAAAGCGAAAATAGTTCTTGACACAGCGAACAAAAAGCGAATATCATGTGTGCTGCTTTGCGAGGCGGTCATGCCTACTTCTGCCACACTTCGTTCGGAGCCAATCGGGACGCCCCGACGGCGCCGCGCGAAGATCTTAACTCCCTCCCTATTTCCCGCCGTCCCGCATCCGCGGGACACCGAGCCAGCGGCCCAGCCCGTCGCCCCGGGCATTCCGGGCCACGGCTGCGGCGTTTCCGGACGCCCCACGGCCAGCAGCACCGGGCCGTTGCCGGCGCTTCCTCATCCCACGGGGAGCACACAAACCCGGCACCGGAAACCCGCAGCCGAGCTCGTCGGCATTGCCCGCCTCGCGGCCTTCTCACCGCCCGCGCGCACCAAGCGCAGCGCGGACTCTCGTCCGGAGTATTTTCTATTGCCGGTGCGCTCCATCCTCAATCGCTGCGACTCCGAGCGCGTCCCGTTTGAGTGGACCATCAATCCATACCGCGGGTGCGAATTCGCCTGCCGCTATTGTTACGCGCGCTATACGCACGAGTACATGGAGCTCGACGGCGGGGAATTCGACAACAAGATCTTTGTCAAGCAGAACGCCGGCCCGCTATTGGCGCGGGATCTGGACCATCGTTATTCCTTCCGGCGTTCCACATCCGGCATTGCATCTCCGGAACACATCGCCCTGGGCACTGCCACCGATCCTTATCAGCCGGCCGAGCGCGAGTTCGGCGCCACGCGCGCGATCCTCGAACAGATGGCGCTGCGCGAAGGATTGAGCGTGTCCATCACAACAAAGTCCAACCAGGTGGTCCGCGACATTGATGTGCTGAAGCGCATTGCCGCGCGCTCCACTGTCTTCGTCAATGTCACTGTCACAACCTTGCGCGCTCGACTGGCTCGTCTGCTCGAGCCGCGCGCTCCGCGGCCGGACTTGCGCCTGGCAGCCGTGAAAGCCCTGCGGGACGCGGGCATTGCCGCGGGCGTCTTCGCCTCGCCGATTCTCCCGGTCCTCACAGACAGGGAAGATGACCTGGATGCGCTGGCGCGCGCGGCGCGCGATGCGGGGGCGCAGTGGTTCCTGGGTGAAGCGGTCTTCCTGATGCCGTCTTCGCAGAAGCAGTTCTTCCGATTCCTGCAGGAGAGATTTCCAAAGCTCCTGAAACAGTATCGGACCTGGTATGCGCGCTCGGGATATGCGCCGGAAGAGTATCGCCGCGAAATCCGGGAGCGCTTGGCGCGAATCCGCGGCAAGTACAATCTCGGCGCGAGACCATTCGGCGCCGAAGCGCGCGCTTACAACGCGCCGCAACTTGCGCTGGCGCTCCGCGAAGAGACTTGCGACAAGCCGACTTTGCTTGCGAGTGAGACGTTGCGCTCCTGCGCGGCCGGGTGAGTTCCCAGCGGGGCAAACGATTTCATTCGAGGCGTGCCGGACCTTTTCAAGGAACGATGATGCGGGGCTCGTCGCGGGCAACTTCCGGCGTTGCCGGATACTGGCTGCGCAGGAATTCGAGGAACATGCGGGAGCGCGGGCGGCCATTGGTTGCCTGCATTCCTATGCGCAAGAGAAACACGAGAACGTAAAAAACTTCCGAGTCCTTCACGGTGGGGAACCCGGCGGGCTCCGCCTCGCGCTGCCTTATTTCCGCAAGAGATTTGGCCAGCTCATCGTACAGCGCGCGGGACAAGGGCGCGTCCGGGGGCCGTTCAAAGTAGATGCCGCTGCTGAGTGTTCGCGTGGTTTCGGCGAGCGCCCGCAAGGCGTGCAATGCTTGCGAATCGTTCAGGTCGGGATGCATCGCCGCAAACCTCAGAACGGCGAATCCGATCCTGACGACGACATTTTGGCGCTCGTCGATCGCGGTCCGCGGGAAGTGCACGTCCGCAAAGGGAATGCTGGCAGAATCGACCGGCTTGCGGTGCTCTTCTTCGTAATGATGCGCCGCAACCAGGTACGGACAATCCGCCGGGCAATCAATGGTGACTTCGCGCTCGGTGCCGCAGCAGACGGCGCAGATGGTTTCCCCTTTTGCAGGGCAGTAGCGCTGCGGCTTTCGCTTCGAGCAGATCGGACAACTCACCAGTTCTCCTTCTGTGCCACGCGCTGCGAGCGTCAGAAAACCATGGTCCGGCGCACGATGGTCTGGTCGCCCGAATGGTGCATCATCATCGCTCCCGAACGCGGAGCGAACGGGTGTCCGGGAATCTCCGGCAGGCCGAGGGAGCGGTCCCGCAGAATGAGCTTCACCGGCCCAGCGCCCTTCACCCTGAGTTTCAGCTCGAAGCCGGCCTCGGGCACGTTGGCGTACTCCAAGATCCATTTGCCGTCGGGGTTCAACCGGGAAACCCAGGGCTTTTCGCTGTGACGCCCATTCACCCAGGCTTCCAGGACATCGTTGTCCGGCGCGGCAAGACCAATGGAGCGGGCATGGCGCGGGGACGACATACGCAGGGTAAGCAACCGCGTATAAACCTCCGGGGTGCTCTGCACCAGCACGGCAGTGGGCGGAACAAGCGGCAACACCGGCGCTTCGTGGTTCAGGAAGCTGAACGGCAGCGAGTCCGGGAAGAAGCCCCTCAGTGGCCCGCGTTGCGGCGCGCTGGTGACATACTGCGCAATCCAGGAATCCACGCGGCCGGCGGAGTTGGCCCACAGCGCTTTGCCGGAGTCGGCATCGAGGGCGTACAACTGGATGCTTGGCTTAGGATGCTCTTCGGTGTAGCGAACCGTGGCGGCGCCCAGCGCGAGCAGGCCCGCGCCAACCACAAAGGCTCCGAGCGGGAGCGTGGCGGGCTTGAGCCCGGCGATCAATTCGATCTGCGGCGACAGGACGGCCAGTCCCAGACCGATGATGACCGCAATGGCCACAGCACCAGAAACCGTCAAGCCGAGCGCAACCCACAAACCCTGCGCCAGGGGCGCGAGAATCACAACCGCGGGCAGCGCCAACAGGCACGCAAGCACGGCCCAAAACCACGACGGCGAATCGTCGCGCAACACCGGCGGCGCAACGAAGGTTGACGGAAACGACTCGCTCCGCTTCCACGCCCGCCGCCCTACGAAAAGCGAAAGGAATCCGCCGGCCAGCGGCCAGACGAATACGTAGTTCCCTCCCCGGAGATAAAACGCGGTGAGCGCCGCGAGAATCACCCATCCCGCGAGCGCACCGAGCGCCAGCGACTCGGCGGAAAGTTTTATGCGCAGCAGGCCGTAAAGCGCCGACCACACCCCCACGACGAGCGCCACCAGACTCAACATATAAATGCCGCTGGTGATTACATTGCCTTCGGGGAGCCAACGCAGATGCATCCACGCGACGCCGCGCACAAAGCCGTACCCTGCCGCTGCGGACGCGGCGAGGCCCAGCAAAAACGCGAGCAACCCCAGAACGATCCGCGACCACTCAAGGACCTGGGCGCGGACCATCCCCTCACAGAGCAGCAGGAACAGCACAAGCACGCCGGCGGCGCACGGAAGCACCCAGGAGCCGGGATAATGGACGAAGAACACGCCCGGAATGGAAAAATAAATCTCATCGGGCTTGCGCAGATTGCCGAGGTCGCGATTACCAAAACGGCGCGCCATGGCCAGCGCGTAGGAACCATGCTGCTGCAAACTGCCGCGGTCGAGCTCGGCGGGATTGTCGAGCGGCGTGTGATAGGCCTCCCAGTGGCCAATGAAGGCAAAATTCAATCCCGCGAGGCCGTGCTGCTTGAAGACGGTCATGTCCGTGTCGTTGGGCAGGTTCTTGTAAACCTCGTAAGTTAGCGAAGAGCCGGCTATGCGAGGGGCGGCTTCGGCCAGTTCGCGTATCAGTTCGCCATTCTGCGCGCTGGTTTCGAACATTTGCGAGACCCCGGAGTTTCCGCGCGCCTCGAAATTCAGAACGACGCGCACATCCTTGGCCCAGGGATGCTCGTCCATGAAGGCCGCCGCGCCCAGCAGGCCGTCCTCTTCGCCGTCGGTGAGCAGAAAGATGACGTCGTTCTTGAGCGGCGGGCCGGCCTTGAGCGCGTGCAGGGTTTCCAGCAGCGTGGCCACACCGGAACCGTCATCGCCCGCGCCGGGTCCCGCGGGAACGGAATCGTAATGCGCCACAAGCATCACCGCGCCGCTTCCGCCTCTTGGCTGCGCAGGGAGCGCAGAGGCCGTTCCCTTCAAGCGGGCGACAATGTTCTCCACGGAGCCCGCCGCGGAGAATTTCTGCACGTATCCGGTAGCGGCTTGCAGCTCGGGATTGACGCCGAAGCGGATCAGCTCACCCATCAAATACTCGCGCACATACCCATGCTCGAGGGTTCCCATGGGGTGGGGCCTCTGCGCGAAAAGATTCAGATAGCCCAGGGCGCGGTCGGCGGAGAACTCCGTCTGGGGGGCGCTCGGGGGGAGCGCCGCCGGAGGGCGGATCAACGCAACGCTGACCGCGGTTACACTCACCAGAAAAACCAGAACGATAATCGCCGCCGTCTCACGCTTCATGACAGTTTCACCTCAACGCACGATACGGACGCACTCGGACAGTGCTGCGGCTGGAAGCACAGGGCCTGGTGACCGGAAAAGAGTACGGCCTCGGCGCGTCCGTGGCAAGGGGCCCGTAGCCGGAGTCCGAGGGAAACTCGAAATGCGAAATTCGAAACTCGGCAGCACCCCCTAGTTGGACAGAGAAACCTCAAGGCGCCCCTCCCCCCTATGTTTTTTGTAAGAGTATGATTCCACGGGATTTTAAGTCCTTTGTTTTCGCAAGAGTGTGATTCTAAATGGTTTGCAAACGCGTTTTTGCATAAGAGTGTGAATCTAAACGAGATAGGGAAAGAACAGAGGTTGGAAGCCTGGAGTTGCAGGCTGGACCTCAGTTGCTTGGAAGTTGCGTCGTCCATGATCGGCATCGTCCATTTTTCCGGGGTGCATTGTACCATAATCCATAAGTTAAGTCAATAGGAAGTTAAATCCTTGTGAATGAAGAGGTTGGCAGAGGGGCTTCTCGACTGACTCTTCTCCCTCGGAACGAAGTATTCGATTAAATCCTTAGGAATGAGGATGTTAACGCAGGGGTGGATTCTCTCTTGCGAGAATGGAGTCTTTTTGGTCCGAAGCCTACTTCGTGGTCTGTTTCTTGCCCGGATGGGGGCACATGGGGATCGATCTGCCTGCCAATAATTCTTGTTTCCAGTAATCGACAATTTCTTCTTTTGACGGGTGAGCACTCGTACCGTGTTTTTCCGCCTCGATGCGCTGGAGCCGGTCGACTAGAGAACTGAATTCTGTGTATGTGGTAGGGTCTTCTCGCTGCCTTTGCTCAATGATCTGCCGAGCATCAGCATTTAGAACGAACACCGAATAGCTGAAAGTGTTCCACACGTCAGATTCATCGAGATATCCGCGGCAAGCCCGCGACGGTATGTTGCCATCGGTTCCTGCTCGAACTGCTGCGCTAACGCGAGTAGGTGCTCGACTTGGGATTCTGCGTGAAACTCCCTAAGCTGCGAGCGCGCTACCCACAGTGCCGCGACCGCAGCGGCGGCAAGGACGCTCGTGGAAATGGCAGTCCAGAACTCTGGGCGCGCGATGCGCTGTGAGGTTTTTACCATAGGGATAACGCCCGGATTATAATGCAGGGGACCTAAAGACGCGAGCAGCACAAGCGAAGTGAAAGGAGTTGAAGCCACCGATGGGTTATATAAATCGTTTCATCGAAGGCATCCCCTATAGCAAAGCCAAGACGCGCGGGGATCGGGAAGCAGCGAATCGGTGGACAGAAGCTATCAAGAGGCAGACGAAGTCATTACCTCGCCTGAAGCACGCCTGTATGATGAAGGTGACGTTTATCCTGCCGGCGAACAAGTTCCCCGCGGACTTGCCTTACGGTTCGGACCTCGACAACCTGCTAAAGAGATTTCTGGATGCACTCAAAGACACCATCTTTTCCGAGGTACCCGGGGGAGATTCATGCGTGGTGGCGATCACGGTCATGAAAACACGGGCGTTGTCATCTAAGGAGCATGGCGCGCACTTCGAAATCTTGCCGGTACAGACTATCCCTTCTTGATTATCCGCACCCGCTCTTCGCGACTACAGTTCCAGCGGCGTTTTCACGAGGTGAGCGACAGGGATCCGAGCCTTGTGAAATCGCGGACATTCCAAGTCAGCAAAATATCTGCCCCCGCTTTCAGAGCGCAATGAGCGATGAGCGCGTCATAGGTTGCTGCGCCAATGATGGTCCGAGAGGAAGCTAGCTCCAGAGCAGAAACATATTCCTGCTCGCTAAGAGTAATCAGGGTGAGCCTTTCGCGTATCTGCTTTACGATGCTTATGCCCTCTGGCCCGGTGATGCGGGGCCGAAGAGGCAGGCCAGTGAGCGTAGCGTAGACCTCGCCGAGCGTGTGTAGCGCGCAGAAGTCGTCTTTTCCTGCGGCAAGGAATAATTTTGCGCTAGATGCGTGCTGCGGATGGTCAGCGTAAAAGACCGGAACCAGAACAGAGCTGTCGAAGAACTGCTTCAAGACTGCTTGCCCAGGATGTGCTGCGCCCTTTCTTCGCGGACCCGGCGGATAGCATCATCGACTACGCGCAATGGCAACGGCTTGCCGGTACGGTAGACAAATAGCCCGTTTTCCCAAACCATGCCACTGCCCTCCAACTGGGCGGCATTTTCCGGCTTGAGCGGGAGCTCTCTTTCCACGAGCTGCTCAACGTAGTCTTCCACAGACAACCCTTGCGTAGAAGCTAGGGCTTCCAGGGCGGCGGCGATTTCGGGTTTTAAGTCCAGCGTCATGAGATACCTCAGCAGGTCAATTAGAAGTTTAAGTCACGCAGCGCTCCGTGTCACGGGGAAATGTATTTATACCGGCAACTTGGGAAGACTTAATGGGCGAAACTGCCGAGGATGGCTGAGAAGCCTTCCGCGTAGACGGGATGCGCTTTAGCATCGCAGGATTCTGACGGCAGGCATTGCTTCCACTGCCAAATGGCACGGAATCGCATGCAGGAGGCGTATAATAGTAAGCAGGAGGTCGTTCGAGAAGCGCCCATGACCATCGAACAACAGGTCCTGGAAAAACTGCGCGATTTGCCTCCTGAGAAGCAGAAGGAAGTGCTGGAGTTTGTGGACTCCTTGAAGGAGAAGAAGCGTTCCGCGAAGCCGCGCCGCAGCCTGCTGGGGTTATGGGCTGATCTGAACATACATATCACGGAAGAAGATATTGCCGAGGCCCGCCGCGAAATGTGGGGCAACTTTCCTCGTGACATCAAACTATGAGCGCGGTGTTGAATACTCACACCGTTCTCTGGTATTTGGAGAACTCCCAGGAATTGTCAGCGGTTGCCCGGACATCTCTCCTAAAAGTGCGACCCTCTTCCCCAAGGCAGCATGGAACAATTACAATAAGGGGCAGGATACGGTGCAATGTTGCGTCTAATGTTAATCGCGATTTCGGCGATGTTCCTGTGGGACGGCAACGTGCCGACGGCGATGCGGTTGGTGCCGGAGCGCCACCGCAGCGTGGAGTTTCCGGCCGGGCAGGACCTGCCGGTCTTGCCGTCGCTCATGCCCGCGGTGGATACGCCGAGCCAGGCAAAGAAGGTAAAGAAAGATCAGCCGCTCAGCCCGGAATCGCGCCTCGCGCTGATCCGGTACGTCTCGGGGGAGTTCGCGCATGCCGTGAGGCCGCTGCCGGCGGGGAAAGCAGGCCTGTACGTGAAGGCGGGCCAGCCGATAAATGAGGAGCTGCTGCACCGCGCGGTGGCCACGCACGGAGCGGCCATCAACCCCGGCGATTCCGTGCAGTTGACCCGCCTGGAAATCCGCGACAAGGACATTTTGATAGACATCAACGGCGGCGGGCGCGGCAAAAGACGACTCCGCGACCGCATCCACATTGATTTGGGCGGCATCCCTACGGCCACAACTACAACGACAAACCCGAACCAGACTCCCGGGCTGCAGCCGGGCACGGGCAGCACCATTGACCTGGATTTTGGGCGTCCTGTGCCGGACATGACGCCCGACGAGCTGAAACAGCTTTTGTCGGGATTGCTGGATTTCTCCAAGCAGCGCTCGGCGGCGGTGCAATGGATTGACACGCTTCCGCCGGACATCAAGAAGGCCATCCAGGAAAAGCGCGCCATCGTGGGAATGGACCGGGAAATGGTGGTCGCCGCCATCGGCAAGCCGGAGCACAAGGTGCGCGAGCGCGACGAGGACGGGAACGAAATCGAGGATTGGATTTACGGCAAGCCGCCCTCGAAGACGATCTTCGTGCGTTTCCTGGGCGAGCGCGTCACCAGCGTAAGAGAGTTTCCGCATTGACGGGCGCCGCGCTTATCGCGTTTGACTTTTCCGGCTTCGCACCCTAGCATCATCGCTTTCCACTCTCATTTGGCCCCTCGCTGCACGCGGGGCAGAAACAACCGCAACTTCCGGAGGACGCATGCCGATTCGAGTGGGCATCAACGGGTTCGGGCGCATCGGGCGGAACATTTTCCGCACGGCCATTGGCGACGCGGACATCGAGTTTGTCGCCGTCAACGACATCACCGACCCGAAAACGCTGGCGCACCTGCTGAAGTACGACTCCATCCTCGGCAATTTGACGCATAAGGTGACGCACACGGCCGACTCCATCGCCGTGGACGGCAAGAGCTTCAAGGTGTTCAAGGTGAAAGACCCGGGCGAGCTGAACTGGGCCTCGGTGGGGGCGGAGATTGTGGTCGAGTCCACCGGGCTATTCACCAAGGGCGCCGACGCCAAGCGGCACCTCCGCGGGTCGGTGAAGAAGGTGATTATCTCCGCCCCGGCCACGGACCCCGACAACACACTGGTGCTGGGCGTCAACGAAAAGACCTATAACCCGAGCGTGCACCACGTTGTCTCGAACGCGTCGTGCACCACGAATTGCCTTGCGCCGGTGGCGCGCGTCCTGCAAGACACCTTCGGGATCGTCGCCGGGACGATGACCACGATCCACTCCTACACAAACGACCAGAGGCTGCTGGACCTGCCGCACAGCGACCTGCGCCGCGCGCGAGCCGCCGCGATCAACCTGATCCCCAGCTCCACGGGCGCCGCCAAAGCGCTGCACCTGGTGATCCCCGAACTGAAGGGCAAACTGGACGGCTACGCCATGCGCGTGCCTACGCCAAACGTCAGCGTGGTGGACCTCACGGTGATGACGGAAAAGCCCGCGAGCGTTGCATCCGTGAACGGCGCGTTGCGCGCCGCCGCGCAAGGTCCGATGAAGGGCATCCTCGATTACACCGAGGAAGAACTGGTTTCCGCGGATTTCAAGGGCAACCCGCACTCTTCGATTGTGGACGCGGGATACACGAAAGTCGTGGGAGACCGCTGCGTGAAGGTCCTGGCCTGGTACGACAATGAATGGGGCTACTCGTGCCGCTGCCGCGATTTGATCAAGTTCATGGCCGCGCGGTTATAACGGACGTCGTCGAGCCGCGAATCGAGATTCACGGTTCCTCCATGAACAAGCTCACCGTCAAAGACCTCAACCTGCGCAACAAGCGCGTCTTTATCCGCGTGGACTACAACGTTCCCATTGCCGATGGCGCCGTCAGCGACGATACGCGCATCCGGGAAACTCTGCCGACTTTGCGCCTGGCCATGAGCATGGGCGGGCGGTTGGTGCTGGCTTCGCATCTGGGCCGCCCGAAAGGCAAGCCCGACCTGAGCTATTCGCTGCGTCCCGTAGCCAAGCGGCTGGCGGAGCTGCTCGGCAAGCCCGTGGAGTTCGCCTCCGATTGCGTCGGGCCCGAGGCTGAAGCCATGAGCAAGGCGCTTCCCGAGGGCGGCGTCCTGCTCCTTGAAAACGTGCGCTTTCATCCCGAAGAAGAAAAAAACGACCCCAACTTCTCAAAACAATTGGCGGCGCTGTGCGACGGCATTTTCGTGTGCGACGCTTTTGGCTCAGCGCACCGCGCGCACGCTTCCGTGGTGGGGATCACGCAATACGTCAAGCAAGCGGCCGCCGGGCTGCTGATGGAAAAGGAGCTGGCGTATCTCGGCAACGCCATCACCAACCCAACGCGGCCGTTTGTGGCGATTCTGGGCGGCGCGAAGGTGTCCGACAAGATTGAAGTGGTCGAGAATCTGATGAAGATCGCCGACGCCATGCTGATCGGCGGGGGAATGGCCTATACGTTCCTCAAGGCGCAGAAATTGCCCATTGGAAAGTCGCTGGTCGAAAACGACAAGGTGGAGCTGGCCTTCCGGCTTCTGAGCGAAGCGAAGCAGCGCAACTTCCGCCTGCTGTTGCCCGTGGATCAGGTCCTCGGGATGGAATGCAAGGCCGGCACAAATACAAAGGTTGCTTCCGTCGCGTCCACACCCCCCGAGTGGATGGGTCTGGACATCGGCCCGCAGACCGTGGCGGCATTTACGGCAGAGATCGCACGCGCAAAGACCATTGTTTGGAATGGCCCGATGGGCGTCTTCGAAGTGCCGGCATTCGCGCAGGGCACGCTGCAAATCGCCCAGGCCGTTGCCGCGGCTACATCCGCGGGCGCCACCTCGATTGTGGGAGGCGGCGACTCCGTAGCCGCCGTGCGTCAGTGCGGCCTCGCCGACAAGATTTCGCACATCTCCACCGGGGGCGGCGTGACGCTGGAATTCTTGGCCGGCCGCCGTCTTCCCGGCGTGGATGCGCTTACCGACAAAGCAAACAAATAAATCGCCATGCGCCGCCGCGTCATCGCCGGGAACTGGAAGATGTATAAAACGCAGGGAGAAGCCCGCGCGTTTATCGCCGCGCTGGCTCCTCTGGTGGCCCGGGCAAACCACTGCGATATTATTGCCGCGCCTCCCTTCACGGCTCTGGCCGCGGCGGTTGAGGCGGCTCGCGGAACATCCATCGCCATCTCCGCGCAGGACCTCCACTGGGAGAAGGAAGGCGCATTCACCGGCGAAATCTCCGCGCGAATGCTTGCGGAGGCCGGCTGCCGCTACGTGATTATCGGCCACTCCGAGCGCCGCCAGCTCTTCGGCGAGACCGACGCCTCGGTGAATAAGAAGATTCAGGCCGCCCTCGGCACCAGCCTCATCCCCATCGTTTGCGTGGGTGAAACGCTTCAGGAAAGAGAGTCCGGCCAGATGCAATCCGTGCTGCGCCGGCAGTTCAGCGACGGATTCGCCGCGTTGACCCCGGAACAGTTCTCGCGTATTCTGATTGCGTACGAGCCGGTGTGGGCGATTGGCACGGGGCGCACGGCTACGCCGGAGTTGGCTGCGGAAGCGCATCGTTTCCTGCGGGGTCTTGCCTCCACGGCGCTCTCTTCGGAACTGGCTTCCCGGCTGCGAATTCTTTACGGAGGAAGCGTCAAGCCCGAGAACGCCAGGGGATTGATGGCGCAGGAGGAGATTGACGGCGCGCTGGTGGGCGGCGCGAGCCTCGACGCCAAATCGTTTGCAGCCATCGTGAATTACTAGAGTACGGAGCCTCGAATGCCGAGTTGGATGAAGTGGTTCATTTCCTTGCTGATTGGCCTGGGCATCGTAGCCCTCGGCTGGTTTAAGTTCCCGTTCGTGTTGAACACCTTTTTTGTGCTGATCTGCTTTGTCCTGATCATCGTGGTGCTGCTTCAGAGCGGTTCGGCGGCAGATCTCGCGGGCGCCTTCGGCGGCGCGGGCAGCCAGACGGCGTTCAACCCGCGCGGCGCGGCCACCATTTTGTCCAAGGCCACCACGTGGTGCGCCATCATGTTCATGCTCACAGCCATGGTGCTGGTGCTGCGTCAGGATCGCGCGGAACCGCAGGGCAGCTCGATATTGCAGAAGTTCTCCAAGCCGGCGCCGCCCGCGCCGAAAACTCCGGCTCCCGTAACACAGACTCCGCCAGCGCAAACCCCGGCGCAGCAGCCTCCGGCTTCGCAACAGCAGCCGCAATCGCAGCAGCCGGCGCCGTCGTCATCGGCCCCAGCTTCGCCGCCCGCGCAGACGCCCCCGGCAAAGAAGCCCTAAGCGGACACTCTCTTGCCGGGTGCGGCGCTCCCGGTTACAATCCAATCTCTCACCTTCCTCGTGCGGAAGTGGCGGAACTGGCAGACGCACCATCTTGAGGGGGTGGCGCCGTAAGGCGTGAGGGTTCGAATCCCTCCTTCCGCACCAAGGTTTCACGTCGCGAAATTCTGCCGCGAGCAAGACCCGCTTCCCCATCCCGCCAATTTTTCTTCGGATTCCATCTTGAATTTTGGTTTCGGATGTATATGATGTAGTTCTTCAGGGGCAATTCATATCTCACCCTGGCCCGTCGCAGGCGATTCAGACTGGATCTTGCGCCGACGGAAGTATGTGGAGCGGAAGCGATGCGAAGAAGAAAAGCCTGTGCAGGTTCGACCACGCTGGCTGCCACGCTGGCCCTTCTGCTGGTGGCGCTGACCTTCATCACCGTCTATCTTTTCGTGACCAAGAAATGGTGGTTCCCGCCGGCCATCACGTCCTTCGGCCATGAAGTGGACGCGCAGTTCTTCCGCACCCTGATCATCACGGGCATCGTCTTCGTGGCTTCGCAGCTCGGGCTCGCCTACGCGGTTTTCCGCTTCCGCGACCACGGGCACAAAGCCAAGTACAGCGAAGGCAACCAGACCATGGAGGTTCTCTGGACGGGCGCGACGATTGTTCTGTTCGTCGGCTTAGGCATCATGGCGCGAAGCGCCTGGGCCGAGGTCCACTTTCGTCCCGCCTCGCCCGGCGCCATGCAAGTCGAAGTCACGGGCCAGCAATTTGCCTGGAACTTCCGCTATCCGGGACCGGACGGAAAATTTGGCCGCTTGAAACCCGAACTGGTCAACGCCTCCGGTGGGAATCCGCTGGGGCTCGACCCCAGCGATCCCGACGGCAAGGACGATGTGGTGGTGCCGGTCATGGCTGTGCCGGTAAACCGCGAGGTCGAACTCCTGCTCCGTTCGCAGGACGTGACCCACGCCTTTTTTGTCCGTGAGCTGCGCCTCAAGCAGGATACGGTTCCGGGAATGCTCATCCGCGTGCACTTCACCGCGACCGACACCGGCACGTACGAAATCCCCTGCGCGGAGCTTTGCGGACTGGGCCACTACCGCATGCACAGCACGCTGACGGTGATGAACGATGCCGATTTTCAGAAATGGCTCAAGGAGCAGGCGGCGGCAAATCAATGATCAGGAGCAAGCAATCTTGAGCAACGCGCAGCACAATTCCACGATAGACCTTCACCGAATCGAGGAGATGCTCGATGGCGACGCATGACGCCCACTCGGCGCCAACCGGATTCATTCGCAGGTACATCTTCAGCCTGGACCACAAGGTCATCGGCATACAGTATTGGTGCCTGGCCTTGTTCTCGGTGTTCCTCGGGATGGCCCTTTCGCTCCTGATGCGCATCCATCTGGCGTGGCCGAACCTGAAGATCCCCTTCACCGAGGGCGGCCAAATCACGCCCGAGCAGTACCTGGCGCTGCTCACCATGCACGGCTCGATCATGGTCTTCATGGTGCTCACGACGGCGCCGCAATCCGGATTTGGCAACTATATTCTGCCCATCCAGATTGGCGCCGCCGACATGGCCTTTCCGGTTCTGAACATGCTTTCGTTCTGGACCACGTTTCTTTCCCTCTGCGTGATGGGCGCTGCGTTTTTCGTTCCCGGGGGCGCGCCGATTTCCGGGTGGACCGGCTATCCGCCTCTCAGCGCGCTGGGAGAAATCGCCGGCCCGGGCCAGGGCGCCGGGCAGACACTGTGGGTCGTGGGCATCGCCATCTTCTGCGCCGCGTCCCTGATGGGCGCCCTCAATTTCATCACCACGGTCATTGATCTGCGCGCCAAGGGAATGAAGCTGATGCGCATGCCGCTGACCTGCTGGGCCTGGTTCGTCACCGCGATTCTCGGTCTGCTGGCCTTTGGCGTTCTGCTGGCAGCGTGCATTCTGCTGCTGCTCGACCGCACCGCGGGAACGAGCTTCTTCATTCCCGGCGGCCTGGTGGTCACCGACAAGATCATCAATCACAAGGGCGGCTCCCCGCTCCTCTGGCAGCACCTGTTCTGGTTCTTCGGCCATCCCGAGGTGTACATCGCCATTCTGCCCGGCATGGGCGTGGCCTCGCACGTCCTCTCGACCTTCTCGCGCAAGCCGGTGTTCGGTTATCGCGCCATGGTCTACGCGCTCTGCGGAATCGGTTTTCTCGGTTTTTGCGTGTGGGGCCACCACATGTTCGTCAGCGGCATGAGCCCCTATTCCGCGTTTGCGTTTTCGCTGCTGACTATGTCCATCGGCGTGCCCTCCGCCATCAAGACGTTCAACTGGCTGGGCACGCTCTGGGGCGGGAAGATTCAGTTCACCTGCGCGATGCTCTTTGCCATTGGATTCGTTTCCCTGTTTGTTTCCGGCGGGGTTTCCGGTTTGTTTCTGGCGCAGCCCTCGATTGACCTGTTCTTCCACGACACCTATTTCGTCGTCGCCCACTTCCACTTGATTATGGGCGTCGCGGCAATCTTCGGCATTTTCGCCGCGACCTATTTCTGGGCGCCGAAAATGTTCGGATGCCACCTGAGCGAGGGCCTCGGCAAAATCCATTTCTGGTTCACGTTTGTCGGCGTGTACGCCATCTTTATGCCGATGCATTGGCTGGGGATGCTGGGGCACCCCAGGCGCTACTCGAGCACCGAGGTCCTGACGCTATCGAACGCGGAATATACTTCGATTCACAACTTCATCTCCATCGCTGCGATGATCACCATCACGGCGCAGCTTCTCTTCCTCTTCAATTTCTTCTGGAGCCTGAAGAAAGGAAAGAAAGCCGGCATCAATCCGTGGAATGCGACCACGCTGGAATGGACCGTCCCTTCGCCGCCGCCGCATGACAATTTCGCGGGAAACATTCCCACCGTGAATCACGGCCCGTACGAGTTCAGCGTTCCGGGCGCGCCGAAGGACTTCATTCTCCAGTCGGAGGCCGAGGCTCCCGCGAAGAAACGCGGATAATCCATGCCCGCCCACACCGTCATTGACGACGTGTTCACCGTGGACGCCGGAAAAGGCGGCGGCACGGCTCCGCCCGCCGGCGGCGGCGATGATGAGGGCCGGGGCGCGGGACACACCCCGGTTTCTTCCCGCCGTTATTTCACGGGGATTTCTCTCGGCCTCGCCGCCATCCTGATGTTCTTCATGGCGCTCACCAGCGCCTACATCGTGCGCAAAGGCTTCGGCGGAGATTGGCAAGCCTTGCGTCTGCCTCCGATTCTTCTGCTGAATACCGCATTGCTCCTGTTTAGCAGCTTGACGATTGAAATCGCGCGCCGCCATGCCGCTGACGCGCGGCTCGATTCCTTCCGCCGCTGGTGGAGCGCGACAACTGTGTTGGGCCTGGCGTTTCTGGCAGGCCAGATCATCGCCTGGCGGCAACTCGCCGCTGCCGGCGTGTTCCTTCGGACCAATGCCGCCAGCAGCTTTTTCTATACGCTCACGGCGGCCCACGGAGCGCACCTGGCAGGCGGCATTCTCGCGCTGCTCTACGTCGCGTTCCGCGCCTGGGAGCGCGCCAAGATCACGCGTTCGGCGGCCGCGGAAATCGCTTCGATTTACTGGCACTTCATGGATGGGCTGTGGATCTTCTTGCTCTTACTCTTGTACCTGGGACGGTGAACCGTGCACGACTCGAAGTTTGATGCGTCGGCAGCTTCCACATGGGGCGGAGGCGCTTCGCCCTTTGCCATGGGCTCGAAGAAGCTGGGCATGTGGCTGTTCATTGTGTCGGACTCGCTGACGTTTTCCGTGCTCCTGTTCACCTACAGCTATCTGCGCCTGGCCAATCCCGACTGGCCCCGGCCGTTTCCGTTCAGCCCCTCCATCATTTTCTCGACAATCATGACGGTCGTCCTGCTCGCCAGCAGTTTGACGATGGTCTTCGGCGTCGCGGCGGCTGCGCGCGGCAATCGCCCGGCCACCGTGAAATGGATCCTCGCCACCATGGCCGGCGGCGCCACATTCATCGGCCTGCACCTCACCGAATGGTTTCACTTGATTGGCGAAGGCCTGCGTCCCTGGGGAAACGAGTGGCATGGCTCGCCGTTGTTTGGCGCCGTGTTCTTCGGCGTCACCGGCCTGCACATGACCCACGTGGCCATCGGCGTCCTTTACCTGGGCACGATTTCTTTCGGCTTCGGCCGCGGCAAGTGGTCTGCCGAAGACGTCGAAGTCAGCGGCCTCTACTGGCACTTCGTGGATTTGGTCTGGATGTTCGTTTTCCCGCTGGTGTACTTGATGTCGGTGAAGTATTAATTAGGGGTGATGAGGAAAGGGAGCGCAGCATGTCTACAGCAACCCAAGCTGCCAAAATGGCGGCTCCGCCCAAGCGATGGATGATCTGGACCGGGCGCGTACTCAGCGCCATCCCCGTCCTGCTGCTTGCAATGAGTGCAGGGTTCGCGTTCGCGCGGACGCCGCAAGTCATCGAGGGAATGGGCAAGTTCGGTTATCCCGAGAGCAAGCTGCTTCTCATTGCCGTGCTGGAGATCGGCTCGGCACTGATTTACGCCATCCCGCGAACCGCGGTCCTCGGCGCCATTCTTATGACCGCTTATCTGGGCGGCGCGGTCGCGACGCACGTGCGCATCGGCGACCCTGGATATCCCACCGCCATTATTGCGGGAATTTTCGTCTGGGCAGGCCTGTACCTGCGGGACGAGAGGCTGCGCGCGCTGCTGCCGTTGCGACGCGCGCAATAAACCGAATCGGAAGCGAGAACACTTTTGGAGCAGAACTGAGATGAGCTCACACGCAGAAGCGGTTGAATCGCACGTTCCGGCGACGGCGAAATTGTTCGTGACGGTCTGGGTCGGCCTTGTGGCCATCACCGGCATCGAGGTGCTGCTGGCCTACAATCAAATCGCGCCCGGGATCATGTTGACGGTATTGGTGGGCCTCTCCATCATCAAAGCGGGCATGATCATGGCCTTCTTCATGCACCTCAAATACGAAAGATTTGGCCTGGTGCTCCTGCTCGTCCCGGCGTTTATGTTTTGCGTGATGATGATCTGCATCTTCTTTTTCCCGGACAGCCTGCGCCTCGGCAATCCCGCGATGCACTAGCCAAGAGTTCGGTGTGAGAAAAGCCGGCGTCGGAATACTGGTCACCGCATACGCAGTGCTGTTGTATACGTCGCTGGCGGCGCCGGTGTATGCCCGGGCTCATCCGCACCTGAACGCAGCCATGCTGGCCGCCTATTCCGCGCCGTGGCCGGTGGCGCTGGCATGCGCGGTGGTGGCGGCGGGCATCATGCTAGCGGTGGTTCCCATTCGGCGCGGGGAACGGTGGGCTATGTGGGCGTCGCTCGCGATGTGGGTCATCCTATTCGCCACGCGGTTCGCCACTGATCCGCGCTGCCTTGTGGTCCTCGACCCTCATCAGCACGGCTGCCACTCCTTCATGATCGCGGTTGTGCTCGGAATCATTGGACTTGGGCTTGCCAGCTTCAGCCGGTCACCAGGCCGTACCGTCTAAGCTGAACTGAGCCAAGAGATTCTCGCTTGCCTAAAGAGCCGTTTTCTGAGATAAGTCAATTGATGATTCGCTGGTGCATGGCATGTTTCATTGGCCTTGTGGCGGTTGCCGCGGTCCCTTCGGCGTTCGCCCAGGGCTGCCCCATGTGCTATCGGGCCGCGTCCCAGGCGGGCCAGATGGCCATTGAGGCCTTGCAGCATGGCATCCTTGTTCTCTTGATTCCGACTCTTGTGATGTTCGTCGGCGTCCTGGTGTTCGCCTTCCGCCGCGCCGCCTCCACCGAATAATTCGCACCGGTTGTCGTCCCGCGGCAGTGACAACTGACCGCTGAGCGGGAAGCGTATACTAAACTCTTGCCGCGGCACGAGCGGCACTCGATCGCGGAGGCGCTCGGCAAGAAACGAGGAAACAACATGATTAAATCTCTTACTTCACTGGGACTGATTCTCCTGTGTTCGGCGGCCGCAGGAGCGGCGAGCCAGGTACGCCGTGTGGTGATTTATGACGGCAAGGCGACCGAATTGGCCACGGCTTCGCCCTTTGCGGAATCGAAAGACTTATGGGTGACGCTTGCGGAGCTCACGCGCGCGACAGGGTTTGCGGTGAAGCCGCAGGGCGTGTGCCGCGAGGAACTCTGTTTTCCGATACCCAAACAAAGGAAAAGCGATTTCCTGGCGCGGCGCGGAAAAGTCACGTGGTTCAACCTGAGCGAGTTCGGGCGGCTGTTGAAGCAGCCGATGACTCACGATGAGCAACTGGCGGCCTGGTACTTCGGCCCGCGGCCCGATACGCAGAATGCGTACCTCGAATCGCTGCAGGCGCCGGACTTCACGCTCCCGGATTTGCAAGGCAAGATGCATTCGCTCGCGGATTTTCGCGGGAAGAAGGTGCTGCTCATTACCTGGGCGTCCTGGTGAGGGTGCCGATTCGATTTGCCCGGGTGGCAAACCTTCTATCACGAGCTGAAAGACAAGAATTTCGAAATCATCTCTGTGGCCCAGGACACCGGCGGGGCCAAAGATGCCGGCCCGTGGATTGAGAAAACAAATCCGGAATACACCGCCCTGATAGACCAGGAACACCTGGTCACGAAACTCTACGGCATGGTCAACGTCCCCACGGCCGTTTGGATTGATGAGCAGGGAAAAATCGTGCGGCCAAACGAAGTGGCGTTCGTGGACGATCGGTTCAAAAACCTCACCCACCTGGAAGCAGCTCCCTATCTCGATGCCGTCCGCGATTGGGTCGCCAAAGGGGAGCAAAGCATCTACGCCATGAACGAAGAGCAGCTCCGGAAGCGGCTGGCGCCCGAGAGCACGGAGCGCCTGCAGGCGGATGCGGAGTTCAGCCTGGCGGAATATCTTTACCACGCGGGCCGCGGGCCGGAAGCGATTCCACATTTCAAAGAAGCGCAGCGGCTCGACCCCGACAATTGGAACTACAAGCGCCAGGCGTGGCTGCTCGCGGATGCGGAGAAAGACTACGGGACCTCGTTCCTGAAAGAAGTGCAAAAACTCAACGGCAAACCCTACTACCCGCCGCGGCAACTTCCGGCGTCAAACAACCAACCCAAATAGAGTCAGTTGGAGACTGAGGTCCTTCGGCCTCGCAGTTGTCGAAAACGAAATCAGCTCCTCAGAATTCGATTGGGGCAGACCCCGCGGGATGATAGGGTGAAGATGCGTTTGTTGCTCTTGTAACACCTTTGGATTCGTTCCGGGCGGCCGCACATGGGGTTCTGCGGCTCCCGCAGTCAGAAGCCCGGGGCGCTCGCGAGCGGCACCAAATAGCCCACGCAGAGAGAGCCATTTGAAGGGGAGTGAAGAATTGCGAAATACGTCTGAAACTACAAAGGAAGGCGCCGCCGCTCTTGTCCTGAACCGTCCTTGGGAACAGCCATTCTGGAAACCGGCCAAGGGCAAATGGGGAGTGCTCGCCTTTATCGTAATCATCCATGTTCTCGCTCTTATCGGGCTGATTTTGTTTCCGCTGCCCAGCCTGAAGGTTCTCAGTGTGACCTTGTTGTTCATGGCTCTCGGCGGAATTGGAACCACGGTTTGTTACCACCGCACCCTCGCGCACCGCACCGTCAAGCTGAACCGATTCGTCGAACAGATGCTGATTTTCTGGGCTGTTTTCAACGGCTCGGGGCATCCGGCGAGCTGGGTCGCTTACCATCGCCTGCATCATTCTCACACCGATACTCCCGACGACATTTCCAGCCCCAAGCAAGGAGGCTTCTGGTGGGCGCATCTGCGCTGGCTCTACCAGACCCCTCCAGCCGACCGGCACAGATGGGCTCCGGAGCTTACGAAATCACCCTATCAGTTCTGGGCCTATGCGGAGACACCGATTGTTGCTGTGTCCTTACTGTGCGGTCTGGCACTGGGCTGGCAAGGGTTCTTTTGGATCGGCGCCATGCGGCTGGTCTATTCGCTGCACATGCAATGCCTCGTCAACAGCCTCACGCACCTCGGCCATGCCACGGAGGGAGACTCCAGCATGAATGTGTGGTGGCTCGGCCCGCTGCAATTCGCGGCGTGGGGAGAAAACTGGCACAAGAATCACCACAGCTTCGCCGGCTCCGCGCGCCTGGGTTTGCACTGGTGGCAGACCGACATCGGCTGGTACATCATCTACGCGTTGGAAACACTCGGCCTGGCTCACAACGTAAAACGCCCGCAACTCCGATAAGCAGTCTTCGGAACCGACACCAAAGCCAATAATTCCCCGCCAGCGTCAGAACTTGACGAGCACGGCCATATTCAGCCGGGTCTCTCTCTTGCGGAGATCCGGGACAAAGCCCGCCACCAACGAGCCAAGCGGACCTATCAGAGGAGACGGCGCCAGAGCCGCGAACCTTGACGTTAGTGGCTCTTATGTTATAGTCCCTCACACTTTGCACGGCGTCTGCCGACAAGCTTGGCAGCACTGCAAGCATTCCAGGATTAGGGTGGACCATGGCTCGCCCCAAGACGGCTGAAAGCGCACCGATGTCCGCGCTGCTTCGAGAGAGGAGAAAACGGGAGCAGATTGCCAAGCGAGATTTCTCCGGGCCCGCGGCAACAACGAGGCAAGGGGAGACAGCCGGGCTCCGGGAACGCAAGAAAGCGCGGCTTCGCCAGCAGATCGTGGAGACCGCCGTGAAGCTGTTCCGCAAGCGCGGCTACGAGAAGACGCGGGTGAACGACATTGTCCGGATTCTGGAGATTAGCCAGCCGACTTTTTTCCGCTATTTTCCCAGCAAGGACGCCGTTCTGCGAGAAATCGGAACGCGAGGCTTCTCCTGCATCAGCAAGCAGTTCAAGTCAGAACTCTCCTGTGAAGCGACTACCGGGGAACGCTTGCGCCGCCTCTATCAAAGCTTTGCGCGCACTGCGGAAGCCGACCGGCGGCTGTGGCAGGCCGTCGTGCTGGCCGGGGCGATGGATCCGGTGCGGTCGCCGGATTTGCGGGAGTTCCAGGAAATCGCAGCCGGCCTGCTCCGTGAAATTCTCGCGGAAGGGCAGAAGCGCGGTGAGGTCACGCGGGTCATTCCGATCGTTCATCTCGCCGAGTTCATGGAAGGGCTTTACAACACGGTGGTTCGGCAATGGGCGGTGGACCTCACCGGGCCGCATGAACTAGCCGAACGTGTGCGCAGTGCCGTTGATTTTTTCCTGCTGGGGGCAAAGCCGTGAGCAGCTGACGAGGCCGGCAAGCGGTTGAGCGCTCGATAAAACCCGACCTGCAATGTGAATCTGGGTCGCGCGAACTCAGATATTCCGCGGGGTGAAGTCCGATGAAGGCTGCCATCTTGCACGAATTCAAGAAACCCCTGGCCATCGAGGAAGCCGCCCGGCCAAAGCCCGGCGCCGATGAAGTGTTGATCGAAGTCGAGGCCTGCGGCGTGTGCCACTCCGACTTGCACGTGGCCGATGGAGATTGGGCGCAACTGGCAGGCATCGTCAAGAAACCCCTGATTCTCGGGCATGAAATTGCGGGCCGGGTGGTCGAGAAGGGCGCCGCGGTGCGCGACCTGCAAATCGGCGATCGCGTAGGAGTGCCGTGGGTTCACTGGACCTGCGGCGAGTGCGAGTTCTGCCGCGAAGGAAATGAGAATCTGTGCGTGCGGCAGAAAATCACCGGCGTCACCGAGGATGGGGGCTACGCGGAGTTTGTGAAGGCCCCGGCAAGCCATGCGCTGAAAATCCCCGATGGTGTTTCTTCGGCCGAAGCCGCGCCTTTGTTTTGCGCCGGGGTCACCGTGTACCGGGCGCTGAAACAGGCAAGAATCATTTCCGGACAGCGGCTGGCTGTTTTTGGCGTCGGCGGGCTGGGACATCTCGCGGTGCAGATTGGGCGCGAGATGGGAGCGGAAGTAACGGCGATTGATATAACGGAAGAAAAGCTTGCGCTGGCAAAATCGCTCGGCGCTTCCAAAACACTGAACGCTGCGGCCGCCGATGTTGTCACGGAGTTGCGCGGCAAAGGGGGAGTCCATATTGCGCTTGTGACCTCGGCCGCAAAAGCGGCCTACGACATGGCGTTCTATTGCGTGCGGCCGACCGGGACGCTTCTGGTGGTGGGCTTGCCCGCGGACAATATCAGTTTTCCGCCGATTGTGATGGCCGCGGGGGAAGTCCGCATCCAGGCTTCTGCCGTGGGCACGCGCCAGGATTTGCGGGAAATACTGAGCATGGCCGCCAAAGGAAAGGTTCGCTGCCGAGTGGCCGCGCGCCCGCTTGCGCAAGTGAACGACGTGTTGGGGCAATTGCGCCGGGGCCAAATCTCCGGACGGGTGGTTCTGACTCTGCGTTGAAAGCGAATCGCTTCCCGCAAGCAGTGGGACAATGAACGTCAAACAACTGTTTGACCTTACCGGACGCGTGGCTATCATTACCGGGGGATCCATAGGGCTTGGGCGCCAAATGGCGGAAGGCCTGGCGGAAATGGGCGCTCACCTTGTGCTTTGCGCGCGCAAAAGGGAGCGCTGCCAGGAAGCTGCCGAGGAATTGCAGAAGCTCGGCGGGAAGGCTCTGGCGCTGGCTTGCGATGTCAAAAGCCCCACCAGTATTCAAGAGGTTGTGGACACGGCGCTCGCGCAGTTTGGGCGGATCGATGTCTTGATCAATAACGCGGGAACTTCCTGGGGCGCTCCAACGGAGCAGATGCCCCTTGAGGATTGGACCAAGGTGCTGGACACCAACCTGACCGGGACTTTCCTTTGCGCGCAGGCCGTAGGCAAAGTCATGATCAAGCAGGGCCGCGGGAAGATCATCAATGTCGCATCGGTCGCAGGTCTGGGCGGCGCGCAGCGCGGCACGGTTCAGGCGATCGGATATCACGCCAGCAAGGGAGGAGTGATCGCGTTCACGAAAGACCTGGCCTGCCAATGGGCCGCGCACAACATTCAAGTGAATGCCATTGCCCCCGGGTGGTTTCCGACGCACATGTCCGGCTGGGTGATTGAGCACAAGAAAGAGCTCCTCTTGGAACAAATTCCCCTGCGCCGCTTTGGCGGCGATCATGATTTGAAAGGGGCTGCTGTCTTCCTGGCTTCCGCCGCTTCCGACTACGTTACCGGCCACGTGCTGGTGGTGGACGGCGGGCAGACAGCCTGGTAAACGAAAGTAAGCGCATGAATATTCCCCTTACGCCCATCCGCTTTCTTCGCTATGCCGAACAGCAATTTCCCGGCAAGACCGCCGTGGTGTGCAAAGATCTGCGGTTTACCTACGCCCAATTTGCCGAACGCGCGTGCCGGCTGGCGGGAGCCCTGCGCAAAACCGGAGTGAAGCCCGGTGAGCGGGTTGCGTTTCTGAGCATGAATTGCCATCGGCTGCTCGAAGCGTATTACGGAGTCCTGGAGGCCGGCGCGGTGTTGCTCCCGCTGAACATTCGGCTCGCGCCGCATGAGCTTGCCTACATTTTGAATGATGCCGGAGCCAAGGTGCTCTTCCTGGAAAAACAATTCCTGGAGATGGCGGATTCATTTCGCCAGACCCTCTCCCGCGTGCAGAGTTTTATCCTGCTCGATGAGCGGCCCCAAACAAATTGGTTGTTACCACAAAATTATGAAGAGCTTTTGGCCGCTGCTGCGCCTTATCGCGCGGACATCATGAGCTTCGACGAGAACTCCACCGCAGAGCTTTTTTATACTAGCGGAACCAGCGCGAACCCCAAGGGCGTGATGTTGACCCACAGAAACATCCATCTGCACGGCTTGAACGTCTGCCTAGCCTTGCATCTTTCCGGCGATACGGTCGAATTGCACACGATTCCGCTGTTTCATGCCAATGGCTGGGGGATTGCGCAGGCGCTCACGTTTATGGGCGGCACGCACGTCATGCTGCAGCGCTTTGATCCCGCGGAAGTCTTTCGGCTGATTGAGCAGGAGCGCGTTCGCGCTTGCAGCCTGGTGCCGACGATGGCTACGGCCCTGGTGAATTTTCCCGAACGAGGAAAGTATGACTTGAGCAGCCTCGAGAGGATCACCATCGGCGGGGCGGCCTCTTCGCCGACACTGGTGCGCGAAGTGGAGGGGAAACTGGGCTGCAGTTGTTTTTCCGGCTATGGTTTGACGGAAACTTCGCCGATGCTCACGCTCTCCCGGATGAAGAGCGGCGTGCATTGGGAAGGAGAACAGCGCTATGCAGGCCAGGCGATGACCGGATACGCCGTAGGGGGCGTGGAGATCCGCGTGGTGGATGCCACCGACAAGGATGTGCCTCACGACGGGAAAACCATCGGGGAGATCATTGCCCGCAGCGATGGCGTGATGGAAGGCTATTGGCAGCAGCCCGAAGCAACCGCTCAGGCCATGCGCGGCGGATGGTTCCATACCGGAGACATGGCCACAATCAATGAAAACGGCTATGTTCTCATCGTGGACCGCGCCAAAGACATCATCGTCAGCGGCGGGGAGAATATCTCCTCGCTCGACTTGGAAAAGACCCTGGCTGCGCATCCCGGCGTGTATGAGGCCGCCGTGATTCCTGTTCCTGATGAAAAGTGGGGAGAAGTGCCGAAGGCGCTGGTGGTGCTCAAGCCGGACGCAAAGGCCACGGAAGGAGAACTGCTCGAATTTTGCCGTTCCCGACTAGCACATTATAAATGCCCGCGGTCGGTGGAGTTCCTCCTCAGCCTGCCGAAGACAGGCACGGGCAAGATCTTGAAGAAAGAACTGCGGAAGAAGTATTGGGCGGGACAAGAAACCATCCGTCCCGAGTTTGCCACGAAGAAGTGAGACGAGGGGCCAGCACCGCGACGGAGTTGATGAAGGAGCACTGGAAATGGATTTGAATCTGACAGCGGAAGAATTGAAGTTTCGCGACGAATTGCGCGCGTGGCTCAAGGCCAATGCCCCCAAGGACTGGGACAATTGGCGGGAAGAATCTCTCGAGGCCCGCTTCGGCTATTTGAAGCGCTGGCAGCGCAAGCTCTACGAAGGCGGGTGGGCCGGAATTTCCTGGCCAAAAGAGTACGGCGGCCGCGGCGCCAGCCTGATGCAGCAAGTCATCTTCTGGCAGGAAATGGCCCTGGCCGAAGCACCGCCGCTGGCCAACGTTTTGGGCCTTGGAATTATTGGCCCGACGATCATCGCCTTTGGCACAGACGCGCAGAAGAAGCGGTATCTCTCGAAAATTCTCAGCGCCGAAGAGATTTGGTGCCAGGGTTTTTCCGAACCGAACGCGGGCTCCGACCTGGCCAGCCTGCAAACCGAGGCGCGCCTGGAGGACGGCCACTACGTCATGAACGGCCAGAAGGTATGGACCAGCTATGGCTGGGCGGCGGATTGGTGCGAAGTGGTTGTCCGCACGGACCCGAATGCGCCCCAGCACAAGGGTCTTACCGTTCTGCTCCTGGACATGAAGACCCCCGGCGTGGAAGTCCGTCCGCTGCGTCAGATGACCGGCGAGACCGAGTTCAACGAAGTGTTTTTCCGCGACGTTCGCGTGCCGGCGGAAAACGTCGTTGGCCAGGTGAACGACGGCTGGAAAGTGGCTATCGGAACACTCATGCACGAGCGCGGCACATTCGGCGCCGGCCTGCAGATCATCTACAAGCGCAATATGAACCGGCTCATCGAGTTGGCCCGCACGCGAAAGCGGAACGGACGGCCCGCGGCGCAGGACCCGCTGATGCGGCAAAAACTTGCACAATGCTACGCGGAGATCGAAATCATGCGGCTGAACCAGATGCGCGCGTTCAGCCGCGTCAGCGCCACCGGCGTGCCCGGTCCGGAAGGCTCCATCCAGAAATTGTTCTGGAGCGAGCTGAACCAGCGCTTCCAGCAGGTTGCCCAGGAGTTGCTGGGGCCCTTTGGACAGCTGGAAGCCGCCAGCCCGTACACCATTGACAACGGCACGTGGGCCTACGGTTACCTGCGTTCGCGCGGGAACACCATCGAAGCCGGCACCTCGGAGATCCAGCGCAACATCATCGGACACTTTGTGCTTGGCCTGCCGCGAAGCTACTAAGGGGAAACGCGATGCAATTCGGATTGAGCGAGAGCCAAATGCTTCTGAAAGATAACGCGCGGAAATTTTTCGCGGGCGAGTGCCCGATGGGAGAGGTCCGCCGCCTGATGGAGACCGCCACAGCCTATGATGCCGCGCAGTGGTCGAAGATGGCTGAACAGGGTTACACGGGGATTATTTTCCCGGAGGAATACGGCGGCGTGGGTCTTGGCAAGGTGGAGCTTGTCCTGCTGATGGAAGAGGCGGGGCGCGCGCTTCTGCCGGGGCCGTTCTTTTCCAGCGTGGTGCTGGCCGGAGCCGTGCTTGACGCGGTTGCCTCTTCCGGCCAGAAGAAGAAGTACCTCGCTCCCATCTGCCGCGGCGAGGCGCGCGCCACGGTTGCGATGCTCGAAGCCAGCGCGAGTTGGGATCCGGCGGACGCGCAGGTATCGGTTGCAAGCGGAAAGCTGACCGGCGAAAAGCTGTTTGTGCTGGATGCCGCCGGGGCGGACTCGATTATTGTCGTGGCCCACAACGGCGTCTTTATCACCGCCGCGAAGGCTGCCGGCATCAGCATCAAGCCGATGCCGGGCATGGACCTCACACGCAAGCTGTATGCCGTGGAATTCAAGAACACGCCTGCGGAGAAACTCGGTGAAACAACGGCCCTGGCGAAGGCGCTCGACATCGCCACCGCTGCTTTGGCCGCCGAGATGACGGGCGGCATGCAGCGCACGCTTGACATCACCGTCGAATACGCGAAAACGCGAAAGCAATTCGGCAAGCCCATCGGGATGTTCCAGGCGGTGCAGCATCAGTGCGCCGACATGTACCTGGAGACCGAGAGTTCGCGCTCCGCGGCCTACTACGCCGGATGGGCGCTGGAAGAGAATGGGCCCGACGCCGCAATAGCCGTTTCCGTCGCCAAAATGTACGCGAGCGATGCCTGCCGCACGGTCGGAAATCGCGGAATTCAAGTCCACGGCGGGATGGGTTTTACCTGGGAAAATGATTTGCATCTATACTACCGCCGGGCAAAAGCGTCGGAGACGATGCTTGGGGACGCGAGCTTTCATCGCGAGCGCATCGCCCGTTTGGTGATTGACGCCGGCGCAGTTTCGGCAAAGTCCGCGTAGCCGTCCACCCCAAGAAAGAGAGTGGCTCTCATGAGCGACCTGGTACAACTCACCAAAGACAACGACGTTGCCATCATCACCATCAACAATCCGCCGGTGAACGCCCTGAGCCCGGGTGTTCCGGAAGGAATCTCCGACGCGATCGAACAGATCAACAACGATCCCGGCGTAAAGGCGGCCGTGCTGATCGGCGGCGGCCGCACCTTTGTCGCCGGCGCGGATATCAAGGAATTTGGCAAGATCACTTCCGGCAAGACGCAGCGCGGCGTGGCCTTTCTTCCCCTGTTGCTGCGCATCGAGGATTGCCGCAAGCCGGTGGTGATGGCTATTCACGGCACGGCGTTCGGCGGCGGCCTGGAGCTGGCCATGGCCGGCCATTATCGCGTCGCTGCCCCGAGCGCCCAGGTTGGACAGCCCGAAGTGAAGCTCGGCCTGATCCCCGGCGCGGGCGGGACACAGCGGCTGCCTCGTCTGGCGGGCGTAGCCAAAGCCGTGGAGATGTGCGCGGGCGGCAATCCCATCACGGCACAAGATGCGCTGAAGTTCGGCATCCTCGACCGCTTGATGGAAGGAGACCTGCTTGCCGGAGCTGTCGCCTTCGCACGTGGAGTTGCCGGAAAGCCGGCGCCCAAGACCCGCGAGCGCAAAGAGAAGCTCGGCACGGCCGCGCAGAACGCGCCCATCTTTGCCGCCGCGCGGGAAAACGCGCGCAAGAAGCAGCGCGGCCTGATGGCGCCGCTCGCGGCCATAGATGCCATGGAAGCGGCCACGAAATTGTCCTTTGAGGAAGGTTGCGAGACGGAACGGAAGCTCTTCGCGGAATGCCTTTTCTCGGACCAGTCTAAGGCGCTCATTCACGTGTTTTTCGGCGAGCGCGAAGTGGCCAAGATCCCGGACGTGCCCAAAGAGACCCCGATTATCCCGGTGAACAGCGCCGCGGTTGTTGGCGCCGGAACCATGGGCGGCGGGATCACCATGGCTCTGGTCAATGCGGGAATTCCAGTGCTGCTGAAAGAGACGGACCAAGCGGCGCTCGACCGCGGCCTCGCCACCATTCAGAAGAACTACGCGAATTCGGTCAAGCGCGGCCGCTTCACGCAGCAGTTCGTTGAGGAACGCCTCAAACTGATCAAGCCTACGCTTCGCTACGACGGTTTCGACGCAGTGGACATGGTGATTGAGGCGGTGTTCGAAGGCATGGCGCTGAAGAAGGAGGTTTTCGGAGAGCTGGACCGCAACTGTAAGCCAGGCGCGATTTTGGCGAGCAACACCTCCACGCTCAACATTGACGAGATCGCTTCGGCCACCCAGCGGCCGCAGGCCGTAATCGGCACGCACTTCTTCAGCCCGGCGAACGTGATGCGGCTGCTGGAAATCGTGCGCGGCAAGGCTACGGGCAAGGATGTGATCGCGACTTGCATGCAGCTTTCCAAGAAGATCGGCAAGGTCGGCGTGCTGGTGGGGAACTGCCGCGGCTTTGTCGGCAACCGTATGTTTGGCCCATACCGCCGCGAAGCACAGTTTCTGGTGGAAGAGGGCGCGAGCGTTGAGGCCGTGGACGGGGCGCTATACGACTACGGCATGGCCATGGGGCCGCTCGCGACCGGCGACCTCGCGGGGCTCGACGTGGGCTGGCGCATCCGCAAGGAATACCGCCACCTCGAAAAGCCCGGCGTGCGCCAGCCGCTCGCCGAGGATCGCCTCTGCGAAATGGGGCGCTACGGCCAGAAATCCGGCGCCGGCTGGTACAAGTACGACGCCGAGCGCCGCGCGATTCCCGATCCCGAAGTGGCCAAACTGGTGCGCCAGTGGGCCGCCGAAGCCGTCATCCAGCAGCGGCAAATCTCTGCGCAGGAGATCGTGGATCGCTGCATTTATGCGCTGGTTAATGAGGGTGCGCGCATCCTGCAAGAGGGCTACGCCTTGCGCGCCGTCGACATTGACATCATCTATGTGAATGGCTACGGGTTCCCGGCGCATCGCGGCGGCCCCATGTGGTACGCCGACACAACCGGTTTGAAGAAGGTCTACGATCGCATCCGGGAATTCCATCAACAGCACGGCGAACTCTGGGAGCCCGCGCCATTGTTGAAGCGTTTGGCTGAAGAAGGAAAAACCTTCGCCGACTTCAGCAAGGACCAGGGCGCGGCTGCGTAGCAGGGGGAGTGGAAATGAGAGAAGCGGTTGTCGTTGCCAGCTCGCGCACGGCGCTTACCAAGTCTTTTCGCGGCTCGTTCAATATCGCGCGCCCCGATGAACTCGCGGCGCATTGCATCAAGGACGTTCTGCGCAAGACGCCGAAGCTCGACCCAAGCGAAATCGAAGACGTAGTACTCGGCTGCGCGCAGCCGCACGGCCCGCAGGGTCATAACATCGCCCGCATTGCCGCGATGCTGGCCGGACTGCCGACCTCGGTGGCCGGCACGACCATCAACCGGTTCTGCTCGTCCGGCTTGCAAGCCATCGCTCTGGCGGCGCATCAGATCATGAACGAAGCAGTGGACGCTGCCATCGGCGGCGGGGTGGAAAGCATCAGCGTGATACCGCGCGACAGCAGTCCGAACCCCACGCTCGAGGAGAAGATGCCCGGGTTGTACATGGTGATGGGCGACACCGCCGAGGTCGTGGCCAAGCGCTACAAAATCAGCCGGCTGGCGCAGGACGAGTACTCGCTCTTGAGCCAGCAGCGCACCGCCCGCGCCCAAAGGGAAGGCTTCTTCGAGGACGAGATTGCGCCCATGCGCGTCACCAAAGCCGTTTTGGATAAAAAGACGGGTGCGCACATCGGCAAGGAAGAGGTCTGCGCCAACAAAGACGAGTGCAACCGGCCGGACACGACGCTCGAAGGGCTGCTCGCATTGAAGCCGCATTTTGACCAGACCAGCGGGCAGGGCACGGTGACTGCCGGCAATGCCTCGCAGCTTTCCGACGGCGCCTCGGCCACGCTGCTGATGTCGCGGGCGCGCGCCGATCAGCTCGGCATCCCCTACAAGCTGGTGTTCCGCGGCTTTCAGATCGCCGGCTGCGACCCGGACGAAATGGGCATCGGCCCCGTGTTTGCCGTGCCGAAGCTGCTGAAGCGCACCGGCGTGAAAATGAATGATATTGGCGTGTGGGAACTCAACGAAGCCTTCGCCGTACAGGTGGTTTATTGCCGCGACTGCCTGGGGATCGATCCCGAGAAGCTGAACCCCAACGGCGGCTCCATCGCCATCGGCCACCCGTTCGGCATGACCGGTTCGCGCATGGTCGGGACGATGGCCAATGAAATGGCCCGGCGCAAACACCGCTACGGCGTGGTGACCATGTGCATCGGCGGCGGCCAGGGCGCGGCCGGCCTGTTTGAACGAGCCACATGAGCCGCATTTT